>Ga0209806_1000075_pt1 | contig 54684 bp, 54 predicted proteins | sample GraSoiAngelo_152_FD_186166 | JGI IMG/M metagenome (GOLD analysis project Ga0209806, IMG submission 186166) | Grasslands soil microbial communities from the Angelo Coastal Reserve, California, USA - 14_1009_12_30cm (SPAdes) (version 2) | ecosystem: Environmental > Terrestrial > Soil > Grasslands ... | reverse complement strand
AGACTCCGACGGCCGCGTAGTAGAGAACGAGCGCCGTCGCGACGCGTCCGTGGACTGAGAGGATCGCTTCCACGTGAGACACAGTACGGGGGCTGGGGGGCGAAGCCCCCCAACTCGCTCGTATGCTCGAAGGGTGATCGATGTGCGAGGCGTGACGCGCCGATTCGACGGTCTGATCGCCCTCGATGACGTCAGCTTCGCGGTCCAGCCAGGCGAGATCGTCGCGCTCCTCGGTCCGAACGGCGCGGGGAAGACGACAGCGAGCCGCATCATCGGCGGCATCCTGACGCCGAGCGAAGGGGATGTCCTCGTCGACGGCGTGTCAGTCCGGAATGATCCGAACACCGTCCGATCGCGATGTGGCTTCGTCACCGATCAGCCCTCGCTCTATGAGCGCATGCCGCTTCGCGCATACCTGACGTTCTTTGGTCGTCTCTACGACGTCCACGAGCCCGCGCGGCGGGCGGCGGAGCTCGCGAAGCTGCTCGGCCTCGACGACGTCCTCGATCGCAGGCTCGGCACGTTCTCCCGCGGCATGCGCCAAAAGGTGGCCATCGCTCGCGCTCTCGTGCACGATCCGCCCGTCCTTCTGCTCGACGAGCCCGCGACCGCGCTCGATCCCGAGATGGCCCAGACGCTCCGCTCGTTCATCGTCTCGCTTCGCGCGCGACACCGCGCGATCCTCCTCACGACGCACGATCTCGACGAAGCGCAGCGGATCGCCGATCGCGTGGTCGTGCTCTTCCGCGGCCGAGTGGTCCGAATCGGCGCGACTGGCGAGATCCGATCGGCCGGCAAGCCGCAGTACACGGTGACGTTCGCGGGCGACGGCGCGCTCGCCCGGACGGCCCTATCGCGCGTCGGGATCGATGCCCAACCGGCTAGCGGCTCCGACGGTCTCTCCGCGCTCCGGTTCACGACGGATGACCCGGTAAGGACCAATGGCCAGGCGCTTCGCGCGCTCATCGACGCGAACGTTCAGGTGGTGACGCTGTCGGTCGACGAGCGGTCGCTCGAGGACGCGTACATGCAGATCCTTCAGGAGGCGCGCGCATGAAGGCGTGGCTGATCGCGTGGCGCGAGATCCGCTGGGAGGTGTTTCTAGACCGAGCATCGCTTCTCAGGACCGGCATCTTCGTGCTCCTCCCGCTCTTCCTCGTGCTCGCAAATGGCGGCATCGGCAGGGGCGCCGGGGGCGACGCCGCGCTGCTCGGCATCGCGGTCCAGTGCGTCATCTTTCCGGCGTTCTCGGGCGTCGCGTTGATCGCCGCGACGTTCACCGCCGAGAAGGAGAACGGCACGCTCGTACCACTGCTTGCCGCGCCCATTCGCGATCTCGACATCGTCGTCGGGAAGCTCGGCGGCATGGTCATCACGGTCATGGCGGCATCCCTGGTCACGCTCGGCGCCGGCTACGTCATCGCTGCCTACCGTTACGGCCTGGCTCGCGTGGCCGAAGTCTTCACGCCGGAGCTGCTCTACGCGCTGCTCGTGCTCGCGTTCCTTTATCTCATCACCACCGGAAGCATCACGATGATCGTCGCGGCTCGTGTCCGCTCGAGCCGCGCGGCGCAGCAGCTCGCCGGCCTGGTGATCGCATTTTCGGCGGCGCTCTTTGGCGGCCTCGGGTTCATCGCGTCGCAGCTCGGCGAGGGCTGGCCGCTGCTCGGGCTCGGGGTCGCCCTCGTTCTGTTCGACGTCCTCGCGCTCGAGCTTGCTCGCCGAGCGTGGCAGCGCGGCGAGGTCATCGCACGTGTCTGACCTTGACTCGAGCGAGCACACCGCCTAGCGTTCGCCCTCTGATGCGCAGGACGATCGTGATCGTCGTTACCTTCGCCGGGCTCCTTGCGGGAGCTCCGGGAGGAGGCGCGCGCAGCTAAGGAACTCCAGCGGCAGCAGCGTGAAGCCTCCCGAGATCGGGAGGCGTTTTTGTTTGGCGGAGGTGCGTGATGGCGAGCGTGCAAGATCGGCTGAAGGAAGTCGCCGCGGTCGGCCAGGAGATCGTGGAGACAGGCTTTGCCTACCTCGACGGCGAATTCGTGCCGCTCGCCGACGCCAAGATCTCGATCGCGACGCACGCGCTCCAGTACGGGACCGGTGTGTTCGAAGGGATCCGTGCGTACTGGAACGCCGAGCGGGAGCAGCTCTACGCATTCCGGCTGCGCGAGCATTTCGAACGGATGGCGCGATCCGTCCGGATCATGCGGATCGCTCTTCCCGGAGATCCCGATCATCTGTCGGCGCTCGCCGTCGAGCTTCTGCGCAAGAACGGCTTCAAGAGCGACGTATACGTGAGGCCCCTGGCATACAAGGCCGCACGTTCGGTGAAGGTCGCGCTGCAGGGACTGCGCGACGGCTTCGCGATGTACTCGTTCCCGCTCGGCGCGTATCTGCCGACCGGCGGACTCGCAGCGCGGACCGCAAGCTGGCAGCGCACCGCGGATGCGGCGATCCCGGCCCGCGGGAAGCTGACCGGCGCCTACATCAACACCGCGCTCGCGGTCGACGAGGCGCATGACTACGAGGCTGACGAGGCGATCTTCCTGACCGCCGACGGCCACGTCTCCGAGGGCGGGGGCGCGAACCTCTTCATGATCCGCGACGGCGTACTCGCGACCCCGCCGGTGACCGACGACATCCTCGAAGGCATCACACGCGATTCGATCTTTACGCTGGCGAAAGAGCTGGCCATTCCGATCGAAGAGCGGCAGATCGACCGCACGGAGCTCTATGTGGCCGAAGAGGTGTTCTTCTGCGGGACGGGCGCGCAGGTCGCACCCTGCGTGCTCGTCGACGGCCGCCCGGTCGGCGACGGTCAGGTCGGGCCTATCGCGAAGAAGATCGGCGACCTCTACTTCGCGATCGCTCGCGGGGACGATAAGCGCCACGCGGAGTGGCGGACCCCCGTGTACCGGTGAACGTCGCCTACCAGGGCCTGGCGGGAGCGTTCTCCGAGGCAGCAGCGACGGCGCTGTTCCCGGAGGCCGCGCTCGTGCCCCGCCGCACCTTCGCCGAGGTGTTCGGCGCCCTCGCGAGCGGCGAGGCCGACGCAGCGGTCGTCCCGGTGGAGAACACACACGCCGGTTCGGTCGCGGACGTGTACGACCTTCTCCGGCACCACCACGAGAACACGATCGTGGCGGAGCTCATCTTGCGCGTCCGGCACTCTCTTCTCGGAGTCCGCGGCGCCCGTCTCGAAGACGTCCGCATCGCGCGGTCGCACCCGCAGGCGCTCGCGCAGTCCGAAGAATTCTTGCGAACGCACGGGATCCGGCCGGATGTCGCCTTCGACACCGCCGGCGCTGCGGAGGAGGTCGCTTCGCTGGGTGATCAGGCTGTCGCTGCGGTCGCGAGTCGACGGGCCGCGGAGCGCTACGACCTCGATGTCCTGGCGGACGCCATCGAGACCGCTGCCGACAACTTCACGCGCTTCTTCGCCGTCGCGCCGTCACGCGATCGCGAGATCGTCGATCGCATCCCGCCGTCGCTGCGTCGCGGACCGATCAAGACCAGCCTGGCCTACAAGACCGCGAACCTCCCCGGGGCACTCGTCCGCTCATTGCAGCCGTTCGCGACCGCGTGGATCCAGCTCTCGAAGATCGAATCTCGTCCGAGCCGCGCCGCGCCGTGGGACTACGTGTTCTATCTCGATTTCGAGGGAGATCCGGCGGCGTGGCCCGCCAGAGAAGCGCTGGCCTTGATGAAGACGTGCTGCGAATGGATCCAAGTTCTCGGGACGTATCCGGCGGCGACGGAAGTGCTGGAGCCGGATTCGGACTAGCTCACGCCGAGGTAGGTCCGCGCGACGCGCTCGTCGCGGAGCAGCGACGCCCCGGTCCCTTCCATCACCAGACGTCCAAGCTCCATGACGAACGCGCGATCCGCGATCTCTAGCGCACGAAGCGCGTTCTGCTCGACCAGCAACATCGTGACTCCCTGCGCCTTGAGCTCGCGGACGATGTCGAACACGCGAGCGACGACGATCGGGGCGAGTCCGAGCGACGGCTCGTCGAGCAGCAGCAGCTTTGGCCCCGCGAGAAGCGCGCGCGACATCGCGAGCATCTGCTGCTCGCCGCCGGAGAGGCTGCCCGCGTTCAGGTTCTTGCGCTCGGCGAGGATCGGAAAGCGCTCGTACGCCGTGCGCAGCCGGTCGCGCGCGCGGCCACGCAAGCCCATGAGCAGGTTCTCTTCGACGGTCATGCGCGCGAGGATCTCGCGGCCCTCGGGCACCTGGACGATCCCGGCGCGCACCACCTCGTGAGGCGCGGCTGCACTGATGTCGCGGCCGTCGAAGGAGATCCGTCCTGTCGCATTCACGAGCCCGCTTATCGCGCCAAGCGTGCTGGTCTTTCCCGCGCCGTTCGCGCCGATCAGCGCGGTGACCTGCCCGGCCTCGGCGGCGAAGGAGATCCCGTGCACGGCCTCGACCGCTCCGTAGCGCACCCGGAGGTCGGCGACGTCGAGCAGCGCCGTCAGGCGACCTCCGCCCCGAGATATGCCTCGCGGACCGCCGGATCGGCCTGCACCTCGGCCGGCGTGCCCTCGGCGATCTTCCGCCCGAAGTTCAGGACGGCGACCCGCTCGCACGTGCCCATCACGAGCCGGACGTCGTGCTCGATGAGCAGGATCGCGACCCCTTCGGACACCAGCGCCCGCATGAGCTCGCGGAGAGCGGCGGTCTCGGTCGGGTTCATCCCCGCCGCGGGCTCGTCGAGGATGAGCAGTCGCGGTTTCGACGCGAGCGCGCGCGCGATCTCGAGTCGGCGCTGATCTCCGTACGCGAGCTCTCCGGCCAGTGCGTTCGCGCTGCGCGCGAGTCCGAGTCGGGCGAGCAGGGACAGGGCTTGTTCTCGGTCGGCCCGGTCCGGCGCGCCGCGCGGCCAGAGCCGGCGTACGACATCGGACCGCATCCGCGAATGCGTCCCGATGAGCACGTTATCGAAGGCGCTGAGCCCCTTGAAAAGGCGAACGCCCTGGAACGTGCGCGCGATGCCGCGCGCCGTCAAGGCATGTGGCGCGAGGCGCGTTATGTCCTCGCCGGCGAGGCGGATCGCTCCGGCGTCCGCTCGCAAATGGCCCGAGATGAGGTTCACGAGCGTGGTCTTTCCCGCGCCGTTCGGTCCGATGAGGCCGATGACCTGACGGTCCCCCACCGCAAGATCGACGTCGGCCACCGCGTGCACGCCGCCGAACCGCTTGGCGAGGCCAAGCGCCTCAAGCAACATCGGCGGCCCCGATCTGTTGCAGCCGGCGCGTGCGGCGCAGCTGCGAGACGGTCACGAGGCCCCGCGGGAGATAAATGATCACCGCCAGCAAGACGAGACCCTGGAAGATGTCCCGGTAGTCCCTTAAAGGCCGAAGCAGCTCCGGCAGCGCGGTGAACAGCGCGGCGCCGAAGATCGGGCCGAGCGGGTTGGGGATGCCGCCCACGACCGCAAAGACGAGGATCTGGACCGCCTTGCCGAACGCGAAGTCGTTCGGTTCGATCGAAAAGGTGATGTGCGCGGAGAGCCCTCCAGCCCAGCCGGCAACCAGCGCGCCCGCGACGAACGCGGCGAGCTTGTAGCGGCGGACCGCGATGCCCTGGCTCGCCGCCGCGATCTCGTCCTCGCGGACGGCGGCCCAGGCGCGACCGACGGTCGCGCCCTGCACGCGCCACAACACATACGCGACGACAGCGAGCGAGAGATAGATATGCCAGAGCTCGGTCGTGGGAGGGATGCCGTTGAGGCCCTGGCCTCCTCCGGTGATCGGAGTGGCGAGCAAGATCACGCGGAGGACCTCACCGAACGCGAGCGTCGCGATGGCGAGATAGACGCCGCGCAGCCGGAACACCGTCAGCCCGAGCGGCACCGCGACCAGCGCCGCGACGGCCGCGCCGCAGGCGAGCGCGAGCGGAAAGGGCGTCCCGAGGTGGCGCTCGAGGAGCGCCGCGACGTACGCGCCGACGGCCATGAACGCCGCATTCCCGAGCGTCAGCTGCCCGGCATAGAGCGTGACCCACACCGACAGCGCCAAGAGCGCGTTCACGCCGACGAGCGCGATCAGGGTCGAGTACGCGGAGAGGAAATCCAGGGTCGCTTCGATCACGCGCGGTCCGTGGCGCGCTGCCCGAAGAGACCGGTCGGCCTCACGATGAGGACGAGGAAGAGGAGCCCGAACGCGAACGCGTCGCGCAGCTCCGCCGGGAGGTAGACGAGGCTCGCGACCTCGCCAAGTCCGAGGACGTACGCGCCGACGACCGCGCCGGGTAGGCTTCCCATTCCGCCGACCACCATGACCGTGAACGCGCGGAGCTCGAGCGGCAGACCCATCTTGGAGTCGACCGAGTTGTAGGCGAAGCCGAGGAGCACGCCGGCCAGGCCGCCCAGCGCCGAAGAGATGAAGAAAGTCGCGGCGATGGCGCGCTCGACATCGACCCCCAAGATGCGCGCCGCGCGCGGGTTCTCCGCGAGAGCCCGGATGTCGCGGCCGAGCTGCGTCTGCCGCACGAGAAAGGTGAGCCCGGCCATGAGGCCGACCGCGAGAAGGATGATGGCCAGCCGCACGCCCTCGAGCGTGGCGTCGCCGATGCGGATCAAGAACGAGGGCACGGTCCCGCTCGGGAATGTGATGAAGTCGCCACCGTAGCGGAGCTCGACGAGACGCACGACGATCAGCGTGACGGCGAGGCTCGAGATCATCGCGGAGAGCGGCGGCGCGCCGCGACGGCGCAGCGGCGCAAACGCGATCCGATCGAGAGCGATCCCAAACAGGCCGCTGGCGACGACCGCGAAGGGGACCGCGACGTACCACGGCAGGCCGAGCGTGCCGATCGCAAAGAGCGCGGCGAACGCGCCGAGCATGAACACCGTCGGATGCGCGAGATTCAGGATGTCGAGGACGCTGAACACGAGCGCGAAGCCGACGGCGAACAGCGCGTAGATCGAGCCGATGAATATGGCGTTATAGAGCTGCTCGAGCACTAGTCGTCTGGTTCCGCCGGCGTGCCGCGGGTCCTGTCCCGGGGTCGGGGGGTCGCACGCTCGCGCACCCTCCCCGCAGCCGCCGCCGGTGTCACGCGGTCGTAATGCCCGGCGGCGCGGGGCCCCGGGGCACCCGCGCATCGCGCGCGACCCCCGCTCCCCCGTGCCACCCGCGGCACACCGCGCAGGCGCTCATCGTCCGTGCTCTCGCCTCAGTTACTGAAAGGGAGTAAATGCCCCGTCCTTGACGGTCATGACGAACGTAGGTTGTTTCACGTCGTGATCGGAGGTGAACGAGAACGCCCCCAGGGGCGTCGCAAGCTCTTTCACCGCTTCGAGCTGCTGCTTCACCTGGGCCTTGTCGCTCATGCGGCTCGTCCGTTTCATCGCGTCGATAAGCACCAGCATCGCGGTGTAGGACTGTGCCGCGAACTGGTCGGGGTCGTTGCCGAACTTCTGCTTGTAGGCAGCGATGAAGTCGGTGTTCGTCTTGTCCGTGCTCGCCTTCGACCACGCGGTCCCGACCACCATCAGCGCCGCGTTCGCGTTCGAGAGCAGCGCCGACGAGTTCAGACCGTTGCCGCCGATGACCCGCTTGCCTGGCATCTGCTTCGCGACTTCGTCGAGGATCTTGCCGGCGGGGCCCGCGAGGGAGTCGGCGACGATCGCGTCGGGGCTTTCGGCCTTCGCCGCGGTGACGAACGGCGCGAAGTCCACGTCGGTCGCCCGGTAGGGGATCTCCTTCGCGACGGTGACCCCGTTGGCCTTGAAGGCGTCGCGGAAGATCCCAAGGTCGTCGAGCTCGAACTTCCCGTCGCCGTAGATGATGACTACCTTCTTGATGCCGAGCTTGGTGGTCGCGGCTTTCACCGTCTCCGGCACCGCACTCTGCTCACCGAGGGATGCGCGGAAGATCCAGTCGCACGGGCCGTAGTCGCACTTGCCGACGATGCCGAGACCGGTGTTCGAGATCGCGATGACCGGCGTGCCCGAGGCCTGCGCGACGGGATGCGCGCCGGCGGCGACCGCCGAGAGGGTCGGCCCGAGGATCGCGGCGACCTTGTCCTGCTCGACGAACTTCTTGAAGACCGTGATGCCCTGATCCTTGGTCGAGCCGTCATCTTCGACGATGAGCTGGATCTTCTGGCGACCGCCCTGGAACCCGCCGGTCGCGTTGAACTGATCGACCGCGAGCTGCGCGCCGTTGGTCTGCTGCGGGTTGTAGAAGTTCGCCGCGCCCGTCTTCGACGTCGCGAGACCCACCTTGACGTCGGGCAGCGCCGCGAGGCTCGCTGATGCGGTCGGCGACGTCGCGGTCGTCCCTCCGGTGCCCCCGCAGGCCGCGAGCACGACCGCCGCGGTCATTCCGAGTGTGGTGAAGAGGCGAAGCTTCATCACGAACCTCCCCGTGCCGAGATGAGCGCCATGATGCTAGCGATTGTTGGGCTCGTCAGTGACGCCTGAGGCGGTCACCGCGCTCGCGGGTCTCGTCGCGTCGTTCCTGTCGGGTTTGCTCGGCATCGGGGGCGGGCTCGTGCTCACGCCGCTGCTCCTCTACCTGCCGCAGCTCTTCGGCGGCGCTGCGCTCCCGGTCAAGATCGTGACCGGCCTCACCATCGTGCAGGCGATCTCGGGCGCCATGCTCGGGCTCTGGCGTCACAGCTCGTACGGCAACGTCTCGCGCTCGATCGTCCTCCTGATGGGTCCGCCCAGCGCGGTCTCCGCGCTCGTCGGCGCCGTCGTGTCGCGAGGAGTCGAGGATCGGGTTCTGCTCCTCGTGTTCGCCGGACTCGCCTTCGCGGGCGCGGTCATGCTCCTGCTGCCACTGCGCACCGAAGACCAGCCGGCGTCGCGGCTCACGGTGAACCGGCCTCTCGCGGTTGCGATCGCGGTCGTCCTCGGCTTCTTTGGCGGGCTGGTCGGCATCGGTGGTGTCGCGTTCATCCTGGCCACGCTGATCTACCTGTTGGCCGTGCCGGTCCGCATCGCGATCGGCACCTCGCTCGGGATCGGCATGTTCGCGGCGGTCGCGGCGCTCGTGGGCAAGGCGGCGACGGCGCAGATCGATCCGCCGCTCGCCGCGATCGTCTTCGTCGCGGCGCTCGTGGCCTCGCCGATCGGAGCCGCGGTGAGTGTCCGCACTCAGCCGCGTTTGCTTTTGCTGATCCTCGCCGTCGTCGTCGCCCTCGCCGCGGTGCGCATCGCGACATCGGCCTTGACCGGGAACTGACCTGGCGGTCGCCACCTCCAGCGACCTACCATGCCCGCCGATGATGCGATCGCTTTTGCCCGCTGTGGACTTCGCGCGCCGGTACGGGACCGCGATCGCGGCCGTGGCGATCACGGTCGTCGTCAAGCTTCTGGTGAACGGACTCGGAGAGGATCATCCGTTCGTGCTCCTTCCGGTACCGGTCGCGATCGCGGCGTGGTATGGAGGACGCGGTCCCGGGCTGATCGCGGCGGTCCTCGTCCCGATCATCGGGACCTTCTTTCTCGGCGGTTCCGCGGACATCGGCGATGGCATCGCGCTCGGCGTCGTGACGATCGAGGCGGTGATCGTGGTCTTGATCACAGCTGGGCTCAAGAACGCGCTCCGCCGTGCGGAAGAATCGCGGCGCGTTGCCGACGATGCGCGACGCGAGCTCAGCTTCGCGGTCGCGGTGCGCGATGAGGTTCTGCGCCTATGGCACGAGAAGGTGCGCGGGCCGCTCGGCCGTCTCGAGCTCCGGGCCAGCGAGGCGCTCGCGACCCTCGAGCGTGACGGCTACCGCGGCGCGGCGACCTCGTCTCTTCGCGCGGTCGTGGACGACGCGGGCCTGCTGCGGCGCGTCACGATGGGGTGGCACGCGCCTTCGTTCCCGGCTCGCACCGACGAGGCCTGACCGGTACGACGGCCTCGGAGTTACCTAGCGCGAACCCGTCTTGCGCTCTGAGGGCGTGATCTCTTCGCGATCCACGACGAGGCGCACCTCGGCGTCGAACACGCGGAGGATGTCGTCCGCGGAAATGTCGGCAAGCTCTCCACCGCCGAAGAGCCGCTCGACGCCCGCGCCGGCTTTCACCAAGAAGCCGGTGAGCTGCTTCGTCTGATCGTCGAACCGAAGGTCCTCGACGACGCCGACGACATCGCCGTCGCGATCCTTCACGACGTCGCCTTTCTTGAGCGTCGGCCGCTGCGGCTCGGGAACGAAATCGGCAGCGGTGTCGACCGGCATGAGATACGCGTTCGAGGGGAAGCCGTATCCCATGGTCGCCGCCCAACCGGCGGGTGGCGGAGCGAAATTGCCCTGCTCGAAGGTCGGCTGCGCTTCGAGCTCCTGACGCGAGAGCCGGAGGACGAGCGCATCGCCTTCGGGCGAGTCGGGCACGAAATCGTCCTCGCCGACGATGACCTCGCGTTCGAGGAGGCCACCTGTTCCGACAACGAATCCGGTCACGCGCTGAGCGGCCGGGTCGATCAGCGCTCGGCGGACGTGCCCCGCGTCATGCCCGTCGGCGGTCTTCACCCTGGCGTCGAGATCGATGCGCATGCTCTCCTCCGGCCATTGGGGGCTCTGCCCCCAACCCCGGGCTCATACCTCAGCACGACATGTTCCAACTTTCCCCGGGGGTCTTGAGGGGCTGAGCCCCCTCAATCGCTAATACGGCACGTCGACGTTGCCGCCGCTGCGGACACCGGTGCCGTCGATCAACCCTTCGATCCCGCGCTGCTCGTGGCGGAGCGCGTCGAGGAGGCGGAGCGCGTCGTCAGTGGTGAGGTCCTTGCGGAATTCGTTCAGCGCGGTCTGCACGCTCGGCGGCGGCGTGCCCTGTGGGGCTCCCGATGCGCCGGGCGCCGGGGTCCCCGAGGGGACTCCGACTCCGCTGGCGCCGGTCGGCCCGCTGGTTCCGCTGCCCTGCTGGCCAGGCCGAGGCGGCGCCGACGGCGCCGCTGAGCCCACTGGCCTGGGAAGGGTCTGCTCCACCGTCCGCAGGAGGCGGTCGATGATCTCGATGTCGAACTTGGCGTCGCGATCGGTCGGGTCGAGTCGCAGCGCCTCCACGTACGACGCGCGCGCGTCGAGCAGCCGACCCTGCCGGAAAAGGGCGTTGCCGCGGTCGTAGAAGGCGGTCGCCCGCGTCTCGCCTTTGGCGTTGTCGAGTCCGCGGGCGTACTGCACGAGCGCTCGGTCGTAGTCGCCGAGCTTGGCGTAGGTGTTCGCGAGATCGATCGCGATCTCGGGCGACGCTGGCCGCGCCGCCGCGAGCGCTCGGAAGCGCTCGAGCGCGGCCATCGGATCGCGCTGATAGAGGTCGTTGGCGGCGTCGACGTCGGAGGCCAGCGGATCGCTCGGTCCGCAGGCGCCCAAGAAGATGATCGCGCCGGCGACGACCCCGAGTACCCGCCGGCGCGATGGACGCCCGTGCGGAAGCCGCGGTCGCGGCATCGGTCGGCGCTCGTCGAGCAGCCACTCCACGAGGAGCGCTGCGACGGCGATCGCGAGGAAGATCTGATAGCGATCCTCGGGGGTCACGCCGCCGATCGTCGCCGAGCCGCCGGCGTCGATGGCGCGCAACGTATTCGCCAGCTCCTGCGCTGTCGCGTCGCCTTGATACCGCCAGTACCGTCCGCCCGCGGCAGTCGCGAGCGACTGCAGACGGCCCTCGTCCAGCTTGCTGATGACCTGGGTGCCGTTCGCGTCGACGATGAACTGGATGAATTTGTTCGACTGGTCGTAGATCGGGACCGGCGCACCTTCCGGAGTCCCCACGCCAAGGGTGAGTACGGCGATATTGCGCTGACGCAGCGGCTCGATGAGCGGGAGCTCAGACGAGAGATCCTCGCCGTCGGAGACCAGCACGATCGCCTTCGGCCGCGCGTTGGCGGCCGCGTCGGTCGGGAACAGGCTCGCCGCCCCTTGGAGCGCAGCCCGTAGCGAGGAGCCGGCGTTCATGCGGAACCCGCGGCCAGAGGTATCGAGCGCGGGACCGACGATCTTCGTGTCGGCGGTGAGCGGATAACGCGTGACGCTCGTGCCCGCGAACAAGGTCAGGCCGAGCCTCGCGCCGGCGAGGTCCCGACCGATCTCTTCGATCGCCTGCTGTGCGACGTGCAAACGGTCCGGGGCGACGTCTTGCGCGGCCATGCTTTGCGAGACATCGAGTGCGATGACCGTGTCGACCGTCCCGGAGGTAGCCCGCCGCGGCGTCTCGCCGATCTCGGGTCCGAGAAGGGCGGCCGCCAGTGCGAGGCACGCGACCAGCACAAGCGCGACCTTCACGATCTGCCGCGTCGGGCTGGCGGTCGTCAGCGTCGCGCCGCGCCCGCCGAACGCCGCGAGCGCCCGCTGCCGCCGCACCAGCCTCGTGACCGCGAGACCGGCGATCCCGAGTGCCGCGCCGAAGACCGGCCAGAGCTCTGCGTGAGCGAACGAGAAGCTCACGGGCTCCTCCGGAACACCGTCGCTGCAAGAGAGATCTCGATGAACAGCAGTAAGGCACCGGCGGCAAGGAAGAAGAGGTGCGCCTCCTCGTAATCGACGAAGTCGCGCGTGCCGACGTGCGACTTCTCAAGGGTCTCGATCTCGCGGTAGACCTCGGCGAGGGAGTTCGCGTCGGAGACGCTGTAGTACTGACCGCCGGTGTCCCCCGCCATCTTGCGCATCAGCTGCTCGTCGACGGTGCCGCTTTCGGGCTCGTCGCCTCCGCGCTGCACCGGGGCGCTGATCGCGCCGATGGTGTACACGCGGACGCCCAGCAGCTTCGCCATATTGGAGGCATCGAGCGGCGAGATGTCCCCGCTGTTGTTCTCCCCGTCCGTCAGGAGGATCGCCACCTTCGACTTCGCGGCAGAGTCGCGCAGCACGTTCACGGCTGTCGCGAGGCCGGTGCCGATCGCGGTGCCGCCAGCAAGTGACCCGGTGTCCAGCGGCTCCACGAGCTTCTGCGAGGCCGCGTAATCGAGCGTTGGCGGGCCGAGCACGATCGCCTCGCCGCTGAAGATGACGATGCCGACGCGATCGTTCTTGAGGCCGCCGAGGAAGTCGTGCACGACGTGCTTGACCGCGTCGATCTTGGTGGTCCCTCCGAAGCCTGCCTCGGACATCGACCCTGAGACATCGATCGCGAGCGCGATGTCGATCCCTTCCGAGACGGACTCGACCGATGCCCGCACGATCTGCGGTCGCGCGAGCGCGACGATGAAGAGCACGATCGCCGCGACACGCAGCGCGACCAGCGTCCAGCGCAGACGCACCCGCCATCCGCCCGCTCCCGCCGGCAGAAGGCCGAGCGATGGGAACAGGAGGCCACCCGACGGGCGACGCCCACGGAGGAAGCTGAGCGCGATCCCGATGAGGACGACGGCGAGCAGCGCGAGCACCCAGGGATCCACGAAGCGAACCGAGGCGAGATCGCTCACGATGGCCGACCACCCTTCATGAGCTCGTACTGCTCGGCGACAGCCGCGCGCCGCATGGTCTCGAGCGCGGAGCGCACCGCATGGTGGGCGCGGGCGGGGTATGACACCGATCGATGGAAGCGCGCGACGTCGCCGTCGCGCAGGATCTCGTAGATGGTGGCGATCTCGGTCCGATCGATCCCGGCGCGGAGCATGTCTTCGCGGAGCTCCTTCGGCGTCCGCTCGGTCGCGGCGAGCCCGAAACGATCGCGCACGTAGAACCGGAGGGTGCGCCCCACGAGCGCGTAGTGCTCGGCGTACCGACCCTTCTCGGGGAGCCCGAGCGTGGCGACGCGATTCAGCTCGGCCATCGCTCGCTGCGCCGGAGTGAGCTGAACGTCTCCTTCGAGATCCGATTCGCGCCCTCGTTTCGCCCCCGCGCGACGGGTCTGCCGGATGATCAGCACGAGCATCGCGAGGACCACGACCGCGAGCGCGCTCTGGATGACGAGCGGCGGCACGACCGGGGCGGCCCCGGGCAGGCGCAGCTGCGGCTTCAACGGCTTGACGTCGTCGGTGCTTTCGCCGGGCTGGATGACGCTTGTCACCACGACCGGGATCTCGGCCGTCGGTGCTACGCCGACGGTCCCGTCGGGAGCCTGATAGGCGACATTGATCTGCGGGAACACCAGGTCCCCCACCCTGAAGGCCGTGATCCGGTAACGGAACGTGTATCGGGTCCGGCCGTTCTGGATCCTCGTGAGCTGCGGCTGCTGCGTCTGGAGGACCTCGAACTCGCCGATGACCCGACCGACCCCGGTGTCGGTGATCTGGTATCCGGGATCCGTTTCGACGACGAGGGTCAGGCCTATCGGATCCCCGATGGTGATACCCCTCTTGTCGACCGTCGCTGCGACGCTTACCGGGGCTTCGGCGGCGGCGAGCTGACCCATCGCCAACAGCAACAGCGCGGCGAGCGCCGCGATCCGCATCAGTTGCGCCTCGATCGCGCATTGAACAGGGCAAGCAGGGCCGGGACGTAGGGACGATCGGTCGAGAGCTCCACGCGATCGATTCCCATCCGGCTGAAGGCACGAAGGCGCGCCGATCTGCGATCCCGAGCCGCGCGGGCGTATGTGCGCCGAAGATCGGCGGCGCCGGTATCGATGTAGGCGACGCGTCCGGTCTCGGCGTCCTCGAGCGCCATGAGGCCCACTTCCGGCAGCTCCAGCTCGCGCGGATCGCTCGTGATCAGCGCGATGACGTCGTGCTTGTGCGCGAGCGCGCGCAAGGGCGGTTCGAAGTCGACGTCGAGGAAGTCGGAGACTACGAAGACGACGTTGCGTTTCTTCGTGACGTTGGCGAGCAGGTCGGCGACGCTCGCGATCTCAGTCCGCGAGCGTCGCGGCTCGGCGAACAAGAGCTGACGAATAAGGTGCAGCAGATGGTGGCGACCCCCGCGAGGCGGAAGGAACTCGCGGACGCCATCCGCGAACAGCACGAGGCCGACGCGGTCGTTGTTGTGAAGCGCCGTTACCGCGAGCAGCGCGGCCACGTCAGCCGCCAGCTCGCGCTTGGAGACGGCCGACGTCCCGAACCACGCGCTCGAGCTGACGTCGACCGCGAGGAAGATGTTGAGCTCGCGCTCCTCGCGGAATTTCTTGACGTAGGGAACGTTCATCCGGGCGGTGACGTTCCAGTCGATCGAGCGGATATCGTCTCCCGGCTCGTACTCGCGGACCTCCTCGAAATCGAGTCCGGAGCCCCGGAAGACGCTGCGATACGTGCCAACGAGCGCCTCGTCCGCGAGGATGCGCGCCTTGATCTCGACCTCTTTCACGACGCGAAGGACCTCGGCCGGCACCGGCTCCACGTGTGGTTTGGGAATGCTCGCGACCCGCGCGGCCATCTCAGGGGACGGCGACGTTGTCGAGAACGCGGCCGATGACGGCCTCGGGCGAGATCTCCTCCGCCTCTGCCTCGTAGGTGACGATTAGACGGTGTCGCATGACGTCGAGCGCGACGGCCTTGACGTCGTCGGGCAGGGCGTAGTCGCGCCCATCGAGGAACGCGTGGGCCCGCGCGGCGAGCGAGGTGTAGATCGTCGCTCGCGGTGAGACCCCGTAGGCGATGAGCGGCTTGAGATCGGCCAGCTTCGGACCCTGCGGGTCGCGCGTCGCGAACCCGATGCGCACGATGTAGTCCTTCACCGCTTCATCCATGTGCACAGCGCGGACCGCGGCGCGCGCTTCGAGGATCGCCTCGGGCGTGGCGAGCTTGCGGACCGTCACCGGCTCTTCGATCGTCTGCCGGTCCATGATCACGCGTTCCTCATCGGGCGTCGGATAACCGATGACGACCTTCATCATGAAGCGGTCGACCTGCGCCTCGGGCAGCCGATACGTACCCTCGTGCTCGATCGGGTTCTGCGTGGCCAGCACCGTGAAGATCTCCGAGAGACGATGCGTCTCGCCCCCGATCGAGACCTGTCGCTCCTGCATCGCTTCGAGCAGGGCGCTCTGCACCTTCGGCGGCGCACGGTTTATCTCATCGGCCAGCAGCAGATCGGTGAAGATCGGGCCCAGCCGGGGACGGAAAGTCTGATCGACCGGGTTGTAGATCATCGTTCCGTTCAGGTCCGCTGGTAGCAGGTCCGGTGTGAACTGGATCCGCCTGAAATCGGCATCGACCGTGTCGGCGAGCGTCTTGACTGCGAGCGACTTTGCGAGTCCGGGCACGCCCTCTACGAGCAGATGGCCGTTGCAGAGCAGGCCCATGAGCAGGCGGTTGACGAGGTAATCCTGGCCGACGATGACGCGGTGGATCTCGTGCAGGACAGGGGCGATGAAGTCTCCGCGCCGGAGCACCGAGTCGTTCGGGGTGGGTGCGCGGAACGGTGTCGCCAACACCATCACATTAGAGGGTGGACGGGCGAGCGGTTCGTTTCTAGGGCGTCGCGGAAAGTGACCCGGGGGGCGCGTGCCGCTCGGACCCGCAAGCGCGTCGCGGCCGGCGCCGGCGCGTCTCCCGCGGTCGACCTTTGGGATACGCCTACCCTCGCCAGTCGGTGCGTCGGATCTTCTTCAGCGTTCTCTACTGGTTGCCGCGGCGGCCGCGGTGGGACACGGGCACGACTCCGCCGGAGCTCGAGCGATTCGTCGCGAACGCTCCGCCTGGCCGTGCGCTCGACCTCGGGTGCGGCACGGGGACGAACGTGGTGTACCTGGCGCGGCACGGCTGGGAGGCGGTGGGCGTCGATTTCGTCGGTCGCGCGATCGCGAAGGCGCGGCGCAGGGCGCGCGAGGCTGGTGTCCCGGATCGGTCCTCCTTCTTCATCGCGGACGTGACGAGGCTGCAGTTCTTGAGCGGGCCGTTCGACCTGGCACTCGACATCGGCTGCTTGCACTCGCTGCCGGTGCGCGATCGGGCCGCGTATGCGGCGGCTCTGGCACGGCTGGTGCGGCCTGGTGGGGTGTTCCTGCTCTACGCGTTCGCTCCCGGCGGACCAGCAACGGGGTTAACCGCAGACGACGTGCGCGCGATGTTCACCGACAGGTTCGACGTGGTGCGAGTCGAGGAAGGACGCGGCAGGCCGTCGGCGTGGTACACGCTGATGAAGCGCTGAGCGGCGACCCCGGGGAGATTCGGACTCCCGACCAACAGCTTCGAAGGCTGCTGCTCTATCCACTGAGCTACGGGGCCATGTTCCACGCGGAGTTTAGGAGTAGGACTGCGGTACCGCAGCGAAGTCCTGTTCCGTCGGTGTTGATGAGTCGGCACGCTCGCGTCCATGCGAGCGTGCACGAAATGTGGCGAGACAAAGCCACTCGAGGCCTTTCCGCCGGTGCGGCGCGGGGAGGAAAAGCGCCAGTCGTGGTGTCGCGATTGTTTCGCGGAAGCAAACGGGCGGAACTACCAAAGGAATCACGAACGGGAGAAGGCTCGCCTTCTTGCCCAGACCATGCGCAATCGCACCGAGAACCGCCTTCGAATGATCTCGTTCCTGCAAGAGCACCCCTGCGTGGACTGCAGCGAGTCGGACATCGTCGTGTTGGAATTCGACCATCTTTCTGGCAAGACGGCCGACGTCGCGACGCTGATCGCGCGAGGCAATACATGGACTCGTATCTTTGGAGAGATGCTCAAGTGCGAGGTTCGGTGCGCAAACTGTCATCGCCGAAAGACCGCAGAGCGATGGCTCGCAATCGCGAGACCGCGGACCCCTCGATCACTTCGGCGAGCCGAACAGCTGCGTCTCGATCAGCTGGGCAAAAGACGATGCCGGGTCTGCGGAGACGATAAGCTGCTCGCAGAGTTTCCCTATCGGTCGATGAGCGCTGGAACTCGCCACGCGATCTGCCGGTCATGCCAGCGTGAAGCCTCGCACGATTGGTACGTGAGATCGCGCTCGCCACAAGCACGTCGCGTTATCGGCTACGGCACCGGACGGCGTTCGGTCTTCGTCGAAGCGGTACGCGCATACTTTGACACTCACCACTGCGTGGATTGCGGCGAGGACGACCCCCGAGTGCTCGATTTCGATCATCGGCGCGACAAGCTCGCCGACATCTCGACGCTCGTTCGTCGCGCGGCGACGTGGAATGAAGTCGCGGCCGAGGTCGAGAAGTGCGAGGTCCGGTGTGCGAACTGCCATCGACGGAGGACTATTCGCGCGCAGGGTGGTTATAGGGCACGAGCCGCGAGCGCATGACCTAGAATGTGGCTAAGACCCCGTAGCTCAGCGGATAGAGCGCTTGCCTACGAAGCAAGAAGTCGGGCGTTCGAATCGCCCCGGGGTCGCAGTAGCCAGTCATTTTACAAGGTCGACGACCCGCTTCAGCCCTCGCACTTCCCCATCGATCTCCCCCGGCAAGATGAGCACGCGCATCCCGGCGCGCTCCGCGCCCGCATCGACCGGATGATCGCCGACCATGAGCGTCTCGTTCGGCGCGACCCCAAGTGACTTCGCCGCCGCAAGGAAGATCGCGGGGTCGGGCTTCTCGGCACCGACCTCGAACGAGTGCGTGAATGAATCGACGAGGCAGTCCAGCCTGTGCTTCGCGAACACCGGGCGCAGGTCCGCTGGAACATTGCTCACCACCCCGATGCGCAGCCCACGGGCGCGAAGCTCGCGCAAGACGGGTCCCGTATCCGCATAGGGCACCCACGACTGCGGGTCCATCACCTGCTCGTAGAGCGCGCGGGATAGCCCCGGCGCGACACGGTCCGCGCGCGCGAAGAGATCGATCCACACGCGGCGGTGCGCCTCGGGCGAAAGGTCGCGACCCTTCCCTATCTCCTCGGGGGTCTTTCCAGCGGTCCAGATCTCATCCCACAACCCGCGCGCGTCGACCTCGCTCACGCCGACGCCCGCCTCGCGGGCTGCCGACACGATGACCTCCGGCGCATGCGGCGCATGAAAGAGCGTGTCCCCCCAATCGAACAGGACCGCGCGCACGCGCCCTAGCGGCGCAGCCACTCGTGCTCGGCGTCGAACGTGACGCACCACTTGCGCACCGGACCGGCCATCACATTCAGGTAGTAGAGCTCGTACCCCGGCGCTGCGGACACGGTGTGATAGCCCCGCGGCACGAGCACCAGATCGCCGTCGGCGACGACCACGGTCTCGTCGAGCGAGCGATCCGCCGTGTAGACGCGCTGCAACGCGAACCCGCGGCGATCGCGAAGCCGGTGATAGTAAATCTCCTCGAGCTGAGTTTCGGTCGGCGGATCGTTCGTGTCGTGCTTGTGCGGCGGATAGCTCGACCAGTGTCCGGCGGGGGTCACGACCTCCGTGACCAGCAGCGCCTCCGCGGGCGCGTCCTCCATGAGGATGTGGTGGATCGTCCGCTCCATCGCCCCCGATCCACGCACCTCACGTCGGGCGTCGGCGGGCTTGATGTGCCGCAGCCGTGCCCCCTTTGTCGCCGCCGTGGATCCGATCGCGAGCTCGACGTCGCCGCCGACCGCGCGTAGCTCGATGTTGGTGTTTGGCGGGGCGTACACCGCGTGCGGCGGGCCGTCGAATGGTGATCCACGCTCGCCGACCTCGGGCCAGTTGATGATCCCGATGCGCATCGAGCAGCGACCGGAGAGGATCACCAGGCACGCCTCCGATTCCTCGGTCGACACGACGAATCGCGCGCCTTTCGCGACGCGAGTCGCGGAAAAGCTCACGTACTTCCAGCCGGCGGTCGCCGGCGTAATGGCGACGCGACGGTCCTCGGCGCGCACCAGCAGAGACGAGGTCACAAGTACCGGCGCTGCCGCGGCTTCGCCTTCTCGTATCGTTCGCGCGCCTCGGTGACGCTCGCCGTTTCGGAGACCTCGGCGACCGGGACGTCCCACCACGATCCGTAGTCGCCGACGCCCGCATAGCGATCCACCTCTACGTGGATCACGACGGTCCGATCGACCTTCTTCGCGGAAACGAGCGCCTCACGCACCTCCGCGACCGAGCGCGCTTTGATCACCTGCGCGCCGAGGCTCGCCGCGTTCGCGGCGAGATCCGTCGGCAAGTACGGCGCCGGCTGCCTCTCCTTATCGGTGCCGCGCGAGCCCTCCTTCGGGAACCGGAACTGAGTGCCGAAGCCATCCATCCCCAGCGAACGCGAGAGGCCGCCGATCGAGGCGAATCCGTGGTTGTCGAACAGGACGACGATGAGCTTCGCGTGCTCCTGGAGCGAGGTGACGATTGCCTCGCTCAGCATCAGGTAAGAGCCATCACCCACGAGCGAGTACACCTCGCGTTCCGGTGCGGCGAGCTTCACTCCGAGCGCACCGGCGATCTCGTAGCCCATGCACGAGAACCCGTACTCGACGTGGTACTGCTTGCGATCGCGGGTCCGCCACAGCTTGTGCAGCTCGCCCGGAAGCGAGCCCGCCGCGCAGACCACCACGTCCGTCGGCGCGCTGAACGAATTGACGGCGCCGATGACCTCCGATTGGGCCGGCAACGGAGCCCGGCCGAGGTCGTACAGCCGCGTGACCTCCGCGTCCCACTCGCGCGCGACCTTCGCGCATTCCTCCTGATATGACGGCGCAACGCGATAGCTGCCTCGCGAGAGCGCCTCGAGGGCCTCGCGCGCGTCGGCCAGGACCATCACGCCCGCGTGCTTTGCGGCGTCGAGCTCGGCGACGTTCACGTTTACGAACCGAACGCCGGGATCCTGGAACGCTGACTTCGACGCGGTCGTGAAATCGCTCCAGCGCGTCCCGATCCCGATGACCACATCGGCGCCGGCCGCGATGCGGTTCGCGGCGGACGTCCCGGTCGCGCCGATCGCACCCAGCGCGGAGGGATGGTCGTAGGGGAGCGAGCCCTTTCCGGCCTGGGTCTCGGCGACGGGGATCCCCGTCGCGTCGACGAATGCGCGCAGCGCGGCCGATGCGCACGAGTAGATGACGCCCCCGCCCGCGACCACGAGCGGCCGCTTCGCGCGTGCGAGCAGATCCAGGGCCCGCGCGATCGCCGACGGCGCCGGGGGCCGGCGATCCACGTGCCAGACCCGCTTCCCCAGGAACTCCTCCGGGTAGTCGTACGCCTCCGCCTGAACGTCCTGCGGCAACGCAAGAGTGGCCGCGCCGGTGTCGGCAGGGCTTGTGAGCACACGCATCGCGGCCAGCGCCGCTGGGATCAGCTGCTCGGGACGCGCGATCCGATCCCAGTAGCGCGACAGCGGCTGGAAGGCGTCGTTGACCGAGACGTCTCCGCGCGCGGGGACCTCGACCTGCTGCAGGACGGGATCGGGTATGCGCGACGCAAACACATCCCCCGGCAGGAGCAGGACCGGCAAGCGGTTCACGGTCGCGAGCGCCGCTCCGGTCAGCATGTTGGTCGCCCCTGGACCGATCGAGCTGGTGCATGCGAAGGTCGCGAGGCGATCTTTCATACGCGCGTAGCCGCACGCCGTGTGGACCATCGACTGCTCGTTGCGCGCCATGTGGTAGGGGAGAAGATCCGGACGCTCGTACAGGGCTTCGCCGATCCCCGCGACGTTGCCGTGTCCGAAGATTCCCCAGACGCCCGCGAAGAATCGCTGCTCGACGCCGTCGCGCTCGACGTATTGCGACGCGAGAAACCGAACCAGGGCCTGCGCCATCGTGAGCCGCGTCACAGCGGGACCTTCTTGCCGAGCAGCTCTTCGATCTCGCCGAACGTCGGCATCGCATCGGCACAGGCCAGACGCGACGCGACGATCGCACCGGCGGCGTTCGCCACCTCGAGCGTTCTTCGCAGCGGCCAGCCCGCAAGCAGGCCGTGGCAAAGGGAGCCGCCGAACGCGTCGCCCGCGCCAAGGCCGTTCAGCACCTCCGTCTCGACGGGCGGCACGCTCACCTCCTCGCGTGCCGTTCGCGCGTAGACCCCCTCGTGCCCGCGTTTGACGATCGCGAGGTGCACTCCGAGCCCGAGGAGCACACCGGCCGCCGAGGTCGGCTCGCGCGATCCTGTAGCCATCTCGACCTCGTCGAGGTTGCCGACCACGACCGTGGCGCGGCGGACGGCTTCGCGCGCCCAACGGGGCGCATCCGCTGACTCCTTCCAGAGGTGCGGGCGATGGTCGAGATCGTGGATCGTGACCTCGCGTCTCCGTCGGGCATCGAGCGCCGCGATGGTGGCGCTGCGGCTCGGCTCGTCAGAGAGGCCGGTGCCCGTCGTCCAGAACACCGCTGCGTCGGCGATCGCGCCAAAGTCAAGGTCGTCTCGCGAGATGTTCATGTCCGGCGCCTTCGGCTCGCGGTAGAAGTAGACGGGGAAGTTGTCAGGCGGGAAGATCTCGCAGAACACGAGCGGCGTCCGCAGCGCGGGGTCGGTTCCGACCCAGCGCGTGTCGACCCCGAAACCGGCGAGGGCCGAGCGGACGTACTCCCCGAACGGATCGTTCCCGACCTTCGTGATGACCGCCGATCGCCGACCGAGCCGTGCGGCGGCGACGGCGACGTTCGTCGCGCTCCCCCCAAGGGATTTCGCGAACGAGCGCACCTCGGGAAGCCGGACACCGATCTGCTCCGGGTAAAGATCGACGCCGACCCTGCCCATGGTGATGACCTCAAGCGACATGGGCGCCCACGTAGCCGAGGCTCTCCTCGAAGAACCCCGGCGGCCCCGACTCCAGCGCGTGGAACCCAAGGGCCTTGGCCTCGGCGAGGACGCGATCGCTCGTCACCTGCGCGCCCCAGCCCGGGACCTCGCAGACACTCCAGGAGATCGGCGCGGCGGCGAGCTTCATCAGCGTCGAAGGACTTCGCAGTTTAGAGTCGCGTCCGAGTGAAGGTCGCGATCCTTGGCGTGGGCCGCCTTGGCGCGTTCCACGCGAAGGTCCTCAAGGAGCTTCCCGGGATCACCGAGGTCCGGATCAACGACGCCGACGCGTCGCGCGGGGCTTCCGTGGCGAAGGAGCTCAGCGCGACACACGCGGCCACGGTCGAGGAGGCGCTGACCGGCGCCGACGCGGTCGTCATCGTCACGCCGACCGCCACCCACGCCGAGCTGATCCATCGCGCGCTCGATCGCCACCTTCCGGTGTTCTGCGAGAAGCCGATCGCGCTCGATCTCGATGCGACGAAGACCGTCGTCGAGCACGTCGCGAAGACCGACGGGCGCGTCCAGATCGGATTCCAGCGCCGGTTCGACGCCGGATTCCAGGAAGCTCGCAGGCGCGTCCGGGCCGGCGAGCTCGGCACGGTCTACAGCTTTCAGATGACGAGCTGCGATGCGCAACCTCCGCCCGACACATACATCGAGACGTCGGGCGGACAGTTCGTCGACCAGCTCATCCACGACTTCGACATGACGCGCTGGATCTTCGGCGACGAGGTCGAGGAGCTCTATGCGACCGGGTCGACGCTCGGGTTCCCGCAGTACGAGAAGTGGGGCGATGTCGCGACGTCGGGTGTCGTGCTCAAGCTTCGCGGCGGGATCGTCGGTCTGCTCGAGGCCTCTCGACACAATGAGGCTGGGTACGACATTCACGTCGAGATCCACGCGGCGAAGGAGACGATCGCCATCGGCCTCGATCCGCGCACGCCGATGGTCTCGGTGGAGCGCGACGCACCGCGCTTGGCGAGCCCCGCGTACCCCACGTTCTTCGTCCGCTTCGCCGACGCGTATCGCGCGGAACTCACGCACTTCCTGCGCTTCGCTCAGGGCAAGGCGGATAACCCCTGCACCGTGGTCGACGGGATGGAGGCCTTGCGGATGGGGCTCGCCGCGCGGCGGTCGCACCACGAACGCCGTCCGGTCGGCCTGTACGAGATCGCGTGACCGTACGAGTCCAGTTCCTCGGCAGCGGCAACGCGTTCAGCGACGGCGGCCGGGCCAATGCCGCGATCCACGTGACCGCACCCGGGGTGTCACTTCTGCTCGACTGCGGCGGCTCCGCCCTGCCGGCGATCAAGAAGCACGTCGACTGTGAGTCGATCGACGCGATCGCGGTCACGCACCTTCACGGCGACCACTTCGGGGGGATCGCGTACTTCGCGATCGAGCAGCATTTCGGCGGGCGCAAACGGGAGCTGGTCGTCGGAGGACCGCCGTCGCTCGAGGCGCGCCTTCGGGCCGCGGAGCAGGCGCTCTACCCCGACTTCTTCGGGCCGATCGCCCTTGCGTATCCCTTCCGGACGGTCGTGCTCGGCGAGCGGCCGACAAGGCTCGGCGGCGCCGACGTGACCGCCCTGCCGGTGCGCCACGTCCGGCTCGCCGAGCCACACGGACTGCGGGTCGCGGTCGGCGGAAGGCTGATCGCGTACTCGGGCGATGCCCGCTGGAGCGAGCACCTGGTGCCGATCGCCCGCGGCGCCGACCTGTTCATCTGCGAGGCGTCGTACTGGTCCGGTGAGGATCCGGCGCACATCTCGTACGAGCAGCTCATGGCTCACCGAGAGGAGCTGGGAGCCAAGCGGATCGTCCTCACGCACCTTGGCGCGACCACTCTCGAGCACCTCGATGAGGTCGCCCTCGAGTACGCGGTGGATGGGACGCTGATCGACTTCTAGCCCCGCGCCATTACTCGTACCGGACGCCATCGACCTCTATCCATCCGCCCTCGTGCGTGTGCGCCGGGTCGCGGTGGGTGAAGTGGATAAGTCCGCCCTGTTCGTTCCAGACGTATTCGCCGTGCACGGTGACCGCGTCGCCGACGGCGACCGCGGCGCGCCGGCCGATGTCGACGTTGTTGTCGATGAGCACGGTTTGCGTCATACCCCCGAGCTGCACGATGAAACGCTGATGAGTGCCCTCGGGTCCGTGCTCGTCGGTGAGCAGTCTCGTGACCTGGCCGTTCGCGGTGACCTCGACGCCGGAGCGGTGTTCGGCGAAATCGCTCTGGATCGCCGCGTTGCCGGACGCCGCGGTTCCGCACGCCCACGTCGCGAGGACGAGCGCGGCCGCGGACGCGCGCCGCGTCGATGAGCTAATCCGGGATGACATGGACGCGCTCGGGTCGGAGCGAGAGCGAGACGGGGCCGTCCAGGGGCGCGCCCGCGCCGGGATCGGGCTGATCGACGATCCACTCGCGGTCGTCGACCTTCACCCAGTACCGCATGGTGTCGCCGAGGAACGCGCGGCGCGCGACCGAGCCAGAGAGGGTGATGCCGTTCGGCACGGCGCCGGCCGCCGCGATGGTGAAGCTCTCCGGACGGACGCAGAGGCGGACGTCCTGCCCGACAGAGAGGGCCGTCTCGCGCGGCCGGCGGACCGCCGCGCGATGCGGGCCGAACGTCACCGTGACCGCACCGTCGGCGAGCTCCGTCACGCGGGCCGGCACGAGGTTGACCGCGCCAACGAAGTCCGCGAGGAACGCCGTGCGCGGGTGGTAGTAGATCTCCCATGGATCGCCGGCCTGCTCGACCCTCCCCTGGTTCATCACCGCGATCCAGTCCGAGAGCGAGAGCGCCTCCTCCTGATCGTGCGTCACGTAGACGAAGGTCATGCCGAGCCGGCGCTGCATCGTCCGCAGCTCGACGCGCAGCTGCTCGCGGAGCTTGGCGTCGAGGTTCGAGAGTGGCTCGTCGAGGAGAAGCACCTGCGGCTCGATCACGAGCGCGCGCGCGACGGCGACGCGCTGCTGCTGCCCCCCGGAAAGCTGGTTCGGCCAGCGCTCCCCCATCCCCTGGAGACCGACGAACGCGAGCGTCTCGTTCACCCTTCGGTCGCGCTCGTTCGCCTTCACGCGCGCGACGCGCAGGCCATAGGCGACGTTGTCGCGCACGGTCATGTGTGGGAACAGCGCGTAGTCCTGGAAGACCATCGCCGTGCCCCGCCGGTGCGCCGGCAGGTCGTTCACGCGGCGACCGCCGATGCGGATGTCGCCAGCGTCGGGGTCATAGAAACCCGCGATCACGCGGAGCGTGGTCGTCTTGCCGCAGCCCGACGGGCCGAGAAGCGTCGCGAATGCTCCCTTCGGGACGTCGAACGTGACGTCGTCTACCGCGGTCACGCCGCCGAAGCGCTTCGTGAGGTGCGAGACCTGGACGTGGGCGGTCTCAGGCACGCGCCGCCCCAAGCACGAGGCGACCGCGGGCCAGGAACGCGAAGACGACTAACGCGACGATGGCCAGGCTTATGTCCGCGACCGTGAAAGCCGCCGCCCCACCCCAGTCAAGGTCATTCACGAGCTGGTAGATCCGGATCGTTGCGACCGTCGTCGGGGGGGTGAACAGAAAGATGACGAGCGAGAGCGTGGTGACCGCCCGAACGAACGTCGTGACGAAACCGACGCGCAGCGAGCCGCCGAGCATGGGTCGCACGACGTCCCAGAATCCGCGGAGCTTCGACGCGCCCAAGCTCGTCGCGGCCTCTTCGATCGAGCGGTCGATCTGTCGCAGTCCAGCAGCGGCAGCTTGGTACCCGACGGGAATGTTCCAGAACACGAGCGCCAGCACGATCAGCCAGCTGCGGTCGACCCAGTCCAGCCACGGTTGGTTGAAGGCGGTCAGATATCCGATCCCGAAGAAGATCCCCGGGATCGCGGCGGGCATAATCAGGAGGAAGTCGAGGAGCCTGCGGCCAGGCCACTCGCCCCGCTGGACAAGCCAGCCCGCAAACAGCGCGAAGACGGCAGAGATCGCGGCCGCCGCGGCGCTGAAGAAGAGCGTGTTCCGGAGTGCGTCACCATTGGAGCCAGTCGCGACGTACTGGAAGTGCTCGATCGTCAGCCTCAGGTTGTACGGGAACGCGAACGTTAGGGCGCTGACGAGCAGCGTGCCGTAGACGAGGAGGATCAGCCCCGCCAGGGCCAAGCAGCCGACGAAACACGCCCAGCTGAGCGCCGCCGGAACGGGCGGACGAGGCATCGACGACGCGCGGCCAGAGATGGTCACGAACGACCGCCCTCCATCCAGCCGGATCTTCGCCACGTAGAGCCCGAGCGCGAGTAGGAGAAGGATGGTGCAGACGGCCGCCGCGCTCGTGTAGTCACCGAATCCCGAGATGAGGCTGTACGCCTGCGTCGGGAGGACGGTGACCAACCCTCCAAGCAGCTGGGGATTCCCGAAGTCTTCGAGGACGTAGATCGCTGTGGTCAGGATGGCCGCGGCGAGTCCCGGGCGTGAGAGCGGAAGAGTCACCGTCCAGAAGACCCGCCACGGGCTCGCTCCGAGATTTCGCGCCGCCTGCTCCATGCGCGCGTCGCTGCGCGAGAGGACGTCGGCGATCAGCTGATAGGCGAATGGAAAGAACGCGATCGTCTGGACGCCCCAGATGCCGGTGATCCCGTACGGATTGGGCGACTGTCCGAATACGCCGTAGGTGATGATCCCGCGGTTCCCAAACAACAGCAGGTATGACGCGGCGACGACGAACGGCGGCGAGAGCAGCGGCAGGATCCCGATGAGATTGAAGAAAGCCTTCCACCGCATCTGCGAATAGACCATCGCGTACGCGTATACGAACCCGAGCAGCACGGCGGTCGTCGTCGAGAGCGCCGTGACTTTGAGCGAATTCTGGAGCGGGATCCGCCACGTCCCGCCTTCGAGGAACGACAGATAGCCGCTGAACCCCGGGGCGACCCCCACCTGGACCTGTGGGTACACGACGAAGAGCAGCACCAGGACGATGACAGCGAGCAGCGCGAGCAGGAGTGCCGGCTCGCGCCGCAGGCTGCGCATCTTACTTACGCGCTGATGTCTATTGGATGCCCACCGCTTGCTGCCAGAGCTTCAGGATGCGGTCCTTGTTATCGGTCGCCCACTGCCGGTCGTAATTCACGAGCTTGACTTGCGCGAGCGTCGGGGCTCCAGGCGCGGATGCGACACCTTCGAGGGTCGAGCCGCGATTGCTGAGCTTGACGTTCAAGGCCCCCGCCTCCGGCGTCAATACCCAGTCGACGAACGCCTGCGCGCCTGCAAGGTTCTTGGTGCCTTTCACGATGCTGACGGCACCCACCTCGAAGCCGGTGTCGCTTGGCACCGAGAGATCGACCGCCGGATTCTTCGCCTTCTCGGTGAGAATGTCGTGCGCCCAGTTCGGCGCGCCAGCCGCCTTCGCGCCCGAGACTTCGCCGATCGCTGCGGGTGAAGTGCCGATGTACGCCCGGATGTTGGTATGGAGCTTCTTCATGTAGTCCATCGCCTTGGCCTCGTCCCGGTTGAAGCGGAAGATCTGGGTCGCGATGAAGATATAGCCGCCGCCTGTTTTTACTGGGTCAGGAAGCACGAGGTTGCCCTTCCACTTCGCGTCGAGCAGGTCGTCCCATGATGTCGGGGCTTTCAGTCCCGCTTTGGTCATCTCGCCGGAGTTCGTGACCATGCCGAAGATGCCCGTGTACCACCCCGTCCAGTTGCCGCTCGCCTCCTTGAACTCGGCTTTCAGCGCGGACGCCTTGGGCGACTTGTAGGGCTCGAGCAGTCCCTGCTTGCCCAGCGGGTCATGGAACTCGCTGGAGCCGCCGACGAAGATGTCGGCCTTCGGGCTCGCTTTCTCGGCGGTGATCCGGGTCTGGAGCTCCCCGGCGGCGGCAAGCGGCAGCACGTCGACCTGCACGCCGGTCGCCTGAGTGAAGGCGGCGAAGAGCTGGTTGTTGGTCGACTCGTTGAGCGCCGAGTAGATCGAGATGCGGCCCGTCGCCTTGGCCGTCCCGCCGGTCGACGGTGCAGGCGAGGCGGTCGAAGCCCCGCCGCACGACGCGACGATGGCCGTGACGCCCACGAGCTTCAGGAAATTCCGACGGTCGAGTTCCGGTGTCATCTAACCCCTCCCACGTTGTCTGACGTCGATACTACGCGGGTGACCGTCCTGCGGACGACCGTGGATACACACGGCTCGGCGGCCGAGGCGAATCGCGAGAGCATGCGGCAGCTCGTCGCGCAGTTGCGCGAGCGCACGTCGATGGCACGACTGGGCGGACCGGAGCGCGCGCGCGAGCGGCACACCAAATCTGGGAAGCTGCTCCCGCGCGAGCGCGTCGAGCGTCTACTGGATCCCGGCACGGCCTTCCTCGAGCTCTCGCCACTCGCCGCCTTCGGCATGTACGACGACGAAGCGCCGGGAGCCGGGATCATCACCGGGATCGGTCGCGTCTCCGGGCAGCTGTGCGTGATCGTCGCAAACGACGCGACCGTCAAGGGCGGGTCTTACTACCCGCTGACCGTGAAAAAGCACCTGCGCGCGCAGGAGGTAGCGCTCGAGAACCGGCTGCCCTGCCTCTACCTTGTCGATTCGGGCGGCGCGTTCCTGCCCAGGCAGGATGAGGTCTTCCCCGACCGGGAGCATTTCGGGCGCATCTTCTACAACCAGGCGCGCCTTTCCGCGGCCGCGGTCCCACAGCTCGCTCTGGTCATGGGCTCGTGCACGGCGGGAGGCGCGTACGTTCCCGCGATGAGCGATGAGACGGTCATCGTCAAAGGCCAGGGCACGATCTTCATCGGTGGGCCGCCGCTGGTGAAGGCGGCGACCGGAGTAGACGTCTCGGCCGAGGAGCTCGGCGGCGCGGACGTTCACACCCGCGTCTCGGGCGTCGCGGACCATCTCGCGCTCGACGATCCTCACGCGATCGCCATCGCACGCGAGATGGTCGCCCGCCTGGGCGTGCGACCGACCTTCTGGGGCGACGATCGCGAAGAGCCCGAGCCACCCACCAATGACCCCGGGGACCTCTACGCCGTCGTGCCCCAGGACATACGGACGCAGTACGACGTCCACGAGGTCCTCTCGCGGATCGTCGACGGCTCGCGCTTCCACGAGTTCAAGGCGCTCTACGGGACGACGATCGTCTGCGGCTTCGCGCGGATCGAAGGTTTCGCCGTAGGGATCGTCGCCAACAACGGCGTGCTCTTCAGCGAATCCGCGCTCAAGGCCGCGCACTTCATCGAGCTCTGCAACCAGCGCCGCACCCCGCTCGTGTTCCTTCAGAACATCTCGGGATTCATGGTCGGGCAGGAGTACGAGGCCGGCGGGATCGCGAAGGACGGAGCGAAGATGGTGACCGCGGTCGCGTGCAGCACCGTGCCGAAGTTCACGCTCATCATCGGCGGGTCGTTCGGTGCGGGGAACTACGGCATGTGCGGGCGAGCGTACTCACCGCGACAACTCTGGATGTGGCCGAACGCCCGCATCAGCGTGATGGGGGGCGAGCAGGCCGCCACTGTCCTTTCGCTCGTCGGCACGTTCAAGGACGATGCCGACCGCGAGGCGTTCAGGACCCGGATCCGCGAGCAGTACGAGTCGCAGGGCTCGGCGTACTACTCGACCGCGCGCCTCTGGGATGACGGCATCATCGACCCACTCGACACGCGCACCGTGCTCGCCCTCGGGCTCGCGGCGGCACGGCATGCGCCGATCGAGGAAGTGCGCTACGGCGTTTTTCGCATGTGACCTTTAAGCGAGGAGCGCGCGGATCGTCGCGGCCAGCGAATCGACATCGAACGGTTTGGCGATGACCGCGTCAGCCCCCAGACGATCAGGCTCCGCGAGTGCGTCTTTGTGCGCGGTGACGACCACGACGGGTACGCCAAACCGGTCGTGGAGATCTCGCACCCATTGGCGCGCCACATCCGCGCGGTACGAGGTCAACGGCATGAGGTCACTGACGACGAGATCGGCCCGCACGCTCGCGGGGACATCGTCCATCTGAACTGCCGACACGGCCTGATGCCCTTCGTCCTCGATGACGGTCCGTAGCAGCTCGACCATCACCCGGTCGTCATCGAGCACCACGACCTTCGCCACGGAGCGAGGCATACGGGCTACGTAACGGACGCGCAACTTTCGCGGTCGCTCAAGCGCACCCGGATGGGCATGGTCGATGCATCAGATGCCACGCGAAGCACGACTTGTTCGTTCGAGGTTCGACCATGGAACCCATCCCTCAACCGATCGATCCCTTTGCGGTTGCGACGGCCGAACGGCAGTCGCTCTCGCCGCCATCGGAACGGCGGATGCGACGCCTGCTCGATGTCCTCTGCGACCCGACCCGTCTCAAGATCGTCCGAGCGCTCCGCGACAACAAGCTCGCGGCCAGCGATCTCGCACGTGTGCTCGGCCGCTCACGTTCGGCGACAAGCCAGCACCTCCGCGTGCTGCGTGAAGCCGACGTGGTGCGGCCGGCGCGGAACGGCAACGTCGTCCGCTACACCCTCGCCGCCGACCTCAACGCGGAGATCCTCGAGGACATCGGCCGCGCATTCGACAAGCTCGAGGCCCGCTCCGCTTAGCCACGCGATAGATCGTCCGGCGCATCGATGTCGATCCGCCATTCGCCGGTCGGATCGACTCGCGCCCATTCGGCCTCAAGGATGGTCGCGGCGCCGAGCGCCTCGACCAGCGCGCGCAGCCGTCGTTCGCCACGCTCGATAAGGCGCGCCACCTCGGCACGCGCGAGAGGCACGTCCAGCGCGACCGGCAGCGGGCGGAGGCGGCCGGCATCGGCGAGCGCGACGGCCGCGTGGCCGCCCTCGCCGAGTCGGTCGCGCAGCAGCGCGAGGATCGGTGGTCTCAGGCGAGCCATGTCGGCGGCGGCCACGAGGGCGCGCGAGCCGGCGACGTCGGCGAGGCCCGTTCGAAGGCCGACCAGAGGGCCTTCGTAGGCGATCGGATCGCGGATGACGCGGACCCCTCGCGCCTCCGCCGGCAACGACAGCGCGGAATGATCCGGCGCGATGACCACAACGACCTCGTCGCAAACGGCCGCGAGGGCGCGCAGCGGATGATGGAAGAGCGGCTTGCCGTCGAAGAGCGCGACGCGCTTGTCTGCGCCGAAGCGCCGCGAGGCCCCGCCCGCGAGGAGGACCCCTGACAGAGCGGGACGCGTCACGACGCTAGGCGCGCTGGTCTTGAACCAGCTTTCCGTGGATCTCGCGCGTGAGCATCTCGATCTGTGCTGCAAGGCGCGCGACCTGTTCGGTGATGTCGGTGTTCTGAGCGAGCAATTCCAGCTGGGCCTTGGCGATCTCCTCGCGGTGCCGCGCGTCGGCTTCTGCGTGTGCCTTCTCACGGTCAGCCTGCCGGGTCTGCGCGAGGAGGATGAGCGGCGCCGCGTAGGCAGCCTGGGTGCTGAACAAGAGGTTCAAGAGAATGAAGGGATACGGGTCGGACCTCAAGGTCCCCATTGCGTTCAGGGCGATCCAGCAGAGGACCAAGACCGTCTGCATCAGCAGATAGCGCGGGGTCCCGAAGAAGCGCGCGAACGACTCGGCGCGCCGCCCGAACCAGTCGTCGCCGAACGGCGAGTGCAGATGCAGGTGCGGGCGGTGGAAGCGGAAGTGATTTGCCATCTGGGTCATGCGCATCCCTCCTCGAAATCGACGCGAAGTCTAGAGTTCGACCGGTGACGTCCTGCTGCGATCCCAACGGCCTCAGCGGCGTCTTCGATGCGGGTCGAGCCGCGTCCGACGCGCGCCGGTACCGCCGGAAAGGTCTGACGCGTGAAACGCGCACGATCGCTGATCTGCTGATCGCACGAGGGATCGGCGGCGCGACGATCCTGGAGATCGGCGGAGGCATCGGCGACCTTCAGGTCGAGCTCCTGCGCGCCGGCGCGGCACGCGCGACGAGCGTCGAGATCTCCGCCGCGTACGAAAGCACCGCGCGCGAGCTCGCGACGGAGCTCGGTGTCGACGACCGGATCGAGCATCATCTCGCGGACTTCGCTCGCGAACCGGCGAGGATCGATCCCGCGGACGCGGTCATCCTCAACAAGGTCGTGTGCTGCTATCCCGACATGCCGGGATTGGTGCGGCCCGCCGCCGACCACACGCGGCGGTGGCTCGTGCTCGCGTTCCCGGCCGATCGTTGGTGGATCCGGATCGGCGTCCGCGTCGCGAGCGTTCTGCAGGCCACCTTCCGTAGGCCTTTCCGCGTGTTCTTCCACGAGCCGGCCGCGATCGTCGCGATCGCGCGCGAGGCCGGACTGCGCGAGGCCGCGTCCAGGCGCGGGATCTTCTGGCAGGTGCAGATGTTGGAGCGCGCGTGATCCGCTCGACGGTCGAGGGCTCGGTCACGCGCATCACCATTTCGCGGGCGGAACGCAAGAACGCGTTCGACGCGGAGCTCATCCGCGCGGTGACCGCCGCGGCACGCGAGGTCGAGCGCACGACGCGAGTCGTCGTGCTGCAGAGCGAGGGTGACACCTTCTGCGCCGGCGCCGACCTCGAATGGATGCGCGGCATGGCCGGCTTCACTCTCGAAGAGAACCGCGCCGACTCGCGCGCCCTCGCCGAAATGTATCGGTCGCTCTACGAGCTCGAGATGCCGCTGGTCGCACGAGTGCAGGGTGCCGCGATCGGAGGCGGCGCGGGTCTCGTTGCGGTCGCGGACATCGCCGTGGCTTCGTCAGACGCCAGTTTCGCGTTCACCGAGACGCGTCTGGGCATCCTGCCGGCGGTCGTTTCGCCCTACGTGGTCCGGAAGGTCGGCCCCGCGCGGGCGACCGCGCTTTTCGTAACCGGCTCGCGGATCGACGCGAAGCGGGCTCACGAGATCGGTCTGGTGGAGCGCCTGGTCGAGCCAGCCGACCTCGACGCGGCGGTCGGCCGCGTGATCGAGGCGATCCTCGCAGCGGGACCGGAAGCGGTCCGCGCCGCGAAGCGGCTCGTTCGCGAAGTCGATGGGCGGGAGCCTCGCGACGTCCTCGACCTGACGATCGAACGGATAGCCAAGGTACGCGTGAGCGAAGAAGGGCAGGAAGGAATGCGCGCGTTCCTCGAGCGGCGCGAACCGCGCTGGTGACAACGGTGCTCGTCGCGAACCGCGGCGAGATCGCGCGCCGGATCTTTCGGACCGTGCGTCGCATGGGAATGAAGAGCGTCGCGGTGTACTCCGACGCGGATGCCGGGCTGCCTTTTGTCCGTGAAGCGGATACGGCGGTGCGGATCGGACCGGCGTCCGCGCGCCAGTCGTATCTCGCCATCGACCGCATCCTCGCGGCGGCGGAGGAGACGAAGGCCGACCTGATCCACCCGGGCTACGGGTTCCTCGCCGAATCACCGCAGTTCGCCCACGCGGTCGCCGCGGCGGGGCTCGGCTTCGTCGGACCTCCGGCGGAGGTGCTGAAGATGTTGGGCGACAAAGCCTCGGCGAAGGCGGCGGCCGAGCGCGCGGGTGTGCCAGTGCTCCCTGGATATCGAGGAGACGATCAAAGTGACGACGCGTTCATCTCGGCCGCGCGATCCACCGGCTATCCGGTGATGCTCAAGCCGGTCGCAGGTGGCGGCGGCATCGGCATGCAGCGCGTGCGTGAGGAGCGCGGACTACGTGAAGCGCTCGCGCGTGCCCGGCGGATGGCATCGGCCGCTTTCGGCGACGAGCGGCTGCTGTTGGAACGGCTCATCGAGCGACCCCGCCATCTCGAGGTGCAGATCGCCGCCGACGACCGCGGCAACGTCCTGAGCTTCGGCGAGCGGGACTGCTCCGCGCAGCGGCGCAACCAGAAGATCATCGAGGAGACACCGGCGCCCGCGCTCACGAGCGAGCAGCGCGGCGCGCTCGCCGAGGCCGCGGTCGCCATCGCGCGCGAGGCTGGCTACCGGAACGCCGGTACGGTCGAGTTCGTCGTCGATGCGGCTGGCTTCTTCTTCCTCGAGGTCAATGCGCGACTTCAGGTCGAGCATCCGGTCACCGAGCTCGTGTGGAACGTGGACCTCGTCGAAGAGCAGCTGCGAATCGCGCTGGGCGAGGCGCTGTCGCGCACGGACGCCCGTACCAGCGGCCACGCGGTCGAGGCGCGTCTCTACGCGGAAGATCCTTCCGCCGGCTTCGTGCCTTCGGCCGGCCGGATCGCGTACCTGCGGTGGGACGAAGACGTCCGCGTGGACTCCGGCTACGAAGAAGGGTCGCTCGTCACGACGAGCTACGACCCACTCATCGCGAAGCTGATCGCGCGCGCCGACACGCGCGCCGGTGCGCTCGCGAAGCTCGAGCGCGCGCTGGAACGTTCCGACGTCTTAGGGGTGCGGACCAACCGCGAATTCCTCCTGGCACTGCTCCGCACCGCGGCGATGCGCGAGGGGAGGGTCGACACCGAGCTGGTCGAACGCGAGCTCGCCACGCTCGTCCCGGCGCGACAGCGGGCACCGCGCGAGGTCTACGCCGTAGCGGCAGCGGCGCGCGCCGCGGAGCTGTACGGGGGTGGCGATCCGCGCGATCCGTGGGCAAAACACGGTGGATGGCGCCTTGGGGGCGACGTCCAGACGACGGTCGTGCTCGACGACACCGCCCTCGCGGTCCGTGGGCGCGGGCCGTTCGCCGTCGGCGAGCACCAGGTGCGGGCGGACGGGGACGTCGGCCGTTGGCGGATCGACGATCGTCCCGCCGTCGCAGTTCGCAGCGGAGACACGATGTGGGCGGTCTGCCGCGGCACCACGTTCGAGCTGTCTCTCGCGCCGCGCGAACGGAACGTCGAGACGACGGCGGGTGCCGAGGTGGTGGCTCCGATGCCCGGAGTGGTCGTGGGCATAGCCGCGGCATCGGGCCGCCGTGCGCGTCGTGGCGATCTTCTCTTCGTGGTGGAGGCAATGAAGATGGAGCTCCGCGTGGAGGCGCCGGCCGACGGCATCGTGACGCAGGTGCTCGCGCGGGAGGGACAGCAGGTCGAGCGCGGCGAGCGCTTGGCCGAGTTCGAGGCCGATCCCGCCTGAGCGGCCTTGGCGGTCACGACCCGCGACGTCTCGCGCTCGCGGAGGGCTGGCCCGTGTTCGGGACGACGCTCGTCACCGGCGCGACATTCGGTGTCGTGGCGAGGCAGGCTGGGCTCGAGCCCATCGAGATCGCCGCGATGAGCATCATCGTGTTCGCCGGGGCGTCGGAGTTCGCGATGGTCCAGCTGTTCGCGGCGAGCGCCGCATTCCCGGTCGTCGTCGCGACGGTCTTCTTCCTCAACCTCCGTCACGTGCTGATGGCGACGTCGCTGCGGCCCCAGTTCGCTCGGCTCTCGCGCGCACGGCGTCTCGCCGCGGCGTTCTTCCTCACCGACGAGAGCTTCGCGATGGCCACCGGCTACTTCCGTCGCGGCGGGCGCAGCCTCGCCTACTACGTGACCTTCGCGGTCTCGCTCTACATCCTCTGGGATGCGTCGACCATCGCCGGCATCGCTATCGGCAGCGCGATCGGCGAGCCGCGCCGCTTCGGCATCGACTTCGCGATCACCGCGACGTTCGTCGGCATCGTCGTGCTTGCGATCCGCCGCGCGACCGACGTCGCTGTCGCGCTTGCCGCGGTCGCGATTGCCGGCGCGCTCGCCCTCGCGGGAGCGTCGACGGTCGCCGTGATCCTTGCCGGCGCCGTCGCGCCGCTGCTCGCGGTCGGGCGGCCGCGATGATCTGGGCGGCCATCATCGGGTCGGGCCTCGTCACGTACATGGTCCGCGCGCTTCCCTTCGCGGTGACGCTTCCCGTTCGCCTGCCCGCGCCGGCGTCGCGCTATCTGGAGGCGCTGCCGGTCGCGATCATCGCTGCGCTCGTCGGACCTGCCGTCCTCGCGCCGGGCGGCACGTTGACCCATGGTCCCGAGCCGCTCGCGGCGCTCCTGGTAATCGGGCTCGTGGCGTGGCGTCGAAGCCTGCTGATCGGCGTGATCGGCGGTGTCGCGGCCGTCGCGTTCTTGCGTGCGATCTCCTAAGCGCGGGGCGACGCCCCAAACACGGATCGCGGCACCATATCTGCGGCGTCGATAGCCGGAGGTGCCGCATGAAGGACAGAACCCTTGAAGGAACGAAGGTGGCGATCATCGCGATGGACGGCGTGCAGCCCGACGAGCTCTCCGCGCCGCGCGCGGCGCTCGAGCAAGCCGGCGCGACGACCGTGCTTCTCGCGCCGAAGCTGGGCGAGATCCAGGCCACGAAGCACTCCGAGAAAGCGGAGCGGTTCCGTGTCGACGAGGCGCTCGCCGACGCGAGTCCCGAAGAGTTCGATGGCGTGCTACTTCCGGGCGGCGCCTTGAATGCCGACAAGCTCCGCATGGAGACGGCCGCACGCGAGTTCGTGCAGGAGATGGAGCGCTCGGGCAAGCCGATCGCGGCGATCTGCCACGCCCCATGGCTGCTCGTGTCCGCTGGACTCGTCCGCGGGCATCGACTCACCAGCTACTACACGCTTCAGGACGACATCCGGAACGCGGGCGGTCAGTGGGAGGATCGCGAGGTCGTCGTCGACCGCAACTGGGTGAGCAGCCGCGAACCCAAGGACATACCAGCTTTCAATCGCGAGATGATCGCGCTCTTCGCGAAGGCCAGACGCGAGGTGGGTACCGGCAGGTCGAGCTAGCCGCGCTCCGAGGCGATGAAGCCCCCCATCTGGGCGGGCGGGGTCACGATCTTCACCGCGGAGCCATCCTCGGCGATCACGGCGAGTCGCTTGCCCGCGTCGGCGGTGGCGTACAGCGTCCGGCCGTCTCCGGAGACCCAGATCTCGTCGACGGAGACGCCGGGCGCGAGCTTCGCAAGCGGCTTGAGGTCTGGGATGCGCAAGACCGCCACGCCATCGGCGGTGCCCGAGTAGAGCTTGAGACCGTCCGGTGAGACCGGCATCGTGCTCGCGGTCCCACCGGCGTAGGCGACGGGCATGCGCCAGCTGAACGGGCCAGCGTCGCCGACGTGTGTCGGGGTCGTCACCGGACCCAGCAGCTTGCGAGATACAAGATCGACCACCTGCATCTTGTCGCCGAAGGTCGGCGCCTGATGCAGGTACAGAAGCTGGCCATCCGGCGTGAAGATCGGGGAAAGCCAGAACGGGTTCGGCTGATCCGCCTGGACTACCGTCACGTTCGCGAGATTCGCGGGATCGACGAGCCATACCGCACCGTCGACGTGGCAGAACACCACCAGCGCGTTGGCGCGCGCACTGACCGTCGCCGCCACCGCAGGACCCGCGCAGCTTGGGATGCGGCCGCTCTGGCCGTCGACCACGGTCGCGGTCTGCCTCAGCTGATCGTTCGCGAGAGCGAACGCGGTGATCCGCGCGGGTCCGCCCCAGTCCGTCAGCACGTAGAGGCTCGCGCTGTCCGGGCCGAACGCGACCGTCCCCCAGATCGTGTTGGCGATCTGTCCGCTGAGACCGGGAAGCGCGGCGTTCGGGTCGTGCGCGATCGGCACCGTTTGCGTCGCGCCGCTCCTCAGATCGACGATCGCGAGTCGCGGCGAGGGACCGGATGACAGCACCGCGAGCCAGCGCCCGTCGGCGCTGAACGCGGAGGCGATCGGCGGGCTCGCGGGATTCACGTACGTCCGCTGCAGCTTTCCCCCGAGCGCGGAGTACGCGCGAACGTCAGACGCTCCGGCAAGGAAGATCGTGGCGCCGTCCGCCGAGCGCCAGAAGGCGCGTGCAGAGGCGAGCGCGACGTCGTCGAGCTGCGCGACGATCGCGCCGGCCGGGTCGACCGCGACGAGCGAGCGCTTCTCGCCGGCGTAGGTCCAGACCCACGCCACCTGTGCGCCGGGATCCTTACGCGTGATGGGCTGCGCGATGGGCTGCGGCAGCTTCGACGCGATCGCGCTCGGCGATGGACCGAGCGCTCCGGGGCCCTCGACCGTCCCGCAAGCAAGTAGCAGAGCGACCAACCCGCAGACCAGGGCAAGGCGCCTCATGTCTTCGATACAACGCTCACGGCGCGTGGTTCCGGATCAGCGCCAGTTGCCGCGGCGGACCACCTCCGCAGCGGCGCGATGGCCGCGCTTTAGCGAAGGCGACGGTCGATCGGTGGGCTTCGGGTAGCCGACTGCGATGACGCCGACGGCGGTGTACTCGTCCGGGATCGCGAAGGTCGCGCGCAGTTTCGCCTGATCGAACACGCCAAAGAAGACCGCACCAAGCCCCGCGTCGACCGCGGTCAGGAGCATGAGGAGCGCGGCCATCCCGGTGTCGATGTCCCAGTACGGAACGGGCCAGCGGCGCTCGTCCATGTCGGTCCAGCCCTTGTCGGGTTCGGCGTAGCGACGCAAATACTGGGTCTTGTTCGAGAGGCACACGATCAAGAGCGGCGCATTGAAGAGGTCAGGCCACCCCCAGTCCGCGCGGCGGTCGGCGGGCCAGAGCGCGTCCCAGTAGCGCGCCGCCTCTTGCTTTCCCTCGAGCACGAGGAAGCCCCAGCCCTGGCTAAACCCAGCGGACGGTGCGCGCCGCGCGTTGGCGAGGATTCGTTCCACGCTCTCGTGCGGGATTGGGCGGTCCTCGAAGCTCCGCACCATCTTCCGTTTGCGGACGACGTCCTGGAACTCCATCAGGCCTCGCTTCCATTGTTTCGCCGCATCCGTGCGACGATAGCCGCGCCGTGGCGAACGAGACCGTCCGCTCGCGACTGCCGAAGCGGATCACGATCGTCGAGGTCGCGCCGCGCGACGGGCTCCAGGCCGAAGAGCGGACGCTGCCGACCGAGGCGAAGCTCCATCTTCTCGAGCGACTCGCGGACGCCGGCCATTCGGTCATCGAGGCAACAAGCTTCGTCAGCCCGAGCGCTGTGCCGCAGCTTGCGGACGCGGAGGAGCTCATGCGCCGGCTGCGTCCCCGCCGCGGCGTGCGATATCCAGTCCTTGTCCCCAACGACAGAGGTCTCGATCGCGCTCTCGCGTGCGGGGTCCGCGAGATCGCCGTCTTCGCGAGCGCGAGCGAGAGCTATTCGCGAAAGAACCTCAACCGCTCTCGCGCTGAGTCGATCGCGGACTACGCGGCGGTCGTGCGACGGGCAAAGGACGAGGGCCTACGCGTGCGCGGATACCTCTCGATGGTCATCGCGGATCCATGGGACGGTCCCACGCCGGTCGCAGTCGCGGTCGACGCCGGGCGGCATCTCCTCGACATCGGATGCGACGAGCTCTCGCTCGGCGACACGATCGGTGTTGGCACGCCCGGCGAGGTCCTGACGCTGATCGCCGCGTACCGCGATGCCGGCGTGGGCGTCGACCGGATCGCGCTCCACTTGCACGACACGTATGGGCAGGCGCTGGCGAACGCGTTCGCGGCGCTCTCGGAAGGGATCACCGTCTTCGACGCGAGCGCCGGAGGGATGGGCGGCTCGCCATTCGCCAAGATGGCCGGCGGCAATCTGGCTACCGAGGACCTCGCGTGGATGTGCCGCGGACTTGGGATCGAGACCGGCATCGACATCCGAAGCCTCGTCAAGACGAGCCGCTGGCTCGCCGAGCAGCTCGGCCGCGAGCTCCCCGCGCACGTCTCCCGCGCGATGACCGAGACCTAGGATCTCCATCCCCGCGTCGAGGCTCCAAGCGCGAGGACGTCCGGTGGGCCGCTCACCCGGCGCGTCACTACGGCTCCTAGTGCGCCGCTGCCCTCCGCAGCTCGGTCCGCTGCTCTCGCCGCTTCACGCCGATGGCGCTGACCGCCGGCACGCCCGAGCCGCGCACGAGCTTGTCGAACGCGGGCACATCGCTCTTCGCGATGGTCTGCCACTTCGCGAGCTGGGCATCAGCCCGGCGCGATAAGTCGTCGAAGACTTCGGTCATCGCTCGGGTCGGCGCGAAGTCGGCGCTTCCGATCGCCATTGCGAGGCCGCCGATCTTGAGGTTGAGCTTCGCCGGGAAGTTGAGCGTGTCCTGGCGGCTCTTCGCCTTTACCTGGATCAGCTCCTCCTCGACCGCTGCGATCTTGCGCTTGAGCGCCTCGGCGCCGCGCTTGAGGCGCGATGCGCCGCTGGTGCCTTCGGCGCGCTTCTCCCAGCCCTCGATCTGCGACCGCAGCGCGCGCATCGCGTTGATCGCCTCGTGGACCTCGCTGAGCTTATCGCGGATCTTCATGCGCAGCCCGAACTGAGCGTCGAAGTCGGCTTGCGTGGCCGCGACGCGCGGGTCTTTTCGGATCTCGAACGAGGCCTCGTGGCGCTCGTCGCCGGTCTCGAGCCGCACGCGGTACTGGCCAGGCGCCGCGATCGGTCCGGCAAGGGTCGCCTCGGCGGACTCCCACGTCGGATCGTCTTCGACACGCGTCGCGTCCGGATAACGCATGTTCCACGCGAAGCGGTTGAGCCCGGCGTCTTTCGGCACCTTCGGCTCACGCGCCTTCTTGATCTCCTCGCTGCGCTTTTGTTCAGGTGTCAGCGGGGGCCGGGGGGCGGAGTCCCCCGACGGCTCCTTCGGCTCAGGCGGTGCGCTCTTGAACTGCCGGATCTGCTTGCCCTTGGCGTCGAGGAAGGTGAGCTTGACCTCGCCTTCGGGAGCGGTGCGCAGCCAGTAGGAGACGAGCACGCCGTCGGGCGGGTTCTGCCCGGCGTCGATGTTGACCTGCGCCTTTTCGCCGGTCTTCTTCTCGACCTGGCGATAGGTCACGATCGTCGCGCCGGTCATGCGGTAGTTCTTCCCGATCTTGGGCGGCTGCGGGAAACCGAAATCGGTCCGGAAGCGCACGGTCGGACGAGGCTCGAAGAGATGGACCGCGCCCCGCACGCCGCCGCTCGCCGCAAGCTGGCGGATCGGCGAGAGATCGTCGAGCACCCAGAAGCTGCGACCGTGCGTGCCGAGGACGAGGTCGCTGTCCTTGACAGTCAGGTCGTGTATCGGCACGACCGGCAGGTTGCCGCCGAGCCGATGCCATTTGGCTCCGTCGTCGAAGGAGACGTAGACGCCGGTCTCGCTCCCGGCGTAAAGGAGCCCGCGCCGCGTCGGATCCTCGCGGATGACGCGCGTGAAGTCGTCGGGCCGGATGCCGTTCGTGATCTTCGTCCATGTGCGCCCGTAGTTCGTCGTCTTCCAGAGATACGGGCTGAAGTCGTCGTGCTTGTAGCGCGTGGTCGCGACGAACGCCACCGCTGCGTCGTGCGGCGATGCCTCGATGATCGAAACGAGCGAGAACGGTCGGATCCCCGCGGGCGTGACGTTCTTCCACGTCTTCCCCTCGTCGCGCGAGACATGCACGAGTCCGTCGTCGCTCCCGGCCCAGAGCACGCCGCGCTCCACCGGCGATTCGGCGAACGCGAAGACCGTGCAGTAGTACTCGGCGCCGGTGTTGTCCTTCGTGATCGGCCCGCCCGATGGCCCGAGCTTGCTCTTGTCGTTGCGCGTCAGGTCGGGGCTGATGCGTTCCCACGTCGTCCCCTCGTCGGTGCTCCGGAACACGTGGTTTCCGCAGTGATACAGCACGTTCGGGTCGTGCGGTGAATGGACGGTCGGCGCGGTCCACTGCATCCGGTACTTGAGCGCGCCGGCTCCCTCGCCGGCGCTCGACTCGGGCCAGACCATGATGTTGCGCGCCTGACCTGTGCGCCGGTCGTAACGAGTGAGCAGCCCCTGGTAGTTGCCGGCGAAGACGATGTTCGGATCGTCCGCGCGGACCGCGACGTAACCTGCCTCGCCGCCGCCGATCGCGAAAGAGTCCGCCGCGGTGATCCCGGCGATGGCCGAGCGGCTCGGGACGGTCATGGTGGTGTTGTCCTGCTGCGCGCCGTAGATGCGATACGGCGTCTGCGTGTCGGTGATCACGTGATAGAACTCGGCCGTCGGCTGGTTGTAGACGGAGGACCAGCTTTCGCCGCCATTGAAGGTGACGACCGCGCCGCCATCGTTCCCGTTGATGATCCGTTTGGGGTCCTTGGGATCGATCCAGAGGTCGTGGTGATCGCCGTGCGGGATCGAGAGCTCGAGGAAGGTCTTGCCGCCGTCGTCACTGCGCCAGGCCGAGACGTTCAGCACCCATACCGTCTCGGGATCGGTCGGATGCGCGTAGATGTGGTGGTAGTACCAGGCACGCTGCCTCAGGTTACGGTCCTCGCTCGCGCGCTCCCAGGTCTCGCCGAAGTCGTCCGAGCGGAACACGGCGCCGTCCTCGGCTTCGACGATCGCGTACACGCGGCCCGATTTCGCCGCGGACGCGGACACGCCGATCTTTCCCAGCAGACCCTTCGGGAGTCCCTTGTTTCGGCTGATCTCGGTCCAGGTGTCGCCGCCGTCGGTGGAGCGGAAGAGACCCGATCCGGGCCCGCCGGAGACGAGCTCCCACGGCCGCCGGATCGCCTGCCAGAAAGCCGCATAGATGATCCGCGGATTGTTCGGATCGATCGATAGATCGCTCGCCCCGGCGTTCTCGTCGCGGTAGAGCACGCGCTTCCAGGTCTTGCCACCGTCGCGCGTTCGGAAGACGCCGCGCTCGGCGTTCGGTCCGTGCGCGTGCCCGAGCGCCGCGACGTACGCGGTGTCCGGATCCTCCGGGTGGATGCGGACCTTGCCGATGTTGCGGGTCTTCTCGAGCCCGAGATGCGTCCAGGTCTGGCCGGCGTCGGTCGACCGGTAGACGCCATCACCGTGCGAGACGTTGCCGCGGATGCAGCTCTCGCCCATTCCAACATAGATGACGTTCGGATCGGACAAGGAGACGGCGATGCCGCCAACGGACGCGCGTTTGAAGAAGCGATCGCTCGTGTTCTCCCAGTACTCGCCGCCGTCCATCGACTTCCACACGCCGCCGCCGGTCGAGCCGAAGTAGAACGTGTTGCGATCCTTGGGATCTGCTGCGACCGCACCCACGCGCCCGCCGCGATACGGACCGGCACAGCGCCATTCGAGCTTGTCGAAGAAGTTCGTGATCTCGCGCGGCGCGCCGGAAGAGCGGCGCGCGGAATTGGAGCGACGCTTTGCGGGCATGGTTCGCCTCCCCGATGTGTGCGGCTTCCGCGATAAGCCGGCACGTCAAGATAATCCTTCTCGTTAGGCTCTGCCCTGTCGATGCCACCGTTGCCCGCCGTCTTTCGCGACGCTATCCGCGCGCTCGTTGGGGTCGCGCTCGCTCATCAATACCTGCTCCTCTTCGTCGTCGTAGCGATCGAGGAAGCAGGCGTGCCGCTCCCCGCGCCGAGCGATGTCGTCATCGCGGCGTACGGGTACCGGGCACGGGATGATCCGCAAGCGCTCGCGATCGTTGTGCTGGTATGCGCGGCCGCGTCCACCGTCGGGACTCTGGTGCCATACGCGCTGACCTGGCGCTTCGGCGAAGCCATCGCGCTGCGGATGGCGGGTTGGCTTGAGATCGATCGCGCGACGGTGAAGCGCTGGGAGGACCGCATCAAGCGGGGCGGCTTTCGCGCGGTGTTCATCGGGCGGCTGGTCCCCGGCGCCCGCGTCGTGATGTCCCTGCTCGCGGGAACGTCGAAGATCCCGCTCTACGAGTTCTCACCCGCGGTCTTCGCCGCGGCGGCGCTCTACTGGTCGATCTGGGTGCTCATCGGGGTGACGCTGGGCCCGGCATTCCGTCGAGTCGCCGGAGCGTACATCGAGTACTGGCTCGTGCTGCTCCCGATCGCCGTCATCCTCTATCTGGTCTTCCGCTACGTCCGGGCGAGGCGACGATCGGCCGCGCATTCCTGAGCGTTGCCCGTAATCGGCGCCGCTGGTGCCTCACCAGCGGTGGTAGGCGGGATGCCCGGGTTTCACCGCGACGAACGTGCCGCGGCAGGTCGCGCAGAGCTTTCCACCGGCACGGAGCTCCGCTTCGATGACCGCCCGGTCCTCGGTCACTTCGATCGGCCGGGCGACCAACTCGATCGAACCATCGGTCGGCGTGGGGCGCATTAGCTTCACCGCGTACTCGGCTGTAACGGTCGGCGGTGGATCTGATGCGTTCGCGCGGCGCATGAGGTGGTATGCCGCAGTCCAGTTCGAGTGACAGTCGAGAAGGGTTCCGATGATGCCTCCCGCAAGCACACCCTCAAAAACCTCGTGGTGCTTCGCCGCGCGCCACCTCGCGACGACGTCGCCGCCGCGCACGACGCTTTTGATTCGAAGCCCTTGATAATTCCGAGGACCGCAGCCGAAACAGATGCCATCGGCGTCGTAGCGGTCCTGCAGTGCCTGCTCGCTCACGGCCTGAGGCTAATCGGCAGAATCCGCCAATGCCGGAGAACAGGGGGCTTGGGGGGACAGAGTCCCCCCAACGGTGGTGGCGCGACGGCGTCCTCTATCAGATCTATCCGCGCTCGTTCCAGGACTCCAACGGCGACGGCATCGGCGACCTTCCCGGGATCATCAGCCGGCTCGATCACTTGAATGACGGGACGCCATCGTCGCTCGGCGTCGACGGGATCTGGCTCTCTCCTTTCTACCGCTCGCCGATGAAGGACTTCGGCTACGACGTCGCCGACTACTGCGACGTCGATCCGATCTTCGGCAGTCTCGCGGACTTCGACCGCCTTCTGAGCGAGGCGCATCGGCGTGGCATCCACGTGATCGTCGACCTCGTACCCAACCACACCTCGGACCAGCACCCGTGGTTCGAGGCCGCGCGATCGTCGCGCGGTGATCCGAAGCGCGACTGGTACCGCTGGGCCGACCCGCGCCCGGGCGGCGGTCCGCCGAACAACTGGCGATCGGTCTTCCGGCGCGTCGGATCCGCCTGGACGCTCGACCGGCGGACCGGTCAGTACTACCTGCACCACTTCCTGCCCGAGCAGCCCGACCTCAACTGGTGGAACGAAGCGGTGCGCGAGGCGATGGACGGCGTCATGCGGTTCTGGCTCGATCGTGGGGTCGACGGTTTCCGCGTCGACGTCGCCCACGGACTGGTGCGCCCGCGCGATCTGCGCAACAACCCGCCGTTCCAGGTGCGCGGCTGGCCGCGTCTTCGCAACTGGGACCTGGAGGAGGTGCACGAGATCCATCGCCGCTGGCGCAAGCTCCTCGACTCTTACGACGGCGATCGCATGGCCGTGGGCGAGGTGAATCCGCGCGGGCTCGCGCGGCTCGTCCGTTACTACGGGAACGACGACGAGCTCCAGCTCTCGTTCAACTTCGGCTTTCTCGAGCAGCCCTGGCGCGCCGAAGCGTTCCGCTCGATCGTCGAGCGCTGGGAGGCGCTTCTGCCGCCCGTCTCGTGGCCCGACTACACGCTCTCGAACCACGATCGCTCGCGCGCGGTCACGCGGTACGGCGAAGCGCGTGCGGGCGTCGCCGCGATGCTGCTGCTCACGCTTCGCGGTACGCCGTTCCTCTATTACGGCGAGGAGATCGGCATGACCGACGTCGTCATCCCGCGCGACCGGATCGTCGATATCGATGGACGCGACCCGGAGCGGACCCCCATGCAGTGGGACGCGACGCCAAACGGCGGCTTCACCAGTGGCGGCCCCTGGCTTCCGATGGGTGACTTCGCGCGCCGGAACGTGCGCGGGCAGCGCGACGATCCCGCGTCGCTGTTGTCGCTCTACCGCCGCCTGGTCTGGGTAAGGAAGCGCTCCGTGGCGCTGCGGCGCGGAAAATATCGATCGATCCGCGCGCCGCGCGGCGTGTTTGCTTACGCGCGCGAGGCGGAAGGCGAGCAAGTCCTCGTGGCGCTCAATTTCACGCGGTCGCCGCTGCGGGTTGCATTAGGGTCAGGCTCGGCCCGTGTGCTCGTAGCGACGGATCACAGCCGCGACGGCGATTCGATCGAGCTCGAACGGGTTCATCTTCCGCGGGACGCAGGGGTGACGATTCAGGCTGATCAGCGCACGACGATGAGCCAGAAGACGCCCTGATCCTCCATCCAGACCGTGCCGTCGATGACCGGCCGCAGGTTCAATGTGTACGTTCCGGGTGAGAGCGGAGCGCGGACCTGGAAGCGGAACTCGCCGATCTCTCCGGGTGCCACAGTGGCCGCGGTCGTCGTGGCGACCCGGTCATCCCAGAGCCAATTCGACGCCATGCCCAGGCGATACGGGATCTTGTCGTCCCCGTTGAGCCCGAGGTTCGCTTGCCGACCCCACACGCCTCGCACCCAGGTCTCGGTGCCGGAATTCGAGAAGCGGATCCAGAAGTCGGCGACCTGACCGGGGGCCATCACGAGATAGGGCGACTGCTGCTGCCACGTGGAGTGCCATCCCGCGATGAGCGCCTGATTCATCGACGCGGCTGGGACCTGGCCCGAGTTGGGATCGACCATGAGGCTCGAGGCGTCGACCGCTTCGAACGCGCCCGCGGGGATCCGCTTGAGCTCGCTGATCAGCTGGTCGGACCACTGCGACGAGGTTTCTCCTTGGAAGAAAAAGTTGGAGCCGTTGTCGGCGAGGATGAGCCCGTAGCGCTGCATCGCCATCAACACGACCTGGGTTTGGGGACTGAAGCCCGTGAAGCCGAAGTCGGATTTGAGGCGGAACCGCGCGCCCATCGGCGGCAACGATGGATCGCTCGCCGCGCCAGCCTGATGACGTGCCGGCCACACATAGCTTCGGTCGGTGCGTTCCGCGGTGAAGCGGATCGCGTGATCGACGAGACCGCGAGCGACCTCGTCGTACCGGAGGACGCCCGGCCAGATCGGGAGCCCGGCCGCGTCGGCGCTCGTCCATCCCGCGGGACGAAGCGCGTGCGACTTGAGGTCGAACACGGCGCCTGATCCGGCTGTAGGACGTCCGCCGTTCCACGACGCATCGAACAGCTCGTAAAGGACGCAGGTGTCCTTGTTGAGCATGAACGCGTGCGCGTCGGAGGCGGGCTCGATCGGGGTTGTCGATGTGAACGGGTAGGGCACGTCGTCGCTCTCGTCGGCATAGCCAAATGAAAGGCGCGTCGTCAGCGTCGTGTTGTCGACGACCTGGAGCTGGTACCCGTAGGGGTAGGCGCCCAGGTCGGGATGGATGAGCCTGCTCGGGCCGCCCATGTTCGCGATCCACGTGTCGCTCATCGGGTGGACAGGCATGAGCTGGATGTTCGAATGCCAAACGTCGTCACTCGGGTAGATCGGGCAGTTCGGCGCCTGCGGCATGGCCGACGCGGCGGCAGGACGTGGCGGCGGGAGGATCAGCGCGAGCACAACGAACGCGGCGACGACCCTGCCCACCGACAAATGAACGCACGACCTGGCTGGAGCCGGGCGTCATCTTGACGTCAGAACAAGCGTTCCATATCGTGCGTGCGCGATGAGAACGGCCGTTCGGTTTCCCGCACGGGTAAGCCTGGAACAGATCCTCGACGGGCTCGCGCGGGACACGGAGTTCCAGGAAATGGTCACGCGCTGGGAGCGGATCGCGGCGCGCCCGGCGCGGTACGCGCCGTTCCCCGAGTGGCTCGACGGACGGATCGCGGCCGCGCTGCGGCGCCGGGGCATCACCCAGCTCTACTCGCATCAGGCGGCCGCGCTTGAGTCGACACGAGCGAAGCACCACACCGTCGTCGTGACGCCGACCGCCTCGGGCAAGACCCTCTGCTACAACCTGCCGGTCCTCGACGCGATCGCCAAGGACCCGGCGGCGCGAGCGCTCTACATCTTTCCGACGAAGGCTCTGTCCCAGGACCAGCTCATCGAGCTCGAGCGCGAGTCGACCGACATGGATATCGAGCTCAAGACCTACACCTACGATGGCGACACCTCGCCCGCCGTGCGCGCGGCGATCCGCAGCGCGGGACACGTCGTCATCACCAACCCGGACATGCTTCACACCGGGATCCTTCCGCACCACACGAAATGGGTGAAGCTCTTCGAGAACCTTCACTACGTCGTGCTCGACGAGCTGCACACCTACCGGGGTGTCTTCGGCAGCCATGTCGCCAACGTGCTGCGGCGGCTCCGTCGGATCTGCGAGTTCTACGGATCCCACCCCGTCTTCATCTGCACGTCAGCCACGATCGCGAATCCCGACGAGCTCGCGCGCCGACACATCGAGGAGGAGGTCGTCGTCATCGATGAATCGGGCGCTCCCCGCGGCGAGAAAGTCCTCGTGTTCGTCAACCCGCCGGTCGTCAACCGGAATCTCGGGGTCCGCCGGAGCGCGCTCCTCACCGGGCGCGATATCGCGGCGACGCTCCTCGCCTCGGGCGTCCAGACGATCGCGTTCGCGAAGTCGCGCGTGCAGACGGAGCTTCTGCTCACCTACCTGCGCGCGCGCTTTCCCCAGCCGCAATGGCCGCCTGAGCTCATCCGCGGGTACCGCGGCGGCTACCTCCCGTCAGAGCGCCGCGCGATCGAGCGCGGGCTGCGAGACGGCTCGGTCCGTGGCGTCGTGTCGACGAACGCGCTCGAGCTCGGCATCGACATCGGGGCGCTTCAAGCGGCCGTACTCCTTGGCTATCCCGGGACCGTGGCCTCGACGTGGCAGCAGATGGGCCGTGCGGGAAGGCGTGAGGACCTGTCGGCCGCGTTCCTCGTCGCGACGTCATCGCCGACGGACCAGTACGTCGTACAGCACCCCGAATACGTGCTCGACCGCTCGCCCGAAGCCGGGCTCGTGAACCCCGACAACCTGCACGTGCTGGTGCAGCACCTGAAGTGCGCGGCGTTCGAGATCCCGTTCGAGCCGCGCGAGCGCTTCGGTACGGAGGACACGCCCGGCGTCCTCTCATACCTCGACGAGCAGGGCGTGCTCCACGAGGCCGGCGGCAAGTACCACTGGTCCGATCAGGCCTTCCCCGCCGAGGCGATGTCGCTGCGCACGGCGACGAACGACAACGTGGTCATCGTCGATACGACCGGACCGGCCCCTCGCACCATCGGATCCGAATATCACGACGGCAAGGCTCGCGTGATCGGCGAGATCGATCGATTCGCCGCGCAGGTGCTCCTTCACGAGCAGGCCATCTACCTCCACGAGTCCAAGCAGTTTCAGGTCGAGCGGCTCGACTGGGACAACGCGAAGGCCTACGTCCGCGAGGTCAAGGTCGACTACTACACGCAGGCCGAGCTCGCCGTGCGCGTCCGCGTCATCGACGAGTTCGACCGCCGCGCGGGACAGCGCGGCTTCGATCACGCGCACGGCGAGGTCCTCGTGTCGACGCTCACCAGCCTGTACAAGAAGCTGACGATGTACACGCACGAGAACGTCGGCTGGGGAAAGATCAACCTGCCCGAGCAGGAGCTGCAGACGACGTCGTTCTGGCTCTCGCTTTCAGAGCGCGCGACCGCGGGATGGCCGAAGGAGCGCATCGAGGTCGCGCTCGCCGGCCTCGGCAACCTCCTCCACGGACTTTCGCCGCTCTTGCTGATGTGCGCGCCGCATGACGTCGGGCTCGCTGTAGAGGTCCGCTCGCCCCATACCGAGCGACCAACGATCTTCCTCTTCGACATGACGCCCGGAGGGATCGGCTTCAGCGAGCGACTCTTCCGCTCGACCGACGCACTGCTCGAGCGCGCCCGCGAGCACCTCGACTCCTGTGACTGTGGGACGGGGTGCCCATCCTGCGTCGGCCCGGCGTACGCCCTCGGCGCCGACGTGCGCGAAGCAGTCGCCGACCTACTCGCCATGCGATGAACGACCTCCGAGCCCGCATCGCAGCGATCGTCGAGCGCGATCGCGCACGACTCGAACGTCTTGGGGAGCGTGGGCTCGCGGTGCAGACCGAAACCCTCTCTACGCGGCGGGACCCCTCCGGCCTGGGGGCCGGTTTCCCGCCGCGCGGGGGCCCTCGGTCTGCCCCGCTCGCAAACGCCGCTATCGCAAACGTCCCATTCGAAGTGCGCGAGCGACGCATCCCGATCGACGATCTCGGGCTCGAGATCGTCGGTCGCACGGCGATCGATCCGCTCCTGGTAATGCATCTCGGGCTGAAGGGCGATCCGCCCGAGCGCTGGCAGGACATCCTGTTCCTAGACACTGAGACGACGGGACTCGCGGGCGGCACGGGCACGTACGTCTTCCTGATCGGCGTCGCCCACTTCGCCGAAGGTGAGTTGGTCTTAAGGCAGCATTTGCTCCTTGACCTCGCCGCGGAACGCGGCTTCATTGCCGCGCTGAGCGATGAGATCAAGCCGTTCCGCGCATGCGGCTCTTACAACGGCAAGACGTTCGACCTGCCGATACTTCGCACGCGCTTCGTCATGACGCTGCGGAGCGAGGTCACGGTCGACGAATCGCATCTCGATCTGCTCCATCCCGCCCGACGGCTCTGGCGCGACCGGTTCGGGTCGACCACGCTCCGCCAGCTCGAGGAGAGCGTCCTCGATGATGGTCGCGTGACCGACATTCCCGGCTCGCTGATTCCCGACGCCTATTTCTATTACCTGCGGAAGCGCGATCCGGCCATCATCGCGCCGGTCCTCGAGCACAACGCACGCGATGTGATCTCGCTCGTCCGGATCACCGACCGTGTCGCCCGTGCGGTGACCGCGGCGCGCGCTGGACGAGCGCCCGATCACGCTCCCGCCGCGTTCGCCCTGGCCCGGATCTTCGAACGCACCGGCGAGCTCGAGGCGGCGTTCGCGTGCTACGAAAGCGCGTACTTCGACGGAAGGAACGATCTGCGAATGAAGCTCGCGCTCGCATTCGCGCGACACCTCGAGCGACGCGCTGAGGTCGACCGCGCGATCCGGATGCTCGAGACGCTGCTCGACCTCGGTCTCGGTTCACCGCCGTGGCGGATGCAGGTCGAGAGCAGACTCCGCAGACTGAGCAAGAAGAGATGGCGGCAGCTGGCAACGGCAAACTGACGATCCGGCCGCTTACGGCGGCGCGCGTCGACGATGTGAAGACGGTGACGCGTGGCACGTGGGGCGCGACGTGTTGGGACCTCTTTCCGCGGTTCAACGCGAAGGAGCAACGTGTCATGGGGATCCGCGACCAAGGCCCGACGAACGAATCCCGACGCCGCGCCGTCCTCGCGAAGCTCGCGCGTAGACGGCACTCGGCGGGGCTGGTCGCGTACGACGGCACGGAGCCGATCGGCTTCATCTCGCTCGGGCCGAGGTTGGACTTTTCGCGCATCGCCAACTCAAAGGCCACTCCACCGGTCGACGACGTCGATGCGTGGGTGATCCCCTGCATCACGGTCCGTCGCGGATACCGCGGCAGGGGCGCGGCCATCGCGATGATCCAAGCGGCCGTCGATCACGCCGCGAGACACGGTGCTGCCGCGGTCGAGGCCTATCCGCGGGCCAGTGGACGCGTGCATGACGATCTCGCCTTCATCGGTACGAAGTCGATGTTCGAGAAAGCGGGATTCCGGCAGATACGCGGCGTGCTGCCCGGGCTCCCCAAGGGCTGGGCGCCACGCGTCACGATGCGCGCATTTGCCTCGCGCGGACTGAAGAAAGGTGGCGGCGCGCCCAATCGAGCACGACGTGCCGCCAGCGCGCCGCGGCGACGGTCCCGATAATGAACGAGCTGCGCGAGCTTTTGGTCCTTCGCCGGACAGAACTGAAGGCGCGCCGGCGCCACAAGCGGTGACCACGGCGCATCATGCGGCCGTCATGGCCTCGGCCGTCGAAAAGTCGATCCAGCGGTACGGCGAGACGGAAGGCCGCATCCACGCGTTCGCGCGCTTCGACGCTGAGCCGGCACTCCTCTTAGACGCGGCGCTCGTCGCGAGCGGCGCGACCGGCGCGCTCGTCGGCGTCCCGATCGGCGTGAAGGACATCCTCGACACCGCCGGCGCGCCGACCGAACGCGGAAGTGCCCTATACGCAGGTCGCATCGCCGAAACGGATGCTGACGTGGTGCGGAATCTTCGCGCGGCGGGTGCACTCATCATCGGTAAGACCGTGACCGCGGAGCTCGCCTTCTATCACCCTGGCCCGACGCGCAACCCGTGGGATCTCTCGCGCACGCCCGGAGGCTCGTCCATGGGCTCCGCGGCCGCGGTCGCCGCGGGGGTTGTCCCCATGGCGGTCGGGACGCAGACGAATGGCTCGGTCATCCGACCAGCGGCGTTCTGCGGCGTGGTCGGATTCAAGCCGACGGCCGGGCGGCTGCCGAAAGCTGGGATGTTCGAGTTCTCGCGAACGCTCGATCAGGTCGGCGGATTTGCTCGATCGGTGCGGGACGTCGCGTCGCTGACCGCAGCGATGGCGGGCGAGGACCTCCCGCGCTGGTGGTCAAACGACCGCGGGACGCCAAAGCTCGCCGCGCTCCGCACGAGCGAATGGGATTGCGCTGACGAGTCGGCCCGAGAGCGGTTCCAGGCCGATGTCGATCGACTTGCGGCGGCGGGCGGACCGATCGAGTGGCCGCCGCCTCCGGCGGGCCTCGATGCCGCCCCGGCCATCCTCCGCACGATCATGTTGTTCGAGGCCGCTCGCACCCTCGCGCGGGACATCGCGGGCCGCGAACATCTGGTGAGCGAGACCGCGCGGGCCGCCCTCGCGGAGGGTGCCGCGACCCGCGACGAGACCTATGGCGAGGCGGTTCGGGAGCGCAGTCGCCTTGTGGCCGCATTCTCCGCGTGGGCGGCGAGGTACGACGCCATCCTTACCCCGGCCGCGGTCGGCGAGGCGCCGACCTTGGAGACGACGGGCGATCCGCGTTTCTGCTCGCGTTGGTCGCTGCTTGGCGCGCCCGCGATCGTGATCCCGAGCGGGCTGGGACGGCAGCGGCTGCCCCTTGGCCTGCAGCTCGTCGCGGCCCCGGGCGACGATCGACGGCTGCTCGCGGCAGCGGCCTGGTGCGAGGAGCGTCTGCCCCCGATCGGTGACCCGCAGCTCTAGCCGCTACGAGTACTCGCGGGCCGAGTCGCGGCCGCTCTCGCCGAGCGCCGCGAGCGAGAACGCCATCTCGACCGCTTCGCGCGGGGTCTGCGCGAAGTGGAGCTCGGCGATCTTCGCCTCGTCCAGATGCTTTCCGCCGTAGGCCAGCTCGCGGATGCGCGATGACCATCCGCCGGTGCCTTCCAGGACGACTGTCGGCTTGAGCTCGTAGGCGACCGTTAGCTCGTTAAGGGTCCCGATGCCCCCCGAGATCATGATCACGGCGTCGGCTGCGCGGACAGTCAGCGTGTTCCGCATCCAACCCATGCCGGTCGTGATCGCGATGTCGACAAAGTCGTTGGCATCACGCTTGTCGAACCCCGGAAGGATCCCGACGACCAGCCCGTCCGCGGTCTTGGCGCCACGGCTTGCCGCTTCCATGACGCCCGACAGACCGCCGCTGACGAGAACGCCGCCGCGTTCGGCGATGAGCTTGCCGACCTCTTCGGCCATCCGGAGCGCTTTCTCGGGCACGGGATCGCGCGGATCCTTCGCGCTCTTGCCGATGACGGTGATCAGCGTCGGTCGAGTCACGGAGCGGTGAGCATAGGATCGCTCTCGAGAAGCGCGCGGACCGCCGCCGGCCAGGCGAACCAGTGCCGAGCGGCGACGGCCCCCGTCCGCTCGTCATACGCCTCCGCGAGGAGCGTGTCCCACGTTTGGACCGCGCCGAGTCGCGCCCGGGCTCGTGTCTCCCGCTCGTGGTCACCTTGCACGCGGGCAACGACGATCTCCTGTAGGTCACCGAGGGTCCAGGGTCGTGGCGTATGCAGCGAACCCAGACCGCCGAACGCCCCTGGGAAGTAGCCTTCGTTCGCCTCGCTCCACGCGAACGCGATCGTCGCGCGCCACTGCGGATCGTCCGCGCCGCAAAAGCCCCACCCCGGTGCGAAGACCGTCGGCAGGTCGTTCGCGTCGTGATAGTGACGCGCGCCGGTGCCCTGCGCGCCGACGATCGCGTACGCGAACCGTTCCTCGCTCGCGAAGTGCTCGAGCGTCGCGGCTCGTATCTCTTCCGCCGCGCCATGCCCGAAGGCCCGCAGCACATGCCAGAGCAAGATGTGGCTCGAGAAGTGGAAGGGCTGACGCAGCGGGTCATCGGCCGGCGTCTCGGCCGTCGGAACCAGACCGAACGCTGACCGCCGCGCCAGCACGGCATCGAGCGTCGCGCGACACAGCTCTTCGTAGCGCTCGCGCAGGGCGGTCGTCGCCGCGAGGCGCGCGTGGTCGGCGACGAGGAGCGCCGGATAGAGCTGCTGGTCCAGCTGGAACGCGACGTCTTTGGCCTTGCCACTCGCCAGCGCCGAGCGCGGCCACGCGCCATCGGGGCGCTCCGCGATCTCGAAGAGCCACACGATGAACTGCTCGACCGCGAGGATCGCTCGCGGCTCGTTCGGACCGAGCGCAAGGAGCGCGCGGCAGATGTAATAGGCGTCCCGCGTCCAGACGAGCGGCAGGATCTCGTGGTCGGTGATGATCGCGACGGCCCGGTCGCTCACGCGTGACTGGGCGCAGTCGAGCGCGTACGCGATACCGCGGCGGATCAGATGCTTTCGCTCG
>Ga0209806_1000074_pt1 | contig 54886 bp, 49 predicted proteins | sample GraSoiAngelo_152_FD_186166 | JGI IMG/M metagenome (GOLD analysis project Ga0209806, IMG submission 186166) | Grasslands soil microbial communities from the Angelo Coastal Reserve, California, USA - 14_1009_12_30cm (SPAdes) (version 2) | ecosystem: Environmental > Terrestrial > Soil > Grasslands ... | reverse complement strand
CAAATACTTCAGGTTGAGCGATCGAAGCGTCCGAGTTTCGTGACGCAAAAAAAGATTTCGACAAGCTCGGCGTCGCCGTCCTGGGCATGAGCGCCGACCCCGTCAAAGCGCAAGCCTCGTTCAAGGCCAAGCAAAATCTCAATTTCCCCCTGCTCAGCGATCCCAGCCACAAAACCATCCAAAAGTTCGGCGCGTGGCAGAAAAAACAATTCATGGGCCGCACCTTCATGGGTATCGTGCGCAGCTCCTTCCTGATCGGCAAAACCGGCAAAATCGAAGTGATCTGGCCCCTGGTCAAAGCCAAAGGCCACGCCGCTGAGGTCCTCAAACGCGTCTCCCCGAGCTAGCCCCGGGCGGCAATGCGCTCACAAATTGTGTGGGCCTCTCCCCTTCTTAGCCATCAGCAGCTGGCCCACTCTTTCCTTCTTTGGCGCCCGGTGCAGACCTGTAAGTCATTGTGTTTCATAACTTTGACCGCTCCTTGCCGTCATGAGCTTCCCCACGCTCTTCGAAAACAGGCGGGTGTGGGACGCTACCGCATGTTTAAAGATTTACTTGAAGAAGTTAGCCGAGGGGGGAAGGAGAGGAAAGAGCTTCCGCAGCAACTCGGCCTGCTTTCAGGAATTATGTCAGTTGATGGCTATGGCTGTCCGCGTTGTGAAAACCAGCTTTGTTTCGGCTGGAAGGTCGATCTCTTTCTTCCCGGTGGCCGCTGCGCCGGCGGTTCCCGCTCCCGCGCCAGCCGCTGCACCGATCGCTGCGCCCTTGCCGCCTCCAGCCAGCGCTCCAATAATCGCGCCGCCAGCTGCGCCGCCGCCGATGAACCCGGCATCCCGTTTACCCTTGCCGCCCTCGGCTCGGCCGGCGGAGCTTGTCGACAAGGTGTACGTCTTCCCGCCCACGGTCACCGTGCGCAGCCGCAAATACAGTTTTGCTGGCGTGGACAAGCGGCCCGAAGCCTGCACGCTGCTCACCGTCAATTTCGCTGCCGAGCCCCTGGGAATCACTACTTTGCCGCCAGACGCCACATCTTGCAAGACCGTGCCTGTTACCGTCTGCCCCATCTTGGCCGTCTTGGAGCTCACTGCTTGGTCGATAACCACCGAAATCTTCGTTCCTTCTGGAACCGTGCCTCCGGCCTGTGCCGGGGCAGGCCATAGCAGTGCTACGGCAAGAAAAATGGAAACCAGGCGAATTCGTGTATTCATCTCCGTCACCTCGGGTATGGATTAGGGGCTCGAAGAAAAGCCTAGCAGAAGGAATCAGCGAAAGCAGAATGAAAGCGCTCGAACGGCGCTAAAAGTGAAACACCAGTTCCTCGGAATTCGATGATTTCGGTTCTACAAACAGATTATCGATCAGCCGCGTCTTGCCGATGAAAACCGCGAGGAGAACATAGCAAGGTTTGCTCACACGAATCACCGGCTCGAATGATTCGGCGTCAACGATCTCCGCATAGTCCACCCTTGCCTGACGCTCCGCGCCGAGCGTGCCGTGGAGCACGGCCTGCAATTGCAGCGCATCGCGAACTCCCGCGGCAAGCTCGCTTTTCGCTGCTTGGAGCGCGCCATACAACACCGTGGCGGCCTTGCGTTCGTCCGCGCTCAAATAGATGTTTCGCGAGGAAAGCGCCAACCCATCCGGCTCGCGCACTGGCGGGCAAACCACGATTTCCGTATCCAGATTCAAGTCGCGCGTCATTTGCGTGATGAGCCGCGATTGCTGCGCATCCTTACGTCCGAAGTATGCATAGTTGGGCTGCACAATTTGCAGCAGCTTCATGACCACTGTCGTGACGCCGCGGAAGTGGCCGGGCCGTGATCGCCCTTCAAGTCTATCGCTCAAGCCGTCGACATTAACGTAGGTTGAAAATCCATGGGGATAGATGTCCGCTGGTTCCGGCGCAAAGAGCGAATCCACGCCTGCGCGCTGAAGTTTTTCGCTGTCGCTAACGAGCATGCGCGGATATTTTGCAAAATCCTCGTGGGGGCCGAACTGCTTCGGATTGACGAAGATAGACGCAATCACCGGCGAGCAATCGCGTCTGGCTCGTTCGACGAGCGACAAGTGCCCCGCGTGCAGCGCACCCATGGTCGGCACCAGCCCGATGATGCGGCTTTCCGCGCGTGCTTGCCGCGTGTGTTCCTTCATCCATGCAATCGTGCGGATGGTTTCCACGGTTGGTAGCACCGGCATCTTGCCGGCTTTCATTAGCTCGAAGTCGGAACGGTGCCCACAGGATAGGAGCTCGCTGCGGTGGCGCGTTCGCGATAGAAGTGCATCAGGTCTGTCGCGATGGGCTGTGCGCCTAGCTGTCGCAGCAGCGTGGTGACCTGTCCGCGGTGATAGGTCCCGTGATTGACCAGATGCTGCATGGACTCCCAAAGAGGATTGCTGTAAACGCCGAATTTCAGCGTCTTGTAACCAAAAACGCGGTTTAGGTCGGACTGCGCCAATCCGCGCACAAAACCAAGCAGGCGCGTTTCGTGTTCGCTCCAGCGCTCTTTCAGACTCCCCACGTCTTTGAATTGCGTCGTATCCGGGAGCGATGCAGGGGACCGCCCCTGAAAGCGTTCCAGCCAGATCCATTCGGCGCCGAAAACGTGCGCCAGAGTGTCGCGCACGGAACCGAAGCTGGAACCCATCGGCTGAACGAACTTGTCAGTCGAGAGGCTGGACGCCGCGTCTAGCGACCGATGATTGGCCCAGGCGTTGTAGTCGTACAGCATCCGCATCTCTTGGGGCGTCATGTCCGGCTCCTGTTCGCGTTTGCAGATTTGCGGACTGCTCAGCTCGCGATGAAAATCGTCTTGCGCCCTTTGGCCATCTGCGGGGCGTGGTAGGACTCCGCGTCGGAAGGGAATCCGCCGTTGCCTACGTCGGAGCAATATTGGCGCACCGCATGCGAGATCATTTCTCCGATATTGGCATACTGGCGCGCAAATTTCGGCGTGTGGTTGAATGTAAGACCCAGAAGATCATGAACGACGAGAATCTGCCCGTCGCAGTCCGGGCCGGCACCGATGCCGATCGTCGGAATACGCAATTCGCGCGTAATCTCGGCCGCCAGCTCACGAGGCACCGCCTCTAGAACAACCGCAAAAGCACCCGCCGCCTCCACCGCCCGCGCATCGCGCATCAACCGCTCGGCGGTATCTGCTGTCTTGCCCTGCACGCGATATCCGCCAAGGGCATTCACCGATTGCGGTGTCAGTCCGACATGACCCATGACCGGGATTTCAGCTTCTGTCAGCCGGGAGATCAACTCCAGGCGGCGTTCACCGCCCTCCACCTTCACGGCCTCGGCGCCAGCTTCCTTTACGAAACGCATGGCATTGTGCAGCGAATCCGCCATGTCCGCGTGATAGCTGCCGTAAGGCATGTCGGCCACAAGAAGCGCACGGCGCGTTCCGCGCCGCACGGCGCGAGTGTGGTGCAGCATCTCATCGACCGTTACTGCCAGCGTGCTCTCATGCCCCAACACGACCATGCCGAGCGAATCGCCGACAAGGATCAAATCCACACCGGCTTCGTCGAGCAGCCGCGCGGTCGGATAGTCATACGCCGTCAGGCAAGTGATTTTCTGGAAGTTGGAAGGTGAGTCTGCCGCTTGGCTCTTGCGCTGCAGGAGATCGGGCACGGTGATTTTGCCGTTCCCGGAATTGTGGAGAACGCTCATGGTGGCCTCCGGTGCCGCTCCCTGCCTTTCGTCAGAAGGTGGCCGCCGAGCGGCCAACGGGATACAGCCCTGTACTTCACCTTTCGAGAGGATAACAAATTTCGATGCGCAAAACCAGAAATTTAGATGCCGCGCGATGCGCATTAGTCTCTTCGCTGCGCTTGCGCGCGTCCCTTCCATTGGCCGCCACGGCCGAGCCAGTAGCGCACCGCCGAAACACACGTTGCGTAGCCGTAGAACACCGCCGCGAACGGCAACGTCAAAGCCCAGACCCAGGGGAGGCCGTAAAACCTGACGGCCGCTCCGTGCGTCGCCGTCATGATGGAAATGGCCGTGCTCGCCAGCAACCACCCCGGATCATCCAGGGTGAAAAAAGCAATCCAGGCCAGTAAGAAGATTACAAACAAGCCGATTAGCGCGGCGATAAGCAGCAGAAAGGAATAGCGCAGTTGGGTGAAAGCGGTGCGCGCAATCAGGTCGCGAATTTCCGCAAACGTTCCGTAGTTCCGCAAACTCACGCTGGTGCTGGTAAGTCCCATCCAGATTTGTCCACCGCTTTTCTTCACGGCGCGCGCCAGCGCACAGTCGTCAATCAGCTGTCCACGAATTGCGGCCATCCCACCGATGCGCTCGAGAGCGCTACGGCGCAACACCATGCAACCGCCCGCCGCTCCGGCCGTGCTGGCATGCGGGTCGGCGATCCAGCGCGGCGGATAAAGCATCAGGAAAAAATAGAGAAACGGCGGAATCAGAAGCCGTTCAGGAAGGGTCTTCGCTTGCAGGAGCACCATGAGCGACGCGAGGTCCAGCGAATCACTCTCCGCGCGGAAAACCAGGCAGCGCAACGTGTCTGGCGCATGCACCACATCCGCATCGGTGAACCAAAAGAATACCGGGGTTTTTTCCGCCGCCGCGAAGACTCCTTCGTTTAGCGCCCAGAGTTTTCCGGTCCAGCCTGGGACGAGTGGAGCCGCCGAGTGAATGTTCACGCGCTGCGGTGTGCCAGATTCATTGGCAGCTTGTTCGGCGAGCACAGCGGTGCCATCCTCGCTGTGGTCGTCAACAAGGATGATGGAGAATTCTCCGGGATAGTCCTGCTTCGCCAGCGAAAGAATTGATTGGGCAATGGTCTGGGCTTCATTGCGGGCTGGAACAATGACGGTGACGCGTGGCCAGTTTTCTAAAGGTTTCGGTTCGAGATGGTCCTCGCGGACACGCCAAAAATGTCCGCGCGCCAGCAGCAGATAAATCCAGATGAACAGAGGAACTGCGGCGATAAGAGTCGGTGGCAGAGGCACGCGCTATTCTGCAATGGGCCGGGAACGAAACGCTATGCCAGATCCTCGGCACGGATGGGCAACCGGCGAATTGGCTTGCCGGTGGCGGCGAAAATCGCGTTGCACACCGCAGGAGCGATCGGCGGAGTGCCGGGTTCGCCGGCGCCGCCCGGAGCTTCGTTGCTCGGCATGATGTGGACTTCGACCTGAGGCATGTCGTTCACGCGTAACAATTCATAGTCGTGAAAATTGCTTTGCTCAACGCGGCCCTTGTTGATGGTGATCTGCCCCTTCAGCGCGGCGCTCAAGCCGTAAACAATCGCGCCTTCCATCTGTGCCGCAACCGTGTCCGGGTTGACATGGCGGCCGCAGTCAACAGCGCAGACCACGCGATGGACGCGCACTTTGCCGGAGCTCCGGTTCACACTGACTTCCGCAACTTCGGCAACAAAGCTTCCAAACGACTCCACCACCGCGATGCCGCGCGTGCGACCTGCGGGCAGCGGCTTTCCCCATCCCGCTTTTTCGGCGGCAAGTTCCAGCACGCCACGGTGGCGCGGTGCATTGGCCAGAAGTTTCCGCCTGAATTCGAAGGGGTCCTTGCCGCCAGCTTTTGCCAGGTCGTCGACAAAGCTTTCCACTATGTAGCCGTTCTGCGAATTTCCCACCGAGCGCCAGAAGCCCACCGGCACTCCCGTATCCGTCAAAACGTATTCGCAGAGAAAATTCGGAATGCCGTACTTCATCTCAACGATGCCTTCGACCGAACTATTGTCGAGACCATTCTTCACGGAGCCAGGAAAGAACCGCGACATGATCGACGGGCTCACCACGCGGCTCTTCCATGCCACCGGCCACCCGTCGGCATCCAGCCCCGCCGTGATCGTGGTGTACGCCGCCGGCCGGTAGAAGTCATGCTGCATGTCGTCTTCGCGAGACCAGGTGACCAGCACCGGCGCGCCCCTAGCTTTCGAAATTTCGACTGCTTCGGCAATGAAGTCTTGCTCCGCGCGGCGTCCGAAGCCGCCGCCAACGTATGTGGTGTAAACGCGCACCTGTTCCGGCTTCAGCCCGGTGATTTTTCGACTGGTGTTTTGAGTGAAAGTCTGAAACTGCGTCGGGGCATAAATGTCGCAGCCATCGGTTCGAACGTCCGCGACGCAATTCATGGGCTCCATGGTGGCGTGCGCCAGGAAAGGAACCTCGTAGGCGGCCTCGACTTTTCTGGCGGCACCGGCGAGAGCGGCGTCGGCGTCGCCATCCTGGCGTGCGATAGCGCCGGGCTTTTCGGCAGCGGCAAGATAGAGCTTTCGAATGGCGTCGCTGGAAATGGCGGCGTTCGAACCCTCGTCCCAGGCGATTTCGAGCGCGCGGCGGCCTTCCATGGCGGACCACGTGTTGTCCGCGACCACGGCAACGCCGGTTGAGATTTCTAGAACTTGCTTTACACCGCGAATGCCTTTGGCTTTCGAATCATCAACACTCCTCACTTTACCGCCAAAGACGGGACAGCGCGCCACGACCGCGTACTGCATGTTGGGCAAACGGACGTCGATGCCAAAGCTGGCTTTGCCGGTGACCTTGGCAGGCGTGTCCAGGCGTTTGGTGGGCTTGCCGATATACTTGTAGTCCTTCGGATCTTTCCGCGCCGGATTGGCGGGGACCGGAAGTTTCGATGCTTCCACGGCCAATACACCGTAGCCTAACCGCTTGCTCGTGGCATCGTGCACCACGGCGCCGTTTTCCGCGTGGCACGCCGAGGGTTGCACGTACCACTGCTTCGCGGCGGTGGCGATCAGCATTTCGCGAGCGGCAGCGCCCGCTTTCGTCAATGGTTCCCAAGACGAACGAACGCTGGTGCTTCCCCCCGTGCCTTGGAGCCCGAAGAGCGGGTTGAAGTATTGAGGCGCTGCGGGAGCGAACTCGAATTTAATCTTCTTCCAGTCGAGCTCGAGCTCCTCAGCGAGCAACATTGCCAGCGAGGTGACGACCCCCTGGCCCATCTCGGACTTGTCGATAACCAGGGTGACCGCGTCATCGGGCGCGATGCGCACCCAGGCGTTCACTGCCGCGGGTTCAACGGGCGGCGCAGCGGCTGGCGCTTCGAATTTTCCCGGGAGATAAAAACCGATGACCAGCGCAGTTCCGCCGCCGGCGCTCTTTTTCAGGAATTCGCGGCGCAACAGCACGTGGGATGATGACACAACCACCTCCCTCAGGAAACATCGCGAAATGTCCGGGCCCGACAGATGACTGGGCTAGACCAAATCTTCGGATCGGATGGGCAAACGCCGGATGCGCTTCCCGGTCGCGGCGAAGATCGCGTTGCACATGGCCGGAGCAACTACCGGCAATCCGGGCTCGCCGATGCCGGTCGGCTCTTCCTTGCTCATGACCACATAGACTTCCGTTTTCGGAGTCTCGTTCATTCGCGGCATTTTGTAGTCGTGGAAATTCGACTGCTCGACTCGGCCACCGCTGATGGTGATGGCGTCATGCAAAGCAGCCGAGAGGCCATAAATGGCCGCGCTTTCGACTTGCGCGCGGACACCCTCCGGATTGATGGGCCGGCCGCAATCTACCGCGTAAACGATGCGATGCACTTTCACACCGCCGTTTTTAACGCTGGCTTCCACCACCGCCGCAGTGTAGCTTTCAAAGGAATAGTATCCGGCGATTCCGCGTGAAACACCCTTTGGCAGCGGCTTGCCCCAACCGGCTTTCTCTGCCGCGAGGCGCAACACATCCTTGAGGCGAGCGGTGTCCAGGGGCTTGCCCTCCTTCGGGTTGGTGAAATCGGGAATTTTGCGATCCTCTCCGATGAGGCGCAGGCGAAATTCCAGCGGATCGGCGCCGGCGGCCGCCGCAAGCTCGTCGACAAACGACTCGACCACGAAGCCGCTGGTGGAATGCTCGACGGAGCGCCACCAGGCGCGCGGCACCGACGACTTCGCGAGCGCGTATTCGATACGATAGTTCGGAGTTTGATAGGGGATGAACGCCGCGGTGGCAAATTCGGACTTTTCGGGGTTTTCTTCGCCCTTCGGACTCCACATCGCCTCGATCGAGGTAGAAGTCTGAAAGTGTTTCCAAGCGGCCAGCTGGCCCTTGGCGTCAAGCGCGCCAGCGAAATGATGATAAGAAGCGGGGCGATAGAAGCCATGCTGCATATCGTCTTCGCGGGTCCAAAATACCATGACCGGCTTGCCGCAAACCTTGGCCACTTGCGCTGCTTCCATCACGAAATCCGCCTGATAGCGCCGACCGAAGCCGCCACCCATCAGAGTGGTGTGAACAACCACGGATTCAGGAGGGAGTTTGGAAACGCCGGCGATGACGCCTTGTGCCCACTGCGGCGCTTGCGTGGGTATCCACGCTTCCGCGCCGTCGGGCCGGATGTGCACGGTGCAGTTCATCGGCTCCATGGTGGCGTGAGCCGCGAAGGGAAATTCGTAAAGGGCTTCGACCCTTTTCGCGGAGCTGTTGAGGGCGGCGTCCGCATCGCCCTCCTGGCGAACGACCTTGCCCGGCTTGGCGGCGTGGTCAAGAAACTGCTGGCGCAGCGAAGCGGAAGATTCCGATGCGGCTGGGCCTTCATCCCAGGTGATCTGAAGTGCTTTGCGGCCCTGGATGGCCGCCCAGGAATTATCCGCAAGAACGGCGACACCGCCGGCCGTGAAGGCCCCCTGGCCCACCGGATCGATGGCAAAGACGTCGCGGACGCCGGGTACCGCCTTGGTTTTTGCGGCGTCCAAGAATTTCAGTTTTCCGCCGAAAACGGGACAGCGGGCGACGACCGCGTAGAGCATGCCGGGCACGCGTGAATCGAGGCCGAAGATCGCGGCACCGGTAGCCTTGTCGCGGCCTTCAAAACGCCGCGTGTCATGGCCAACGATGGTGAAATCGTTGGAATTCTTGAGCGGGACGGTGTTGAAGTCCGGCACCGGGAGTTGCGCTGCGTCGGACACCAGTTCGCCATAGGTGAGGAAACTCTTGCGGGCCCCGTGGAGAATGCCTCCGTCCTGAGCTTTGCAGGTATCAGGACTCACCTTCCAGCGGGCCGCTGCGGCAGAAATAAGCATTTCACGCGCTGCTGCGCCCGCGCGGCGCAAAGGCAGCCAGGAGCCCGAGACGCTGCCGCTTCCGCCTGTTCCGTGGTCATAAAGCTTGGGATTGGTCGGCGCTTGCTCTATCTTGACATGTTTCCAATCCAGGCAGAGTTCTTCGGCCAGGATCATGGGAAGAGCGGTCATGATGCCCTGGCCCATTTCCGATTTGCCGAGAATGAGCGTCACGCGATTGTCGGGCGTGATGCGCACCCAGGCGTCGAAGGGGTTAGGGGGCTTCTTTTCCTGCTCCTGCGCTTGATCGGCAAAAGCGCGAGGAGAAAGATGGAAGCCGATGACTAGCGCCACACTTCCGGCGACGCCCGTCTTGAGAAAATCACGGCGATTTACAACTGGAGCTATTGCCATGGGACACCTCGCGATGTGTTGCGGCAACCGTGGTTGCTGAAGATAGCTTAAGCAGCGGACTTCGCTTTGCCCGCCTGCATGGATGCGGCGCGGTGGATGGCTTTGCGGATGCGTTGGTAAGTGCCGCAGCGGCAGATGTTGCCGCTCATGGCATCGTCGATATCGGAGTCGGTCGGGTTGGGTTTCTTGGAAAGCAGCGCCACTGCGGACATGATCTGTCCGGACTGGCAATAGCCGCACTGCGGAACGTCTTCTTCCATCCAGGCTTGCTGCACTGGGTGGCTGCCATCGGCAGAAAGACCTTCGATGGTAGTTATTTTCTTGCCGGCCACGCTGGAGACCGGAGTGATGCAGGAGCGCGTTGCTTCACCGTTAATGTGCACGGTGCAAGCCCCGCAGAGCGCCATGCCGCACCCAAACTTCGTGCCGGTCAGGTTCAGCGTGTCGCGCAAGACCCAGAGCAGCGGCATGTCCGGGCTGACGTCGACCGATTGTGCTTTGCCGTTCAAGGTGAAACTGATGGCCATGGGGACCTCCCTGTAGCAGACCGATATCCTACAACAACTACCGGTCAAGATGAAAATCCGCAGAACCTCGTTTTAAGCCGAGCCCAGGTCGGCAGCACGGATCGGCAGCCGCCGCACGCGTTTTCCCGTCGCCGCGAAAATGGCATTGGCAAGCGCCGGGGCAGCCGGGGGAACACCCGGTTCGCCGCAGCCGCCTGGCGGCTCGGAGCTGTCCACGATGTGGACTTCGATATTGGGCGGGGCATCGCTCATGCGCAGCACCTCGTAGTCGTGGAAGTTGCTTTGTTCCACTCGCCCGCCAGACACGGTGATGGCACTCTTCAGGGCTTGCGCCAAGCCGAAATTGATGGCCCCCTCCATTTGCGCCTTCACGCCGAGGGGATTCACGGCCGTCCCGCAATCCACGGCACAAACGACGCGATCAACGCGCAGTGCGCCTTTCTTGGCGTCACAGGTAACTTCGGCGACTTGCGCAACGTAACTGCCCCAGCCAAACGCGGCGGCGATGCCGCGGCCACGGCCCGCCGTCAGCGGTTTAGGCCAATCAGCTTTCTCCGCGGCAAGCTCGATGACCCTACGGCGGCGGCCGACATCGAGCGTCTCTCCATTTCCCACAGGAATCTTTCGCGCCGGGCCAAACGCGGCGAGCAGGAATTCAAGGGGATCGCGGGCAGCGGCATGCGCGGCTTCATCAAAGAAACTCGAGAGCACGAACTGGTTGCCAGAGGCATCCACGGAACGCCAATAGCCGAGGGGCATGCCTGATTCGGCGACCGTGAATTCGAGCCGGAAATTTGGAATGAAGTGAGCCGGAAAATCAAGGGAGTCGACCTGCGCCGCAGCTTGCGGTGATATGCCAGCGCCGTTATAAAAGGTTTCGATGGAGGGCGAAGATGCGCGGTGCCGCCAGGAGACCAATTGCCCCTGCGCGTCCAGTCCTGCCTGCAAGACGTGGCAGGCGGCCGGGCGGTAGAAATCGTGGCGGATGTCATCCTCGCGCGTCCAAACGACCTGCACGGGCGCGCCGGCGTCGCGCGAAATGAGCGCGGCTTCGACCGCGTAGTCCTGAATCAAGCGCCGGCCAAAGCCTCCTCCGATAAGCGTTACATGCACTTTGACGCGTTCGCGCGGAATGCCGAGGGCGCTAGCCACCGATGCGGCGGCTGCTCCGGGGATCTGCATGGGCGCCCAGAGTTCGCAGGAATCGCCGCGAACATGGGCGGTGCAATTGACCGGTTCCATCGTGGCGTGTGCCAGGAAAGGCACTTCGTAGACAGCTTCGATTTTGTTCGCAGCGGCTCGATGAGCCTGGTCGAAGTCGCCGTCATTGCGGATAACGGTTCCAGACTCGGAAGCGAGCCGCAGCATTTTTTCGCGGAGGCGGGCGAAAGTTTCGGAGGCCGAAGGAGGTTCGTGCCATTCGACCTTGAGAAGCTTGCGGGCTTCGATGGCGGCCCAGGTGGAATCAGCGACCACGGCGACGCCCGCACAGGAGTAGTTGCGGCTGCCGGGACCGGAGGTATCGCCGAATTGATGGGTGAGATGAGCAGACTTCACTTCAAGAACAGCGCGGACGTACGGAGCGGATTTCACCTCGTCGGCGTTGAAACCGAGCGGCGTGCCGCCGTAAACGGGGCTGCGTTCCATGGAGGCGATGAGCATTCCCGGAAGCCGCGTGTCCAGACCGAACTTAGCGGCGCCGGTTGCTTTGGCGAGTGAGTCGGTGCGGCGTGTGGGCTTGCCGATGAGCGTAAAGTCCGAAGAATTCTTCAACGGCGGATCGGCTGGAGGCTGAAGAACAGAAGCCGCGGCGAGGAGGTGTTCAAAGCCCAGCTTGCGCTGAGTGGGTGCGTGGGTGACGAAGCTGGATTCCGCGCGACATTCGGAGCGGGACACGTTCCATTCAGCGGCCGCTGCGGAGATCAGCATTTCGCGGGCGGCAGCGCCGGCCTTGCGTAGGCTTTGATAGGAAGTCCGAACGCTCAGGCTTCCACCCGTGAGCTGTTCACCGTACTTCGGCTCCAGATCGGCCTGCGCGACCCGTACGCGGCGCCAATCGCAGGAAAGTTCCTCGGCCACGATCATCGGGAGTGCCGTGCGAACGCCTTGTCCCAGCTCGGATTTGCCGCACCAGATTTTTATATCGCCGTCCGGGGAAAGCTCCAGCCAGGCGTTGGGAGAAAACGGAGCAGTTGCCAAGGGACCTGAGTTTTTGGAATTGCCAGCATGCCCCGCAATATGGAAGGGCAAGAGCAGGCCGGCGCCGGCCGTGGCGGAAGTCTTCAGGAAGTTCCGGCGTGTGACGTTTGAGGACAAGCGTGCGGCACCCAACAAATCAGACGCCCGGCATCCCGGGGCGTGAGCAAACTCAGTTTCCCTCAGCCGGGGCGGGTTTTGGCCGGGTTTTGGGTGCTTGTGGCGGAGCTTCCGACTCAACGCCGCGCCAACCCACGGGACGGCCGCTCACAGCTTCCTTCACGGAGCGGAACAGCACCACGTACATCAACTGGCGGTAGTAGAAGCGCTGCAACAACACGGGGATTAGCAGCGTCCAGTCTTCTTTGTGTTCCAAGGCGAAGGCCACCATGCACGTGAGTATGTCGATGAGCAAAAAGCCCAGGAAGAAGAGGACCGATTTTTCCACATCCGAGGTGGTCCACAGTTGTGGCAGCCGGGTGACACGGAACTGTGCCAGGACCCACAGCAGCAGCGAGCCAAAGAACATGAGGTCGATGATCGGCGAAATCAGCGGCAACACCAGCTGAAATACAAAGATATTCGGCAGCGCGATCCAGCCGAGCGTTCCGTATTTTGGCCGGAGCAGCGTGTCCCCGTGCTTCCAGAAGGATTGCAACGTGCCGAAGGTCCAGCGGAAACGCTGGCGGATGAGCTGCCCGGCTGTTTCCGGAGCTTCCGTCCAGGCGATGGCCTCTTCGTCGTAGGTGACGCGCCAACCGAGGCGGCGGATGGCAATGGTCAGATCGGCGTCTTCGGCGACGGTGTCCGCGGTGATGCCGCCCGCGGCTTCAATGGCTTTTTTGCGCCATGCACCAAGCGCTCCGGGCACCACGGTAATGCAATTCAAGAGGTCAAACGCGCGCTTCTCCATGTTCTGGCTGGTGATGTACTCAAGCGCTTGCCAGCGCGTGAGCCAGCGCGAGCGGTTGCCGACCTTCACGTTGCCGGCGACCGCGCCAACCTGGGGATCCGAAAAGTGACGAATTAGCTTGTCGAGAGCATCCGACTCAATTTCTGTGTCCGCGTCGATGGTTACCACGATTTCGGTATCCGCCAGGGACATGGCTTGATTCAGGGCCGCCGCTTTTCCGCGATTCACCTGATGAATGATGCGGACGCGCGGCTCAAGCGAAAAGTTCGTATCCAGCAACTCGCCCGTTTTGTCCGTGGAGCCATCGTCCACAACGATGATCTGCAAGTCCTGGAGATCCGCGAGCAGGACCGAGGTGATGGTCTGCACGATGACGCGCTCTTCGTTGTGCGCCGGGATCAGTACGGTTACGCTCGGCGGAGGATCAGGCATCACGGAATGGTCCGGCCGCAGTTTCTCGATCAGCGCGAGCAGGCCGATGATCACGGCGCGCCCGCTCACTAGCACGATGCCGAGAATGAAGATCGTGCCAATGAGGAAACGAAGCCACTGGTACAATGTGAAGATAAATCCGTCGGCGCGTGCCTCGAAGCGCTCTTCGGGGGAGAGCGTCAGCATCACTTCGGCGCGCGTTTTTCCAATCAGGTCCGAAACGGAAACAAGCTGGTATCCACGTGCACGCAACGCGTCGATGATCTGCGGAAGAGCGATCACCGTCTGGGTACGATCGCCGCCACCATCATGCAGCAGTATGATGTTTCCTTTATCTGCTTGCTTCAGAACGCTGTCGACAATGTCCTTTGCAGGGATGGGCTTGCCACCGCGCAGGCTCCAATCGTCGGGGTCGATGCGCTGGCCCACAATCAAGTAACCCATCTCCTGAGCCAGGGGAAGCTGCGCCACTTCCTCTGCATACTCGGGCTGATGATCGATGCCGTAGGGGGGACGGAAGAGAATGGTCTTGACGCCGAGGGTGCTTTCAATCAGACGCTGTGTCAGATTCAATTCCCAGCGGATTTGCGTGTGTGAAATCTCGTCGAACTTCGGATGCGTAAAAGTGTGATTCCCGATTTCGTGACCCTCGGCGAATTCGCGTCTTAGGATATCCGGCCTTTTATTCGCCTCGTCGCCGATGACAAAGAACACGCCTGGTGCTTTCTTTTCTTCCAGTATGTCCAGGATCTTAGGGGTCCAGCGTGAATCGGGGCCGTCATCGAAGGAGATGGCAATCTTCTTGGTCGCCCAGCCCAGGCGATCGATGTTATAGGAGAGCGGAATCGCGTCGTACGACTCATCGGTGAATAGATCGCTGGCGGGGTCATATTGGAACGAGCGCTTGCCGTGCTTGGGGGTGTCCGTGATATGCCAGATGTCGCCGTCGCCTTCGAGGATTAGATCGGGACCGGGCGGCAGATCGGCGAGTTTTTGGCGAGCCCCATCATCGGCCCGTAGCGCGTCCCAGATCGGCCAGAGCGAAGTATCGGCTGACCCCAGCCGCCACAGCGCTGTGCCTTGAACTCCGAGCCTTTCGCTCGCGCGCAATTCGTTGTAGGCGGTTACGGCGTCGAGCAACCACACCTGATGCACGCGGTTGTGCTCGTCGAAATACGAGTAGTGAGGATTTAGAGAATCGCCGTCGAATTCGACGTCGGCATCCGATTCTTCGGCGTGCAGCAAAGCTTCCTGGATGCTCCACTCCTCCGCGGCCCCGTACTCTTTTTTCGGCGCGGCAGCCCAGTCGTAGGCATAGCTGGCAATCCCCACGACGATCTTTTGCGCGGGAACGACTTCACGCACTTGGCGCAGGTTTTCCACGAACCAGTCCTGTGCCGCGATGGGGCCCGGCTGGGAATACGGCCAGTGCTGGTCGTAATTCATCAGCACGATGGCGTCGCACTTCTTGCCAAAATATTCGTAGTCGTAAGAGTCGTCGCGCGCGGGCAAGGCGATCATTAATTTCAAGCCCTTGGAGTGGAGCGCGGGCGCCAACGCGCCGATGAGTGCGCGGAGGTGCGCTTGGCTGGCATCGGGAACCTCTTCAAGATCGACGACGATGCCTGCCTCGTGCGACTCTGCTGCGTATTCAGCAACGTCCCGCACCAGTCTCTGCCGCGCAGTGGGGCTCGCAAGCATTTGCGCCATTTCCTTGATGCGCCACTCCACGCCGTCGTAATTGTTCACCAGACCCATCATGGGGAGCTCGATCGGGGGATTGAACGATTTCATCCACTGGTGGAGCTTGTCGTCCTTCAGCAGGGTGATGGCTTCTGCGGGCGACGCCTTGACGGTATTCTGCCCGTGCTCATAATCCACGACCGTCAGCGCGCCATCCGCGGAGACAGCGTGCAGTTGCTCGGGAATCAGAAGGTCAATGTCCTTGTAGTGTTTTTTCAGCGACGCGAGACTGTTGGGATCCCAGCTCACAAAAAACGCCGCGCGCAACGGATCGTAACTCGCCGGCAAAGTTCCGATGTTGGCCACGCGGCGATGCCGGCCTTCCCGCGTGGGCCCTGGTTTCTTCTTGGACTTGAGCGCCTGATATTTGGGTTTTGTGTCCGGCAGCAGTCCCGCGGGCAATTCCACGCTGACGGCGATAGTCACGAAAAAATAGGCGAGCAAGAGGGTTAGCAGGACGCCGGTAACTTCCATTACGCGGCGGGTGCGGCGCCAGCGTACACGTTCCGCGTCATAGAATATGGGACCGCGTTCCTTCATTTCACCTTTCAACCCGGCGGCCCGGCAGGCAAAGATAGATCAGGCTGGGGCTCCAGTCCGTCTGCGCGATTCCGTCTGCTCTATTGTAAGATGCGTGGCATTGATGAAGCGAGTTTTCTCGAATCCCCTGGCCGCCTTAACTGCGGGCCTCTGCCTGCGGCTGTTTTTCGTGCTGAAGTTTCCCGCCAACTCCGGCGACACGGTTCTTTACGAGCAGATCGCCACAAACTGGTTGAAACACCACGTCTACGCGATGACCGTCGGCGGCCAGATCACCCCGGTTGATCTGCGCATGCCGGGTTATCCGGCGTTTCTAGTTATCATCTATCTTCTGACGGGACGCACCGGCGCGGACGCGCGCACGGGCGTGCTGCTGGCGCAGATCGGCGTGGATCTTCTTTCCTGCCTAGTAATCGCCAGGCTGGCGGCACTCTTGGCGTCGACCTCCCTAGACTCCGCGCCGAACAAACGTGCCTATTCCATGGCGCTCTGGCTCGCCGCTTTGTGTCCCTTCACCGCCAACTATACGGCAGTGCCGCTGACCGAAGTCTTTGCTTCTTGGTGGACGGGGCTGGCCTGTTGCCCTCTTGTGCTTGCTCTCCGGCGAGTCAAGAAGCCTGACTTTCTCGTCACCGAGTCGCATCTGCCCCGACCGAGGAGCGTGGAATACACCGCCCTGGTAGGCGGATTGACTGCCGGCGTGGGGACGCTATTTCGCCCGGAAACACCGATCTTGCTCTTCGCCGCGGCCATGGTGTTTGGTGGACTCTTCTTTCTCCGGAGTTTCCGGCGTTGGCTCTCGACTGGCCTGGCAATGGCGCTTGGTGGTTTCCTGGTGCTCTCTCCCTGGGCGTTGCGCAACTGGATGACCTTGGGCGAACCGCAATTCCTCGCTCCTAAGAACTCAAATCTGCCCGGGGAACTGGTTCCCAACGGCTTCATGGCCTGGGAAAAGACCTGGCTCTACCGTGTCCGCGATTGCTATTTGATGCCCTGGAAGCTGAATGAAGAAGCCATCTCCGTGGAGGACATCCCCACGCGCGCCTTTGACACGCCGGAGGAAAAACAGCACGTGGCCATGATTCTCGAGCAGTACAACAATGATCTGACGCTGACGCCGGACGAAGACGTCGCCTTTGCTCAACTGGCGCGCCAACGCGTGGCGCGCCATCCCTGGCGGACGTATCTGTGGTTGCCCGCGGCGCGTGCCGTCACCATCTGGTTTACCCCGCGCATTGAATTGCTGCCGGTTTCCGGACACGTTTTTCCCCTGGCGCAAATGCGCGAGGATGACCCCGTCGATCAGCAAGTCACCATCCTTTTTTTTGTGCTGAATTTGTTTTATGTGGGGCTAGGCGTGTGGGGCGCCCTGCGGCTTTGGCGCTCGAATCCGGCGGCCCGGCCGGTGGTGGCCTTCCTCGGGCTATTCATGGCACTTCGCACGGCCTTCCTGACTACCCTGGAAACGCCCGAGCCACGCTATGTTCTGGTTTGTTTTCCAGCGCTGATCGCGCTGGGCGCGCAGGTCTTGACTCGCCGTTCCGAGGTGCGGTAGCACAGGCTCTAACCTGTGCTGCTACTTTTCCTCGAATGGTTCGGGGTGAATTGTGACGCGATAGATTTGCGGAAACTTTTCCTTCACTCGGTCTTCCAACACCGCGGTCACATCATGAATTTGCGTGATGGGTAGGTCGCTCTTCATCGTGCAGTGGCACGAAACTAGAAGGTGGTGTTCCACCTGGCGCGCGCGTGCGTCGTGGCAATTCACCAGTTCGTCGAATTCCAGCGTCAGCTTGTTCAGAAACTCCTCGATGGCCCGCGAAAGCTGCTTCAACTCGCCAACACCCGTGTCCGGCGTGGCAATGTGCCGGCCCAGCGGCTCGATGTGGATATTGACTTCCACCTGGCCGTCGCGCAGCTCGCGAATTTTCTCTTCCAGCTCGGTGGATTGGCGATGCGCTTCGCCGAGGCTCAAATTCTCATCAACCTCCAGGTGCAACTCAATGAAGAGTCGCCCTTCCTGCTGGACGGCGGTCAAGTCATGAATCGCGAAGCCCAGGCTCTGGGCCGCCGCGCGAATCGCTTCGAATAAGTGCTCGCCTTGAGGTGCGCGAGGTTCGGCGTGCACCATCACGTCTGCGGGAACGATCTCGCCGATGCGTTTCTCGATGGCGTCGCTTAGAGCGTGGACCTGTTCGAGGCTCGCCGTCCGCGCCACACTCACGGTCGCGTCGACAAAGTGGCGATTGCCGGCGCGGCGCACGCGCACGCGATCGACATCCAGCACCCCATCCATGTGCGCCACGGCCTTGGCGATTTCCTGCTGCAAACCTTGCGGTGCCGCGTCCAACAAGGCATCCAGCGTGCGTCTGCCGAGCTGTGCGCCCACCCATAAGACGACCGCCGCCACGGTCAGCCCCGCCAAGGCATCGGCGTAGATCAGCCAGGGCAAATTCCACGTTTCACCGGCCCAGACCAGCCCGATGCCGACGATCACCACAACGGTGCTCCATACATCGGTCGAAAAATGCAGCGCGTCGGCCTCCAGGGCGTCGCTGGAATATTTTTGAGCCACACGTACCAGCGCCCGCGCCCGCGTTACATCGATCGACAAAGCCACCAGCAGCACCAGGATCGCGGTCATGCTCGGCTGGATGTGCACGCTGCGGAAGAACAGCCGGTGAAACGCCTCATAAACGATGTACAGAGCCGTGAGCGCGAGAAGCCCGGTCTCGACGAAGGCGGAGAAGTTCTCAAACTTTCCGTGCCCGTAGGGATGCCGCTCATCCGCCGGCTGGTCGGACATGCGCACGGAGAGAAATGTGATGATCGCGGCAAGCAAGTCGAGACCGGAATGCAATGCTTCGGAAAGGACACCCAAGCTTCCCGTCCGGACGACCAAAAACGTCTTGAGGGAGACTAACAGCAGAGCGGAGCCTACGCTCAGGAGCGCGGCCCGCTTCTTTTCCCGACCTTCCTCGGCCTGGTTGATCGCCAGCATGGTCCGCCTAGACTACCTCAATTCCCTCCATTCTCCCGAACGCGCGGCCCTTGCTCCGCCGGCTATGGCGGCCTCAAGTCTGGAGTTTCATCGCGCGGTACTTGCCTCCGAAGCCTACAGACGGTACTTTCTCGCAGGCACCGGGAGACCTCCTTATGATCCGCCGAGCTTTCCTCTCGATCGTTCTTCTATCCCTTTTTGCGACTTGCGAATATGCGCAGGCTCCCGCTTCCTCGCCTGCGGCCAGGGTATGGAATGCCCTGTCCACTCCAGTGATGGATCCCGCAAAGTCCGCCCATACCGAGAGCGTCGAGATCGTCCGGGATCGCCTGCACATCACGCTACTCGACGGCACGATTCAATTTGCCCAGCCGGCGAACGGCGTGACTTTCGGAGCCGCATTTCATGGGAAAGGGAGAGTCAGGTAGAGCCGCCGAACCCCATCGAGGCGCAGCAACTGAAGCTGTTCGAGAAGCAAGACAAGCTGGACATGTCGTTCACCGATGCCACTTTCAGTTTCACGGATGACTTGGCCGAAGACGTAGCTAAGCAGGTGCAAACTCTTTGACGTGTGGATGAGTTTTCCCGCGGGCGCCAAGACGAGCGCCGAGGTTTGGAAGGATCCGCGGGCCAAAGAAGATTTCTCTATCCGCGGCTATCACATTGACGCCCAAGTTACTTCGGGCACCGAGCTGAACGCCACCACGCGGGTGGATATCGATCCTCGTCTCGCTGGCCAGAGCGTGCTTATCTTCGATCTGGACTCCAACCTCAGACTTGATTCAATCAAAAACTCGCAGGGAAACGCGCTGAGTTTTTATCAGTCTCGCGAAAACAAAGACCGCTTCCAGTCCTACGGCAACTATGTTGCCGTAGGACTCGCTCAACCCCTCCAACTCGGCGAGCCACAGTCGCTTGAATTTCGCTACGCGGGCAAACGTGCCATTCGCAAGGCCGGCAACGGTAATTACTTTTGTGAGACCTCCGGCTGGTATCCCGAGCGCCCCAACAGCTTCTCGGCGCGCGCCGACTTTGATCTGAAGTTTCACAGTCCGAAGAATGCCGTGTTGGTTGCCACGGGTGAAAAAACCAGCGAAACCGTGGACGGAAACACACGCGTCACCACTTGGAAGAGTGAGATACCACTCGCCGTCGCTGGCTTCGGCTACGGCGACTATAAGATCGCTAACGACAAGGCCGGCGAAGTCGCCGTGGATATTTACGCCAACAGAGAGCCCGACGACTTAATGGCTCAGGTGCAGCGGTTTTCGAAGCCGGGACCGTTCAAGGCGCGGTCGGCAATCTCACACCCTCGGCCATGGCCAAGACCATGGGTCAGGAGATGGCCAACACGATCCGCTTGTTTTCTCTCTATTTCGGTCCTTATCCTTACAAGCATCTCGCGGTCACCAGCCTGCCGATCAGCTATTCTTACGGTCAGGGTTGGCCTGGCCTGATTTACTTGTGGTCGGGTTCTTTTTTGGATGCGACTCAGCGCCACGAGATTGGTCTTCCCGACGGCGTTCAACTCACCGATTTTTTCCGAGCCCACGAAAGCTCCCACCAGTGGTGGGGCCACCGTGTGGGGTGGAAAAGCTATCACGATCAGTGGCTTTCGGAGGGTTTTGCCGACTTCTCTGGGATTCTTTACGTGCAGTATGGTCAAAACATGAAGGAAGCCCTGGCACGCTGGCGCAAAGAGAAAGAACTACTTCACAACAAAGACCTCCATGGCCACGTGATTGAATCGCTCGGGCCTATTTGGATGGGCGGGCGGATCACTTCTTCCGCAACCGGGCCCGGATCGTATCAGGACTTGAATACTCGAAGGGCGCCTATGTGTTGCACATGCTTCATTTGCAGCTTGTGGATCCGCGCAACCCCGATCCCGAGCATCTCTTCAAGGACATGATGCAGGACTACTGCAAGACGTTCGATAACCAGGCGGCCTCCACCGAAGACTTCAAAGCCATCGTCGAAAAGCACATGACCCGCGGCATGGATCTGGACGGCAACCACAAGATGGACTGGTTCTTCAACCAATATGTATATGGCACGGGGATCCCGCAGTACAGCTTCCACGCTTCGGTCGAGGCTACTCCCGACGGCAAGACCCACGTCAAGGGAGAACTGACTCGCTCTGGCGTGCCGGATACGTGGAAGGACGCGGTGCCGCTGTATGCACACATGGGTGACAAAACGGTCCGCTTGGGAACGCTCGGCGTAACGCATTCCAGCGAACCGGTTGACATTACCTTGGCAGGAAAAGTCGACCGCGTCTCCATCAACGACTATGAAGATCTGCTTGCGGATGTGAAGCAGTGAAAAACTTCGGGCGGAACCACCTGTCCCCGGGGTTCGTCAGGGTTTTTCTGATGCGTTGGCTGGCCTGGGGATGAATCGCAGCGCCACGGAGTTCAGGCAGTAGCGCAGCCCGGTCGGCTGGGGTCCGTCGGTGAAGAGATGTCCCAAATGCGCGTCGCACAAGGTGCATTTGACTTCCGTTCGCAGCACGCCCGCGCGGAAGTCTTTTTTCTCACACACATTTGCGGTGGCGATTGCTTCCCAAAAGCTCGGCCAGCCTGTGCCGGAGTCGAATTTCGTCCTTGAATCGAAAAGCGCGTTGCCGCAATCAACGCAGCGGTAGAGTCCCGGCGCGTGCTCATCGTAGAGCGCACCGGAAAAGGCGAATTCCGTCGCCGCCCGCCGCGTTACTCGTATTCGAGCGGAGTGAGCCGCTTCTTCCATTCGGACTTGCTCTTCCGCACTTTCGCCAGGGTATAAATTCCCAGCCTCTCGCCATCGTCTGCGAATTTCACGATCTTGACCGGGCCCGGATCGTCTTGCGGGTCGGCGCTATCCGCGAAAGCCGAAAGGCAAACACGTTCCACGCCCACCAGCAAGCCGTACGCTGCCGCGGTGGCCATCCCGAAGATAAGTCCGCGGCGTGTAAATTCATTCATAACCGCGGTTTCTGAAAAGAACTCACTTCGTGGCGCTCATCGGCGGCGGAGGCAAGAGCGGCAGCCGCTTGGCTTCTCCGCGTGCCCCGCGCACTTCGAGTTCCTCGAACAGCAGCGCAGGCGCTACCAGCGAGGCCGGTAAGCCGCTGGTTGCCGAACCAAAGGCACCTAGCGCCGTGCCGGCAAATCCGTTGATCTGGCTCTGCATGTAGTTGTAAACGAAACTATCGTTGCCGATTCCGGAGAGGTTCCGCAACGCGCGCGAGTTCAATCCGATGATGCGCGAGCCACGGATCAACTCTTCCCGGCCGGTTTCCGGGTACACGCGGTAAACGACCAGGGGCAGGCGATCGCCCGTCCCGGCGCCGCCGCCGTAGCTGGCCAGCAGGTCGGTGAAATCTTCCTGGTGCAACAGGCTCAGGGCGGGGTTGTCCATCTCGCGTACGACCAGGCAAAAGGCCAGCTTTTCCGCGCGACAGGTGTCCAGAAATTTCTTCTTCAACTCTGCCGCGGAAAGAGTTTCCGCCGAAGAAAAGAACAGATTGCTCATCGTGGGCTTGGCGTCGTTCAAAAACGCAGCGCGACCGTGTCCGTTGGACTTATCGGCGTCCGGCCCGGGCCGGCGGGACATCAGCTCGGCCTTCAGGTTGCCATTTTCCACCAGCGTGACTTTCTGAGCGCGCACGCCCTCATTGTCCACGGCGTAGCCACCAATCAGAGACATGCCGCTGAAATCCTTTGCGCTTGGATCATCCACCACCGAAGCGCCGGACGGCAAAACGCGCGCGCCTAGCCGCGACACCCAGTCGCTCTTTCCCCCCAGTCCGCTGAGCATTTGTTCCATCACCGGGCTGAACGAAATCGGAGGCCGCGCGCCGTTGACCGCTGGTCCAAGCACCTGGGCCAGCATGGCCGCCGCCGCGCGCGCCTCGAAAAGGACCGGGCCAGTATAGTCCTGCGCGGGAGGCGCGACCCGCAGTGCCATGAGTTCGGTACAGGCAACATTCAATCCTTTGCGCACCGTTTCGACGCTCGGCAAGTCCGCCGGGCGCGTCGCGTACGTGGCATAAAAATGGTTGAGCGGCACGCCATCGTCGGCCAAAGCGCTCATTCCTGCTTCGATCGCAGCGAACCGGCGATTCTGGCGGATTTCCGTTCCTTCGCTGGTCAGCAGATATTCCGTCCCGTAGACCAGGTAATAGGTCACGCGCGATTCGTGAATCTCGGAAAACGCCCGCAGCGCGGACGAAGTGTCGCGCGCTTCCTGGTCCCAGTTGCGGCCGGTCCAATCCGGCGTCTCCAGCGGTTCAATGAGTTGCTCGGGCTCGGCTTTCGAGAAATCGTCGATGTCCGATTGCCGCGCCAGGCTGCTTAGATACGCTTGCTTTCGCGAATAGGTCTCCACCGCCTCCTTGAAGGCCTGATCGGTGGCGATCCACAGGTCCTGTCGCAGCGAATCGTAATCGCGGTCGATGCCCACCGAGCCGGTCGGTCCGATAAAGCCGCGGAAGCCGTCGTCGCTAACAAAATTCGAGCTATCCAGCTTGTAGCCGCCGACACGCGCTTCCACATCCATGTAGCGGTTCCGGGTATGCGTACTGGAGAGCAATGTGCCGAATTCGGCGACAACTTCGCGCACCTCAAGATCGACCAATCGATATTCGACATAGTACGGCCGCACCGGCTGGTCGATGTTCGGAATTTTCAATTCCAGGCGAGTCTTGGCGCGTGCCATCTCATCGCGCATGGCCTGCAGCGTGTGGTCGTTATCCTGCGGAACCTGGGCCCCCGCGGCCGCTCCGGACTCCATCGCCATCAGGAGCAGAATCAGTCCTGCCATTCTCTCGGCGTGCTTCACTGCAGGCCTCCGGTCTTGATTACATCGTGCGCGGGCGGCGGCAGGATGGGCGGTCGGTCCGTGGAACTCTCTTTTTTCTGCACTTCCAATTCCGAAGTCAAAATCGCGGGCGACGCGGCGGCAACGGGAACTGATCCCGATTCCGCACCACAGTAGCCGTTAAAAACTTCCGGTGTATCGCCGGTCGCGACAATCTTGGTCAGCGCCGCGAGCGGCGTGCCAACAATATCCACTCCCCGCACCAATTCGTCAGGCCGCCCGTCGGGATAAACCTTGTAGACCACCAGGGGCAGCACCTGGAACGCCTGCGGCTGCCCGCGCCCCGTGAACGTAAATCCGCCGGCAATGTCATCGATCAGCAACCCAAAGGGCTTGCCTTGCGCCTTGATCAATTCAATCAGCTTGACGCGCAGCTGAGCGTTGGTGACCGTCTTGCTGCTTTGCACAATCAGGTTGCCCTGCCGTGAAACCGGCGTTGCGCCGAGCTGCCGCCGGCCGTGCCCGTTCGAACGGGGAAACCCGACCAGCGGAGACCGCGACATTTCGAAATTCTTAAGCACTCCGTGATCCACCAGCGGCACGCGCTGCGCCGGCACACCTTCATCATCGAACTGGTAGTAGCCCAGTAGGTCCTGCTTTCCGAGCTTTTTCATGGTGGTGTCGTCGGTGATGCTCAGAAAAGCCGGCAAGATTTGCTCGCCCACCTTTTTCGAAAACGTTTGTCCTTCGGTTACGTCCTTTTGGCGATGACCTTCGGCGCGATGGCCGAAGACTTCGTGGAAAAACACCGCTGCGGCGCGTCCCGTCAGCAGGGCCGGCCCAACGGTCGGATCGTTGATGGGGGCGGCCACCAGCCCTTCCAATTCCTTGCGCATCGTCGCTTCTGCCGCATGGACCGCCCGGTCGTCCGGTGCGTCCTTGGCGTCGACCCAATCGAAATTGTAGTAGCGGTCGATGTCCATGCCGTCCGGCGCCTTGCCTTGGACGAACAACTCCAGCCGGTAGCGAATTTGCCCGAATTGCAGCTGCGTCCCTTCGCTAGTCACCTGATAGGCGTTTTGTGCTTGCGCCGAGAACGTGACGATGGAATTGATGATTGCCGGCGATTCCCGAAAGGCCTTGGTATAAGCGCGGACTCGTTCCTCCCACGGCTGGCGGTCCACGGCGATGGAAACCTGCGGCCCGATAAAGGTGTGCGCCTCTTCTCGCGAGAAATCCGGTGCGCGACCTTCCGCCGTTTCCACTTTTACTTCCTTGCCCGTCTTGATCTTGATCAGCGCTTCGGACGCGGCCCGGTACTGCCTGTCGGTCTCCAGCCAAATCGCGCGGCGCAGAACTTCGGCGTCGTCGTCGATGGGCACAGGCGCGCCCGGCCCGCCGCTGGCCATCTGCCGCTCACCAACCTTGTGCGAATTGTCCAGCTCGTACTTCCCCGTGCGCACCGAAACCTCCAGCCATCGGTTTCGCGCTTCGTTGCTGTTGAGCAGTGCCCCGTTTGAACCGGACACATCCGCGCGCTGCGTCTCCGTGATGGTATAGCCCATGTAGTAGGCCGGAGGGTCCAGCGCGCTCAACGTATTCATGGAGCGCTCCAGCTCTGCTTGTAGTGCCGCGAGCAGCGGGGAGCGCTTGGCCTGCGCATCAGGCGGCCCAGCGTGTGCCGCTTCGACCGTCAGAAGGGTCAGGGTTGCGAGTAAAATCACCCCGCAGAAGATGGCAACGAAGTGACTACGATTCGAATTGGTCAAAAGAGCCCTCACTTACAATTTGACGGCACCGCGAAACACTCAGTGTACGCCACCGAGTGCGGACGTACCAAGCCCCGGGCGCGTCATCGTTCGGGTAACCCTTGTTGGACGGCTTCTTGCCTCGGTGCGTTGCATGCCAGGCGGGCCAGGTGCCGCCGCGGTGCCGAAAGACCAAAGGCCCCGGCTAGTGCGATCCGCCGGGGCCTTAGAAGCGCAATTCTGCTTGATGCGCTAAATATCAGCAGGCCGCTGGATTGTTCTGGCAGCCGCCTTTTCCTACTACCCGGGTTCCCCCTCCACCACGCGTCAACCCCACACCCAAACCGACTCCGACAGCTCCGGCAACAATTCCAACCGTCCCCCAAACACCAAGGTGCGGCCCCACACCAGGCATGCCCGACGGGGCTCCAGGATCCGTGTCCTTGCTGGAAGCTACCAGCAGGTCAAGGGTCGCCGGCTGCGGCGGCAGCGGCCCGGAGTTGTCCCCGCTGCGCACGCTGGTCATCTGCCCGGCCTTGACAAGCACGCAAACGCCGGACAGGTTGCAGACTTTTACCAGTCCCTCAAAAGCGATCACTTTCATCGTGTTGTCCACATATTCCACAAAAAAATCAGTTCCCACCACGCCGGCGACGCCTGCCGGTGTGCGCACCTCGAATTTCCCGTCCGGCTTGGCTATCTTTTGCGCCTGCGTCCGCAGCTTCCCGTAGGTCAACTCCAGCTCGGTCTGCTGCGCTGCGGCGTCGTGTTTGACAACCTTCATGGACGATTCCGAGCCCACACTCAACACCGAACCGTCGTCCAGCGCGATGCGCGCGCGCGCATTCACCTGGGTACTTACGAGGTCCAGCCAATCGACGGAGGTCTTCGCAGACGCGGTGATGGTTTTCCCGCTGCGAGCGATATTCACAGCCGGAATCACGCGGGAGACTTCACCGGCGCGCTGTACCGCCGACTGGGGCGCGGCCGCAACCTCCGTTGGGATCGCCACTAGCAACGAAAGCAGTAAGGCCAGCCCGAAGGCAAACCGGGACTTCATCTTCATCGAGGACTCTCCTGATTTTATAACCTGTACGAGTAGTGTCCCAACGTTCGAACAAAGTGGACGTTTTCTCTCGCCAGGGATTGATCCCATTAGCAGCGGCCTTCACCAACCCATGGAAATCGATACGGGGTTGACCATGCGAAAAGGTCTTGCCAAGCAAGGACGTCCAATCGTTTGCAACGACAACGTTGGGACGCTAGTGAGCCTGTATCTATCGTAGTTACTGGAGCGCGCCTGGCCTGTCAACGGCAAACGCGGACCTCTTTGCCCACTCTCTACATGCTTTTGTGGGCACACGCCGCCGGCACCGCTCAACCGCGAAGATGAACGGCGCCACAGCCTGTCCGAAGGGGGAGCGTTACACTGGAGGGAGAATTCGTGCGGCTGAGAGACAAGTGCGAAAATGGAGAGGTTGTTTCCTGCACACCTCGTTGCGCGCTTCTGTTGCGGTGGGCAACGGGTAAGGCCACAATTCTACTATGCGCTCTCTTGTTGGCGTTTTGATCGGTGCCGCGCTTCTCTTTGTCGTGTATTACTTCTATTTGAAGAAAATGCCGACCACGGACGAAGGTACCGCTCCGACGCAGGCCATCAGCCTGACCGGCGTTCGAAGCGACCTCCTGCAGATCGCCCAGGCGGAACGCGGCTACATTGCCACCAACGGCCATTGCGCCTCTCTCGACGAACTCATCTCCTCCAATTCTCTTTCCATGACGCGCACCGAGCGCGACGGTTATTCCTACATTCTGGAGTGCTCGGGCGGTGAATTCACCGCTGCGGCACGGCATCTGCCTGCGCCGGCCGGCTCCCCCATTCGCTATCCCAATCTCGCCATCGACAGCGCCATGCAAGTCCACGAAATCGAGTGATGCTTCAGCGAGGAAAGGCTATTTCCCGCGAGCGGGGGGCTCCCGGAGAGAGAGAGTTGCTCCTAAGTTCCGGGAACTTTTCCCAGCTGCTCCGCGTACTTCTTCTTGAAAGCGGTTCTCCCAATAAAACGCGCCTTGCCGGCGCCTCAAAGAAAGAAGGAGCACATCATGGGCGGAGAATTGATTGGATTAGTGGCCGTGATACTGGGGATGGGAGTCCCTCTCGGCGCGCTGTATACCTATTACCGGGTGCGCAAGCTGCGCAGCGAAGAGCGGCTCGCCGCGATTGCCCGCGGGGTCGACATTCCGCTGGAGCCGGAATTGAATCAGGCGGCGCGCTCCCGCCGAGCGGGCATCCTGCTCGTCAGCGGCGCGCTCGGCTACATGGCTGCTTTTGGCTTGATTGCGGGCATCCAAGCGGATCGTGACATCTGGACGGCTGCCGCGTTGGGCATCATTCCTCTTGCTGTCGGCATTGGATATTTTCTCGATTGGTCTTTCATCCGCCGCGAGGCGCACTCCTAGACGACTAGCGGCAAGGAATCCAGCCGGCGTTGAACAGAAAAACGCGGTTTCCCGCGAAGGCCGGTCCGGATTTCATTTGATTTCGAGTGGCGTAAACGTGTCTCCGTGCTTCACCGCCAGCCGGATCGGCCGCGGGGGGCCCTTTTCCGGTACCGTTACCTCGATCCATAATTCTTCACCCGGCTGGCGCCGGGACGGATCGATAGCGTGCTCCGGCAAAAAGAAAGCTACCGGCTCAGAGAGCGCCACGGCGAGGTCTCCGGTGCGCGTTCTCCAATTCGTCACGCGCAGGCCCGTTGGCTGTGTCGCGGTATATGCCACCAAATGCCCGCCCTCTGCGCGCAAACAGACATCACGTTGGTCGCTCCAGGAATTGACCGGGCTGCCTTTTGGCGGTTCCGCGCCGCCATAGACTTGATGCGCATCGACTCGCACTCGCACGCTTAAGTACCGGCCGCGAATCGGCAGATCGGGGTCGTAGGCCACGGTCTGCGCCCAAACCCGCGGCAAGCGCACGCGATCAAGCGCATATTTCGCTCCCAGGCTCGCGACGAGTGCCAACTGCAGCACCGCCAGGGTGATCCCCTTCCGCGACGGATTCATGGTGTTCCTCCCGCGACACGCGCGACCAGTTGTCGCCGCGCTCGCTCCAGGGCCCATCCACCGAACAAGAACAAGACGCCAAGCCCAATCAGGCTCGCCGCACGCCCCAGCTTATCCATGACGTCCGAGAAATAAAAAATGATCACCGTCAAAGCAAACCCCGCGACACACAGGTTGATGCGCTCGCTCCGCCGCTCTAGCAATCCCCAGCCCACCATGCCGAGCGCTCCGACTCCGGCCCAAAAGTAAGGCCCAAGCGAATTCCACGCAAATATCGACAGGTTGCCATGGTGTCCCCAGGCGTGACGCCGAATGTCCCAATCACCAGCACCCAGACCGCCGCGATTGCGTTTGTCCATGCCGCAGTCTTGCGCAGCACAAATGCCAGCCCGAGCGGTGCGCAGATCGCCATGGCCCAACCGATGACGTGCAGCAGAGGCGAAATCCCCGGCCGATTCTGCCAGCCCCACCCCCAGGATTCGCGCCCTTCGACAAACGCCACCACGCTGAGTGGCAATACTGCTAGGCCGCCAATCCAGGCGAGCGCTCGCCGCGCCGCAGAATCTTCTCCGTTCGTTCTTGCGCATAGGTAGGCAATCGCGGTCAGCAGCAGCCCTTCGGTGAGCAAGCGGTTGCTGACGGCAAAACCCACGGTGCGCACTTCCCATTCCCCGGCCAGCCAGGCAGGCACCAGCAGCGCCAGCAGCGCTGCCTGCGTCCAATGCCCCAAAAGAAGCCAGGCCGCAAGCGCGCCGATGGTCCACATCAGCATCCCGCTCGGCCAGTGCTCCTGCAGATGGAAGACTTGGGCGGTAAGAAAAATTCCCGCGCCAACGCAAATCGTTCCGATCGTGTAGAACGTCGTTGACAGCGCTGGAAACCGTTCCTCGGTCATAGCTCCGGCAATGGGAAACACCGCCACCAGGACAAGGACGAGGGTGAATCGCCAGGCCGGGGAGAGTTCGTCCCAATGGGCGGCCACAAACAGCAGCACGCCGGCACAAAGCAGCAGTCCACCTAGCGCCACCGCCAGCAGGACAGGCCAGCGCAAGCGTTCGCTCGACCCTTGCGATTGTTCGAGCGTTCGAATACGCGCGGCCGTGGCGGCATCGACAACGCCGGCAGAAACCCAGCGCTCCAGCTGCTTATCCAGGGGATTAGCCATGGGGGGCCCTTCTCGTCAGCTACTTCTCGCCGACACAGCGCCAAGGCGAAGCTTTTTCGACCGCCGGATATGGAAAGGATCGTGCTGCATGCTACCCCGTCACGGCGTGCGTTTTTGATCCACCACGAGTACTCCGCCCTCGGCGTAATTAGTCGATGGAACATCGTGAAATGACACGTGAACATTCTCGCGTTTGGCCTGACCATCTTCGATCAGCGCGGTCGTGACGCGTTCCGCGATTTTCCGTTTTTGCTCGGGTGTCCGCCCCTCCACCCAGGTAATTTGCACGTGCGGCATGTTCACTCCTCCTTAGAACGAGCAACTCCCAAAACCCTGGCATGCCAAAACGCAGGCATTCTATCCGCCGCCGCGGTTCTCGCAAAGCCCGGCGCGTGCCTGTGCTAGAATTGCTTCTACATGCATCCCGCTATTCCTCACTTGATTGAGCTGCAACGCGTTGACCACCAAATCGCCATGCTGCGGGCGGAACTGGAAGGATTTCCAAAACGGATTCGCGAAGCGGAAGCTAAACTTGGAAGCGCCCGTGCTGAGGTCACCTCCGCTAAAGAAGCCCACATCCGGGTGGTGGCGGAACGCAAGAAGTTTGAGTTCGACGGGCAGCAGTGGAAAGATCGCGCGCGTAAATACCGCGATCAGAGTGGCGCCGTAAAAACCAACGAAGCCTTCAAAGCATTGCAGCACGAAATCGCCAACGCCGAAGCTGAAGTTGCCAAGGCCGATGACCGCCAGCTCGAAGTGATGATGGCCGGGGAAGAAGTAGAACGCCGCGTGAAGATCGTGGAAGCGCGGCTGAAAGAAGCCGAGCAGGCTGTCGCTGGGGAACGAAAAGAGATTCAGGCGCAAGGGGCGGAGAAGAAGAAAAGGCTGGAAGCGGTCACCGCCGAGCGTGAAAAAATCATAGCTCCGGTGCCGGGAGACTTACGCGAACTCTACGCGCGCATTGCCAAGCGCCACAACGGCACAGCCATGGCCGAAGCCCGCGACGGGCAGTGCCGCGGTTGCGGCATGCGCGTCCTGCCGCATATTCTTCAGGAGTTGCGCACGGAAACCAACGAAGAGGTTTACCGTTGTGAGAGTTGCGGCCTGATCCTGTACACTCTCGAACCAATTCCGATCGCGAATCCGGCCGTTGGTTCCGCCAACACATCCTCCACGGCCTCGACAAATTCCTGATGCCGCGCCGCCCGCCAACTCCCCGTGGAAAAGGCCTCTTTGCCGATGCTCCCGCGGAGCCCAAGCCGGCTGCCGCGGCGCATCGCGCCAACATTGACGGCGGCTCTCGCGGCAATCCCGGACCGGCTGCTTACGGCGTAGTCATTCGCGATGGCCGCGGCGAAATCGTTGCCAAGCTGAAGAAATACATCGGCCGCATGACCAACAACGTCGCCGAGTATTATGGCCTGATTGCGGCGATGGACTACGCACAATCGCACAGTATTCGGGTACTGCACATCGAGAGCGATTCCGAACTCTTGGTGAAGCAGATGCGCGGGCAGTACAAAGTGAAGAGCGAGGACCTGCGTCCGCTTTTCGAGCGCGCCAAGAAAATGTCACAAGCGTTCGATTCCTTTCGGATCGAGCACGTCTATCGCGAGCAGAACCGCGAAGCCGACGCTCTGGCCAACGAAGCGCTGGATGAAACTGAGGGTCGCGCGCCAAGCCCGCCCGCGGCAAAGAAAACCGAACCGAGCGACTCCAAACTCGAACCTCGGCGGATCCAGGCCCGTTTTCGCGGCGGAGTGCTCTATCTGCTAGAAGATGTCGAACTGCCTGACGGCATGGTCGTCGATGTTTCGATTCACGTGCGTCCCAAGCCCTAGGGCTTCGCTTTCTGCTGTCGATGACCTTGCCGCGGGACTACTTCAGAGCATAACTGCGATAAAGTGTGTCGCGCTGGGCGGGGATGAAGCCGGCGTCGGAGATGATGCGGCGGAGTTCGCCTTCGTTGGTTCTGTTTTTCACTCCGGCAGCAAAGACAACGTTTTCTTCAATGAGAATGCTGCCGACATCGTCGGCGCCGAATTGCAAACCGATCTGGCAGACCTTGATTCCGGGGGTGAGCCAGCTTGACTGGATGTGGTCGATGTTGTCGAGATACAGGCGGCTGACCGCCAGCGTTTTCAGATAATCGACCGCCGTGGCTTCCTGGACTTTTTTCCCAAGCGCCGTATTTTCCGTGGCAAACATCCACGGAATGAAGGCTGTGAAGCCGCCCGTATCTTCTTGAATCCGCCGCAGCCTTTCGAGATGGTTGACGCGATGGCGCAACTCTTCGCCGCACCCAAACATCATCGTGGCGGTGGTACGTAGTCCCAGCGAATGGGCCACGCGGTGCATTTCTTCCCAGTCGTCACTGGTACATTTCAAGCGGGCAATCTTCGCGCGTACTTCATCGTCGAGAATTTCCGCGCCGCCGCCCGGAATGGATTGCAGTCCCGCGTCCATGAGCCGCTGAATCGTTTCGCGGACGCTGATTTCAGAGACTTCCGCGATGCACAGAATCTCGGGCGCCGAGAAGCAGTGCAAATGCACTTGCGGATAGCGCGCCTTCAGGGAGCGCAGCAGATTTTCGTAATAGCCGATCTGCAAGTCCGGGTGCAACCCGCCCTGCAGCAAAATTCCGGTGCCGCCAAGCTCTAGCATTTCGTCGATTTTCTTGTAGATCTCCTCGAACGAGAGCAGGTAGCCGTCTCTTGCGCCGAGCGGCCGGTAGAACGCGCAGAAGGAACAATACTCGGTGCAGAAATTCGTGTAGTTGATATTGCGGTCGATCTGGTAGGTGACCACGCGGGGATCGTTTTTCTTCAGGCGCAGCTGGTGCGCGGCCATGCCGAGACCCACGAGGTCATCGCATTCCAGCATGTCCAGAGCTTGTTGTTTCGTCAGTCCCAAGGTGTTTCCTCAGCGATCCTTTAGTTCCATGGTAACCACAGCCTCAGGCCATCTCGAAGGAGCAACCGAGAAGCACCCGCCGCGGCGCGTGCCCCTACAACTTCACGGCCTCCATTCTCGTGGCCGCCCATTCGAGCGGTTTCACTTGCGGGATCAGGCCAAGCTTTTCGGCGTAATCGAAGTACAACTCCAGCCCGCGACGATTTTCCGCGTCCAGTGAGAAATCAATATTGTGCCGCAGGTACGATTCGAGCGCCCGCTCCGGCAATTCCAGGTCGCGCGCCGCTCGGAAGCTGATTTCTCTGAGGCGCGACAAACCGAAATCCCGGGAGATGAGGAAATCGGCGGCCACTTCGGGAGTGGCGAGGTCTCGCCTGGCGGCCCAGACCGCCAGGACGGCAGGCAATCCGGTCAGACTTCGCCATTCGCCGACCACGTCATAGACGTAGAGAAATTCCGGGCCGGTAATCCCCAGCGTTGCCGCCTGGCACACCGTTTGTCCTGGGGCGCCGGGCCAACTATGTTTTTCGATCCCCACGGCAATTCGCAAGGCTGGATCACCAATCAACAGCGCCGCGTCTGCTTCGGCCAGCATAGCGCCCAGGTCCGGCGACGCCTCAAAGAACGCCGGTGCGGTCTTCCACTTTTCCGCGCACAGGATGCGCGTGAGCGTTTGCGTGCTGCGCGAACTGCCATCCAGCGCAAAGCTGTTTACCTCTTCGATGGGTTTCTTCGCAATGATCAGCAGGCTTCGCACCTGCTTCTTCGACGCAATGGCCATGGCCGGCAGGACCACCAAATCATCGATGCGCTGGTATTCGATGGCCGGGATAATCGCGACGTCCGCATCGCCGATGCGCAGCTGTTGGGCGCATTGCGAGGGTACGGTGAACGAAAAATCATATTTGCCGCGCAGCGGGCCGTTGGTGAAGCCCCAGACGAGCGGCGCGGTGTTCAGGTATTGAACGATGGAGATGCGAAGTTTCGTGACCATTCTGGGTCTCGTTTGAAACTCACAGTATAGCAGACCGGAATTTCTTCCGCGGTCAACCCCATTTGTTGTAAAAGGATTCGTTACCTTTGGAGGCTTTGAACATGTCGAAGGTTTCGCGCTGGTTTTTCCTTGCTCTGCTGGGTTGCGGGGCGTCAGGCGCTGCCGCCGCGCGGCCCGAAACGCCCCAGACTGCCACCATCGCCGAGAAAACCGCGGGGGCGCAGAAGCTTCCCGGTTATTTCAATTTGTACTGGGACGCCAGGCAGGGCAAGCTGTGGCTTGAGATCGACAAGTGGGGCACGGAATTTCTTTACCAGAGCGGGCTTCCCGCGGGCATCGGTTCGAATGACATTGGACTGGACCGCGGCCAGCTTGGCGCGACGCGTATCGTGCGCTTCGAGCGTAGCGGCCCAAAGGTCCTGCTGGTCCAGGAAAATCTCGATTACCGCGCGGTGAGCAACGATCCCGACGAACGCCGTGCCGTCCGCGAATCTTTCGCGGAGTCCGTGTTGTGGGGCTTCACCGTGGTCGCGGAGGAGAAGGATCGCGCGCTGGTGGATGCTACGGATTTTTTCCTGCGCGATGCCCATGGCATTCCAGCCACGCTCCATCGTGTGAAGCAGGGCGCTTATCATCTGGACGCGTCGCGATGCGCCATTTACCTTCCGCAAACCAAGAATTTTCCCTTGAATACGGAAGTCGAGGCCACCCTGACATTTGCGGGAGAGGAGCCGGGCCGCTGGGTTCGCGACGTGACGCCTTCTCCTGAATCGATCACCGTCCGCGAGCATCACTCCTTCGTGCAGCTTCCGCCGCCGGGATATAAACCGCGCATCTACGATCCGCGGGCGAGTTTTTTCGGCGTGGATTACCTGGACTACGCCACGCCCATCAGCGAGCCGATCGTGAAGCGCTTCATCGCGCGGCATCGACTGGAGAAGAAAGATCCGAAGGCAGCGGTCAGCGAGGCGGTGCAGCCGATCGTGTACTACCTCGATCGCGGAGCGCCGGAGCCGATTCGCTCCGCGCTGCTAGAAGGAGCGCGCTGGTGGAACCAAGCGTTTGACACGGCGGGTTACAAGAACGCCTTCCGCGTCGAACTCATGCCCGAAGGCGCAGATTCGATGGACTTGCGCTACAACGTAATCCAGTGGGTGCATCGCGCGACGCGGGGCTGGTCCTACGGCGCGGCGGTGATTGATCCGCGAACGGGCGAAATCATCAAGGGCCACGTGACGCTCGGGTCCTTGCGCGTGCGGCAGGATTTTCTGATTGCCGAAAGTCTCCTGGCACCCTATGAAAAAGGCAAATCAGCCTCGCCGAAGATGCAGGAGATGGCGCTGGCGCGGCTGCGCCAGCTTGCGGCGCACGAAGTCGGGCACACGCTGGGCCTAATGCACAACTATTCTGCAAGCACGGTCAATCGATCTTCTGTGATGGATTATCCGGCGCCGTACGTGAAGCTGGGAGCGGACGGCACGCCGGACGTTACCTCCGCCTACGCGACGGGAATCGGCGAGTGGGACAAAGTATCCATCGCGTTTGGTTATCAGGATTTTGCTCCGGGGACGAACGAAGAAGCCGCACTGAGCAAAATCCTCCTGGACGCGTACGGCCGAGGGCTGCGCTACCTGACGGATCAAGACGCGCGTCCCGCAGGCTCGTCCAGCAGCGTAGCCCATCTATGGGATTCAGGCGCAAATGCCATCGACGAGCTGAATCGCCTCATGCAAGTTCGCGGCGCGGCGCTACAGCGCTTCGGCGAGAATAACATCCGTGAAGGAGCGCCGCTGGCTACACTCGAAGACGTGCTGGTGCCGCTTTACCTGGTGCATCGCTATCAGGTGGAGGCAACCAGCAAACTCGTCGGCGGAATGGACTACACGTTTGCGCTGCGCGGTGACGGACAAACGGCCACGCAAATCGTGGCCCCCGCGGAACAGCGGCGCGCTCTTGCGGCCGTGCTGGCAACGCTGAAGCCGGACGTCCTGGCCTTGCCCGAGCCGCTGCTGAAAATGATCCCGCCGCGTCCGCCCGATTATGAACGAGGCCGCGAGCACTTCAAGATTCATACCAGTCCGGTTTTTGATGCGCTCGCTCCCGCGGAAGCCGCGGCACAGCACACCTTGCAATTCCTTTTCAACCCCGAACGCGCGGCGCGGCTTGTGGAATTCCATGCCCTCAATGCGGAGAACCCGGCATTACAGGAAGTCCTGGAGAGCATACTTGCGGCCACATGGAAAACGCCGCACGGCGAAGGCTCAGGGGGGCAAATCGCCAATGTCGTGGATATGGTCGCGCTCTATGACCTGATGGCGCTTGCCGCCAACGATCATGCCGCGGATGAAGTACGCGCCATCGCCCGGCTCGAGCTAGATGAATTGCATGGATGGCTTAATGCCCCCCGGGCGGGTCGCCAGCCGATATCCGATCAGGCGCATATCTCCTTCGCCTCATGGCAAATCGAGCAGTTTGAGAAAGATCCGAAGCGGATGGAGCTCATGGCTCCTGCCGAGCCACCGGATGGGCCCCCCATCGGCACGGACGACGACTGGGATGGTTGGGACTGATTTTTCGGGTACATGGGAGGTGACTAAAGTCCTCCGCTGTCGTCTATAGCTGCTAGGAGGACCCCATGCCTCGACGCAGCTGGTATTTCCTGATTTCGGTTTCCGCTCTGCTGGCTCTCGGCTTCACCACCGCTCGAGCGAACCGGCATCACCACTCCGTGAACATTTCCGGCGGCCACCGACAGCCCGCCACTGATTGCTCCGATCTGCGCATCCGCTTTGACGACCGGGACGCCATGGTGCGTTCTGAAGAGCGCACCCTGACCAAGCACGAAGCCGCGGTGTTGCAGGTTCATCCCCACAGCAACGGCGGAGTGCAGGTGGTGGGCTGGGACCAAGAGACCTATGCGGTGACAGCGTGCAAGGCCGCGTCGGGTTCGGGTGCTGAGGCCGAACAAATCCTATCGCAGATCAAGATGTCCATCGAAAATGGTAAGGTGTCGACGAGCGGTCCTGGGGATGATGAGGAATGGACAGTCTATCTGCTCATTCGCGCGCCGAAATCCGCGTCCATCGACATGGACACGATGAACGGTCCCATCTCTCTCTACGACGTGGACGGTAAACTCACGGCCCACGCCAAGAATGGCCCAATTAGCTTGAAGAATTTTTCCGGCGACGCAGAGATCACCGCTGTGAACGGCCCGATCAGCCTGGACGGCGGCAGGGGAAGCGTGCGAATTCATACGGAGAATGGACCGATCTCTGTGGAATTGCAAGGGAAGACGTGGAGCGGAGAGGGCCTTTCGGCCGATGCCAAGAACGGCCCGGTGACCTTGATGGTTCCAAGCGGTTACCAGTCCAGTTTCGTGGTAGAGTCCACGAACTACGCGCCGGTCAGCTGCAAGGCGAGTATTTGCGAGAATGCGCGGAAGACCTGGGACGACGAGCACCGGCGCATCGAATATGGCAACGCGCCGGCGCTGATCCGGCTTTCGACGGTGAATGGGCCGGTTACGGTGCGCGACTCGAGAGAGAACCTTTAAGAGGCCAAAGTTCTCTCGTGGAGGGGCGGCCGGCGGAATCATTTGAGCGCTCTCTGGAATGGACGCGCTCCGGCACTTGCGGATAAGATTTGGCGCATGCTGCTGGAAGCCCGCGTAACTCAACCGACGACGGAAGCCCAAGCTGTTCGCTTGGCGCGCGAACTTTATGGGTTGGAGACTAGCGCGCGGGCGCTGCCGGGCGAGTACGACGATAACTTCCATTTGACTAGCGCAGCCGGACAGGCGTTCGTCCTCAAAGTAATGCATCCGGCCCGGGAGCATTCCTTTATCGATCTGCAGTGCCGGGCCCTGACGCATCTAGCGCAACGCGCGCCTCATTTGCCTCTGCCTCGCGTCAAACCAAATCGCAGCGGTGCACTGTTTACTTCGATGGCCGCCGCGGACGGTTCGGTGCGCCTTGTCTGGCTGCTTACTTTTGTGATTGGAACGGCTCTCGCCGAAGTCTGCCCGCACACGCCGGAGCTTTTCGGTGATCTCGGCCGTTTTCTTGGCGAGATGGACGCGGCGCTGCAATCGTTTACGCACGCCGCCGCCCATCGCGAAGTGAAATGGGATTCTTCGCGCGCCGCTTGGATCAGGGACTTTGTCAAACATATCGCGGACGCGCAGCGGCGCGCACTTGTCGAGAAGTTTCTGGCGCTCTATGAAGCGGAAGTCCTTCCCCTGTTGACGCGCCTGCGACGCAGCGTGATTTATGGCGATGCCAACGACCACAATGTGTTGGTCAGTAATCCTTGGCCCCCGCCGCGCAAGGTCGTAGGCGTGATTGATTTTGGCGACATGCATCACGGGCTCACGGTGTCTGAGCCGGCAATTGCCGCCGCTTACGCCATCCTCGGTAAGGAAGAGCCACTACCGGCAGCGGCGGCAATCGTCGCGGGATATCACCGAGCGTTTCCGCTCGATGACCTGGAGTTACGGGTTCTTTATGCTTTGATCGGCGCGCGGCTGGCCGTCAGCGTCACCAATTCCGCGCACCGCAAAACGATTAAGCCGGACGATCCGTACGTCACCGTCAGCGAAGCGCCCGCATGGGAGGCGCTGGAGCGGCTCGCAAAAATCCACCCGCGATTGGCCCACTACACTTTTCGTGCGGCTTGCGGGCTTCCGCCCGTTCCGCAAGGTGAGGAGATCAAGCGCTGGCTGGAAGTGCATGCCGGCTCGGCTGCTTCGATTTTGGATGTTGATGTGCGAACGGCCCAGTGCGTTGTTTTTGATTTGAGTGTTGGCAGTACGTTCCTGGGAGCCGATCCGTGCGCATCGGAAACGGCTATACTCAGTGAAAAGATATTCCGTGAAATGAAGCGTGCCGGCGCCTCCGTGGGTGTGGGCCGCTACGATGAGCCCCGGCTGCTTTACAGTTCACCGCTCTTTGGGTCCGCCGGCAATCCCACAAACGAGCGGCGCACAATCCATCTGGGAATCGATCTTTTTGCGGAACAAGGCACGATTTTGCATGCGCCGCTGGATGGCGTGGTCCATATCGTGGCGAACAATTCCTCTCCGCAAGACTACGGACCGTTGGTCATTCTGAGGCATGAAACCAGCGGCCGCGAGGAATTCTTCACACTTTACGGGCATCTCTCCAAAGATGCTCTCGACAGCCTCAAGGTGGGACAGCGCGTCGCTGGAGGTCAAGCATTCGCGCGCGTCGGTTCAGCACCAGAGAACGGCGGCTGGACGCCACACCTCCATTTTCAGATCATCCTCGACGTGCTTGAGCTGGGGGCCGAATTTCCGGGTGTCGCCTACGCTTCGCAACGTTCGGTATGGACGAGCCTCTCGCCTAATCCAAATCTGCTGCTCGGAATTCCGGCCCATCGATTTCCCGCGAAAGAGCCGGCGTTCTTGGAGACGCTTGCCGCGCGGCAAGCCCGGCTGGGAAGAAATCTGAGTGTCTCTTATCAGCATCCGCTGAAGATCGTGCGCGGCTGGATGCAGTATCTGTACGACGAAACCGGCCGGGCGTACCTCGACGTTTACAACAACGTGCCGCTCGTCGGGCACAGCCACCCCCGGGTGGTCCAGGCCGCGCAGGCGCAGCTCGCGCTGCTCAACACCAACACGCGTTATTTGCACGACAATGTGAACCGCTATGCCGAGCGTCTGACGGAGCTGTTGCCCGATCCGCTGCGCGTTTGTTTTTTTGTGAATTCCGGCAGCGAAGCCAACGAATTGGCGTTACGTCTGGCACGCACACATACGGCCAAAGAAGACTTCATCGTTCTCGAACACGCCTACCACGGCCACACCAGCACGCTCGTCGACATCAGCCCGTACAAATTTAACGGACCCGGGGGAAGCGGGAAGAAGCCGTGGGTGCATGTCGCGCCGCTGGCCGATGATTTTCGTGGCCCGTATCGCCGCGAAGACAAGCAAGCGGGCGCGAAGTACGCGCGTGATGTTGAGGAGATTCTTGATCGTGCCCGCGCCGAGGGTCGTGGAGTCGCGGCGTACATCGCTGAAACATTGCCCAGCGTCGGTGGCCAGATTGTTTTTCCACCGGACTATCTGGCGGAGGTTTATCGTCACGTGCGCCGGGCGGACGCGGTTTGCATCGCTGACGAAGTGCAGGTGGGATTCGGGCGTCTCGGAACGCATTTCTGGGGGTTCGAGACGCAAGGCGTCGTTCCGGACATCGTGGTTCTTGGCAAGCCGATCGGGAATGCATTTCCGCTCGCGGCAGTCGTCACCACGCCGGAAATTGCCAATTCGTTTAACAACGGGATGGAGTTTTTCAGCACGTTTGGCGGCAACCCAGTCGCTTGCGCAGCAGGCCTGGCAGTGCTGGATGTGCTTGAAGAAGAGAATTTACGGCAACACGCCTTGCGTCTCGGCGCACATCTCATGGAGGGCTTGAAGTCTTTGCAGGTCCGCCACGCTTTGATTGGCGACGTACGCGGCTCGGGATTGTTCCTCGGTATCGATTTTGTGCTCGACCGTGAAACGCGCGAGCCTGCTCCGTTGCAAGCTTCCTACGTCGTTAATCGCCTTCGCGATGGCGGCATACTCACCGGCACAGACGGGCCGCATCACAATGTCATCAAGCTGCGCCCGCCGCTGGTTTTCTCTGCAGTCGACGCCGAACTATTCCTCAAGAGGCTGGATGCTATCCTGCAGGAGGACGCGGCACAGCCGCGCTGCTGAGGGGGGAGTCTTCGGCGCGCGCGCCGGGAAAGCTGGGGGAGTTCGCGCCCAACCAACTCATTCCCGCAGGGCGGCAAGCTGGTCACACGCGCCCGAGGGAAATCATCAAAGGGCTGCCCATGCCCTCCGTGCCACCCTCGCGCCGGGCGAAAAAGCTGAAGCCGGTTAGCGGTATCTATTGGCTGCGGCGGCCCTGAACGGCTCGGAGAACAAGCGCTAAGAAATAGACAGCGCCGAAAAACCGATGCACATGGGAGTGCTCGAGCTTGAACTCTTCCGAAGTTCTGGTACGCTCTTTGATCTGGAGATGAAAGCCATCATCTCTGGAAGCCGTTCAGCAAAGTCTTGCGCTAGAGGTAGATAGGGGCTTCGATCGTTGACCTGAGGCTGGCATCGAATAGTGAGGCGCATCCCCTAAGGCCCTTACCGCATCAAAATGGAGACCCCGTTGGGATCCGTGCCGGGCGCTTGCTTAAGGTAGCGAGAAGGACACACGCCGCGCGGTCCGCTCTTCCAGCACTACATTACGGAGTTACAAAGGCAACATGGCTCGTTCGCTCGTTATTGTCGAATCGCCTGCCAAGGCGAAAACGATTAACAAATATCTGGGGCGAAATTTCACCGTCAAAGCGTCCGTCGGCCACGTGATGGACCTGCCCAAGAAAACGATCGGCATTCGTCTGCCTGGCGAAGAAGAGGGCGGCAGAAAGAAGAAAAAGGGCAAAGCTAAGAAAGGAAGCAAGAGGGCAAAGGAAAAGCCCACCGGGAAGCTGATAACCCTGGATGACGAGAAAATCTTTGAGCCTACGCTTCAAATCATCGCGGGTAAAGGCAAAATTATCAATGAACTTCGCAAGGCTGCGCTCTCTGCGGATGCCATCTATCTGGCGGGCGACCCTGATCGCGAAGGCGAGGCAATTTCGGCGCACCTAGCCCTGGTTCTCTCCAAGCCTGCTAGGTTCACCGAGCAAGAACCCAGCGTTTCGAGATTTAAGAAGAAAGCGGCAACTCCCGAAGAGCTGGTTAAGAAAGAAGACCAGAGCGCTTCCAAAAAAGAAGTTGTTGCCATTGACCCTAAAAAGATCTTTCGGGTGACCTTCAATGAAATTACCCCTAAGGCCATTCGCGCGGCCTTCGATAAACCCCGGCAGGTAGATGCCAATTTAGTGGATGCGCAGCAGGCACGCCGCGTGCTCGATCGCATTGTGGGCTACAAGGTTTCTCCGATTCTCTGGGACAAAGTTCGCCGCGGCCTCTCCGCCGGGCGCGTCCAGACGGTGGCGCTGCGGCTCATCGTCGAGCGCGAAATGCAAATCCGCGCCTTCGTTCCGCAGGAGTACTGGACGATTCACGCGATGCTGGATGCCGGTCAGCCGCCGCTCTTCGAAGCCAAACTCTTCAAACACCAGGGCGAAGACATGGCCGTCTCGAACCAGGAGACCGCGGACAAGATTGTCGCTTCGGTTAGCAAGGCCAAGTGGCAGGTTACCAGCGTCGTGCAAAAAGAAAAGAAACGCAATCCTCCGCCGCCCTTTACGACTTCCAAATTGCAGCAAGCGGCCTACAACCGGCTGCGCTATACCGCCAAGCGCACCATGTCACTCGCGCAGAAGCTCTATGAAGGCGTGGAGCTTGGTGATGAAGGCTCGGTCGCCCTGATCACTTACATGCGTACCGATTCGGTGCACGTTTCTAACGACGCGCTGCTCCAGGTCCGCGAGTTGATCCCCGAACGCTTTGGCCCAAACTATCTTCCGGAGAAGCCCAACTATTACAAGTCGAAGAAGGATGCGCAGGAAGCCCATGAGGCGGTGCGTCCGACCGACGCCACGCGAGCGCCAGAAGACGTCCGCAAGTATCTCGACGAGGACCTTTTCAAGCTTTACCAACTTATCTGGCAGCGCTTTGTTGCCTCACAGATGCTCCCGGCGATCTTCGATCAAACGACTATCGACATTTCCGCTGGCGACTACACTTTCCGGGCTACCGGCTCGGTGCAAAAGTTCGACGGCTATCTGCGTGTCTATCAGATGCCCGCGTCGATCGCCGATCGCGAGGAAGACGAAAAAGATGACGAAGGCGAAGGCCGCGCACTTCCCCAGGTTACGGAGGGACAAACGCTCCGCTTGGACAAGATTCGTCCGGACCAGCACTTCACCGAACCGCCGCCGCGGTTCAACGACGCCACCTTGGTTAAGGAGCTCGAGGAAGACGGTATCGGGCGGCCCTCGACTTACGCTTCCATCATTTCAACCATCGTCGAGCGCGAGTACGTCACTAAGAATCAGGGACGTTTTTCACCCACCATGCTCGGCGAGCGTGTCAGCGTGCTTCTGATCAAGAGTTTCGAAGACATCTTTGACGTCACGTTTACCGCCCGGCTCGAAGAAGAGCTCGACGAAATCGAGGAAGGCAAGCTGCCTTGGCGCGAAGCCGTTAAAGAGTTCTGGGAAAAATTCGTCATTGACCTCGACAAGGCCGACGATGAGATGCTTTCTTACAAGGCCGGCATCGCGACCGGGAAGAAGTGCGAAAAGTGTGGCCAGGGTGAACTGCTCGAGCGCATCAGCCGCCACGGCTTCTTTCTGGGCTGTTCGCGCTATCCCGAATGCGATTTCATTCAGGACCTCTCCCCGGAACTTTCCGAGGAGACCAGCGGCGAGCCTAAAATCGAGTATTGCGACAATTGCGGCAAGGAGATGGCCATCAAGCGCGGCCGCTTCGGCACCTTCCTCGCCTGCACCGGTTACCCGGACTGCAAGACCACCCGCCGCCTGGTCCAGGGCACGCGCATCGCGCACCAGCCCGATGAGCCTCTCGCTGAACTCTGCACCCTGTGCGGCAAGAATCTGGTGAAGAAAAGCGGCCGCTTTGGCGAATTCATCGGCTGTTCCGGCTACCCCAAGTGCAAGTACACACGCCCGATCACCATGGGCATCAAATGTCCGAAATGCCACGAAGGCGAATTCGTCCGCCGCGGCAGCGCCGGCAAAGGCGGCCGTGGACGCCCACGCGTGTTCTACGGTTGCTCCCGCTACCCGGATTGCGATTTCACCACCCCCCACATGCCCATCGCCGAACCGTGCCCGAAGTGCGGCGCGCCTTTCATCGTCGAGAAGCGCAGCAAGATCGGCGCCGTACACGCTTGCCTCAAAGAAGGTTGTGATTGGGAGCAGCTTGTCCCCGAAGCCCAGCCGCAAGCACAGCCGGAGGAAGCTCCGGTGCCTGTGGCGGCCAAGTCTTGACCTACCTGCTTCCAAAAGAAACAGCGCCTTGATTTCACTTCCCGCCGATTTATGCGCGCCTATACTGTACTTGGGGAGCTGTGGCGGCGAAATGAAAGAAGCGATGGCGAAGTATCTTGAATACCTTCACTCGGTGAAGAATGCCTCGCCGCATACGATTCTGAACTACCGCAGAGACCTCGAGCAATTTCTCGCGTATCTGTCGCCGCCAGGGGCACAGCCCCCTGCGCTTACTGGCGTTGCCCATCCCATGATTCGTGAGTTCGTCGCGCATCTCCACGATCACGGCCTAGCGAAGAGCTCCATCGCGCGGAAGCTCGCGGCCCTGCGCTCGTTCTTCAAATACTGCGTGCGCCAGGGCCGTTTGAAGGAAAACCCCGCGCGTCTCGTTCCCACACCGAAGTTGCCGAAGCGCATTCCTTCGGTGCTCTCAGCGGAAGAGATGAATGGCTTCCTCAATCAGCTGGCCGGGGCGGGACAATTCGCGCCAGGCGCCCGGGCGTCTTCCAAAAAGAGCGCATCGCGCCCGACACCATCATCCCCGGAACTGCAGGGCAGGCCGAGTCGTTCAGTGTCAACCGAAGAAGGCTTGCTCCTTCGCCGCGACCGAGCGCTCCTGGAACTTCTTTACGCCGCAGGCCTGCGCGTAAGCGAACTCACCGGCCTTAATCTTGCCGATATGGAGCAAAAGGAGCGCATTCTCCGCGTCCGTGGCAAGGGACGCAAGGAACGCATCGTTCCTTACGGTGCTAAGGCCCAGGATGCGCTGGAAAAATACTGGCCTCTGCGCGAACAGCTCCTGGAGCAAACGGTTCGGACAGGTGGCAGACCGGAGCCGCACGCCGAAGCGGTCTTCCTCAATTATTCCGGCCGCCGCCTTACGTCGCGCTCCGTCGGACGAATCCTCAAAAAATACGTTCGCATTGCCAACGTCAACTGGGACCTGCATCCGCATTCCTTGCGTCACGCGTTCGCCACGCATCTGCTCGCCGACGGGGCCGATCTTCGCGCCATTCAGGAACTTCTCGGCCATCAATCACTGTCCACCACACAGAAATACACCCACGCCTCCATCCGCCAGCTGATGGACGTTTACGACAAGGCGCACCCGCACGCCTGATTCCTGCATCTATTCGGTTTGCCAATCCGCAAGGCTAAGTTACCCTGGGGACCAAACTTTGAATATGCGACTGCCTACGGCACTCTCGATGGCCTCTTGTTTGCTCGGGTGCACGGTCTTGCCGCTGCCCGCAAACGCTCAAGGGAACTACGAAATCCAGGTGTATCCGTACGAAACCGTCGAGTCTCACCACACCATGGTGGAGCTCCACTCCAATTTCACGTTTCAGGGCTCCAAATCCACCGATGACGGCACGCTTCCCACCAACCACCAATGGCACGAAACCATCGAGATCACCCATGGATTTAACGGCTGGTTTGAAACCGGCTTCTACATTTTCACTTCCGCGAAGAACGGCCAGGGTTGGGACTACGTTGGCAGCCACATCCGCCCCCGCGTGCGCGTTCCTCCCCAGTGGCACTGGCCCGTCGGCATCAGCCTTTCGAATGAAATCGGGTGGCAGAACCGCCGGTACTCCGCGGATACCTGGACGTGGGAGATCCGCCCGATTGTGGATAAACAGCTCGGCCGGTGGTATCTCTCCTTCAATCCCACGTTTGACCGGTCTTTCCATGGCCCGGGCGTGAATCAGGGGCTGGTATTCTCTCCCAACTTCAAATTCAGCTACGATTTCACCAAGAAGATCGCGGGGGGCATCGAGTATTACGGCTCGCTGGGTCCGGTCACAGGCTTCGACCCGGTCAGCCAGCAGCAACAGCAAATTCTCCCCGCCATTGACCTGAATCTCTCGCCCAAATGGGAAGTCAATTTTGGGTTGGGTGTGGGTGTGACGCGTGCCACGGATCACCTGCTGGCAAAGATGATTCTCGGCTACCGTTTCGATTTCTAAAGCGTCTTTGAGCAGGAGCTCCTGGGGCCCGCTATGAACTACCATCTCGCGCAGATCAATATTTCCCGCCTTATTGCTCCGCTCGACGATCCGAAGATCGCTGAATTCGTCTCGCAACTTGAGCCGATCAATGCGCTCGCGGACAAAGCTGGGGGATTCGTCTGGCGGTTGCAGTCGGAATCCGGCAACGCCACGGACATTGCCTACAATGAGGACGCCTTGGTGATCGTGAATATGTCGGTTTGGGAGTCTATCGAAACGTTGCGCGAGTTTGCCTACAAGTCAAGTCATAGGGAAGTTTTTCGGGACCGCGCGAAGTGGTTCGAAAAGGCGGTCAAGCCCGGTTATTGTCTGTGGTGGATTCCGTCCGGCCAGATTCCTACAGTGGCCGAGGGGCGCGAGCGGCTAGAATACTATCAGAAACACGGCGCGACGCCTCATTCGTTCTGGTTTTCACAGCCATTCCCTCAGCCCACCGACGAAGGCGTGTGCGTCTAGAAAATGTGTGTTTTTTTTTTTTGCTTCGAAGGCCAAGACAAAAAACGGCCGGCGGGAGTTCCTGCCGGCCGTTCCAGTGATTGCCGTTTCCTGCCTATCGGTGTCCTCCGCGAGAGCCACCACCGTGGAACCCTCCTCCCATGCCGCCGTGTCCGCCGCTCTCGTGGAACCCTCCGCCTGCGCCACCACGGAAGCCATCTCCGTGGAAACCACCGCGCTCAAAGCCGTCCCGTCCGCGAAAACTGTGTCCCCGGCCTACGAAGCCGTGTCCGTAATAACCAGGGCGTCCATAGAATCCCGGACGGCCGTAGAAACCCGGCCGCCCATAGTAGCCGCGGAACCACGGGCCCGCTCCGATGAAAACGCCGCCGACGAAGTAGTCAGGGCCGTAATAGCCGTAGGGCGCACAGGCGTACGGGTAGTAGCCATAATAACCATAGGCACAGACCGGGGCCGGGCCTACGTAAGCCGGGCCCACTCCAACACCGAGAACGACTCTTTGTGCCTGGGCGAACGATGCCGAACCTAAACAGATACCGAGCAAAGCAAGAATCCTTAAATAGCGCATGTTTGGACCCCTTCTGAAGTCCCCAACTCCAACCGCATCCGATCGTAAGACCTTCAGGTGCTTCAGTTTAAGGCTGAAGCACGCACTTCACTAAACCCACGTGCAGGTGGAAAGTTGCATGCCGTTTCACCTGCCAAGGGAACATCGGCCATGCCCAGAGAACTTCTGTCATCCGGCTGGAGGATTGCTTTTCACACTCGCCGATGTGAGTATTCTTCCCGTGCCCGGCTCGTCCATGAAAACAGCCATCAAGCCATTGCCGCCCATCCTTACTGCCCATTTGTTCTCCAAGCTCGATGGCCTGCTCCTAGACCTGTTGCGTTCTCTCGCTCCTGAAGATTGGGAAAAGCAGACGGTTTCCCCAAAGTGGAAGGTCAAAGACATTGCGGCGCATTTGCTGGACACTCCGCTGCGTGGCGTTGCCATCGGTCGCGACGGCTATGTCGCTGAAAGTCCAGGAATTAACTTACCTGCTGATTTGGCGGCTTACATCAACCGGTTGAATCAGGAAGGTGTCACTGTCTATGGGCGACTGAGCCCGGCGGTCCTCATTGCGCTGATGGAAGTGGCTACCAAATTATTGGCGGAATACCACGCTTCCCGCGATCCGTATGCGCTGGCTCCCTACGGCGTAAGCTGGGCTGGCGAAGAAAAATCCGCAAACTGGTTTGACACCGCGCGCGAATTCACCGAGCGCTGGCATCACCAGCAGCAGATCCGACTCGCCATAGAAAAGCCCGGCATCATGACTCGCGAACTCTACTATCCCGTCCTGGATTGTTTTCTGCGTGCTTTGCCGTTCGCCTTTCGCAGCGTTTCCGCAAAGCCCGGAACACACCTGCAGATCAATGTTTCCGGGGAATGCGGGGGCAGTTGGTATCTCTCTCGCGCTGAACAGGCATGGCAGATCACCGAAGAGCCGCTCGGAGATAAGCTTTCGGAGACGACCATCCCGCAGGAAATCGCCTGGCGCATCTTCACCAAGGGCATCGACCGTGAGTCCGCGCTTTCTCAGGTGAAAGTCACAGGCCACGTTGCGCTGGGTCTTCACATCCTCGAAATGGTCACGATCGTCGCCTAAGCCTGAAAACCCGGCGTATTTTCGGTATTTGGCTCGTTGACGACTCGAGCCAAAAACCTCTATAATTAGGGTTTGCTTTAGCGCTGGGAGGACCGATGTACGCCGTTATTCAGACCGGGGGCAAGCAGTATCGCGTCGCGCCCGGCGACACCATCCGCATTGAGCGGGTCGATGGCAAAGTAGGGGAAAAGGTCAATTTTGGGTCCGTGTTGGCCGTCCATACGGACGACAAGAAGGTCTTGTTGGGGGAGGATGCCGGAAAAGCGTCAGTGAGCGGCAAAATCGTCCAGCAGGGTCGCGCGAAGAAGGTCACGGTACTCAAGTTTAAGAAAACCAATCAGTACAAGATTCAACGCGGTCACCGGCAGAACTACACGGCCGTGCAGGTCAGCGATATCAAGCTGTAACTTGACATTCCGCCGGGCTTCAGCCTGGCAGTTTTTCTCGAAAAGGATTACGTCATGGCACATAAGAAAGGCGGCGGCTCCTCTACAAACGGCCGCGATTCGCACGGCCAAAGGCTAGGAGTCAAGCGCTTCGGTGGGCAGCTCGTCAACGCCGGCACGATCCTAGTGCGGCAGCGCGGCACCAGGCACCAGGCGGGAGAAAATGTCGGTCAGGGCAAGGATGACACGCTCTTTGCGCTAGTTACGGGCGTCGTGAAGTTCGAAGACCGGGGCCGCCACGGTCGCTTCATCAGCGTTAAGTCCGCTGAACAAGCCAAGTCCGCCGTCAGCTAATCGCATTTTGTGGGTGTGGACTTCAGTCCGCCCTTCCTCGATTCCGCGGTCCGGCCTCGCTGGACCGCGTTTCTCTTTTCGACGCAGCTATTGGCCCGGAAACACAGCTCAAAGGCCCGCTCGGAAAGAATTTCTTGTACGCGCTACGTCCGTGCGCGGGAACGATGGTAAGTTCTGGCACTTTTTCGTGAAGCTCGCTGAGCTTGCCGACGATTTGGTTCGCAAGTGCCATGTCATTGTCGCTATCGCGCAAGATGAGCGACTTGCCGACGCGCTCTTCGAACCCACGCTCGTCGTCAGCGGCGTCGCCGACGTAGAACAGCCGTAGTGTTGGCGACAGGTTCAGGAAAATGCCCACGCTCCCGGGGGTATGGCCCCGCAACGGCACGACCACGACCGAGCCGTCTCCGTAAAGATCGGTGCTCTCGTCAAAGGTTTCGTACGGCGTAGGGTCGAATCGCAAAGTGGGCGCGGCCATCGGTGGAAACTCTTGGGTGTGCGCGGCAATCACGTAGCCACCAGCCCGGACGCTCGGATTCGCTGCGAATTGCAGCTCTTCGCGGGTGAGCAACACCGGCAGACGCGGCAGGTCCATCAAGCCGCCGGCGTGATCCAAGTGCACATGCGACAGGATCGCCCAGCGCAGCTTCGCCGGATCTTCACCGATGCGACGCAGCAAATCCGGAAGCGGCACTTTGGGCTTTAGCTGCCCGGCGAGGGATTTGAGTTTGAGCCACGTCGCAAACGGGAACCCGGAAATCTCCCGGTCATACTGGCTGGAGCTGCCCGTGTCAATCAGCAGGTCGCCTGCAGGATGCTTTACCAGGATGCTTCCGGCAGTCAAACCGAAAGAAAAGCGGCTGAATGTTTTCGCCGTTTCGACCCAACACGCGGAAAGACCAGGAATCGTCAAAATCACGGGCACGGCGCGCGCATGCGGCGCCGCACGCGGCAGTGCCGCTCGCCGGAAATAGAGCACGTATATGGCGGCAGCCGCCACCGCTACGAACGCGAAGAGTAGCAGAGCGATACGTTTGAGCAAGCGGGGCATCGGGATGCGGCCGGGATTTCGCGTTTCGATGGTTTGCTTATGTTATCTTTTTCAGCGGTGACTGCCTAGCGGTCAACTTTTGGGGAGTTTTATTCCTGTGTTCGTTGATGAAGCCAAGATATTCGTGAAAGCGGGAGACGGCGGCAACGGCTGCGTGGCCTTCCGGCGCGAAAAATACGTGCCCCGCGGCGGTCCCTCCGGCGGCGACGGCGGTCATGGTGGCAGCATCTATCTCCAAGCGAACGCGAACGACAACACGCTGCTCCGCTATCGCTACAATCGCGAATTCAAGGCCGATCGTGGCCGCCACGGCGAAGGCTCGAGCTGTACCGGCCATTCCGGCGCGGACCTGATCTTGCAAGTTCCCATCGGCACGCTGGTGTTTGACGACCAAAGCGGCGCAACCATCGTCGATCTCGCCAGCCCTGGCCAGCGCGTACTGATCGCGCACGGTGGCCGCGGTGGTCGTGGCAATCAACACTTCGCCAAGCCTTGGCATCAGGCCCCGCGCGAACACGAAGATGGATTTCCCGGCGAAGAGCGCCATCTTCGCCTCGAGCTGAAACTGCTGGCCGATGTCGGCCTGGTGGGTTACCCCAATGCTGGCAAGTCCACTTTGATTTCCGTGATCTCGGCGGCACACCCGAAAATCGCCAACTATCCCTTTACCACGTTGGAACCAAATCTAGGGGTGGTCAACGCCGACGGGGGCACCGGTGGGCACGGCACCGAGCTGGGCCGTACTTTTGTCGTCGCCGATCTTCCCGGCCTGATCGAAGGCGCACACGAAGGTGCGGGCCTGGGCATCCGCTTCCTCCGCCACGTCGAACGCACGCGCCTTCTCGTCCATCTGATCGACACGAGCGACTCTAATGCCGACGATCCGGTACATTCCTTCGAAGTGATCAATGGCGAGCTGGAAGCCTTCAGCGCGTCGCTCATCGAAAAACCCATGATCGTCGTTGCCACCAAGCTGGATGCCACGAGCGATCGTGCGCGGCTCGAAGCTCTTCGTGATTCTTGCCAGCAGCGCAACCTGGAATTCCACTCCATTTCTGCGGTCGCAGGTGACGGCGTAAGAGATCTGGTTCGTTCCATCGCTGACGCCCTGGACAAGATTCCCCGCGCCGCTCGTGGTTCGTCTATCGAAACGTTGACTGCCGAGGGCGAGGAGCAGCAAACGTTATCCGCGCCTATTGACCGCCCGAGGATGGCCACGAACAAAGAAGAAGATTCGTGAGAGAATTACGTATATCGTCCGCGGCCTTGATTCACTGTGGGCCGTCAGCACCTTCTTGGGAGTCTCATTGACCACCGCGCAAGCGCACCGCACTGCCGCAAAGCACCAGCCTCGCCGTATTGCGATTTTCGGCGGCTCCTTCGATCCCATCCACAACGGCCATCTTTCCGTCGCCCGCGCTGCCGACCGGCGCTTCAACTTCGACGAACTCCACCTCATCCCCGCGAGTCGGCCGCCGCACAAGCTGAAGCAACACCTCGCGCCCTTCCCGCACCGATTTGCCATGATTTCGCTTGCCAGTACCGAACACCCGCACTTCATTCCTTCGCTCGCCGAAGCCGGCGAGGATTTCAGCGGCACGCAACTCCACTATTCGGTGGACACTGCACGCTACTTTCGTCACCGCTACCACGGCGATGGTCTCTTTTTCATCATCGGCGCCGATGCGTTCCTGGACATCCCCATGTGGAAGGAGTACGAAACGCTGCTCGGCCTTTGCGATTTCATCATCGCCAATCGCCCGGGCATTCGCCCGGAAGCCCTGCGCCTGGTCATTCCGCCGGAGTTGATGGCGCGGCCCGATGCAAAAAGAGAAGCCGAATATCCCTCCCAGGTCGTCGCGCACCTGCACAAGTCCACTATTTATCTGCTCGAAAATGTCTCCAGCGACGTTTCCGCGACGGACGTCCGGCGCCACGCGCACCGCGGCCAGTCCATCCATGGACTTGTTTCCGCGCGCGTCGAGGAATACATTCTGAAACAGGGCCTATACCGGTGAAATTCGAATCCTTGCCGCAGGGCGTCCGCCTCGCCGTCGAAGCCGCACAAGAAAAGAAAGCCGCGGGCATCACCGTGCTCGATCTCACAGCCGCGGGCGCCTTCACCGACTATTTTGTGGTCTGCACAGGCTACAGCACGCCGCAGGTGCAGGCCATCTGCACAGAAATCGAAACGCAGCTTTATAAGAATCTTAGCTGCTCGCCCGAACATCGCGAGGGATATCGCTCGGCCGAATGGGCGCTGCTCGATTTCGGCGGTTTTGTGGTGCACGTTTTCAGCGAGCAGGCCCGTCGCTACTACGATCTCGAGCGCCTCTGGCGCATGGCGCCCAAGCTCGATATTCCCGACCAGCCGGACCGTCCTTCTTCCGGGCGAAATACCCCGGATTCGCCCTTTGGGCACGAACACTTTTCCGGCGAGGCCGTTTCCAACCCGCCCGAGAGTGGTCGTTGGCGGCAATGACCGCGGAACGATTGCCGTGGATTAGCGCTGATCCCGCATCGCTGCGCCTCCTTGAACTCGCCGAGAAAGTCGCGGTCGCTCCGGCCACTCTCTTAATCACCGGTGAAAGCGGCACTGGTAAAGATCATCTCGCTCGGCTTGTTCATGAACTCGGTCCGCGCCGCGACGCGCCGTTCCTGAAAATCGATTGCGCTAGCCTTCCACCGCAGCTCGTCGAAAGCGAACTATTCGGCCACGAGCGCGGTGCCTTTACCGGCGCGGTGGAGCGCAAGCTCGGCCGTTTCGAGCTCGGCGGCAACGGCACCATCCTTCTCGATGAGGTCGCCGCACTCTCGCCCGGAGCGCAGGGCAAGCTCCTGCGCATTTTGCAGGAGCGCACGTTTGAACGCCTCGGTGGCACGGAAACCCTGCGCATCGAAGCTCGCCTGATCGCCCTCACCAACGTCGATCTTCCCGCCGCCGTGAAGTCCGGCAGCTTCCGCGAGGATCTTTATTTCCGGCTCAACGTTCTCACTCTCACGGTTCCACCGCTGCGCGAGCGCCGCGCCGATATCTTGCCTCTCGCCGATCATCTTCTCGTGACGATTCGCTCCATCCATGCCCGCCCCAGTGCGCAATTGAGCGATTCTACGCGCCGTATGCTGGCGGCTTACGCCTGGCCCGGCAACGTTCGCGAACTCCGCAACGCTCTCGAGCGTGCGGTGGTTTTCTCGCGTCCCGGCCGCGGCACAGCGGCTGCCAGGTGTGACTTCCTCGATCCCCAAGATTTTCCGGAAAATGTGCGCGCCGCTGCGCCTGGTGCCGCCAGCCCGGTTGCCGGCCTCCGCTCCCTCCAAGAAGTGGAGCGCGAAGTCATCGCTGCCACGCTCGAAGCCACGCATTACCAGATTAGCCGCTCGGCCGCAGCACTCGGCATCAGCCGCAAAACCCTCCTCGAAAAGCGCAAGAAGTACGGTTTGAAATGATGTTGGAATGCCAGAGTCCAGGGTCGAAACGCTGCTTGCTGGCAGGAGAATTCTTCTTGTGATCCTTCAACCCTGCACCTTTGATTCTTTCTGACTGACAACGGAACACTGACGGCTGAAACCTCCCATGCGAATTCGCCTCCTCATGCTCGGCAAAACCCGCCGCACAGAAATGCGCGCCATCCTCGACGACTATGTAAAACGCATCAGCCGCTGGTGTCCCGTTGAAATCACAGAGGTCCGTGATGCTCCTGCCACCCTCAAGAAACTCGACACCGATCGCGCCGCCACTGTGGTCCTTCTCGACGCTGGCGGAAAGAACCTCGATTCGAACGCTCTCGCTAGGTGGCTCGGCGAACTCCGCGACCGTGGCACCGGCGAAGTCATTTTCCTCTGCGGCGACGCCCACGGCTTCCCGGATGAGTTCCGCAAACGCGCCCACCACACACTGGCCCTCAGCCCGATGACCTTCTCCCATGAACTTGCCCGCGTCATGCTCGCCGAGCAGCTCTACCGCGCCTTGGCCATTCTCTTCGGCAGCCCCTATCCGAAATAGCCCGCGTGGTGTAAAACCATACCCACCATGTCCATCCGCATCGCTTCCGACAAGAACCAGCCTTCCGCCACAATCGAAATCCCACTCGAAAAGCCGCTGCCCGATTACGATCTCCATCAACTCGAGCAGCCCACTCCCCGCGACGTAGACGCCATTCTTGTTTCCCAGGGTTTTCGCGACCTCGTTGACGACGCCCGCGGCATCCTCACCGAACTCCTGAGTGGCACGAGCCTCGAGCTCGCCCAGTTCACCGGTGCCATCTGCCCAGGCGATGACGAAACCTATCGCCCCGGACTGTGGATCGTGCTTCGCGACAAAAACTCCCCCCCAGGCCGCGGGCTCTCCTCCGATTCACGAACGCGCATCTCTCTGACGGCCGAGGAACTTGTGAAGCGCCTCCTGATCGCGTGACGGCTATGCTCCTATAATAAGCCACCAGTCCTAGACTGCCTGGCACACGAACTTGACCTTTAGCCCAGGACTCCGCAGACTCTAGTCTTTTCGACTCCCTCTTCGGAAGAGTTCAGCGAGTCGCGAGACGATGGCCGAGGAAAAAGGACTTCTCATCGTTTATACCGGGCCGGGCAAGGGCAAAACGACCTGTGCGCTCGGCACTGCCTTCCGCGCCGTGGGCCAGGACCTCAAAGTACTCATGGTGCAATTCATTAAGGGTTCTTGGCACTACGGCGAGCTCGATGCCGCCAAAATGCTTGGCCACGGCAAGTTTGAAATCCGCCCCATGGGCCGCGGCTTCGTCAAAATCGGCGGCGCTGAAACCGACCCTGCCGACGTCAAGCTGGCACAGGAGTGCTGGCAGGCCGGCCGCGACGCCATCTACAGCGGCGAGTACGACCTCGTGGTCCTCGATGAAATCAATTACACCATCAGTTACAAAATGCTTGACGTCGAAGAAGTCGTCGAAGCGTTGAAGAATCGGCCGGAGCGCGTCCACGTCATCTGCACCGGCCGCAACGCCCATCCCCAGCTCGTTGAGCTTGCCGACCTGGTCACCGAAATGCGCGAGGTGAAACACCCTTACACCAAGGGTATACTGGCTCAACGAGGAATCGATTACTAGCGGGTGGATGTTGGAGACTAGCGGTTCGAAGAGGCGAACAGATCATCTGGCGCGGTTTTTTCTTCACTCAACTGAAGACTAACAACTGAAAACTGACACTGACAACTTTCTCCCATGGCCTGGTTCAAGCGCGACAAAAAATCGATCGAGCAATCCACTCCGCCCGAAGAACGCCGCGTGCGCACCGAGGGCCTCTGGGTCAAGTGCGAATCCTGCCGCACCATCGTCTTTCGCAAGGACCTCGAAGCCAATCTCTACGTCTGCCCCAAGTGCCAGTTCCACTTCAAAATGAACGCCAAGCAGCGCCTCGAAATGCTCCTGGATGGCCGCTGGACCGAGCACGACGCGGGCATGACCTCCACCGACCCGCTGAAATTTGTCGACACCAAGCCCTATGCCGCACGTCTGAAAGAAGCCAAAAAAAAACTCGGCATGAATGACGCGGTGATCACCGCCGAAGGC
>Ga0209806_1000071_pt1 | contig 55337 bp, 48 predicted proteins | sample GraSoiAngelo_152_FD_186166 | JGI IMG/M metagenome (GOLD analysis project Ga0209806, IMG submission 186166) | Grasslands soil microbial communities from the Angelo Coastal Reserve, California, USA - 14_1009_12_30cm (SPAdes) (version 2) | ecosystem: Environmental > Terrestrial > Soil > Grasslands ... | reverse complement strand
CCTGGTCAGAGCGGGTGACTGTAGAGTGCTCCCGTGCACACCGCGTGCGCGGTGCCCGCTGCCATCATCAGGCCGCCGGTTCAAATCCGGCAGGCGGGACTCCTTTCGGTCTGCGAAGCTGATTCGTTTACCGTCCCGAGTTGTTCGGGCCTAGGCGGATGCCTGATCGATCTTGTCGCTCGCTTCGGTTTCCGCCGTGGCCGTTTCTTCGATGGCAGATTTTATCCATCCCTCGGCCAGTCGCAGGTACAAGAACACGGGCTCACCAAGGCGCGCAATGATTGTCCCCTTGTGCGTGAGCGTATAGTGGGCTTGGTCGGCCCGCTCGTACGGGGCCGCGGTCTGGACGAGGCCCGAGGCCTGAAGGATCCGGAGCTTCCTGCGGAGGAGCTCAGCCGAGGTCCCCCCCAGGGTCCCCTGGAGTTCCGCGAGATTGACAGACTTCTTGAGATAGACAACGGCGAGGATTTCCAAGAGCCCCTCCGCGAACACACGCCGCGCGATCGACAGGTTCCGTCGCACGGCATCCTCCGTGTTCGGCTCTGGCGAGCCGCTCACCCGGAGATAGATGCCTCGAGAGAACCGGAAGCATGTCTCGGCGAGGACCGCGAAACGCTCCAGCAGGTCCCGGAACAAATGCTCATCGTCGGACGAGAGGCCCGTCCCGGGCCTCGCGATGAGACGAACCGGGGTCGTTTCGGTTGTGGCCCCCTGCTTCATGGGGGCGACAATTTCGGAAGGGTATATGGCGGTGATGTACACACGTGTACACATACGCAATTCACGTTTTGATAACGCCTGAGATTGTGTTATCACAACTGGGTCGAGAGCGCGCAGGCCCGGGGCTGGTATCCGCGGCGAAGGTCGGGAGAAGCCGGTCCTCGGCCGGAACCTGATGCTTCAGATTTCGATCATGGTTGGTGCGCCCCCCGCCCCGAGGCGGGATGCAGTCCCTCGGTTTCTTGTGTCGCACTGCGTGCGATTCTGTGGCAGACGTACACATAGCCTACATCCTCAACATCGCATTTTCTGCTCCGGAGGTGAGAGACAAGCGCGGTCTCGAGCTGGTCCGACGGGGCGCCGAACGGCCGAACCGACGTGTGCCACGGCGCCTCGACTCTTCGCGGGTCGTTTTCTAGTCCTGTTTTGCGACCGCGAACACATTACAACACAAATCAGCACAGGCGGGTGATATAGCCCGGGACCCACTGTTCATTCGCTTTACTAGGGGAAGGTGCGCGGATGTTGAAGTTGGAGAAGGGGGGCTCGTCAGAGACACCATTACCACCGGAATTGGAGAAGCTGCTCCGCCGGAAGAGTCTGCTTCTCCTGGTGAAGGGGGAGACGGGAACCGGCAAGACGACCGCAGCGCTCGAACTGATGGCCCGCCTTCAGTCTTCGGGGGACACGGTCCACATTTCCACCCGCACGTATCCCGATAAGCTCGTGTTCCAACACGCGCTCTTTTCGAAACTCGCCACGCAGAAGAACGTGCACTTCTTCTCGACCCTGGAGTTCGACCCGACGCAGTTCGTCGTTGGCCACAACGTCGTGTCGGGGTTGCATCGCCTCCTCTCGAACATGGACAACCCGCTGATCGTCCTGGACTCCTGGGAAGGGATCGCGGACTACGTCCCACCGGAGGCTCGGATGAAAGTGGAGCAGTCCTTGATGGCGGTCCTCGAAGACACGGGCGCGCGGATGGTCCTCGTGAGCGAGAAGCCGGAGACGACCAGCACGCTCGACCAACTCGCCGAGGCCATCCTGGTCCTCCATCAGCGAGTAATCGATGATCGGAGGGTCCGGGAGCTCGAAATCCGCAAGTTGCGGGGGGTGCCGATCCGCCAGGAGCGGTACCTGTTCACGCTCGCGGGGGGCCGCCTGCGGTACCTGGAGCCGTTTGGGTTCACCCTGCCGGAGCGGACCTCGATGTTCCGGCCGCTGGAGAACACCGCGACCCACATGTCGACCGGCAGCCGCGACATCGACGCCCTCCTCGGCGGCGGCGTCCCTCGAGGGTCGACGGTCTTGCTCGAGATCCGGGGCGACGTCCCGTTCGAGGGCCAAATTTACGTGCCCCTGACCGCCCTCCTGAATTTTCTCGCGACGAACAACGCTGTCATGGCGTTCCCGTACAGCGACTACGACCCGACGCGGGCCCGGCTCTTCGCGACCCAGTTCATGCCCGAGGACGTGTACGACGCGAACATGCGCGTCTTCACGACGGACCGGGTCGAGGATCCCGTCGCGATCAAATTCTCCCTGAACCCCACAGAAGACTTCGACAAGTGGCTCAGCACGTACAGTGCGTACAAGGCAGAAGGTAAGACGATCTGGATGCTCATGGCCCTCGACACGGTCGAGAATTTCTACGGCCAGGGCGTGATGAATTTCCTCGCAACCGTCGCGGCGAGGGCCGCGGTGAACAAGGACATCCAATCGATCGTCGCCCGTCCGAATCTGCAGCTCACACAGAAAGTCGCGAACATCTCGCAAATCCATCTCGTGCTGAGCCAACGCTGGGGCACCCTGATTCTGTACGGCGTGAAACCTCGGACCGGATTCTACGCCCTCCAGTTCACCTTCGACCACGGGTATCCGGAATTCGAGCTCATCCCGCTCGAGGACGTCATGTTGACGACCGACGTCCCCGCGGAGAAGGCGATACCTCCTCCGTCCCTCACGTTCTACACTCGTCGTCATGAGGCCCGAGCGGACTTCTTCGAAACCGTATTGACATCCTTGAGTCCGAGCCGCCGGGGGGCCGCGTGAATGGGGGACAAGGCCGTGGGCCGGCTCAGGAACGACGGGGAGGCCCGCGTCGGAACGGGGGTTCCGGGGCTCGACGAGATGCTCGAAGGGGGTTTCCCTGCGGGCAGCCTCATCACACTCGCGGGCCGTCCCGGGACGGGGAAGACGATCTTTGCGTCTCAGTTCCTCTACCAGGGCGCGCGTGATGCCGAGGAGCCCGGGATGTATGTCTCCATGTTGGAAGGCCGAAAGGCGTACCTTCGCAACTTGGCCCGGCTGGGCTTCGATATCCTTCCCCTCGAGAAGAAAGGCTTGTTCCGATTCCTCGAGATGCCGACCTTGACCGCGGAAGGTCTTCCGGCGATTTGGGAAGAAATCGTCCGCAACATCGAGGAGGCCGATATCGTCCGGCTCGTGATTGACTCGTTCACGGCGATGTCCCAGGCGTTCGGGAGCCAGGGCGACATCCGTGTCTTCACCCACATGCTACTTGGGAAGATCATCGGAGGTGCCGGATGCACGACCCTGATGATCACCGAGACTCCTCCGGGTTTCTTAGGCGAAGACAGCCCGAACCCGGGGATGCAGGAGTTCATCGCGGACGGGGTCATGCATTTCCACTTGGTCCCGGTGGCGGGAGACGCCCGCGTGCGGTACATCGAGATCACGAAGATGCGAGGAACGAATCACCAGATGGGACCGATTCCGATTGACATCGGGAGCCGAGGGATTTCCGTGAGATCACCGCACTTTCCTGGCCGCCGGTAGCGCGCCGCCCGTTGGGGGGAGCGTCGCTCGTGCACGTAGCCGGTCCGTTGGGGCTGAAAAACGACAAGTCGTATCAGGCCGCCTACTGGAAGGCGGTCGAGGAATTCTTCGGCAAGCAGAACTCCGCCGTCGTGAAAGCGATGATCCTCGCGAAGAACCCAAAAGCCGACACGGGGGATGGAGAGATCGCTCGGATGTGCTACGGCCTCCGTCAGACGATGGGCTGGCTCGCGGAGGCAATCGAGCGGAAGGCGGTGTCGGCGGCGGGCCGAGAGCGAAGTCCGTCGCCCCGCCCCCGCAAAAAGTAGGCGTCACTTGAGCGCAAAACGGGCTACAACCTGGTCGTCCGTCTTGTCAATCACGAGGTCCGTCTTCAGCAGGTCGCGGAACGCCGTCTTGAGGAGCGCTTCGTAGTACAGCGACCATTTGGACCCGGCTCCGTGTTTGAAAATGATTGTCCACTTTCCCCCTTCCACGTGCTCTTCATATTCGAATGCACGGCCGTATCGCGATTGGAGACGCGGGAACCCAACGACCATGGCCTGCAGGCTGACCTCCTTGAACCAGAAGGTGATGAATTCCGGGATCAGGTTCTCTCCAACCCATCGTCCGAGTTCTGTGGCCTCCTGGTCGGTGAGGTAGTCCATCAGCCGTTCGATCAAGGAAGTCGGGAGGGCTACGAGGCCGAACTTCTCCGCGTAGATATCCCACTCTACGAGCCTCCGGATCGCTTTGTTTACGAGGAGGTTCACGCTGACTCCCTCCCGGTCCCCGAACTTCCGGAGGAACTCGTCGACGTCGCGCTCGATACGAATCGTCCGGGTAACACTGCTGCTCGGCGACAACGCGACAACCTGGCCGACGGGGAACCAGTGGACTGTTAATGGCGAACTACTTAATCCTTTCTCCGTACAGCCGTAACCGAACGACCACTTGGTTCTCCGATTTGTCGATCCGGATTTCCCGTTGAAGGTGATCGCGGAACGCGGTGCGCAACGCCTCTTCGTAGAACGTCGACCATCGCGAGCCGCCGCTGTGCTTGAGGATGATGACGCGACGGTCGTCCTCCACGAGTTCCTCATACGCGAACGCGCGACCGTACTTGGCGAACAACTTGGGGAACCCCTCGAGTAGGGTCTCCACCGTGAGCTCCTTGAACCAAAACGTAATGTACTCCTTCACGAGGTTCTTCCCGGCCCATGCGCCGAGTTGCTTGGCCTCCTCGTCGGTCAGACACTCCATGAGCTTGACCAGGATCACCGAAGGAAGGGTGATGAAACCGAACTTTTCACCGTAAGCATCCCATTCGACGAACTTCCGGAGGGCCCGATTCACCAGCGTGTTTACGCTCGTGTCTCCCTGGGATGCGAGGTTCCGGAGTCGCTCGTCCGCATCCTTCTCGATCCGGACGGACCTCGTCACGCTACCTTTGCCCGACATACGCCCTTGCTGCACGCGTTCTAAGACATTGTCCTTTGTGTTCTTAGATGTTCCTTTGCAATGGGTGTGACGGAACGAGACACACACCACCTCGCGTGCGTCCTCCTGAAACGTACCCCTCTTGACCCCCAGTGCCAAGTCGGCTGCGGAGACAGGAGATGGCATTGTCCGATGCCGAGTGGGCGTCAGAGTTCGAGCCGATTCAGCGGTCCAACCCCCCGCGACCCGGCCGGGCGCTCCACGAGGCCAAAATTCCGATGACCGGGCCGGGAGCGGACTCGACCGTTCGCGCAACTCCGGACGGCGATGGGATCTTCGGGGGTTCCCACGCCCCGGCGGGCGAAGCCGAACCATCGCGGCCAATCGGGCACGTCGATTGCGCGCGAAGCATCATCGTTCTCCTCCCGGCCCTCAACGAGGAGATGGCGGTAGGCTCCGTCATTAGCCGCATCCCGACGGAACGGCTGCGGCGGTCCGGATACGACGTCCGCGTTTGGGTCGTGGACGGAAAGTCCACCGATGCGACGCTCCAAGTCGCGCGCGACCGGGGCGCGAGCACATACGTGCAAAGCGGCGAAGGCAAGGGGAACGGCGTGCGGCAAGCCCTCAATCACCTGCTGAATGACCGGAGCAGCGGGGCCGCCGCGGGATCTCGCCTCTTCGTGATGCTCGACGCCGACGGAAGCTATCCCCCCGAGGACATCCCCAGCTTCGTGGATGCGCTGGAGTCGGGTTCCGATGTGGTCGTAGGCTCCCGGTTCCGCGGGCACGTCGAGGACGGCGCGATGACTTCACTGAACCGCCTCGGCAACGAGTTCCTCAACGGCCTAGCCCGGATCCTCTACCGCGTCCCCGTCAGCGACGTCTGCACGGGGATGTGGGCCTTCCGGGAAGACTGCGTCCGCGAATTCGGCCTCGCGGCAGAGAGTTTCGATCTCGAAGCCGACCTGTTCGCGTCCGCGTGCGAGGTGGGCGCTCGGATGCGGGAGTTGCCCGTGGACTACTCGCGTCGGATCGGGGATCCGAAGCTGGTCCCCCTCCGAACCGGTCTTCTCATCGCGTGGCGCCTGCTCACCCGACGACTGAACCGTGGCGGCGATGTCGTTCCCCGCGCCTCGGAGTCGGGATTCGATTTCCGAGGGGAAACAGCGTGAAGGTGTGTATCCTCACCCCGGAGTTTCTGCCGGCGTGGGGGGGAGTCGGAACGTACGCGTACAACTTGGCCCGTGGCCTGCAAGATCGCGCCGAGGTGCACGTCTTGACAGGTGCCGCCGCGCCCCCCCGGGTCGACGAAGACTTGGAGGGGGTCCAAGTCCATCCGGCCTTCCCGGGCGGGAACTCGCGGCACGAGGTGTCACCGTTTCGTTTTCAGGCGGCGGTCTTCCGGCGCCTCCCTCGCCTCGCTCGACGGTACGGATTCGACATCGTCCACGCGAATCATGCCTACATGTCGGACTTGCTCGTCCGGCTTCGACGTCGGTCAGCGGCGACCGTGGTGACGGTCCACACAACGCTCGAGACGCAGGTGGGAGGCACAGCCCGGGCGAGCCCTGCGGCCCCCCGGGACAGCCTGGAAGGTCGGATCGCCCGATGGCGCTTGCTCTTGGAAACCGTGGAGCGACACTACCTTCGGGGGACGCCGGCGATGATCTTCGTCTCCCGCTGGCTCCGGGACCGTACCTTGCGATCGTACCGGGTCCATCCGCGGCTGAGCACCGTGGTCCCGAACGCGATCGACACGGAGCGTCTTTCGCCGCCGGTCGCGGGGGACGGTGGGGTCGGGCCGACGCGCTCGGACCGGCCGACCCTGCTGTTCGCTGGCAGGCTCCTGGCGATGAAAGGGATTGAGACCCTCCTTCGGGCGATGGCCCGCCTCGATCCATCCGTTCGGCTGCTGCTCGCCGGACCGGGCGACCAAGGACCTTGGAAGGCCCTCGCGTACGACCTTGGGCTCACGAGCGAGCGGTGCGAATTCTTGGGCAGGGTCCCCTACGAGGCGATGCCCACGCTCTACCGTCAGGTCGATGCGGTCGTACTGCCGAGCTTCACGGAGAGTTGCCCGATGGTCGCGCTGGAGGCGATGGCGTGTGGCACGCCTCTGATCGCGGCGGACGTGGGCGGCGTTTCTGAAATCGTCCGGGACGGAGAGACGGGCTGGCTCTTCCCCGCCGGAGATGCGGATGGTCTCGTGTCGTGCATCCGGGCTGTCCTGGACGACACGGTTCGTCGGGAACCCGTCCGTGCGCGAGCCCGCGCGTGGGCGGAGGCGAACGCCTCGATCGATCGGATGGCGGGAGAGACGTTCCGGTTCTACGAGCGGCTCGTTGGGGGGGAGGCGTCGTGAACGTCGCGATCGTCAACCCGCCCCGGTTCGATGGTGCCTCCGTCGTGCGGGAGGAACGCTGTGAAGTGGTCGAACGCTACTCGGTCCTGGAACCGTACAGCTTGCTCCAGCTCGCGTCGCTCCTTCTCGCGGAGGGCCACCGCGTGCGGTTGCTCGATGCGAACGGGGAGAACGCCACGTTTCCCGAGGTGGAGGCGTGGCTGCGGAGCGCCCCGTACGATGCGTTGATCTTGCGCTTCACACCGACGACGTTTGACCACGACCTGCGCGTGGCGGAGCTATCGAAGCGGATCCACCCGGAAGCCCGCACGATCGGCATTTGCTGGACCCTTCGCACGATGCCGACCGAGGTCCTCCGGGAGGCTCGGCCGCTCGACATCTACCTGCGTCACGAATACGAGAGCGTCGGGCCGCCTCTCATCAACGCGCTCGAGGATGGCGGCCGGCTCGACCTCGTGCCCGGCATCGCGTACCGGGAGAACAGCCACGTTGCGGTCACCGAGAACGCCCGGCCCATCGCGGATTACGACGCGATCCCCCTCCCCGCGTACCAGCTCCTAGACTCCCTCGATCCGTACTTCATCTCGGCGCCCGCATGTCGGCCGTTCACGATCCTGTACGCGAGCAAAGGATGTCCGTTCGCGTGCTCCTTTTGCACGGTCGCCAAGACGGCGTGGAAGTACCGTTCCGCGAACAGTGTGCTGGAGGAACTCGGCCACCTTCGGGACCACTACCGGATCCGGACCGTCTCGTTCTTCGACGAGACCTTCACGATGAACAAGAAGCGGGTCCGAGAGCTCTGCGAAGGGATTCGCCGCGAGCGGATCGACATCCGATGGTATTGCAACACCCGCGTCCACCTGGTGGACCCGGACCTCCTGAGGACGATGCGTTCGGCCGGATGCAGTGGCATCTCCTTCGGGGTCGAATCGGGGAACCAGCAGATCCTGAACAGCGTGAGCAAACAGGCAACGGTGGCCCAGGCGGAACAAGCGATCCGATGGGCTAAGGAGGCGCACATCAAGACGTACTGCGCGTTCATCCTCGGGCTCCCGGGAGAGACGGGAGAGTCCGCGATGGACACGATCCGGTTCGCGCTCCGGACGCTCCCCAACGGGGCTCAGTTCAATGTGCTCGCCCCGTACCCGGGAACGGAGCTGTACGAGACGCTGCAGGCGAGCGGTGCCCTGCCGGACCTCAACTGGCGCGCCTTGTATCAGGACAGTGCCGTCGTCGGGACGGATGGGTTGTCGAAGGCCGAGCTCAATCGACTCCGGAAGCTCGCGTACACGAAGCTCTACTTCAGCCCACGGTGGTGGTGGCAAAACCTCCGGTTCGCCCTCGAGAGCCGGGACGATTTCGAGCTCGCCTCGCGGTACGGCCTCCGGGTCTTGTCGAACTACTTCGTCCACGGGATGCAAGGTTCTCACTAGGGATTCGATGAACTCTCTCGTCGCGACGCTGGAATCATGAGCCTTCGGTTCGTGGAGTTCGAATTCGAGCGCCTCCCGGCGTTCGGTCAACCTCCCAGAGGGGCCCGGGTCGTGGGCGCGAAGTTCGCCTGTGGTTGCGAGTGGCGCCTGGTCGGCAACAACAAGATGCAGGTGTACTGTCGGATTCACAGCGCCTAACTTTCCTTGCGACGACGCTGGACCCAAAGGAGACGGGTTGTTGCGGAACGCTTCGATGTCTCGGATGTCGTCCGATCGGGCCGCGTTGAGTCTGTGAGAATCCCCTACTGCCGTGCGGGCCGGGAACTCGCCTTCGCCGCCTTCAAGCCGAACAGCGTCCCAAGAAGCGAACTTCGTGAGACCGACCACGTCGTTCGAACGATAGATCTCGGCCCGCGAGCGCGGAATCGACCCCGACCGTGGCGCGGCCCACGGCTCATGGCGATGAGCTCGATGAACAATGCGCAAAATCTCGCGAAGTACTCGACCTTGCTCACTCCGAGAGACTCGGCGTGCCTTGCAATGAGGTAGGCGCCGCTCCAGGCGTATTGGGGCAGATTGGGACCGAGGGTTTCGCGGGTGGGCCCCCAGGAACGACGGTGCCAGACGATCGCTTCCGGCACATCCGTCACTCGGACCCCGCTCAAGGTGAGCTTGATTCCGATGTCGTGATCGTCGAATCCGTAGGCGAGGTTCTCGTCGAATCCACCGACCGCTTCCAGCCAGGACTTTCGGAATGCCATGTTGCACCCGGCGGGGCAGAGGTGAAGGTCTCGAAGCCAGAACCGGAAGCTGCCGTCGCTGATGATCCGGCCATCTTCGGGATCTCGCACTTGCCCGCCGAGCGCGGTTGTTCCGTTTCGGAAGTGCTTCGCGAGGCTCTCGATCCAACGCGGGTCCGCGATCGCATCGTCGTCGATGAATGCGACCCACTCGCCTTGCGCGGAAGACCATCCCAGGTTTCTCGCGTTCCCGAGTCCGGCTCGCCCACGTTGCCATACGACGCGGGTTGTGGGTCCCTGGGATCTCAGGTCTTCTACGACGTGCGCCGTGTCAAGGTCTCCCTCGACCCCGACCACGAGGATTTCCCTCGGCAACACGGACTGGTCGTACAGGCCTTTCAAACAACGGCGAAGCCGTTCGGGCCGTTTCCAGGAGCAGACGACGACGCTGAGACCACCGTCCACCAACGCCGCATCCCCACCGATAGGGTCGATCCGACTTGCTGGCATCGCGTTCAACGGACCAGCACCTTGTTCCAGCGACCTCCGATCGCGTCTCGGAAGTTCCGTCCCATCGCCCGGCCGCTGAAGGAGAACCGCTTTCCATCCACCAGGGTGCGGTCCCCCACGGACGACAGCGTGTGAATGCCCTGCCGACGGGGCCCGTCGCGGAAAGGGCTGACGATGGCGACTTGCTCCTCGCGAAATTCCTTCGTCGTCAGGCGGACAATCCGGTTCAGGACCACGGAGCCCCCGTAGGTCTCCGAACAGTCTTGGGCGGGGCGGTACAGGTCCCCGTCGAAACGGAACGGAGTGCCGGCGGGGGCGGAGGACCGAATGTCTGTTTTCACGGGATTCGCCTCGTGAGGCTGCCAAGGACCGAGGAGATCGGGGGCGTGCCAGATTCGGAGCTTCGTGAAAAGGCCGTCCTCCGCATCCGTGTGCATGAGCCAAAACCGGCCCTCGTGTTCGAAGACGGTGTTGTCCACCGCGGCAACTCCCCGGATGAGGGTCGCTTCCTTGGTCCACCGATGGGGGAACTCGACGGCACGGTACAGCGCCACCTCGCGACCCTGCGAGGTCTCCGGGATGCAGAACACCGTCCCTCGTCGCTCGACCAGGAACGGATAGGATGCATGGAACGGGAGGTCGAGGACGACTCGGGGACCCGAGACGCCCCCCTTTGCGTCCAGGCTTGCGGCCGAAATGACTCCCTTACGGGTTCCGAGGTCGAACTCCTCGAAGAGGACTTCCAGGCGGTCTCCTCTCGGGAGCCCAAACGGATCCGCTAGATACTTTCCGCGGTCCGGGAGCGGAAACCAGTGGACATCGGGTCTCGAATCGGGCTCAAGAAAGGAATGGATGGGCGCATCGACGATTCCGACATGCCAGTGCTCGTGGCGGAACGCGAGGGTGTACTCCTCCCGGAGGAACTCTCGGACTCTTCGAGCGGCAACGGGGACCTGACTCACGCAATCCGCACGAGATTGTCGAGGACGGATATCGGCCTCATCGCTTACATCCGACGCGTTCTCCTCCACCTCGAACACGACCCGTGTCGCTCGTGTCGCACGGAGCCTTGAGGACCGTTGATTGTCCGGTAGAGGTCGGATAGGTGGAACACTGACACGCGTCCTGGCACGCCGGAGACCAAACCTTCCCGCTTCGGCAGCCGTGGCGCGTCGATTTATCGACCCCGGAGGTGGGCTCCGTGTGGGATCGCTGGACACGTGAAGCCATCCACCGCGCCGGATGGACGGACGAATCCGGCCCATCCTTCGCGCGGACGCACCCAGGGCTGGATTCCGATCCCTCCCAGGCGGGTGAAACGGTCCGATGAGCGAGGCTCCTCGGATCGGGATGCTCACTCCGCATGTCGGACTGTGCCCCGCTGACGGGGTTGAGGTCTTCAATCAATACCTCCAGCATGCCCTCGGAAACCTCGAGATCTTCGTGGACTCGCTCCCGGACGGGCATCGGCATATCGACGAGCTCGATCGGGTCGGTCTCGAGCTGCCCTACCAGGCGTTGCACGCGGCCCGTGTACTGGTCCGCCGACATCGGGAGGAGCCGTTCCAGCTGATCATCTGCAACGGAGTCCATGGTTGGCCCCCTTCCTTGACGAGGCTCGGTGTGCCGTTGGTGCAGGTGTACCACCTCACGATGGCGGGGCTTGCGCGGGACGCGCTCCCAATCCGAGGGGATCGTCTGACGACGGGCCGGGTCACCGGTTTCTTTGACCGGTTGGCCGGCGTCGGCAAGCACGTCGTGGCCGTGAGCCACCGGGTATTGCGCGAAGTCGAATCGTTCTATGGTCTCCGGGGTCGGGTCATTCCGAATGGCATCGACACATCCTCGTTTCGGCCGATGGGCCTCGCCCGCGCACGCGACAAGTTGGGGCTGCCGCACGACGCCACGATCGGGATCTTCGTCGGCCGCCCCGACCACACGAAGGGGTACGATACCTTCCTCCGAGTCGCTCGCCGGATGCCTCAGGTCCTCTTCCTCGTCGCGGGCGGATACGGACCCGCCCAAGGAAACGTCCGGCCGCTGGGTCGGATCCCGCACTCCGACATGCCGTGGTGGTACTCGGCCTCCGACTTCTTCTTCCTCCCCTCCCGCTACGAGGGGTTCGGCCTTTCCACGATTGAAGCCCTCTCGTGCGGTGTCCCGGTGGTCGTAAGCGAAGCCGCGTTTCCCTTCTCGGGGAATCGGTCCCAATGCGGAATCGTCGTGGACGGGGATCGGGAGCAGGACTTCGTCCAAGCGATTCATCAGGTCGTGGGGGATGGAGACTCCTTCTCCCCCCGGGAATTCGCCGTCCCCAGGTTTTCCATCAAGGTGTTCGAGGATACCTGGCGAGGGTTCGTCAATTCCGTCCTCGGTGCCGGCGGATATTCCCTCCCGGCCACTCCGGAGGAAAATTCGTGAGCGCCGAGCCCTCGCCGGAGGTCTGGAGAGGCAGAACATCCGCACCGGCGACGCTGCGGGCCCCGCCGAGTGAAGCGGGCAGATTTGGACGAAACTTCGCGTTTGCCGCCGTCGGCCAGCTCGTTGCGCAAGTCCTCACGTTCGTCCTGTCGATTTCCCTCGCGAGACGGTTCGATCCGAGCATCTATGGAATTTTCGTCTTCGGCTTCGCGTTCCCGAGCTGGTTCCTACTGCTGGTCTCTCTCGGGCTGGATGAAGCGATTTCGACAAACGTCGCCGCGGATCGGTCCAGGGCACGCCGCTACCTCACCACCGTCGCGCTCCTTCGACTTCTTCTTGTAGCAATCGCTCTCGTCGCACTCTGGGTTGCCACCCAGATCGTATTAGCCGATCCGTTGGCGAGGAGCGTCACAATGCTTCTCGGGAGTGCCAGCGTCATCTCCTCATACGCGAACACGTTCAACTCGATCTTCCGAGCGTTCGAACGCTTCGAGTACCCGGCCTTGGTCACGATCGTCGAGCGATCGGTCACCGTGGGAATCTCTCTCCGCCTGTTGTCCCTCGGGCGTAGTCTCCTTGAAGTGTGTGTTGTGTTCCTGATTGGCAGCTTGATCACGTTAGCCCTCTCCGGTGCAATCGCAACGAGGAAGTTCGCATTCTTCACCAAGGCAGTCAACGCGAGGACCTTGAAGGAAATCGTGAAGACGGCGATTCCCTTCGGACTCGCCAATACGGTGGCAACGTTCGTTTTCACGACTGGGCTCGTTCTCCTGACGATTTTGCGAGATTCTGCTTCGACTGGTCTGTTCAACGCCGCGTTCACGTTGTTGTTCGGTATGTTCTCGTTCCTGTCCATCCTCAGCGGCACGCTGCTACCGATGATGTCCCGGCTAAGCCAAGAATCCCGACGGAAGCTCGCCAGGGCCCTCCAGAGGATTCAGAAGCTGGCGCTCATCGCTGGAGTACCGCTGGCGCTGGGCGGCTGGTTCTACGCGGACGCGATCATCGCATTGTTCTATGGCACCGCATTTCTTCCCGCGGCGGACAGCTTCCGGATCCTCGTCTTCAGTTTTTGTGTCGACACGGCCATGATGGGCAACGCACCTGCTCTCGCTGCAATCGGCAAGATGAAGCTGGTCTTGTACATTGGCTGTGTGGCTGCCGCGAGTACGATCGCGCTGAGCCTCTTGCTCATTCCGCCTTTCGGCGCGGTGGGCGCTGCGTATGCGTTCTTCGTATCGCATCTCCTGGCCGCAGGGCTAGGTGCCGTTGCCGTCCGACGCCTGATATCGCCGCTCGGCACATCCAGAATGATGGTCAAATCCGCCTTCGCGGGTTTTGTGATGCTGTTCGTCTTGGTCGCGCTCCCACGGCTGCCGCTCTTGCTCGGAGTCGCAACCGGTGCCGCGGTCTACTTCGCCGTCCTGTTCGCGATCCGGGGCGCGTCGAAGGAAGATCGGGCCCTGGTGGGAGAAGCGCTCCGCGGGGCCCTCCCGATCGCGGTCGTCCGCCGGTTCATCGGCATGGTCCGCGGGGCCCTCATGCGGTAGCCGGAGTCCTGCACGCAGAAGGCATACAAACGATTCCGGACGGACGCCGGATTTTCCGTGCGAAGCTTGGATGGGTCATCACGGTCCGGATCGGTATCGTCTGCGGATGCGATTGAAACGAGGAGCTTGTCTCCCGCACCTTTGTCAAACTCAAACGCGCGACCAAATCTATTAATACGCTCGCGGTCGATGAATCGTCAGACAGAGGTCTGACCAACCTCACTGGGATGGGTATGGGACTTCTTCGTTGGCTCCTCTGGCCCCGCCGCGCCAAAGACACAGATGAGGAGGCACCGCGCCGACGGCGCACGGGAAAGCCCCGGAGCCGATCCCACCAACCGGGCGTCTACCGGATCGAGGTCGATAACGAGGCGGGTCGGTTTCACGGGGACGGGCCGCCGTTCTCGTTCTGGTCATCGTCCCGTGTGATCCTGATCCTCTCCTTCCTCCTTTGGTGGATCCAGCCCGCCGGACCGATGATTGCGGGATACGTCGGCGGCCGCCGCGCGGGCTCTCCGATCAAGGCCGTCATCGCCGCGCTCATGCCTGTGTTTGCGATTTACATTGCGAACGCGGCATACGCCCACAACTTTGCATCCCACCAGATCGACTTCGTCGCCTCCCTGCCCGCTGTGGTCAGCGACGGGGTTTCGAGCATCCTTCCGTTCCTCGTTCCCTACAAGGAGTTCATGGTGTCGTACATGAGGGGCTTCGTCGAGGCCTTGACGACCACGTTCGGGATGGGGACGAACGGATACCTGATGGTCGTCATCTTCGCGTACATCGGCGGGCTCATCGCGGAACAGACCCGCCGCGAGCTCGTGTACCGCTCCGGGTCCGGGGCTTCGGTCGGTGTGAACCTCGTTCAGCCCCTCCTGGGAGCCCGACCCTACGTCGAGGAGGATGATGAGGCGTATGACGAGGACGAGGACATCCCCCGATCCCGGCGGCCGGTCCGTGCAAGGGCCCATGGGCGTGCCGCGCCAATCGGAGCTCAGGGTCGCGTCCGCCATCGACGCGGGCGCGCAGACTACCTCGACTACTACCGGAAGCTCCCCGCCGAGGTCGACGAGTATGAAGGCGGTCACCGGCTCATCCGGGCCCGCCGCCGCGATGACGATGAGCCGGAGGACGATGACGGCGAGGAGGTCGTGGTCTCGCGAACGCATCGCGTTCACTCGAGTGCCGCGGAGGAGAGGCACGAACACCGCCGCGCGACGCGCGCGCGGGCCGAAGACGACGAGGACGAGGACTCTCGTGGACCGCCGCCCCCACATGCGACGCACGTCCGCAGCCAAGCGGAGGAACGCGCGATCCAACGATTCGTCGAACGGGCCTTGCGGAATTACGATCATTCGAAGCTCTGAGCGCGCAATGTTTTTATCGCACGCCCCCCTGGCCTGATTGTCTCCCCAATGTTCTGTCCGAAATGCGGCTCGCTCCTGTTTCCAGAGAAGGGGAAGGTACACTGTAATTCGTGCGGGTACGAACGGTCCCTCTCCGGGAAGGACGCCACGATCACGAAGGTCGCGCGGCCCGGGAAGGAGAAGCCGTCGGAGACGCTCGTCCTCGACGAGATCACGGAGACGCTCCCGAAAACGCGCGTCGAATGTCCCAAGTGCGGACACTACGAGGCGTTCTGGGTGATGCGACAGACGCGCGCGGCGGACGAGCCGACGACGCGCATCTACCGCTGCGTGAAATGCCAGCACACGTGGCGCGAGTACTGATCCCGGCGAGGCCGCCCGGGAACCTTTATTATAGTTGACCGGATTTCGGAGGGAATTCTGGGGGAGGACGGTTGTTCGAGGGGAAGGTCAAGGCCGATGTTCTCAAGGAGGTGGTCGACGTCGTTTCGACGCTCGTCGACGAAGCGAAGTTCAACGTCGGCAAGGATTCCGTCGTGGTGAAAGCGGTCGACCCGGCCCACGTCGCGATGGTCGACCTCAGCCTCGATCGGGGCGCGTTCGAGGCTTACAAGGCGGACGAAGGCGAGCTCGGGGTCGACATGGACAAGATGAAGGAGATCCTGCGGCTCGCAAAGGCCGGAGAGACGATCGCGTTGCGACACGACGAGGACAAGAACCGGCTCGTGGTGACGGTCGGGAACACGACGCGTCGCATGGCCCTCGTGGACACGGCCGGGATGAGCGATCCGAAGGTGCCCAGCCTGAACCTGCCGGCGAAAGTGGTCGTCCGGACGGATGAGCTCCGGCAGGCGATCCGCGCGTCGGAGAGCATCAGCGATCACATCGCCCTCAAAGCGTCTCCAGAAGGGTTCGAAATCGTCTCCGAAGGCGACACGGACAATGTCTCGCACATGGTCCCAAAAGACCTGCTCGAGGAGCTCCAGGTCAAAGAAGCGGTCCGTTCCCTCTTCCCGCTCGACTACTTCTCGAACATGGTGAAGGCGATCAGCTCCGCGCCGAACGTGACCCTGTATCTCGGTTCCGACTATCCGGTGAAGCTGGAGTTCAAGATCGCCGGTGGCAAGGGCGAAGTGAAGTATCTCTTGGCACCCCGAATCGAGAGCGACGGATAGGCTTAGTACCAGTGAGAGCAGCGTACCGAGCGGTGGCCGCCAGAAGCCTGACTACATGTAATCGGCAGGGACAAGGTCCTGGACCGGCCTCGGCATCATATGCCTTTGGGAGAAACTCTCGCTTACCTTGCCGGCCTTGTGGACGGTGATGGTTATTTCAAGGTGAGTCGTGCCTACAGGACGCCCGGCACGGTTCACCCATACTATGCCACAACCGTCGGAGTGTCCCAACTCTGGCCAGGTGAAGCGGTGAGGGTGTTCGCGGCTACTTTTGGGGGCGTCGTCATGGACCCGAAAAAGATTTCGGTCGGACGATTGATGGCACGGTGCGAACTCCGTGGGTCCAAGGCGGAATCGGCCGCGAGGCGTCTCCTCCCTTTCCTCCAGTTGAAGAGGGAACAAGCCATTCTCCTCATCGAAATTGGACGACTGAGGCCGCGTCGCCGCCTGCGGGTCCGCGAACGCGGAGCCGCGTGCGTCCTGATGGAAGGGGTACGACAGGCGCTGCGGTCGTCTCACGATGGGACTCGCCCAACCGGGAAGCTGGTTTCATCGCGGCTCTCTTTGGAGGGTTACCAAGAACTGACTCCCGAACAACTTGGATGGACCCGAGAGCAGCTGCTCAGCTATCTCGCCGGTATCATAGACAGTGACGGAAATCTCAGGATCGAGAGGAAGAGAGTTAGAGGGATGATTGGCCCTCACTACCGGATCAACATCCGATGTGGACAAGTCCTACCATCCCGTGCCGTTGAGCTTCTCGCAAAGACCTTTGGCGGTCACGTCGGCCTCCGGAGGTCCCGTCGACCAAATTGCAGGGACTTGGCCACATGGAGCCTTTACGACAGGGCGGCTGAATCTGCGATTCGGGCGCTCCTTCCCTATCTCGTGGTGAAGAAGACAGAAGCCCTTCATCTTCTCGAACTGCGCTGGATGAAGGCTCAAGGCAAGAACGGATTGACCGAGTGGGTGCACGCGAACCGATGGCAGGCCTCAGTAAGAATGCGAAAACGGTGCTATACATTCGAACAGATTGCCGAATTCGAACGGATTTTCCTCAGGGTTCAACACATGCACTCGCCCGACCGACGAAGTTTCACAACCACGAGCAACGACTAAGCCTCGCGTGCCTCTCGGACTCCGACCGTGCACGGCAGACGCCGCTCTTCGAGCGTACTCGCTTGGAGTCTCTATTCATTCCTCGCCGACGTGCACTCCAGAAGCCTCGAGTTGCTGGAGCAGCTGTTTTCGCATTTTTCGGTTGCCGGCGAAGCCCTTGATTGGCGAGAGCGCGTTAGCGCTTCTAGCGACGCACGCTAACTCTAGTCCACCGTGCCTACTCGTTGGTTCGCCTCATTCCAATCGTGAATCGACCAAGGCTGCGCATACCTTCCGGGGGTGATGGACAGCGACCTTGCCTGAAGGTCACGAGAGTATGACGGTTGCTATCCTCGTCGAACGGTTTCCAGTTCGGAGGTCCTCAGACTCCGAATGCAAGCCGCAGTGCCGCGTAGGCGGCCATGCCGATTCCCGCCGACACGGGGATCGTGATGATCCACGCCCAGACGATTCGGCGCGCGACGCCCCACCGTACGGCTGACAGGCGCTTTGTCGCGCCAACTCCCATAATCGCCGAGGCGATTACATGGGTCGTGCTGACCGGAATGCCGGCTAGGGCCGTGCTCGCAAGCGCGATACCGCCCGCGGTTTCTGCAGAGAAGCCCTGCCAGGGCCGAAGTGCCGTGACGCGCTGCGACATCGTCCGTACGATTCGCCAGCCACCAAACAACGTGCCGAGCGAGATGGAGGCGTGCGCCCCGAGGATGACCCAGAACGGCACATGGAATTCCCCCGACGGAGGTCCCCACGGCGGGTTGATCGCAGCGACGACGAGGATGAGGGTGATGATCCCCATGCCTTTTTGTGCGTCGTTCGTCCCGTGGGTCACGCTGTAGAAGAAGCTGGAGACGAGTTGCAAGCGCCTGAACTCGTGATTTACGCGGGTCGGCGTGAATCTCCGAAAGAGCCGGATCACGAGGAGGGCAAGTCCGAACGCAAATAGGAGCCCGACAAGCGGCGCGGCGACCATGTAGACGACGATCTGAACGAGGCCTTTCAATAGGATTCGAGCGAGGATGATGGCAGGGAAGAGACCTGAGACAAGACCCGCTAGGATGACGATCCCGAGGGTCGGAGAGTCCTCCCGCGCGAGTCCCCAGAGGAGGACCGTGACCGCTCCCGCAGCGAATGCGATGAATGTCAGCTCGAGGAAGAGTAGCATGTTCCCAGCGCTGGGAAAGAGGATCGCTTGGACGCCTCCCGCCAGAATCGCAGACCCTACCAGACCCCCGATCAAAGCGTGGCTGCTCGAAGTCGGAAGGCCCCAAAACCATGTGAGGAGGTCCCACACGATAGCCCCGAGGACCCCTCCCATGATGATCGCCAGCGTATGCAGGAATTGCGCGTCGGAGGACGGGACGGAGCCGACGCCAAGCACGCTCGGGTCGATGATCCCTTTCCCGATCGTCTCCGCAATCGCGTTAGTAATGAAGGCCATCCCGACGAAGTTTCCGACTGCGGCTAGTCCGACCGCTTTCGTGGGCGTGAGGACTTTGGTGGCGACGACGGTAGCGATTGCGTTCGCGGCGTCGTGAAATCCATTGAAGAAATCGAACGAGAAGACAACGAGGATCGCGACCACAATGAGTTCTACAAACACAACCCTGCCTCTTCTCCCGAGCTCCGGCGCTGGCCAGCCACGCTCGGCGGCACGGAGCGGTGCTCCGCTGTATCGATCAGCCCGCCACGGTTTTCCATGAACGAGACCGGCGCATCCCTTACTGATTCTTCGCGACGATATCGCTCAGAACATTTGCGACATCCTCGCAGTAGTCGGTGGCCTGCTCGAGCCGCTCGATGATCTCCTTGAACTTGATGATGTGGACAGGATCCGCCTCCTTGAAAAGGTCCGCCACCGCATTGTTCATCAGATCGTCCGCGGCGTTCTCTAGCCGGTGCACCTCGATCGCGATGCGTTCGACTTCATCGCCCAGCTTTGTGTCGCGGATCATTCCGACGGCATCCTTCAGCAAGCGGGTCGCGTCGGCAATCACGTCTCCGAGCTGAATCATCGCCTCCGAGGGCCGTTCCACGCCGTAGAGATGAAGTCGGTTCGCTGCTGCATAGATCATATCGAGGACGTTGTCCAGGGAGCTTGCAAGTGACTGAATGTCCTCTCGATCGATCGGCGTGATAAAGGTCCGATTCAGCGCCTCGAAGACGTTGTGGACGAGTTCGTCCCCCTTGTGTTCGATGTCCTTGATGTGTCGCCGCTTCGCAGGCACGTCCCGGAAGTCGCCTAACAGATCTTGGAGCGCAACTGCGCCTTCGTCGACCGTCGCCGCCACCTGAGCCAGTTGGTCGAAGAAATGCCGTTCCTGGGGAATGATCCACTCCTTCAACCCCATCTTCCATGCCTCCTGCGCCGCGGTAGCGGTGCATCCACATTAAGCTTCTCGTGCGCTCGAATGAACGCGGATCAGCCTTCGTCGACGTCGACGCCGGAGGCCTCCAGCTGTTGAAGAAGCTGCTTTCGCATCTTTCGGTTTCCCGCGAATCCCTTGATCGCTTTCCGCGACATCTCGTAATTCCGCAAGAGTTCCTTTACGTCCCTCGGCGCGACCCCGGCGCCTCGGGCAATGCGTTGGACGCGGGAAGACTTCACCAGCTTCGGCTCCGTCATCTCCTTGTCCGTCATTGAGTCCATGATGATCTTGAATCGACGGAGTCGCGCTTGCGTGCTCTCCATGTCCGAATCTTTCAGCTTCGCGCCGACGCCAGGAATCAACGAAGCCAGCTTGCGCATCGGGCCCATGTCCGTCAGCATCTCGATCTGTTCGTACATCTCGTGGAGCGTGAACTTCCCCGCCATGATCTTTTTCGTGAGCGCCTCGGCCCTCTCCGCGTCGATCGCGTCTTGCGCCCGTTCGAGGAGAGTCTCCAAGTCACCCATTCCGAGGAGGCGGGAGATGAACCGAGGAGGCTCGAACTTCTCGAGGTCGTCGATCTTCTCGCCGACCCCAATGAAGACGATGGGCGCCTTCACCTCCGCGACCGCGGAGAGGGCGCCGCCCCCTTTCGCGGTGCCATCGAGCTTTGTGACGATGACCCCTGTGATTCCGACTGCGTCGTGGAACGCCTTCGCCTGGGGGCCGGCTTGCTGCCCGACCGTGGCGTCGATCACGAGGAACCGTTCGTCTGCTTCGACCGCCTTCGCGACGGCCTCGATTTCCGCGATCAGGTCTGGCTCGAGTGCGTGGCGGCCGGACGAGTCGACGACGACGACGTCGGTCTCCGCGAGTCCTTTCATGCCCGCCTTGGCGATCTTCACGGCGTCCTTCGCCCCCGAGTCGCCGTAGAACGCCGCGTTGATCTGTTCGGACAGCTGCTTCAGTTGATCGTACGCGGCCGGCCGGTGCACGTCCGCCGCGACAAGGCCTACCGACAACCCTTTTTTCTGGAAGTATTTCGCGAGCTTCCCTGCCGTGGTCGTCTTGCCCTGGCCGTAGAGCCCGACGAGGAGGATCCGCTGTTTCTGAATCGGGACGTCCCGCGTCGACCCGAGGATTTTCACGAGTTCCTCGTAGATGATCCGAACGACGTGCTCGCGCGGGCTCATGCCCGCGGGCGGTTTTTCCTCCAAGGCGCGACGCTGGAGCTGCTTCGTAATGGCGAGCGCCAGCTGCACGTTCACGTCGGCCTGGATCAGCGCACGCTGAATGTCGCGGACGATTTCTTTGATCAGGGATTCGTCCACGTAGCTCGCGCCCGCGATCTTGCGGAGGGCCGCGCGGAGAGAGTCCCCGAGCTTCTCAAGGACCATTCGAAGACACCGAAGGGGTATTCCGCTTTAAGTCTGAGCACCTGGGAATCGGGCGGCCACGCTCAACGACCGAGGATGAGCAAGACCGTCGAGATGACCGTCGCCACCAGACTGAACGCCAGGACGACATCAATGGTGTCCAGTTTGTCGCTGATCCTCGCCAGGTGGAACAGCTCGGCCTGTTGGAACGAATCGATTCCTGCCGGTTGCGAACCGGGGGCCCTTCCAAGCTATGACGCCGCAAACCGGGCAGGAAAATCCCCCAGGGAGTGTTTGAATCGGCGCACGCGGCCGGTCATAAGTGTTTTGCCGAGATAAGCAAAAGGACGATTCCGACCACGAACATTACGCCGCCGAAAATCATTGCCGGGAGGAAAATTTCGCGGTATGGGTAGTCACCGAGGCAACCGGAACCGGCAGGGACTTCACACTGAAAGTAGGACCACGCCGCCACACCCACACCCATGACGATGAAGCTCAGAACAGTCGTCAGCCAGCCCCATTTCTTCCGGCTCCATCCCTCTCCGTTCGTGGTTGCCCTCCGCATGTGGGTATGCGTTCCCCGTTCAAGAGAGAGCTGCCCGCCCGTGAGGGCGGGCGTTAGGGGAAAGGTGCCACGGTCCTAAGATCGCGGCCCCGAACTCATCCAAGAGTCTATGGTATTCCGAGAAGAGCACTACGTCACAAAGCAAAAAGGAAGGGAGGGCTAGCCTTGTCAGAAGGGATGGGATGCACTCTAACGAACTAGCCCAAAATTCCCCCGGCATCGTATTTGTGCGACGATATTTAAGACTTTGTAAAGCTGCACGGCCTAGATGGAGGAGACGTTTCCCCGGGTTGAGGCGTTGACAACACGTGGCCGACAGCGAGCTACAAGTAGCCGGACTTCTGGAGGGTGAGCAGGTCGTCCGTGGACAGCTTCTCGCCCTTCTTGAACCGCTCGAAAATCATTTCGGCTTCCCGCTTCGCATCGACCTCCTCGGCGACGGCCTCCGCGACGCCGCGGCTCTTCATCCAGATTCCGTGGATGATCTTGTCGTAGTCGTGGACCTGGCGGATGTGTTCGATGTGCTTGCGGTGTTCCTCGTCCGCGAGCATCTTCGTCTTGATGAACTCCTCTTGCGCCTTGTCCGCTTCCCGCCGCAGGCCGTCGCCCTGTTCGTAAAGCACCGTCATCTGGTCGTGCTCGGCTTGGGCCTTTTCGGCGAGCTCGGAGACGCGCTTGTGCGCGTCCTCCGCGAGGTCTCGCGCCGTCTTCAGCTCTTCCTTCATCTTCCGGACGTCCTCGTTTTCCTCGAGGGACCGCTCAAGTTTCTTGACCTCCGCCTCGAGCCGCTGAATCTCCTCGATCAGGGCGCGTTCCTTGTCGGCCCCCAAGACGGAGGTCATATGCTTGAACTCGAGCCGCTTCAGCTCTTGCTGGAGCTTGCCGAGCGGCACGGAACCTCGAGGCAACTTCCTCCGTTTGAGATCCGTGAGCTGCTCTTGGAGATCGTTCACGCGTCGGTTGTTCCGGTCCCGCTCTTCCTTTGCGGCCTTCACGAGGCCGTTCAGCTCGTCCCGTTTGATCCGGTGTTGGGTGGCCTCGTCGACGAACGTCCGGACCTGCGCGTTGAGCGAGTCGCGCTTCTCGACCCACTCCCGGGTCTTGTCGTTCAACTCATCGCGACGCCGGCGGTGCCGCTCCGCTTCCTGGTTCTCGCGCTCCCGCTTCAGCTGTAGCTCATCCAGCACTGAAACCCTCACGAAACCGGGCTGGTGGGACTTTGCGAAGAAGGCGTCGCCATATAAAACTTGCCGCGAGCGTTCTCGAAATCCGGAAGGACCTTCGCGATAACGAGGTCGCAACCTCAAATAGCGACAGAATAATCGTTACCGGGGTTCCGTGGGCCGCCTCGCTTTCGCCTGGGTCATCCTTCTTCTCGTCGTCGTGCTGCAGGTCGCTTCGCCCGGCCTCGCGAATCGATCCGTCCTGACGGCGCCCACCGCGACGAGTTTCAACATCTCGATCGCCGCCGATCGCATGTCGGCCGATCGGAACGACACGATCGCGTACACGATGTGGCTCAACGTGACCGGCGGCGGTCAGCTCCAGCTGGCCCGCGTGAATCTGACCCTGGAGCCGGATTTGGTCCTCCAGATCAACGCGAGCGTGCATCCGGCGGCCTGTCCAATCCTGAACTCAAACGCAACGTTCGCGACGTGGCAATGTAGCTTCCTTCGGGCGGGCCGATCATACCGGTGGTCCGTCCCCACCCTCGTGGCCGCGAATGCGACCCTCGGCAGACCCCGTCTTGCGACCGCGCTTGCCACGGAGCTAGGGAGCGGACCCCTGTCCCCCCGGACTGCCCAGGTGAGTGTCTGGATTGTCTTGGACATGCTCAGCCTCTCGGTTCAGGCCTACCCATCCTCGACGGCCGAGCGAGGGACGGCGGTGAACTTCACCGTGACGGTCGCGAACACGGTACTGCTGGGCCAGGTGAACGCCTCGAACGAGCGAAACTTCACCGCGTACAACGTCCGGATCGCGATTGGCATCGGTCCGTTACTCGACGTGGCGAACACGACGCCGCGCCTGATCGTACGGGCCAACCTCACGCCGAGCGAACTCGTCAGTGTTACGTTCCCCGGAATCGTAGCGGGCGGCGCTGGGAACGGCGATCTGGTCTGGGTCAACGCCACCCTCCTCTACGCGGACATGGCGAACCGCTCCATCGGTCCCGGGTTCGCTGAGCAGGTTCTGAGCATTCGCGTCCCGCCCCCGCTCGGACCCGACGTCTCGTCCGTCGCGGCCGTCCTCGCGTTCGCGCTCCTCGCCATCCTGGCGGCCGTCTTCGCCGCGCCCGTTCTTGGAGAGAGGAGCCTCACGATTGACGAGGTGTTCCTCGTTCACCGGAGCGGCATCTTGATTCAACATCTGAGCCGGGGAGCGGGCGTGAAGCGAGACGACGACCTCGTGGCCTCGATGTTCGTCGCGATCCAGGAGTTCGTCCGCGACTCGTTCCACACGATGGCCACGCTCGATGAATTTGCATTTGCCGGTCGAAAGGCCGCGGTGCTCCGCGGCCGTCATGTGGTGCTCGCCGCGCTCCTGTCCCGCGGCAGCCCGCGGTATCTGTTCTCCCAGCTCAAGGCGGTGGAGCGGGCGCTCGAGGCGGCCCACGGCGTCGCGCTCGCCGACTGGGACGGCCGCGTCTCGAGTCTCGATCAGGCGGGGCCGATTCTGGAAGCCTTGCTCGCCGGCCGCTATCGTCGGATTTGGGGGTGGTGGCGATGGCCTCGGTTCACATAGCGGTCGACGGGTCGAGAAGCTTTAACTATGCCCGCCGAAATCCCGCGGACCGCGCCGGATCCGCACGGTTCCTGGCGTCCGCGGGGCGTTTGAGGAGGTCCTAGTTGACGACGTTCGAACGGCCCGACACGGCCCGGCTCGTTCGTCTCCGCCTCGCTGAGAACGCGGACGATGTGGATGCGCTGTTCGTCCTCGCCGCCCTGCGGGTCCAAGACGGCGACGTGAGGTCCGGCCTCACGATCCTCGAGCATGTGCTCCGGGTCGATCCGCGGTATCCGGGCGCTTGGCGGTTCAAGGCAAAGCTCCACCGGATGCAAGGGGACGCTGCGGCGGAGCGACTCGCGGAGGAGCGGGCGGAGGACGCGGGCCAATGATCGCGGCCGGAGATGTCGTCAAGCTGAAGATCTGCATGGCCGGCGAAGGAGCCGTCGGCAAGACGTCGCTGATCCGACGGTACGTGCTCGACCAGTACGACGACCGGTACGTCGCGACGCTCGGCACGAAGATTACGAAGAAAACCGTCATGGTCGACAATCCGAGGGGTCCCGGCCAGATCCAAGCGGACGTGATCCTGTGGGACATCATGGGCACGTCGACCCTCCGGGAGCTCTTGAAGGAAGCGTACTACCACGGAGCCCAGGGGATCCTCGCGGTCGCGGACCTGACCCGGCAAGATACCCTGGGAGCCCTCGATGAATGGGCCCGGTCGATCCGGTCCGTGGCGGGGGACATTCCGACGTTCGGGGTCGTCAACAAGATCGACTTGGCCGGTCAGAGGGCGATCCCGGCCGCCGAGGTCGAGGCATTCTTCACGAAGCGCGGGTGGCCATGGGCGTACTCGAGCGCGAAGACCGGTCGCGGCGTTGAGGAGTCGTTCGTGGGACTCGTTCGGCTCGTGTTGCAGTCCCGCCATTGAGTCAGGCGATTCGCCAGCGGCGGTGGGCTTCCGCGTCCTTCGAGAAGCAGTAGTGGACCGTGTTGAACTCCTTCCGCATCTCACCGACGTCGGCCGCAACCCGTTCCGGCGGGTCGCCTTTGACCGCGACCCGGGCGAACAGGTCGGCGACCTCTCGCATCTGCGCCTCGGCCATCCCCAGGCGCGTGAGCTCTTGCGTCCCCAGCCGTACGCCGGAAGGCTTCACGGGGGACGTGTCCCAAGGCAGGAGGTTCTTGTTCGTGATGATGTTCGCCTTCTCCAGATCCGTGGCGACCTTCGCGCCTCCGCCGAACGCGGCCACGTCGAGGGCGACCGCGTGGCTCTCCGTGAAGCCGTGCTTCTCCGCGAGGACCTTGATCCCGCGCTCGTGCAACGCCTGGGCCAGCGCCTTCGAGTTCCGGACGATCTGGGCTGCGTAGTCGCGCCCGAACTCGAGGAACTCCGCGAGCGTGATCCCGAGGGCCGCCATCGCATGGAGGTGATGGTTCGAGACGACGCCCGGGAACACCGCGCGTTGGAGCCGCTTGATGAACTTCTCGTCTTCCGAGTCGGACAGCAGGATGCCGTGCTGCGGCCCTGGGAGGGTCTTGTGGGTCGACCCGGTGAGGACATCGGCGCCCTCGTGCAACGGGTCTTGAAACTGTCCTCCCGCGATCAGGCCCAGGACGTGGGCCCCGTCGTACCAGACGTGGCATCCAGCCTCTTCGAATGCGTCCCGCAGCTCCTTGAGGGGAGTTGGGAACAGGAAGACGCTCTGTCCGAATGCGGCGACCTTCGGGCGGACCAGCCGGAGGAGCTTGGCGGTCTCGTCGACGTCGATGTTCATCCGCTCGACGTCGAACGGATAATTGACGTTGTTCACACCCCGCATCCCCGCGGCGCCGAACTTCGCGGAGCTGATGTGCGCGCCGTGGCTCAGGGCCACGGACGTCATGATGTCGCCCGGTTCAAGCAGGGCGAAGTAGACGGCCATGTTGGCGACCGTCCCACTGATGAGCCGCGGGTCCACATGTCGGACTCGGAAGATTTTCTTGGCGAGCGCGACGACACGATCCTCGACTTCGTCGACGAAGGTGTTGCCTTGGTAGTACCGCTCGTGAGGCAAGCCTTCGGCATACCGATCGCCGAAGTCCGTCAGGAGCATCTCGCGAGCCATCGGGCTGATGATGTTCTCCGAGGCAATCAGCGGGAGGGACTTCGAGAACCAAGCGTGGTGGCGGTCCACCTGCTCGTTGATGAACGCGACGTCCTCATTCATGCCTTCGCTCAGTGAGGCAAGAATGCGACGGGATAAATACGTTCGGCCAAAGGCGCTCCCGGGTCGGTTCGCCCCGGGGCTAGAAGCAGCGGACTTTTCCTTGGACGATCCGGTCGGTCAGCTTGTAGATGTTCTCGAGTTCCTCGTCGATCAGGACTTCGGCGTCTTTCACAATCGAGCTGAGATGGGTCCCTTTCTCCGGGATGATCTGAGCCGTCGCGGCCTGCGGTTCGTCGATTGGCTTCCCGATCTGGGAGACGATGCGGACCCAGACCTCCTTCACCTTGCCCGCGTGCTCCTTCACGATGCGATCCGCGATCTCGAACGACAGGAGGTTGTACAACTTCCCGACGTGCGTCACCGGATTTTTCCCGGCGGCGGCCTCCATCGACATCGGTCGGTACGGCGTGATGAGGCCGCTGACTCGGTTGCCGCGGCCTACGCTCCCATCGTCCCCGTTCTCCCAGGACAGACCGGTAACCGTGAGGTAGAAGATCCCGGCATCGTAGTTGTCGCCTGTGTTGATGTCGACCTTCACGGCACGGTCCGTGTACTTCACGGCGTTGTCGAGGAGCCGCTCCCGGAGTTCTTCCACCACGCTCCGGTAGTGGTCTTTGTCGGGGACGAACTTGTCCACCATCGCCGCGGCGATGGTGAGGCGCATCGAGTCCTCGTGCCGCACCCCCATGACCTTGATGTCCTGGCCGACCTCCTTGAGGTCTTTCTTGAGCGCCCCGTTGATCAGGAGTTCCGTCTGCAACACGACGGTCTCGAGCTCCGAGAACGGGGCGAAGCCGACGCCGAACGAGGTGTCGTTCGCGAGGTGCTTCTGCGTATCATACAGACCGCGGAGGTCCACGGAGCCTTGGCCGATCTTGCAGTCCAGGGTGACGTCCGCATCGACGTTCAGGTTCGTACAATTCGTCGCGAGGTACTCGTGGGCCGCCTGGATCGCCGTCGTCCGATAGGGGAGCCGTTCCCCGTTCACCATCGTCGTCGCGCGCCCCACAAGAAGGATGTACGCCGGCTCGAGGAACACGCCGCCGCCGAACTTCGGCGCGCTCTGTCCGCCGACGACCTCGACCTGATCCGTGTTGTGGTGGAGGATCCGTCCGAATCGGTTCACGTACATCTTGCTCAGGGCCCGCGAGACGATTTCCGCCAAGCCGTCCGCGATGCTGTCCGGATGGCCGACCCCCTTGCGTTCGACGATTTCCGTCCCTTGTTGCTCGATCGGCGTGTGGACGAGTTCCTCCACGTAGATGCTCCGTGCCACGAAAGTCCCCCGACAGCGGTGCCGCGTGGATGCCTAGGTGCATATATGGCTTTTGTCGCAACCCCGAGCCGCGGGCAACCGGAGTGGCGACGAACCGCCCATCCGGACTCCGTCAGCGGCCTGGGTCAATAATATACCATTGAACCAAAAATTCCGGCAGGAATATGTACCTCCTGCCCGTTCCGCCTCCGATGATGCCGGACCTGGAGGAGATCCCACGTTTGCGGAAAGCCCTCGGCCTCACGCAGACGTCGCTCGCCCGCCTCTCGAACGTGAGCCAGTCGACGATCGTGAAGATCGAGAAGAAGCAGATGAATCCGTCGTACGATGTCGTTCGACGCGTCTACGGTTCCCTCCAGACCGAACTGAAACGGCAGGAGAAGCGAGCCCTGGTGGACCAGATCCAGACGCGAAAGGTCCAGTACGTGGAAGCGAGGCTGCCGCTCGAGAGCGCGGTGGCCGAGATGCGGCACTGGAAGTTCTCGCAAATGCCCGTCATGCACAACGCCCATCCGGTCGGTTCGATCTCGGAAAAGGTGATCAACGATCTGATCTTGTCGGGCAAAGACCCGAGAGACCTCGCCCGGATCCGTGTGGACGAGGTCATGGAGCCCGCGTTCCCGCAGGTCGACGCGAAAACCCCCGTCGAGCTCGCGGCGAACCTGCTCCGACACTACAATGCGGTCCTCGTGACGTCGAAAGGCGAGGTCACGGGAATCCTGACGAAATCGGACCTGATGAAGCTCCTGTAGTTCTGTCACTACGGGCCACGGGATGGGCATCGACCTAGGCGGAGGCTTCCCGGCCTATTCCGGGTACGGCACGTCGATCTCGAGGAAGTCCTCGGCGACTCGCACGGTGGGGAAGACCTTCTCCGCGTCTTCAAGGATCGACTTCGGGTCCTCGTATCTCGGGCTCAGATGGGTCAGGACCAGCTGGCCGACTCGCGCCTCCTTCGCGATTTCCGCGGCTTGTCGAGAAGAGGAGTGGCCGTAGCGGTTCGCCTTCTCCTCGAGCGCCGCGTCCGAGGTCGCGTCGTGGATCAGGACATCCGCGCGCCGAGCCATCTCGACGAGCGCTTCGTGCGGCATCGTGTCGCCCGTGTACACGATCTTGCGTCCCCGCCGAGGCGGACCCAGGACATCCTCCGGCCGGATCGTACGGCCGCCGATCGTGACGGGTTCGCCCTCCTGCAGTCGGCTGTACAGCGGCCCGCTCGGGACGCCGAGCGCCTCGGCGCGATCGACGCTGAACCGCCCCGGCCGCGGCTTCTCCTCGAGGACGTAGCTCACGCACGGGACCGTGTGCACCGCCTCGAAGGCTCGGACGACGTACTCCCCGCAATCGATCGCCCCGCCCGGCGTGAGCTCCTTCGCGTGGACCGGGAAGCCGGGCGTGAAGTAGCCGAGCGACAAGAGGTCTCCCACGAGTCGCTCGATCCCGCGGGGCCCGTACACCTCGAGCGGCGTCTCCCGTCCGTTCATCGACATGCTCTGCACCATCCCGGGCAACCCGAGGAAATGGTCGCCGTGGAAATGGGACACGAAGACGCGGGAGACCTGCATGAAGCTCAGCTTGCTCTGCATGAACTGACGTTGCGTGCCTTCCCCGCAATCGAACAGGATGACCTCGGGACCCCGTTTGATCGCCACGGCGCTCACATTCCGCTTCGGCGTGGGCCACGAACCGGAGGTGCCGAGGAACACGATTTGCATGGACCCCTCCCGAACGCCCGCGGGGGTTTAACGCCTTTGGACCTCCGCGCCAAAACTATATCGCGGTACCGGAATGCCGCGGCGGTCCGCGCATGATTTCCCTCGACGGACGCTCGTTGGACTTGGACGATGTCGCCGCCGTCGCCCGCCGGGGGGAGCGCGTCCGGCTCATGGCCGCGGCGGCCCGTCGCGTCGAGGCGAACCGACGGGCGCTGGAGAGATCGATCTCGGAGGGCGCGGTCGCGTACGGAATCACGACGGGATTCGGGGAACTCGCGAACGTCGCGATCCCGGAAGCCGACGTCCGGAAGCTGCAGCTGAATCTCCTTCGGAGTCACGCGGTCGGCCAGGGCGAACCGCTTCGGACGGATGAGGCGCGTGCCTCGATCTTGCTGCGCGCGAACACGCTGGCCCTCGGCCGTTCCGGCGTCCGAAAGGTCCTCGTGGCGCGCCTGCTTGATCTCCTGAATCGCCGCGTGCATCCCGTGATCCCGTCCCGCGGGTCTCTCGGGGCCAGCGGAGACCTGGCGCCGCTCGCCCATCTCGGGCTCGTCCTCGTCGGAGAAGGCCGAGCCGAATATCGAGGTCGCACCTTCGCCGGGAGGGAGGCGCTGCGACGGGCCGGGGTCGCGCCGCTGGTCCTCGAGTCGAAGGAGGGCCTGGCGATCATCAACGGGACCTCGGTCATGGCCGGCGTCGGGGCGCTCGCGGTGCACGACGGCTTGCGGTTGCTCAAGGACGCGCAGGTCGCCGCGTCGATCGCGTTCGAGGCGCTCCGCGGCTCTCCGAAGCCGTACGACGACCGACTCGTCGTCTTGAAACCGCAGGCCGGCGTCCGGGACGTCGCTGCGAACATGCGACGCCTCCTTCGGCGCAGCGAGATCATCCCGTCGCATCGAGGGCCGCACAAGGTCCAGGATCCGTATACGCTCCGGTGCATCCCACAGGTCCTCGGAGCGTGCCGCGCTGCGTTGGACACCGCGGCCACCGTGGTCCGAATCGAGATGAACTCGGCCACGGACAATCCACTCATCCTCCCGGACGGCCGGAGCGTGAGCGGCGGGAACTTTCATGGGCAGGCGGTCGCCATGGCCCTGGACCACGTGGCGCTCGCCATGGCCGTCCTCGCGGGGTTCACGGAGCGCCGGATCGCGCGGCTCGTCGACTCGCGCCTGAGTGAGCTCCCGCCGTTCCTCACGGAGAAGTCGGGCCTGAACTCCGGGATGATGATCCTCCAGTACGTCGCCGCGGGCTATGCGAGCGACAACAAGGTCCTCGCCCACCCCGCGTCCGCGGACTCGATCCCGACGTCGGCGAACCAGGAGGACTTCGTGCCGATGGGCATGTCGGCCGCGTGCAAGGCCCGCGAGGCGATCGAGAACGCGGCACATGTCGTCGCGATGGAGTACCTCGCGGCGGCCCAGGGACTCGAGTTTCTCCAGCCGCTGAGGCCGGGCGTCGGTCCGCGGGCAGCCTACGCGCGGATTCGCGGATCGATTCCCCGCCTCGTCGACGACCGGTCGCTCGCGGGGGACGTCGACCGGATCCTTGGATGGATGAAGGACGGGGCCCTCGTGGCCGCCGCCGAAGCCGCTTCGGGCGGACTCGCCTAGTCCCTCGCCCCTTGGAGGGAGCGGAAACAGGCGGGACAGCGACCGACCCGAGTGGCACAGAGTTCGTGGAAGTCGCGACCGCAGCCGCAGCGGGTGACCTTGAAGCCTCTCTTGATGAGGCCCTTGCAGATCGGGCAACGGCTCTCGAGGTCCGCGACGATGCGTTTCGCCTTCTCCTGCACGAGCTCGGAGACGTCGACCTGGGCGATCATCTCCTGCGTGTACTCTTTGCCGTCGAAGGCGCGGTGGGAGATGACCTGGATCGCGAGGGGCACGGACCCGGAGGCGGTCATCTTGAGCCGCAGCTTGACGGCTTCCGAGCCGTTGGCCGGCACGGCGGCGACATCCGTCAGACCCTCGGTCTCTGCGTCGCCGACAATCCGAACCCGGACATCCTTAGCGAGTCCCTTCCCGATGTTCTCGATGGTCAGGGTCGCATCGGCCCACTCATTCACGCGCGTCGGACCGACATCGATGTACGCCCTCATGCTCGGCGCGAACGCCTCGTTCGCCTCCCAGGCGGTCCGATAGGCTTCCTCCGCCGCCTTGATCGCCTCGGGGAAATCGGACTTCCGGAGTTGCATCGCCTGCCCGAGCTTCCCCTCGGCGGCTTTCATGTCGATCCCGAATTTGCGTCCGTTTCGAATCGTGGTTTCCACCTTGAACGTGAGATCGATGAATCGCTTCTCGACGACCTTCGCGGATTCGACGCGCTCTAACGCGCCCTCAACGACGGAGACCGCCTTCTCGAATTCCCCCTGTTGCATCTGCTCGTTCGCCTGTCGCAAGAGGGCCTCGGCATCCCGAGCATCGGAGCCGAGCTTCTTCGCGTGGGCGACGTTCGCCGCGGCCTCCTGAATCGCGCGGTTCAGCTTGGCGCCCAACGCCTTCTCGGCCGAATCCCGCCCGTCGCGGATGCTCGCCCACGCTTCCGGGAAGTTCTCGGCTTCGACCTGAGCCCGTGCCTCGGAGAACCGGTTCAGCAAGGGAGTCGGGTCGACGTCCATCTTCCGACAGGTCGCAACGAGCGTCTCTCCCTTCGCGAGTTCCTCTTGGAGGCGGGACCGGAGGACTCCGAGACCCCAATCAAGACTGCCCGCGAAAGCCGATCGCGCGCGTCCGACCTCGCCGGCTTCAAGGGCTGTCTCCCCTTCTTGGAAGAATTTCTCGAACTTGGTTGCGTCCGCGCGGACCTCGTACGCCGTCTGGAGGAGTTTCTGCGCACGGTCTCGGACCTCCTGCGTCTCTTCGAGCAGAATCCGGAGGTCCGCGATCGCATCCGATGCGCGGACCGCCGTGTCGAGCGCCCGCACAAAGTCGGCTTCGTCAAACATCTTGCGGGCGTCCGAGACGAGCCGGGTTACTTCCGTCGACCCGTTCCCCATTGATCGGAGCTTGCGCTCGACGGTCTCGACGGCCTGCCGGGCCATCGCCTGCTGGAGACCGACCCGCTCCGCCTCGGCCTCGCTCTGCTGCGCGGTCGCGATTGCTTGGCGGTACTTCTTGGCTCGGAAGAAATCGCGGGCCCGTTCAAAGAGCCGCTCCGCGGAGCGCGTGTCGGTCCCTTCGATCCGCGCCCGCATGAGGTTCTCCTCGAACCCTCGCATCATCGAGGAGATCTCCCGGTCCCGTTCCTTCGTCGCCTCGGCTTCCGCCTGGGCGGCGTCGTCGAGGGCCTCGTCGAACTGACCCATCTTGTATGCCCGGTCCGCCTTCTCGAGCCATCCGGTGGTCGTTGGCATTGACAGGTTCATCGCATCCGCATCGGCGACGATTTCCTTCAAGCGACGGAGGGCCGTCGTGGCCTCGTCTCCCTGTCGTTTCAGGAGATCCAGCTGCTCCCTCAGTTTGATTGTGAGGTCAGCGGCTCGGTCGAGTTCCCCCGCGGCGAGATGTTGACGCGCGCGGATAATCGCGTCGCTCGACTGGGCGAGGTTTACACCATCGACCGAACCGAGGATCCGCTCCGCCGAGGCGAGGGACGACGTGAGCTTTTCTTGGATGAGGGCGGTGAACTCGTCTTCCGTCCGTTGTGCGAGGGCGAGCGCCTTCTCGTAGTCCTTTCCTTTCATCGCCTCTTTGGCGTCGCCGAAGACCTCGCGGAGATGCGGGGCATCGATCCCAACTTTCGCCGCCAATTCGAGCCTTCCCCGGGAGGAAAGGATCTTCTGAGCCGAGGAATAGAGGACCGTGAGCTTGTCTGTCTCCGCCCGGGCCACGGAGGCGAGCTGGAGGGCCCGCTCGTAGTCAAGCCGCTCGAACGCCTTCTTCGCGTCGACGAGCATCTCGACGACCTTCGACACATCGACGTTTCGCTTCTTCGCCTCCGCGACGAACGCCGCGGCGCTCGCAATCGCGTTGAAGGCCTGTCGGTGCAGCGCCGTCGCCTTGCTCGCCCGGTCGTTCCCCTCGTTCAGGAGGCGAAGGCCCTCGTGATAGTTCTGTACCCCGAACGCGAGCCGAGCCCGCCGGACGAGGTCCGACATCTCATCCACGTCGATCCTGAGTCCCTGAGCCGTGGCGATGCGGCCCCGCACAAGTCCGCTGAGTTCCTCGACACATCCCGCGAGCGCCCCTGTCGCCTTCTCCCGGGCCGTGATGATTTCCCCTGCACGGCCTCCCGCGAGGAACCCGTTCAGCTGGCGGTGGACGATCTCGAGCGAAGCGACGTTCGCCCCGAGGTCTACCCCCATCCGAACCGCGACCGCAAGGTCCCCCACGATTTCTTCCGCATTGGTCCGGATGCGTCCCTCGATGAATTTCTCGCCTTCGCCGATTGCCTTGAACGCGCCTTCGAAGTCCCGCGAGCCGCTCGACGCATCGGCGCGGTTCACGAGGGCCTTCAGGCTCGAGCCGTCGTCCCCGAGGTGAGGGATCGAACTCCGGAGGATTGCGAGCCGTGCGGTCGCGTGATCGGCAAGGAGTCTCTCGGTCTCCGTCTCGACGTCGGCCGCGAGACGAAGGGCCTTCCGGTGCTCGTTGGCCTTCGTGGCGACGATCGCGTCTTGGAGGAGCTTCGACGGGCCCGACACGTCCACCCCGTTCTGCTCCGCAAGGGTGAGGACGAACTCCCCGCGTTCCAGGGACTGCATGACCCGCTCTCGCTCGGTCTTCCGTAGCTCGTCCATCGCGCCGTCCACGGCCTGCTCGACGTCGACGAGATTTCGATCCTGGTATGCCTGCCGGGCCGTCTCCGCGAGCTTCCGGGCGCGCGTGGTCTGAACGCCAAACGCCTCGGCTTCGGCGAACGAACGGTGGACCTCTTTGAGTCGGCCCTCGACTTTTCGATAGCTTTCGAGGATCTGGTCGACCCCTGTGTCCGCACGTTTCGCCGAGTCAATCGCTTCTCGAAAGGCGCCTCGTTTGACCGCCTCCCGGGCGTTGTTCAGGTCCTCCATCGGACCCTTGAGGTCGATGTCCATGTTCGCCGCGGCCATGAACTTCTCGCGGGACGCGCCGATCACCGCGACGACCCGGCGGAACTGGGCCTGTTGAATCGCCTGGAATCCCTGTTTCGCAAGGGCCGCGCCATCGCGGTAGTTCCCTTTCTTAATCTCGGCCTCCGCCCGGTCGAAGGACTCCTGGGCGGCCGATGGATCCGCGCCCATGGCGCGGGCTTCTTGGGTGAATTTCGAGAAGTCGCCGGCTTTGCCATCCAGCGACCGCTGAAGGGCCTTCTCCGATTCTGCACGGCTTTGGCGAACCGCGTTTTTCGCCTTCTCGAATTCGAGGTTTCCGATGTCGCCGCGGGCCCGTTCGATCAGGGCCAAGGCTTTCGTCGTGTCGGCGCCGAGCTCCGCCGCGGTCCGAACGAGGTCCTCCGCGTCCCGGATCTCCCGGTTCACCGCGGAGGTCATGTCGTCCTTGATCGACTCGAACCCTTCATTGGTGAAATCGAGTGCGCTCTGGAAGTCGTTGTTCTCCATGGCGGTCCGAGCCCGGGAGAGCAGGTCTTCAATCGGCCCGACTTCCCGACTGAGATTCTTTGCGGAGAGGATGAGCGACTGTACCTTTGAGAACGAGGACGACAGGTGCTCTTGGAGGGCCTTTTCGCTCCGTTTCCACGCTTTCTTCGCCAGATCGATCGCGGTTCCGAGGTCCTCGGACGCGAGTGCGCCCTCCGCTTTGGCGAGCGCCGTCTCCATTTCCGCGACATCTGCCCCCACGCTCTTGGCCAGTCGTCCAAGAGCCGCGCTCGAATCGACGATTGCACGGGCTCGATCCCGGTAGATTCGCTTCCCGCGCTCGAGCGCTTCGCCGGCCTTGTCAACGGCCACCTTGTAATCCTTTGCCGCGAGGGCGCCGTTCGCTTCCGCGAGGGGCTTCTCCGCGTCGACGACAGTCGCGTCCATCCGACGCGCTTGGTCGATGATGTCTTGAGCCGCCTTGATGCCTTCCTCGGCTGCCTGGCGTGTCCGAGCGGTCTCCTTGACCCTCTCCTCCAGCTGCCTGCGCAGCTGACTGTCCCGCAAGTATCCGCTCAAGTTTCGTGGGCTCCGCTGCCTCGGAGAAGGCTTCGAGCTCGTGCTCCGAGGAATCGCAGCGAATCGACGGGAACCGAGCTTATAAACGGCTTAGCCCGTGGTTATCAGAGGTGATTCGCGTCTTCTGAAACGGGGCCCACCGGACAACCGCTGGGCAACTCCGTTGAGCGGACCAGGTCACTCGGTCGCCGCGGGCGTCGGCGGGGCCGGAAGGCCCGGGACCACCGTTTCGACGGGACTCGGCAGGGACGCTTCGCGAGCCTCATCGGACGACGTCGGGTCCGAGTGCTCCTTGTAGGGCACGCCCGCCTTCTGCGCCATGAGCTTCCGGATCCCTTCCCGGTCCGTCGACTTGAGCCCGAAGAACTCCGCGAAGTATCGGGTGGTCGCGAGGGAGAGCGATCGTCCCGACGGCTTGCGCGAGATGAGCCCGAGCTCCTCGAGGGCTTTCGTGTGCTCGTAGACCTTCGCCCCGATCATGTCGAAGAGGTCGCTCTGGAGGATCGGCTGGTGGTATGCGATGAGCGCGGCCGTCTTCAACACGTCCCGGTCGATTTCCGGCGGCGCGAACGAACGGGCACGTTCCGCGTACTCGGACCGAATCTGCATCGTCCACTTCGTGCCGATCTGAGTGACTTCGATTGCACTGTCCCGCTGCGTGTATTCTCGGGCGATGGCTCGGAGGTGGTCCCGAATCCTCTCGGGATCCACTCGCGTGGTCCGCGCGAGTTCGTCCACGGTCAGGGGCCGGCCCGCGCTGTACAGGGCGGCCTCCACGATGGCGCGCTCGTTCATTCGTTCGCCTCCCCAGCGGCCTCGGGCCTCGGTCCGAGCGCCGGGATCGCCAAGAGCTCCTCCAACGGCAGGTCCGTCTTCATCGACAACCGCTTCACGTAAATCTCCCCATACGGGAAGTCCTTCTGCCACAGCTTCACTTTCTCCAAATGGGCCAGGAAGAGTAAGGACATGAACACGGTCACCTCGTCCCAGACGCCGCCCGCGGTGAGATGACGCAGCGGGATCGGCTCCCCGTTGAACTGGGCGAGACGGTGCCACGTCAAGGCAATGTCCTCCGTGAGGTCTTCCCCGTGGACCTTCTGATGGAAATTCGGCGCGAACTTCCGGATCGCCTGTTCCCGGAGGGCGTTCAGTTGGAGCTGGATCTCGGCCTCCCGACGGGCTTCGTCGAATGCATCCATCAGCTCCATGAGGGTCACGGCGCGTCGGCCCTCTCGGCGAATCGCCTCGGTCAAGGGCGTCGCGGTGCCCGCGAGGACCACCTGGTTGTAGTCCAAGTCCGCCGGATCCCGGAACATGTCGAGGTCCCACGCATCGACCTCGGGCTCCGGCTGCGGCGGCATCGCGTCGAGGAGGACCTTGTCGCTTTGCATCTTCAGGATCGACCAGGCGAGGAAGACGAGCTTCCCCGCCGTGACGAAGTTCACCGCGCCGTCCTTCTTCACCTTGTCCATGAAGAGCTTCGTGAACTGGACGAGGTTGATTTCCCACGGGTCCAAGTGCCGCTCGAGGACGAGCTCGAACGCCGCGACGATCGATTTCTCAAAGGGATCCCGGACCGCGACGTGCATCCCCTGGTCGATCTCGTTCAGCATCCCGAGATAGCGGTTGATCCGTTGGCCGCCCTCCGTCTCGCTGATCAGGGCTTTGTGGAACAGCAGATGGTTCAGCACGGTCTGGTAATTCTCGCTCATGCGGGGATGGCCTCCGTCGGTTTCTCGTCCTCGATGTCGGCCAGGTTGACGCGCATGATGACCTCCGAGACCGACTCGGGCGTCATCGTCACGCCGATCAGGTGGTCCGCCTCCTTCAGGCTGACCTTCCGCAGCGAGATCTGGACGAACTGCGCCGTCGCGCTGTTCCGCCGGATCATGCGCGCGACCTTCTCCGCATTGATCGCGTCGAGGTTCTGGTCGATCTCATCGAGGAGGTAGAACGGCGAGGGGTCGTACTCCTGGATTGCGAAGATGAGGGCCATCGAGGCGAGGGATTTCTCGCCGCCGGACAGGGCCTCGAGCCGCAGTGCCTTTTTGTGCGCCGGCTTCACCTTCAGGATGAGCCCGGCCTCGAACGGTTTCTCCGAGTCTTCCAAGACGAGGTCGGCTTCGCCTCCTTCGCTCAGCTCGGCATAGACCCGTTTGAAGTTCTCGCTGATCGCGGTGAACACCTTCGCGAGGCCCTCTTTCTTCTTGTCCGTGAGCTGGTCTACGAGGTTGATGAGCTCCTGGCGCTGCCCCTCGAGGCGTTTGAATTCATCCTTTAGCTCAATCGCGCGCGCCTGCTGCGCCTCATAATCCTCGAGGGCCCGCAGGTTGATGGGACCGAGGGCGTTGATCGCCGCCTCGCACTCTGTGATCGTGGCTTTGAGCTCCTGGAGAGTCGGGAGTCGCCCCTCTGTCACCTCGACGGCCATTTCCTTCATGACGCGTTCGGCCTCGGCGAGCTGCTCCTCTTGCACCTTCAGCTCCGTCTCCATTTTCAGGAGGAAGTCCTCCTTCGTCTCGAGCTTGTGCGTGACTTTGTCGAGGTCCGCCTCGCGGTCGGTCTTCCCCTTGTACGCCGTGTCGCGGGCGTCTTGGAGATCCTTGATTTGTTTGCCCATCTGGGCTTCCGTCTTCTCGAGCCCCCGAATCTCCGTCTCGAGGCGGCCGAGCGACTCCTGGTTCGACTCGATCCGCTTCTCGTGATCCTTTCGCTGGTCGTCCAAGGTCCCGATGCGGGCGTCGACCTCCCCGCGGCGCTCCTCAAGGAACGCGGTCTGGGTCGCCATCGCCTCGAGCTTCGACCGTAGGCCACTCAGTTCCTCTGCGAGGGTCGCGCGGCGGCTCATCAGTTCCTTCATTCGCGAGGAGATTTGCTGGGGCGTCGCCTCGATGACGGCCTTCTTCCGCTCGTCCCGTTTCGCCTTCAAGGCCTCGAGCGCTTTCGAGAACTTCGCAAGGTCTTCCTCGATGCGCTTCGCGGTCTTCTCCGCGAGATCAAATCGATCCTTCCGCTCGGTGAGGTCCTTGTCCGCGGCGGCGAGCCTCGCCGTGAATTCACGCCGTTTCGCCTCTAACGTGCTGGCCTTCACCTCGACTGCTCCGCTCTTGCCGCCGGAGTCTTTGATCGTCCCCTCGAGGTCCAGGATCTCCTTTCGGATTCCGTCGAGAAGGTTGGCGACGTTCTCGGCGTGCGCCTGGGCCTCGCGCAGCTTTTCCGCGATCTTCTCCATCTCGCTCGCGGCGCTCGGCCCGAACTTGACCGTGGAGCGCTCCATGTCGCCGCCGATCATCGCGCCCGAGGCCTCGATCAACTCGCCCTCGACGGTCACGAGGCGGACGCCGCCCATCCACTTCCGGGCCTCGTCGAGTGTCTGGACGACGAGCGTGTCGCCGAAGACGTAGAAGAACGCGTCCCGGTACTTCTCGTCGAAGTGGCAGAGGTCGATCGCGAATCCGAGGCACTCCTTCGCCACCAGGATCGCCTTGCCCCTCGGCTTGCCGACCAGCATCTTGCTGAGGGGCAGGAACGTCGCGCGGCCGATCTTGCGCCTCTTCAAGAAGTCGATGCACTGGGCCGCGACGGTGTCATCGTCGACGATGATCGCCTGCATCCGGGCGCCCGCGGCGGTGACGATGGCGGTCTCGTACTGCGGATCGACGTGGGCGAGTTGCGCCACGGTGCCATGGATCCCTTTGATGGACCCGGTCTCGCGGCATTCCAGGATCGCGGTCACGGCGGCGGTGTATCCCCGCTTCATGTTTTCCGCGACGTCCGCTTCGGCCTTGAGCTGGGCGTACTGGCGGGTGAGGCTGAGGATCGCCGTCTGCAATTCCGCCTGCTCTTTCGCGAGCTTCGCCTCTTCTGCGCGTTTCTCGTGAAATTCCTGTTGGAGCTTCTGCAGACTCTTCCCGGATTCCTTCGTAGACGACCGGAGCTCCTTCAGCTGCCAGTCGGTGTCGTCGAACTCGACCTGGTATTGTTTTCGGGACTCCCCAATCTGGGAAATCTCCGACTCGAGGCGGCCCATCGCCTCCTTCGTCCGGTCGCCCTCGAGGACGATCCCTTTGAGTTTCTCCTCGACTTGATCGATCTCGTTGTTGAGTGCGATGATCTGCTTTTGGATTCCGAGCACCTTCGCGTCGCTTTTCGATGCGAGTTCGTCGACTTCATGAAGATCTTGATCGGCACTCTTGATCTGCCCATCGAGCTCGCCGACACGCCCGTCGACATTTGTCCGCTCTCGCGCGAGCGCGTCCGTCTCCCTCTGGACCTTGGCGCGCTCCTTGTTTGCATCCCCCGTATCGACGCGGATCTGTTTCAGCGCCTCCTTCGAGGTCTCGATTCCGTCCGCCGCGCGGGCGCGCTGGATTCGAAGCCCATCGAGTTTCTCCTTGAGTTGTTTCGCTTCCTCGCCGCCCCGGTCCGCCATCTCCTGCTCCAGCGCGCTGAGGCGCGCGACGGCGGCATCGAGCAGGTTGCGGAGCTCGGCTTTCTGGCCTTCGAGCTTCGCCTTGTCGGCTTCGTGCTTCGTAATTTGCTCCTTCGTCCCGACGATTTGCCGCTCGATCAGCTCGCGATTCTTGTACGCGAGTTGCGCCTTCGCGGTGGTGAGGCGCCCGTTGAGGTCTTTGAACTTCAGCGCTCCGTCGCGATCCACCTCGAGCTGTTTGATCTGACGGTCGATTTCCTCGAGGATGATTCGGATCCGGTCGAGGTTTTCCTCCGTCTCCCGGCGCTTGCCTTCCGCTTGGGCGATGTCGTCGTCGAATTTCGTGATTCCTGCGATGTTGTCGAGGATGCGGCGGCGGTCGATCGAGGACATCGAGACGATCCGCTGGATGTCCCCTTGCTGCACGAGGTTGTAGCCTTCCGCGGAAATCCGGGCGTGCGCCAGCAGCGAATCGAATTCGGACAGGGAGGACTTCCGGTCGTTGATGTAGAAGTACGAATTGTACCCGCCATCCACGGAGGGGCTCAACCCGACGTACCGGGTGAGCTTCACCTCGTCCGCCTCGACCGGGATCTGGCGGTCCGAGTTGTCGAAGAGGAGGCTCACCTGACAGGAGTCGGCGGGCTTCTTGTCTTTGCCGCCGTTCCAGATTAGGTCCGTCAGCTTGCCGGCGCGGATCGCCTTCGAGCTCTTCGGGCCGAGGACGAACAGGATCGCGTCCGCGATGTTGCTCTTCCCGGATCCGTTCGGGCCGGTGATCGAGGTGTATCCCTGAAGGAACGGGACTGAGATCTTTCGCCCGAACGACTTGAAGTTCTCCATCTCGATTTGTTTCAGAAACAACGTCGTCACCTTCGTGGGGGAACGTCAGCACTGAAGGGCCCTGCTACTACCCATCCCATCTATAGCCTTCTGGCGTCCGACGAGAGTCAGACGAGCCGCGAAAAGAGGTAATGGCTATAAAAGCGTAGCGGGGAAAGACCGGCGCGTTGACAAACTGCCCTTTCGTGAATGGGTAATTCCCTGGCTCTCCGAGCGCGCCATGTCGACCGCCGTACCAAGCCCGCAGGACATGGGTCACGTTCTCGTAGCTTGCAACGCGCTCTCCGTTCATTTCCAAGCGAGGACCGAGGCGCTTCCCGCCAAACGGTCGATCGGCGCAAGTTTCCACAACAAGCCGGCAAGTAAGGCCCCGACCTGACCGAGATGAATCTTCGGCTCCCAGAACTGCCGCCAAAAGTTCGTCCCAAGCTCTACGCGGGTGTAGCCCGCCGCGCGCGCCTCGACGGCAAGTTCGTGAGGGGTGAAGAGGTTGACATGGTCGGGGTCGTCCCTCGCTTGGGGATGGTGAATGTTCGGGGACACGGCGAGGAGGAATCCCCCCGGCCGAAGGGTCCGGCGGACCTCTCTCAGAATTAGACGTTCCTTCTCCAGCGGGACGTGCTCGAGTACGTGATGGGCCAACGCGGAGCCGAACGACGCATCTCGAAATGGCAGCGGCTGCGTGATGTCGCCGTGGACAATCGAAAGTCCCCGTCCGGCCGCCGCACGTACGCCTTCCCGCGAGAGCTCGATGCCGATCGCAGGAACTTCGTGCTCCCGGCAGCACTCGAGGAAGAGGCCCAGTCCAGCCCCGAGGTCGAGGACAAGCGGAGCGGGATGCATCCGCGCGAGCACGGGCTCGAAGAATCGCCAGTCTCGGCCTTCATACCGCCCGTAATCGTAGGTTCGGTGGCGGAGGTCGGCGGACGCAATTGACTCGTCGTCCGACGCGCTCATTCGTTCACCCGCTCGCACAGCTCTCGTTCACTTCCGAGCGACGACGACGTAGTTCACGATCAGGTTCTGTGCGGGCAGAACCCGATCAAGAGCGAGTCCCATCAGGTTGCTCACCAGGTAGAAGAGCCTCCGGCCGACCGGCAGAGGATCCGCATAGAGATTGAGGATCTGAAAGAGCGCGCTGTACTGCCCGCCGCAATTGTGGATGTCGACCCTGCGGAAAGGGCGCAAGATTCTCCGGAGTCCGTCGTCGGTCCACCGCCAGTAGTCGACCTTGCCGTGCTTGAACCACACTCCGATGGTCGAGAGTATGAGAGTGCCGTCGGGGACGAGGACTCGGTAGGCTTCCAGGACGGTCTGTTCCGGGTGCGGGTCGTGTTCGAGCACCTGCGTGCAGAGGACGACGTCAAAGCTTCCCTCGCGGAACGGCAATCGTTCTCCGGCGGAGAGGACATCGGCCGCGGACGGCGGCCCGATGTCGACTCCAACGTACGACTTGCATCGAGCAGCGAACACTGGAGCGTAGGGCTTTGATCCGCATCCGACGTCGAGGACTCTGAGTGCGGTACCTTCGAGTCCGGAGCGGACCGTCGCCTCGATGACGTGGGTAATGGGGGCGAGATGGAGGTAGTTCCGGTCGCTGAGCGTCGGATGCAGGCGTTTCTCCGACATCACGTCGCCACCCGACGACCGGGGCCAAACCAGCGACGATCCATCGGTGAGCCGAGGTGTCATCGATTGCGACAGAACCTCCGTCCGGAACTTGCGCGGCGCCCTTAAGGATTGCGCGCAGCCTTTGCCCCGGCAATCCTGGTCCACGCCACCGAGGATGGGACCCGTCGATTCCCTAACTGTTCCTGGACCAGCCTGGGAGCATGAAGAACGGACACCGCGGTTGCAGATGGCGACTGTGAAGGTTCTGCAAAGAGCTATGTTCCGCGCCTCAATTGCGCCCGGTGTCGGTGGATTCCGTGGTCCGGTCTCTCGTCGTCGGAGGCTCTGGATTCCTCGGGAGCCACGTCGTCGATGCGCTGCTCGCCGAAGGCCACGAGGTCCGCGTCTTGGACCTCCGGCCGCCCGCGGCGGAGTTGTCCACGGCCTGGAAAGACGTCCAGTTCCTCCGTGGAAACATGCTGGACGCGCATGCCCTTGAAGACGCCACGCAGAGTTGCAACTACGTCTTTCACTACGCCACGACCACGATTCCGAAGACTTCGATTGAGGACCCGGAACTCGACAATCAGAACCTCGTGGGGACCCTCCGGCTCGTGCGAGCGTCTCAGAAGGCGAAGGTCGAGAAAATCGTATTCCCATCGTCCGGAGGAACCCTGTATGGGAAGCCGGATCGACTGCCGGTTCCCGAGGACGCTCCGCTTCGGCCTGGGAGCCCGTATGCCGCAACAAAGATCGCGATTGAGTCGCACCTCGCAGCCGCGCATCGGATTTACGGCCTGGACTACGCGGTTGTCCGTTACGGGAACCCGTACGGCCCTCGCCAGGATCCCGCTGGGAAAATGGGTGTCGTCGCGGTCGTCTTCGGCCTTCTTCGCGGCGGGAAGAGTCCAACTCTCTACGGAGATGGAACGACGGTGAAAGACTTCTTCTACGCGTCGGACGCGGCGTCAGCGGCGATCGCCGTGCTCGGCTCATCCGAGGACCACGTGTTCAACGTCGGATCAGGCCGCGGGACGTCCATCCGCGAATTGTTCACTGTCATGGCCAAAGTCATCGGCGATCGCTTCGAACCGCTTCGAGCGCCGACCCTGCCCGGGGATGAGCCGGCCTGCGTCCTGGATACACGTCGGATCCGTCGCGCGTTTGGCTGGCAACCGAAGGTCGACCTGGAGACCGGCTTGCGCCGGACGTGGGAATGGATCCAATCGGCGAAAACCTAGCCTCGTACAACGCCCTCGACAAGTCCTTGGATGCTGCGTCTTCGTCGTTCGATGGAGAACCTCTCGACGATTCGGTCGCGTGCGACGGTGCCCCTGGGACTCGCGTACGCGGCCCGGATTGCACTCGCCGTGCCTTCGATATCTCCCACGTCGACGTAGAAACCGGTGTCGCCCATCACGGTCGGGATTCCGGCGGTTCGCGTCCCGACCGGGACGCAGCCGCAGGCCATGGCCTCCCCCAGGGCGCTTGGGAGTCCCTCGTATTCAGAGACCTGAACATAGACGCGGGCGCGTCGGTAGGCATCGAGGAGGTCGCGAACGGAGAGCGGAGGGACGAGCCGGACGTTCGCGGGGGATATCTCGCGGAGACGATCTGTCGCCGAGCTCGGCGTCGCTCCGACAAGGACGAACGGCAAATCAGGAAGCGAACGGGCGGCCTTCACGAACGTCTCGAGTCCCTTCCGACGGAGGTTCACGTCCGTCACGTAGCCCACCGTGAGGACATCCTGACGCGGACCGCCATCCGGAGAGAAGAAGTCCGTGTCGAAGCCGAGCGGGACCGTCACGATTTCCGGCCTGCGCACACCCGCATTCCGCGCGATTTCTTCCCGCAGGGAATCGTCGACCACGAGGATCCGATCCGAGTGGAGGAGGGCGTACCGGCTCCGGGCCGCGGTTCTTGGATCGATGTGGGCACCATATCCCAGCTCGGGTACTGCCGCGACATCGACCCCTCCGACGACGACGAAACTCTTTCGGCGGAAGAGGCGGGCGAGACGGCAGGCGCCGTACGCATGGTCCAGCGCGAACCACGCAAAGGCGGCGTCGGATCTCATCACCGCCCAGGCGAGCCTCGGGATGCTCCGAATTCCGGTCCAGCGCACGTCTCGCACGGCGGCGAACCGTCGTAACAGCTCGCGATCTCTCTGGATGAACGTTGAATCAGAGCTCGCGACGAAAGCGATTCGGAGTCGCTTCACACCGCGTGACCCTCCGTCACGGCGCGGACGATTTTGAGGAACTGTTCTTCCTGGCGGTCCCATGCGTACTTTCGAACGTACGCCTCCCGCCCGGTCTTCCCGCGCGCCCTCGCTTCCCCCGAGGCACAGACCTCTCGGAGGATTGCGGAGACGGCCTCCAACTGGACGTCGGGCACGGTCCATCCGTACGGACCTTCGAGCACCAGTGGCGCGATCGCGGGGTAATCGGGTACGATGACCGCGACCCCGTGGGCCATGTAATCGAACAGCTTGTTCGGGAGGGCGCGCTCGTGGTTCGGTCGGCGGTCGAGGAGGATGACGCCGACGTCCATCGAGGCGTAGTATGGGGCCAGCTCGCGGAACGCTCGATATCCGTCCACGCGAACGCGATCTTGAAGGCCCTCGGCCTGGGCCAAAGTCCGGAGGCGCCGGGCTTCCTCGTCCGGCCCCCCGACAATCAGCGCCTTGGTGGATGGCGGAAGCATAGGCAAAGCGCCCAGTAAGATTTCCAGTCCGCGGCCGCTCGCGAGGGCCCCGGCGAAGCCGACGACGAAATCGTCGACGCCGTATCCGAAGGATCGACGGCTCGCTTCGCGATCCGCGAGGTGAATCTCCGATTCCGGTCGGGCGTTGTAGAGGACCGTGGTGTCTTTCTTCATCCTGCGGAACTTGTCTGCGATGGGCTCGCTCACGGTGATCACATGGGCCACACGGCGGCACAGGCGTCTCTCCTCGGCTTTCGCAATGCGCGCCTCGTGGGCGGAGTTCTCCGCGATGAGGGCGGGCCAATCCTCGTGGCTGTCGTAGAACAGCGGTTTGCGCGTCCAGCGCTTCGCCATCGCGCCGGCGCGCAGGACCTCGAAGTCGTGGGCGATGATCAGATCGGGCTTTTCGTCGACACAGGCTCGGAACATCCGTTTCATCGCGCGGTTGTAGGCAAGTGCGCGCCGCACGAACGACGTACCGAGCGGCGGCACCGGCACGTTCACCCGGCGGGTCGGATACGCCTCCGATGGCGCGTTCGATGGCAGTGTTCCTTTGATCCACGAAACAAAGGCGACGTCCCATCCGGCGCGCTTCAGCGCCTCGGCCTCGCGTAGCGCCCTGAGGACAGGCTTCGGGAGGTACGGGTCCGTCTGGAGGAGAAACACCGCCTTCCGGACGCTCACGGCCACGGCACCGGGCGGACCTGTCTTGAGTCTATCGGGACGAACCGTTTAAACGACCCGGAGAAATGACGGCGCGTGCGATCGGCGATCGTCGCGACGGTCCTCAACGAAGCGCGGCATATCCGCGAGTTCCTCGCTTCGTTGGAGGCCCAGACCCGAATCCCGGATGTCATCGTGATCACGGATGGCGGTTCGACCGACGGGACCCCGGAGATGCTGCACGAGTTCGCCGCGGCGACTCGCCTCCCGCTGCACTGGGAGATCGTCGCCGGGAACCGCGCCCGCGGCAGGAACGCCGCGATCCAAGTCGCCGACGCCGACGTGATCGCCGTGACCGACGTGAACGTGCTCGAACCCCATTGGTTCGAACGGATTGTTGACCCTCTCGTGCGCGGCGAGGCGGACGTCGTGGCGGGCTGGTACGAGCCGATCGGCGAAACGCCCCGAGAGCGGGCGATGGGACGGATGACGGTGTACTCCCTCGAAGAGATTGACCCGGACCGGTTCGTCCCCGCGTCGCGGAGTGTCGCCTTCACACGGGGAGCATGGGAACGAGTCGGTGGATACGAGGAGCAGCTCGTCACGTCAGAAGATACCTACCTCGCCTTGGCCATGCGCCGGGCCGGGCTCCGCTTCGTCTTCGAGCGCCGAGCGATCGTCCGGTGCTGGACTCCTTCGACCGTTCGGGAGGCGTTCCGGACCTATCGCCAGTACGCGAGTTCCGACGGTCGCGCTCGGCTGCTCGGAGCGCCACAGACGCGCTACGTTCGGCTCTACGTCCTGTATGCGGTCGGCGTCGTTTTCATCGCGTTGGGTTTCTGGTGGCCGCTCGGGTGGCTCGCGGTGATCGCCGGCGGAGTGGCGTACGCGTTCTACCGCGTGCGGAAGGTCCTCTCTCGGGGCCTATACTCCCAGGTCCCCTACTCCATTCTCGTCGGTCTCGCAATCGACTTGGCCCAGATGCTGGGCTATGCCGGCGGTCGCTCTCATCCGATCGAGCTGGGACCAGAGCCCGCAGGGGCCCGTGGTCCGAGCAACGTTCCGTAGGCTCCGACCAGACGCGCCTCCATCGCCTTCCACTGGTACCCGGACTCGAATGCGGCGCGGCCCCGCGCGCCCAGTCGGTCGCACTCCGCTGGCGAAAGCATCAGTTGTTCGAGGGCTCTCTGGAGCGCGGCTCGGTCCCCGTACGGGACCACGACGCCACAGCCGACCGAACGCACGAGGTCCGCGATGGCGATGCCGTCCGAGGTGATTACGGGCTTGGCGCACATCATCGCCTCGAACACCTTGTTCGGCGCCGCGTAGCGGTTGTTCGGGACGTTTGGATCGTAGAGGGCCGCGACCACATGGGAGGCTGCTGTCCGCCGCAAGACTTCGTCGTACGGAACCGTTCCGAGGAACATGCTTGCCGGGGACGACTCCAGATGCGGGAGGAGCGCCGCCTCGTCCGGGCCGTGTCCCGCGACGATGAGTCTCGCTCCGGTCGATTCGCAGGCTGCGAGGAGATCGAGAAGTCCGCGATCCTTCGCGATCATTCCACCGTAAAAGACGGTGAATTCGGGGTCGGGCTTGGTGGGGAGCGGCCGATCCTCCGGCACGTTCATGATTTCGACGATTTTTTGAGGTCGCGCGCCGCGGAACTGCGCTTGGCGCCGCAGGTCTGGTACAATCACGAGGTCCGCGCGCTCGATCATGCGCCGCTCGGCCGCGGCGAGCCGCTCGCGGAGCTTCAGCGGGACGTCGGCCGTGATCATGTCCGCATAGAAGTCGAATACGTCGTAGACGAGCCTGGCCCCTGTGATGCGCGCGGCGGCCCGGGACGCCCACGCGGTGTCGAGGTCCACCGCATGGATGACGTCGGGTCGAAGTCGCGCGGCTTTTCGGAGGACGAACCACTGCCATCGCGGCAAGCGGCGTGCGAGGCCCGGCGTCCCTTCGGGCGCCGCGAGGCGGTATCGGTGGATCCGAATTCCGTCGCGGATTTCGCGGGCGGGAAAGGAGCGGGTCCGGTCCCAGAGGATCGCGTGGACCTCGTAGCCGGCCCGCGCGAGGCTCGTCGCCTCCTTCGCGAGCCTCGGCTCCATCCCTGCGGGGCTCTTCGAGCGGACGAAGACGACGCGGGCCGGCATGTCATCCCAGATGGGCCGCCACACGCTGCGCAATCTGTTTTCCTGTCGTTCCGTCCCCATACGGGTTGGGCCACTCCCGTTTCGCATCGAGCTGCCGACGGACGGCGTCTCGGACCCGTTCCGGATCCGTCCCCGCGAGAACGTTCGAACCGATCTCGAGGGTCTCCGGTCGTTCTGTGTTTTCCCGCAGCGTCACGCACGGGACGCGGAAGAAGCAACTCTCCTCCTGGAGGCCGCCTGAGTCGGTCATCACGAGGGCCGCGCTTCGTTCGAGCATCAGCATGTCGAGGTACCCGGTGGGTTCGATTCGCCGCAACGATGTAGCGCCCGCGGCGCGTTTCTCGAGGCCGAACTCGCGGAGTCGCTTCGCGGTCCTCGGATGAATCGGGAAGACAATGGGCAGGCGCGCTTCCCGGGCCGCGGCCTCGAACGCGACGAGCGCGCGTGCGAGTCGCTCCTTCACGTCCACGTTCTCCGCCCGATGGAACGTGAGGAGCAGGTAACCGCCGGGATCGAGGCCGAGTCGTGACAGTACATCAGACCGCTTCTCCGCGGTGGCGACGTTCTGCAGAAGCGCGTCGATCACGCTGTTCCCGACGACGTGAACGCCGTCCGTCACGTTTTCGCGTCGAAGGTTTTCCCGCGAGACGGGGGTGGGCGCGAACAGCAGGTTCGAGAGCTGGTCCGCGATGATTCGGTTGATCTCCTCCGGCATCGTCTTGTCAAACGATCGGATTCCCGCCTCGACGTGCGCGAGGGGGCGGCCCAGCTTGTTCGCGAGGAGGGCGCCCGCGACCGTCGTGTTCGTGTCCCCATGCGTGATCACGAGGTCTGCCTCTTTGACGACGGGAGCGACCTGCCGCATCGTCGTCGCGACCTGCACATGCGGCTCCTGTCCCTTGAGTTCGAACTGATGGTCCGGTTCCCGAAGGTCCATGTCTCGGAAGAAGATCCGATCCATCATCAGGTCGTAGTGTTGCCCCGAGTGGACGAGGACGTGCTCGTGGTCCAACCCGTCAAGGGCCTTGACGACCGGCGCCATCTTGATGATTTCAGGGCGGGTGCCGATGATCGTGACGATGCGGGCCATGGGAGCGGACGCACGAGTATCAAGCGGCGATAATAAAGATAGTCCCGCAGAGATGGAAAGGTCGAAACCATCATTATCGCGGCTCCGTTACGAGCCGCGTTGCTCGTCAGTGTTGTCACCACGGTCCGCAATGAGGCGAAGAACATCGCGGCCCTCTTGGACAGTCTCGTGGTCCAAGGGCCCGACCTCGAAGTGATCGTCGTCGATTCGCACAGCGAGGACGCGACCCGAGACGTGGTGAAGCAATACGAGAAGCGATACGACTTCGTCCATCTCTATGTGTCCGGAGGGACGCGGGGTGCGGGCCGGAACTTCGGAATCCGCAAGGCGAAGGGCGAGGCCGTCGCGTTCATCGACGGCGACGCGATTGCCAATCCGTTTTGGCTCAAGGAGCTCGTGGAGGGCCTCCATCGCCACGACGTCGTCGCGGGTCGCACGATTCAGATTGGCTACCGACCGTTCGAAGAACTCGAACGCGTCGAGCTGATTGTCGAAGGCACCGACGTTACCTATCCATCGTCGAACCTCGCCTACCGCAAACGAGTGCTCGACGAAATCGGCGGCTTCGACGAATGGTTTGTGACCGCGGAGGACATCGACCTGAACATCCGCGCGGTGCGGGCGGGCCATCCGATCGCGTTCCGTGCAGGTGCGATCGTGTACCATCGGACCCGCGATTCCGTGTACGACTTTCTTCGGCAAGCGGTATGGAACGGAGCCGGGCGGAAGCAGCTCACGCTGAAGCACGGCGTCCTCTGGAGCCGGTACCGCCCCGGACGGATGCTGCGGCAAAAGACCACGTTCTGGTCCCTGCTACGACTCAGCGCCGCGCTCCTCGGATACGTCGGGTACAAACTGTTCGGGAAGCCTTTGCCCGCGTGAGCGCGAAACACTTATGCGGGCTACCCAGCATGGCGCGCCGGTGCCCGAGGTCTCCGTCATCATCCCGACGATGAATGAAGAGGCCTCGATTGGCGCGGTCCTCGATGAAGTGCTCGCGGCGTTCCGAGGACGGGACATCGAAATCGTGATCGTCGACACGGATTCGCGGGACCGAACGAGGGACATCGCGACGGGGAAGGGAGCCCGGGTCGTCGCGGAGCCGCGCCGGGGTTACGGCCGGGCGTACAAGACGGGGTTCGCGGCTTCGCGGGGGACGTACCTCGCGACGCTGGACGCGGACTCGACATACCCCGCGAATCGGTTCCCGGACCTTCTCCTCCCGCTAGCCGAGGACCGCGCGGACTTCGTGTCGGGGGATCGCATCAGCGGGCTCGCGGCCGACGCGATGTCGGGGATGCACCGAGTGGGAAACGAAATCCTGAATCTCGCCTTCCGGCGCCTGTACGGCGCCTCGATTCGGGATTCCCAGTCCGGCATGTGGGCGTTCCGACGGTCGATCCTCCCGCGGCTGCGCCTCGTCCACGATGGCATGGCGTTCTCGGAAGAGTTGAAGCTCGAGGTCCTCCGCGCGGGATTCCGGTTCCTGGAGATTCCGATCGACTACCGTCCGCGCGTCGGAACGAAGAAGATTCGGAGCACCCGCGATGCGACGGAGAACCTCATTTGGCTCGCGCGTAAGCGGGTCGACTGGGTCCCGCGAACGGACTGATCACTCCGCGAGGATTTCCGCGAGCTTCTGCCATTCCCGCACGAAACGTCGTGCGTCGAACGCACCGTCCACATAGCGGTTGAGCGCCTTGTGGAATCCGGGGTCCAAGTCCGACGCGAGGAGTTGCCAAGCTTCCCAATGCTCCATCGACTTCCAGGTCCACGAGCCCTCCAGGTCGATATAATGCGGTCCGTGGTCTTCCCACGTCACCCGGACGGTTCCGAACTCCACCGCGAGCTCATACACGAGGCGCGCGAGGAGGACGGACCCCTCGGGCAACATCGCGAGCTCCTCCCCCTTCCGCAACCGTCGCGGGTACTGGATCCGCAGCGCGGTGAGTCCCTCTGCCGCGGCGAGGGATGCGTTCGTCTTGTCCATCGTCAGGAAGAACACCCCTTTCCGGAAGTCGATCCCCCGGAGGAATGCCTTGAACTGATCGCGGATCATCGAATCCGCGTTGACGATCGTGAGCCCATCCGGCGAGAGGTGCAGTTGCTCCGGATTCGTGGGGCCGACGACGAGCACGCTGAGGCCCTGGTACCCTTCCGTGCGCTTGAGGGTCGTGATCTCCTGCAACGCCCGGTAGCCTCGGCGGCCTGCGTGGGAGAGCCGGCCTCCCTTCTTCATGTTCGCGGCGTTCTCGAGTTCCTTCATCACGACGCCCGGGATCACGAGGAGGATCCAGTTGATGCTCTCCTTGTACGGCCGCACGTGGATCCGGTGAAACTCGTCGAGGAGGTGTTCCCCCAGGATCGACGCGTACAGGATGTTCGTGTCGACCCCGAGGATGATGTCCTCGTACTCGGCGAGGCGGCGCGCGATGGCCGTGAGTCCGACCGGTTCAACGAAGCCCGCGCACAGCAACGCGGAATTCAGCCAGTCGAGGTATTCCGGGGAGTCCTCCAACACGTGCAGTCGATATTCCGTCGCCGAGCCGAGGATCTCCAGGAGCGGGAACTCTTCCTTCGAACCCCCCGTCCCGAGGGACGCGACGGTGATCCGGTCGATGTGTCCCTTGATCGCCCCGAGGGCGAGCTGGAGCGCCGGGAATTCCGCGATCTGCCCTTTCTCCAGGAGATCGCGAAAACTCATCCTACGCCTCTCCGAGCATCCGGTCCACCATCCACTTCACGTTGAACCGTTTGATGTCCTCATACGTCTGGCCGAGGTTCACGAAGACGACCGGCTTCCCGATCGTCTTGGCCATCGAGAGCGCCGCGCCCCCCTTCGCGTCCGCGTCGATTTTCGTGAGGACGATCCCGTCCAGCCCGACTGCCTCGTGGAACTGTTTCGCCTGTTCGATGGCATCGTTCCCCGCGAGGGCGTCCCCGATGTACAGGATCAAGTTCGGCTTCGAAACCCGCTTGATCTTCTTCATCTGGTCCATCAGGTTCTGGTTCGTCTGCATCCGCCCCGCGGTGTCGATCAACACGACGTCGCGACCCCGGGCCCGGGCGTGCTCCACCGCGTCGAAGGCGACCGCGGCGGGGTCCGCCCCCGCGTTGTGTTTGACCAACTTGAACCCGACTGCTTCTGCATGCTTCTCGAGTTGCTCGATGGCTCCGGCGCGGAACGTGTCGGCCGCGGCGACGACGCACGTGTACCCCTTCTTCTGGATGTGGTACGCGAGCTTCGCAATCGTCGTCGTCTTGCCCGTGCCGTTCACACCGACGAACATCACGACGAACGGCCGCGGGCTCTTCTCGAGGAGCCCGAAGAAGTCCAACGGGGGCACGGAAAGCGCCTTCGTGATCGCGTCCCGGAGGGCCCCCTCGACGCCTTTCTCGAGGCTCACATCCCGGGCGATTCGCTTCCCCTGCAGATCGTCCGCGAGGCGGTCGACGATCTCCTTTGCGACCGGGAAGGCGACGTCCGATTCGAGGAGCGCGATTTCCAGGTCGTATAGGATTTCCTCGAGCTTGTCCTCCTTGATCTTACGGCCCGATTCGCCGATCGCCTCGGAGCCCACCTCCGCCTCGGCTTTCTCCTTCCACCCGCCGAGCCGTTCCCGGAGCGACTTGAACATCTAACTCCGCTCGCCCGCCGCGGAGCGTCCTTGAAGGCGGTCGTACAGGTCTTGCACGGCCTCGCCTTGGGCTTCCGCGCGCCGTTGCAGCTGTCCGAGCCGTTGGCCGATCGCGTTCGCCGCGTCCGTGATCGACTTGATCCGCGCATCCAGCCGCTCGAGCTGCTTGGCCGTGCCGTCGTACACGAGGAGGTCGGACCCGATCGAGACGAACGCCTTGTCCACCTCCCGCGACTGCGCGACGAGGAAGGAATTCGCCCCGATTGGCACCAGGATCTCGGCCGCTTTGCCCGCCTCCTGATAGCGGACGAGCGTCTCACGAGCCCTCAGGTGCTCCTCGAGCGAGACGCGAATGATTTCCTGCTGCTGGGCCAGCGTCTCGATGTTCGCCCGGTATTGATCGAGGACGGCGATCCCCCGGCGGAGTTCCGTTTCGCCCGCGCTCATTTGCGAGCCTCCAGCGCATAGCGGACCACGTGGTCCTCGACCTGGTCCGGAGGAACCTCCGTGGCCTGCGTAATCGTAATGTACTTCCGGGGCACCCCGTGCTGGCTCCCGAAGATCGAGAGGAGCTTCTCGCGGGCCGCGGCTTCGTCGGCGGCCGCGAGTTCCTTCGAGAACGGCTGCCACCCGCGGCCCATCCGGAAGCGGCCGCTGATTCGAAAGGCTTTCATCGAAACGGCGTGGCAAGGGACCGCGATACTTAAGAACTTGGCCGTGGAGGTGTGGTCCCGTCGAACCCAAGCCGGTTCATTGCGTGGCCTTCGGCTCCACCGCCGACTTGAAGTGCTCCAGGAGGTCTTCCGCAACCTTCCGGGTGACGCCCCTCACGGCCATCAGGGACTTCGGCGTCGCCTTGGCGAAGTCCTCCGCGGTCTTGAAGCCCGCATCGAACAGGGCTTTCGCCCGGGCCTGGCCGATGCCTTTGATGGAGAGAAGGGTTTGAATGATGTCGCCTTCGACCAGCTTCGCCGCCGCGAGTTCCAGGATTCTCCGCTGGATCGCCTCATTGCCGGGGCTGACCTTGAGCGCCTCCGTGAACGCCCGCTGTGCGTCGTCGTCCCGCCCCATTTTCACGAGGACTTCGGCCTGGGCCGCCCACGCCTCCTCGTCGTTCGGGTAGAGTTGCGTGAGCCGATCGAACGCCTCGAGCGCCCCTTCCTGGTCGCCTTCCTCGAGCAAGATGTTCCCGCGGTTCAGGATCGCGGACGCGTTGACGGGCTGCACGCCAAGCACGAGATCGAGGCAGTTCAACGCCTCCTGCGGTTTCCCGCTCCGGCGGTACGCGACCGCTTTGCCGATCAGGGCGTTCACGTTGCTCGGCTCGACTTCGAGGATCTCGTCGAACGAAGCGAGCGCCTGCCGGTAGTTGCCGCTCGCGCTCGCGATCAGCGCGCGGCTCAGGAGTCCCGGCACGTCCACGCGAACCTCTTCGATCTTCTGCCGCAAGTTCTCGTTTGCGGGATCAACCGCGGCGGCGGCCTCATACGCCGCCAACGCCTCTGCTCGACGGCCCAGGTTCGTGAGGGCGTCTCCCTTCAGCTCGAGCCCCGCGGCATCGTTCGCCCGGACTCGGAGAAGGTTCTCGGCCCCCTCGAGGCACTCGCGCCACCGACGGTCTTCCGCGTACAAGCGGACACACGCTCGGTGAGCCTCGAGGTTCTTCGGGTAATTCGCGATGATCCGTCGATACACGTCGTACGCGTCCGACCGCCGGTTCAGTCGGAGGAGACACGTCGCCTTGCCTTGAAGCGCGAGGATGTGGCCGGGTTCCAACCGCAGCGCGTCCTCGAACGCTGCGAGCGCGCCTTCGTAGGTGCCCGACGCCACGAGTCCGCCGGCTTTCTTGACGAGGCTATCGGCTGTCTCCGGCTCCCGCACCACCGGGCGCGGGGCGGGGGCGGGCTTTGGTGGCTCGGGTTTCACGGCGCGGGCCACGGGAGCGGGACTTGGAGGGGGCGGTGGTTCCGGGCGCACGGGAGGCGGCGGAGGCGGAGACGTGAAACTCTTTCTCGTGACCTCTGGGGTATCCATCGGCGCCCCATCCGTGGCCGACATCGACGGGTCGTAGAATCGCTCGCCCGCCTCGAGCTCCCGGACCGCATGACGGCTCGATTCTTTCGTCCGCTCCCGGATCGGGCGGAGGAGGACCCACCATCCGACCTGCGTCCCGGCGTACAGGAAGACGAGGAAGGGGACGGTCGAGAACAGGGTCGGCACGACCCCTTTCTGGAGGATGAACCGG
>Ga0209806_1000070_pt1 | contig 55563 bp, 62 predicted proteins | sample GraSoiAngelo_152_FD_186166 | JGI IMG/M metagenome (GOLD analysis project Ga0209806, IMG submission 186166) | Grasslands soil microbial communities from the Angelo Coastal Reserve, California, USA - 14_1009_12_30cm (SPAdes) (version 2) | ecosystem: Environmental > Terrestrial > Soil > Grasslands ... | reverse complement strand
TACTTTCCGTCCCAGGTCCAGGTCTCGTTGACGACCTTTATGTCGATGGTCGCGCCACCGAAAAGCACGAGGTTGCGGTTCGCCGTGTCGTAAACGAGGTTCGCTTGTGATCGAGGCGATGGTGGCGTTGTCGACCCTGTCGGCTTGGCCGGAATCGCGTTCGGGTGCAGCAGATGCGAGCCGATCACCAGCGTCGCGACCACCGCGACGACAAGGATCGCCGCCACGAGCGCGAGGAGCTGCGGTTGGTTGGACCGGTGTCGAGGCGCCGCGACCGCCTCGCGGATCGCCAGCGTGCGCAGGCTGGGCGGCACCGGGCTCTCGGCGAGCTCTCGGTCGAACGCGGCGGCGATCCGATCGCGCGTGGAATTGCTCAATTCGCCACCTCCACCATGCCGAGCCGAAGCCTGGTCACGGCGCGGTGCACGCGCGACTTCGCGGCCTTGGACGAGATCCCGAGAATCCGGCCGACCTCGCCCAGCGGCAGGTCGAGGTAGAAGAAGAGGAAGAGGACGGCGCGGTCTGTTTCGGGGAGCTTGCCCATCTCCCGGTCGAGGTCGATCTGAAGGTCATGCCGCTCGTCGATCCCAGGCTCAGTTCGCGTGAAGGCGTCGAGCCTGACGACCGACCACCAGCGGGTGCGTCGCACCGAGCGGCAGTGGTTGGCGACGATGGTGAGGAACCAGGGCCGGACCGCCGCCTCTTTGCGCAGCCGGTCCAGGTTTCGCCAGGCTTTCAAGGTCGCCTCCTGTACAGCGTCCTGCGCCTCGTGCGGGTCGCGCAGAAACACCATCGCCAGCTTGAACGCGGGGTTGATCAGAGGTCCGACGAGCGAATCGAACGCCAGTTCATCCCCCGCCCGGGCCGCCTGGATCAGCCCCGCCTCGTCCATCGAGACCGTGCTCACCACCGCCTATTAGACGCGGCACGGAAGCCAAAGGTTCCGGCGATCAAGCTCGCATTTTGAGTTCGCGTCCGATGGTCGCTAGAATTTCGCCTCCTGTTCCGGTGGGGGGTTTTTCAGTGGAGGGCAGTGCGTTGAGAACGTCCAGAAATGCGCTCGGCATCATCGTGGGGTTGGCGTTCGTGGTCACAATCTTCGCCTCGCCGGCGGCCGGCGCTGCGGCGTCGTCTTCGTATCAGGCACCGACATGGTGGGAGAAAGGCCAGCGCCTGCTGCACGCCACGAGCCTGCCGCCGTGCGGGACCTCGAGCGGCAACTTTTCAGAACGGACGAACGTTGACATGAGCAACGAGGCGACGCCGCAGAGCGAGACATCGATCGCGATCAATCCCGGCAACTCCAACCAGATCGTGGGTGGCTCCAACGAGATCTTCTGCCTGCCCATGCGCGGTTATTTCTCGACGCAAGGCGGCAAGAGCGGGTCCTGGCAAGCGGTCGATCTGCCGCTGCCGCCGCCTCTGACGACCAACGGCCAGGACTTCGGATCCGATCCAGGTGTGGCCTGGGACACCCTGGGCAACGTCTACTACGTTTACATCGTCGTCTTCTTCAACCGGTTCTTCAGCTCGATCCAGGGCACCGAGATGGCGGTCGCCCGATCGAGTGATCAGGGCAAGGACTGGACTGCGACCTTCTTCAACCAGAACGCCGGAACGGGGAAGTTCAACGACAAGCCGATGATCACTGTCGATACCAACCCGTCCAGCGCGCACTTGAACACCGTGTACGTGGCGTGGGACAACGCCAGCTTCAACCAGGGCAAGTCCTCGAACAACGACGTAATTCTGGTCAGCAGTTCGTCCGACCAGGGCGCGACGTTCACCTCACCGGTCCCGGCGAGCCCGAGCCAGAGCGGACAGGCTGCAGTCATCGGAGCAGACCCGTTCGTAGCGCCGGACGGCACGCTTTTCGTGGCGTGGACCGACGCCATCAACCCGGCCATCAGAGTCGCCGCCTCGCATGACGGCGGCGTTTCGTTCGGTGCGCCGAGCCTCATTTCGACCACCAATGCCGTGTTCCAGACGCTTCCTCCTGCACAGGCTCTACGCGGGGCCTTGATCTATCCGGCCTGCGCGGCGGACGCCGGCGCTCGCCTCTACTGCTCGTGGTCCGACGCGACAGCGTCGAGTGGCGTGGGCGTTTTCGTCTCCCACTCCGACGATGGCTCGAGCTGGACGGCGCCGGTGCGGGTCGATGATGCGACGGTCCTGAACGACCAGTTCAACCAGTGGCTCTCTGTCGACCCGATCACTCAAAACGTGGTGTTGACCTGGTACGACACTCGCAACGACTCGACCCGAAAGTCGACCAACTACTTCTTCAGCGAATCCAAGAACCGCGGGGCCACATTCTCGGCCAACCTGCAGGTGGCGACCGCCTCGACCGACGAGACGGTCACCGGCGCCAACCTCGGCAATCAGTACGGCGACTACGAGGGAGTCGCGGCCTTCGGTGGCTCAGTACACCCGATCTGGACTGACCGAAGGGCCAGCATCGCAGCTATCCCCGGCCTCGACGAGGAGATCTTCACCGCAACCATCAAGGAGTAGCCTTCAGGGCGCCGTCGCATAATCGCATCCATGGCGACGGCGCTCTCCCTCACCCACCTCGGCTCGCTCATGCGCGGGGTGCGCAGCGTGGACGAGGTGGGCGCGGACGAGCGGGCCGCGGCCCTGGCCAAACGCTCGATCAAGAAGTCCTCGAAGCTCTGGGCGCTGGACCTGGCCGTGCGATGCATGGACCTCACGACGCTCGAGGGCGCCGACACCCCCGGCAAGGTTGCCGCGATGTGCGCCAAGGCAATCCGCCCCAAGCCCGGCGACCCGACGATTCCGTCGGTGGCGGCGGTGTGCGTGTACCCGCTGCGAATCGCCGACTGTGTGGAGCACCTCCGCGGAAGCAACGTGCGCATCGCATCGGTCGCCACCGCCTTTCCCTCGGGCCAGAGCTTCACCTCGATCAAGGTCGCGGAGACCGAGGAGGCGGTGAGGGCCGGCGCGCATGAGATCGACATGGTCATCGACCGCGGCGCTTTCCTGTCCGGCGACTACCAGCGCGTGTATGACGAGATCGTCGCGGTGAAAGAGGCATGCGGCCCCGCGCACCTCAAGGTGATCCTCGAGACGGGCGAGCTCGGCACCTACGATGCCGTGCGCCGCGCGAGCATCCTCGCCATGGCGGCCGGGGCCGATTTCATCAAGACCTCGACCGGCAAGGTGCAGCCGGCTGCGACGCTCCCCGTCGCGCTCGTGATGATGGAGTCGATCCGCGACTTCGTCCGTGAGACGGGTCAGCCGGTCGGCTTCAAGGCCGCGGGGGGAATTCGCACCGCCAAGCAAGCCATTGCCTATCTCGTGTTGACGTACGAGACATTGGGTCCGGACTGGATGACTCCCGACCGGCTGCGACTCGGCGCGTCGACGCTGCTCAACGATGTGCTGATGCAGATCGACAAGGAGCGCACCGGCGCCTACCAGTCCCCGGACTACTTCACGATCGACTGATGGCTCTCACGAAAAAGCAGACCGCTGAGCTGGCGAAGCAGGTCTTCGAATACGCCCCGGCCCCGGAGTCGATCGACCACGTCAAGATCCAGCCGCGCTACGGCCTGTTCATCGGCGGCCGGATGGTCGAAGGGCACAGCAAGAAGCGCTTCCCGACGATCAACCCCGCGACCGAGACCAAGCTTGCCGAGGTGGTCGAGGCCGATGACGTCGACGTCGACCGCGCGGTGAAGGCGGCGGACAAGGCATTCGATTCGTGGGCTCACCTCGCGCCATCGCAGCGCGCCCGCTACCTGTTCCGCATCTCGCGCCTGATCCAGGAGCGCTCGCGCGAGCTGGCGGTCGTCGAAACGATGGACGGCGGCAAGCCGATCAAGGAGTCCCGCGACGTCGATATCCCGCTGGCCGCGGCCCACTTCTTCTATTACGCGGGCTGGGCCGACAAGCTCGAGTGGGCGTTTCCCAACCGCAAGCCGAAGCCGATCGGCGTCGCGGGCCAGGTCATTCCCTGGAACTTCCCGCTCCTGATGCTCGCGTGGAAGATCGCGCCCGCCCTCGCGGCCGGCAACACTGTCGTCCTCAAACCGGCGGAGACGACGCCGCTGTCGGCGATGGTTTTTGCGGAGATCTGCATGCAGGCGGACCTGCCGCCTGGCGTCGTAAACATCGTCACCGGCGCGGGCAAGACCGGGTCGCTGGTCGTCACCCACCCCGACGTGAAGAAGGTCGCATTCACCGGCTCGACCGAGGTCGGCAAGCTCATCCAGCGCAGCATCGCGGGCAGTGGCAAACGGCTGACCCTGGAACTGGGTGGCAAGGCGGCCAACATCGTGTTCGAGGACGCGCCGCTCGACCAGGCCGTCGAAGGCATCATCAACGGCATCTACTTCAACCAGGGCCACGTGTGCTGCGCGGGCAGCCGGCTGCTGGTCCAGGAGTCGATCGCCGAGCCTCTCCTCGAGAAGCTCAAGCGCCGCCTCTCCACCCTTCGCCTTGGCGACCCGCTCGACAAGAACACGGACATCGGCGCCATCAACTCGAAAGCGCAGCTCGAGAGGATCCAGGGCCTCGTGGAGTCGGGAATCGAAGAAGGCGCTGAGCTCTATCAGCCCGACTGCGTCCTCCCCGAGCGCGGCTTCTGGTTCCCGCCGACGCTGTTCACCAACGTCTCGCAGTCGTACCGCATCGCTCGCGAGGAGATCTTCGGGCCGGTGCTGTCGGTGCTGACCTTCCGCACGCCGAACGAGGCGGTCGAGAAGGCGAACAACACGCCGTACGGCTTGTCCGCGGGTGTCTGGACTGACAAGGGCTCGCGGATCCTGTGGATGGCGGAGCGCCTGCGGGCCGGGGTGGTGTGGGCCAACACATTCAATCGCTTCGATCCCACCTCGCCATTCGGCGGGTACAAGGAATCCGGATTTGGCCGCGAGGGCGGCGTCCACGGCCTGCTGCCCTACCTCGAGCTCAACTGATGGACGTTCGCAAGACGTACAAGCTCTTCGTCAACGGCGAGTTCGTCCGCTCGGAGTCCGGCCGGGCCTACCGGCCGGATGGCAACGTGAACGTGCCGCGCGGCTCGCGCAAGGACCTGCGCGACGCGGTCCGCGCCGCGCGCACCGCGTTCCCGGCATGGTCAGGGAGGACCGCGATGAACCGCGGCCAGATCCTCTATCGAGCGGCCGAGATGCTAGACGGCCGTGGGTCGCAGTTCATCGAGCTGCTGGGTGGCGGCGCGCGCGCTCGGCGGGAGCTGGACCAGGCGGTCGAGACCCTGGTCTGGTACGCGGGCTGGACCGACAAGCTGTCCCAGGTCACCGGCACCGTGAACCCGGTCTCCGGACCCTACTTCAACTTCACGATCCCGGAGCCGACCGGCGTGGTGGGAATCGTCGCGCCCGAAGACGACGCGCTCGGGGGACTGGTGCGGCGCATCGCGCCCGCGCTTTGCGGAGGCAACGTGGTGGTCGCGCTCGCCGCCGAATCGCATCCGCTCGCCGCGCTCACGCTGGCCGAGGTGCTGGCCACCAGCGATCTGCCGGGCGGGGTGGTCAACATCCTGAGCGGGCAGCGCAAGGAATTGATTCCGTGGCTGGCCGCGCACATGGACGTGAACGCGATCGATGTGGCCGGCTGCACCGGCGACGAAATCAAATCAATCGAGGAAGCGGCGGCAGGCAACGTAAAGCGTGTGATCAGAGTCGCAGCGACCGAACGAAGCCCTTACCTGGTCGCCGCATTCATGGAGATGAAGACGGTCTGGCACCCGATCGGGGTATAGGCGTCAGGCATCCGCTCGCGTTGGTATCCGCCCGATCGCCGCTACGAACAAGTCCCAGAAAGCCGCATCGTCGATGCTGGTGCCGACCATCGCGTTCGGAGTCACGGCGGCGCGCATCCGAAAGTCGGTGACCGTCATGCCTCTTGTGAACTCCCCGGCGAGCTCAACCTCGACCCGCGCCTCCCTGCAGCTCACAAGCTCGGGCCTGGCCACGCGCGCGACGGCGCACGGGTCGTGCACGTGCGGCGACGCGGTGCCGAACTCATGCAGCTGCCGGTCCCGATAGAAACCCAACATACCTACGACCGCAGCCGCAAGCCCCGTCCCAAGCGCTGCGATCCTGGCCAGCACCTCAGCGGTCGCGTTCGCCATGTGGGTCACGTCGAGGCCGATCATCGTGAGCGGCCAGCCCGCTGTGAACACCGCCGCAGCGGCCTCCGGGTCGACATAAACATTGAATTCCGCGGCGGGCGTGACGTTGCCGCGGGTGTAGGAGCCCCCCATCAGAACGACCTCTCGAACGCGATCGGCGATCCGCGGCTCCCTACGCAGCGCCATCGCGATGTTGGTGAGCGGCCCGGTCGGCACCAGGGTGATCTCGCCCGGTGCCGCCATCACGAGCTCGATGATGAGGTCGACGGCATGCTCGGAGATCACGTGCACCGTAGGCTCGGCCCACGTGTGGCCCTGTAGGCCGGTCGTGCCATGGATCTCGGTTGCGGTCACGAGCGGGCGAACGAGCGGCGCCGAGCAGCCCGCCGCGAGAGGGACATCGGTGATGCCGGCCAACGTGCAGACCCGGCGAGCGTTCAGCGTGGTCAGGTCGAGTGTGTGGTTGCCCGCGACCGTCGTGATGGCGGCAAGTTCGACCTCGGGCGTCCCGCGCGCCAGGAGGATGGCCATCGCGTCGTCATGGCCCGGGTCGCAGTCGAGGATGATGCGCCTCGTCAAGCCTTGGCCCGGCTGAACGTGCTTTCGAGATCGATGTCAAACAGCCGCTTGAGATCGTCCGGCCACGGAAGCGAGGGTCGGGCTCCGACCTTGGTCACCGCGGCCGCGCCCGCCGCGCCACCCAGCCGGACGGCGTCAGCGATGCTCGATCCGCGCGCCAGAGAGAAGGCAGCGGCTCCGACCATCGCGTCACCGGCGGCGGTGCTGTCGACGGCGTCGACGCGCAGTGGATCGATGCGCGTGGGGCGGCTATTCTCGTAAAGGATCGCGCCTTCCGCTCCGAGGGTGACGGCGAGGGCACGCACAGAGCGTTGCAGCGTGGCTCGGCCCAGCTCTTCGGCCTCGCCTTCGTTGACGATGAGCAGGTCGACCTCAGGCACTGGCAAACCCACCATCGCAGCACTTGGTGCCGCATTCAAGATCACGCGCGCGCCCGCATCGTGCGCCGCACTGATCGCGGAGAGGACCGCGGGCATGGGTATCTCGAGCTGCAGGACGACCACGTCGGTTGAACGAAGCACGTCTCGCAGCCGCCTGACCTCTTCATCGCCTACCGCCGAGTTGGCGCCTGGTGCCACCGTAATCTGGTTCTGACCGCTCTTGTCGACGACGATCAATGCGGCCCCGCTTGGTTGTGCGGGATCGACAGTGACGCACGAGATGTCAACGTGGTCATCCTTCAAGCCAGCAATCAGCTCGGCTCCGAAGAGGTCATTGCCTACCCGTCCGATCATCTTGACCGAGGCGCCAAGCCGCGCGGCCGCGATCGCCTGGTTGGCGCCTTTGCCACCGTGAATCGTGAGAAGGCGATCACCGAGCACGGTATCGCCGGGGCGCGGAAGGTTCGACACGTGCACCGCGAGGTCCATGTTGATGCTGCCCAGCACGACCACGCCGCCCATGCGGCAATACTGCACCGCGGACGTCTTTAGAATTGCACTTGCATGACTGAGGTCCTGACCCAGCCGGCCCCGATCGAGGTTGAGGGTCCCGGCCTGGACAGGGCCAGCACCGGCAAGCCCATGATCACCGCCGACCGCATCGCCCGGCGCGTGCGGAGACTCGGGCGGCACATCTCAGACGTCTACGCGGATATCGATACCCCGCTTGTGATGGTGGTGATCCTCAAGGGTGCGACCGTGTTCGCGGCCGACCTCCTCCGCAGCCTCAGCATCCCGGCCGAGCTCGAGTTCGTGCGCGCGTCGAGCTATCCGACCGGCACGTCTAGCAACGGCAAGCTTCGCCTGGCCCACATGGTGGAAGGACCGCTGGTCGGACGGCACGTGCTGCTCGTCGAGGACATCATCGACTCGGGCGTCACGGTCAACGCGGTGGCGAGGCGCATCCGGCGCCTCGGCGCGGCGTCGGTCCGGCTCGCGGCCATGCTCGACCGCCCCGCGCGGCGGCAGGTTGACGTGAAGATCGATTTCACAGGCTTCGTCATCCCCGACCGTTTCGTGATCGGCTACGGCCTCGACTACGCCGGGCTGTATCGCGAGCTGCCCCACATCTATTCGCTGACATAGCGTCTCCGTATCTCGGCTGGAAGAAGGCCGAGCTGCACTGCCACCTCGACGGCGCGGTGCGAGTAGCCACCGCGGAGGAGCTTTCGGGCAGTCGAGGGCTCCGGATGGTCGCGCCCGACGACTGCCCCAGCCAGGCCGAGTACATCAAGTACTTCGACGACGCCGTCGCGGTGATGCAGACCGCGGGCGCCCTCGAACGCATCGCGTACGAGCTGTGCGTCGACTCGGCGGCGGAGAACATCGACTACCTGGAGGTGCGGTGGGCGCCCCGCCTGCATATCCAGAATGGCCTGACGGTCGCGCAAGCGATCGGCGCGGTGCTCTCCGGACTCGGTTCAGGCCCGATCGAAGCGGTCGCGATCGTCTGCGCGATGCGACATCACCCACCCCAAGAAAACGTCGATCTCGCGCGGATCGCGGGCGGATTCGCCGGCCGCGGTGTGGTCGGCTTCGACCTGGCCGGCGACGAGGCGCGGTATCCCGCGGGGCCTCACAAGCCGGCGTTCGAGGCCGCTCGCGGGGCCGGCCTGCATCTCACGTGCCACGCAGGCGAGGCCGGCGATCCATCGAGCGTCGAGGAGGCGCTGGATCTCGGCGTGGAGCGCGTCGCCCACGGAGTCATCGGGGCCCGCGATCCCCGCATCGTGGAGCGCGTGCGAAGGGAGGGCATCGTGCTCGACATGTGCCCGACCGCAAACTGGAAATGCAAAGCGGTGCAAAAACTCTCCGACCACCCGCTGCCGCGGCTGCTGCGGGCCGGCGTGCGGTGCACGATCAGCACGGACTCGCGCACGGTCGCCGACACGACACTGAGCCACGAGTTCGAGTTGATGTCGCAACTGGGAATGACCGACGAAGAGCTCCAGCGATGCAACGAAACCGCGTACGACTCGAGATTCCGCTAGCGACCCGGCCGACACCCCGGATAGTCCGGACTATGCGTGCCCACCAGTCGTCCCAACCCCGGATAGTCCGGACTATCCGGGGTCAGCCCGGCTCAGCCCGTTCCGAACAACCTGTCGCCGAAGTCACCCAGCCCCGGGACGATGTACGCACGATCGTTGAGCCGCTCGTCCAGCGCCGCGGTGTAGACGTCGACCTCGGGGTGTCGCTCCTCGAGGACCTTCACCCCTTCAGGAGCGGCCACGATGCACACCATCCGCGTGTCGCGCCCGCCCGCCTCTTTGATCAGGTCGAGAGCCTGCGCCGCGGAGCCTCCGGTCGCCAGCATCGGGTCGAGTAGCAGAGGAATCTTTCCCTTGAGGCTGGGCAGCTTCTTGTAGTAGATCCGCGCGACCGCGGTCTCCTCGTCGCGCTCGAGACCGATGTATCCGACGCTGACCCTCGGCAGCAGCTCCAGCACCGGAGCGAGCAGGCCCAGGCCCGCGCGCAGGACCGGGATCGCGACTACCTCCTGCTCGACCTCGAGCGCCGGCGCGTCGGCGAGCGGCGTGCGAACGGTGCCTTTCCGCACCGGCAGGTCGGCGGTGGCTTCGTAGAGCAGCAGCGTGATCGCGTTGCGCGCCAGCGCCCGAAATTCCTCCGGTTCGGTCGAGGTGTCGCGCAGTCCCCGCAAGCAGTCCGCGACGAGCGGATGCTTACTTACGATCAGCGGCACGGGCGTCGCGCGCGATGAGCCTGCGCAGTGCGTCGACCGCAACCCTCAGCATGCGATCCATGAAGGAGGGGTCGAGGTGATGGATCTCCCCCGCGCCGAGCTCGTCCACACACAGATTGATCGTGGCGGCGCGCATCTTGCGCACGCGCGATACGACGAAGAGAGTCGACGACTCCATGTCGTTGCTCAAGATGCCTGCCTTGGACCACATCTCGAGCTCATCCCGCAGGTGCGGGCGCGGCATGCGGTCGGGCAGGAGGTCGGAGTAAAGGGCGTCGACCGAGCGGATCACGCCGACGTGGTAAGGCACGCCTGACGCCTCGGCCGCCTCGACGAGCGCATTCACCATGTGCAGCGAGGCCACGGCCGGGTATTCGGTTGGGACGTAGCCGTTCGGCGTCCCCTCCGACCGGACCGCGGCGTAGCCAATCACGAGGTCGCCCATCTTGATCTCTGGCTGGGCCGCGCCACATGTGCCCACGCGAAGGAGCGTGTGCACGCCGAGCTCGTTGAGCTCTTCCACCGCGATCGCGACCGACGGACCGCCCATGCCGGTGGACATCGCGGAAACCGGGACGCCGTCGAGCTTGCCGGTGAACGTCCTGTACTCACGGCTGAATGCGATCTCTCGCGCGCCGTCCAGGTACTTCGCGATCATCGGCGTCCGGCCTGGGTCCCCGGGGACCAACACGTAATCTCCCACGTCGCCGTGCCCCAGGCCGATGTGGTACTTCTTCTCGGTCACAGCCATCGTGGGCGAAATACTAGCCGCCCGCGCTGACTCCGTTCTTATCCACCCGGGCAAGGATGTGGGGCGGGCGGCGCACCTCTCGGTCGCTCAGGCGCCATGCATTGCGAATCCGGCCGGTGACCCGGTCGGCCACCTCGTGGGATCGGGCGTGGACGACCGCCAGCGGATCGCCGGCTCGCACCTGCGCGCCGACCGGCGCCTCGATGACCAGCCCGGCGGCCGGATCGACCCGATCCTCCTTGCGGATCCGCCCCGCGCCAAGCTCGAGCGCGGCGAGCCCGATCTCCAGCGCATCGACCGATTCCACATGACCGCCGGCCTCCGCCTTGACCGCAACCTGGACCGGAGCCACCGGCAGGCCTCGCTCCAGGCGGCCACCCTGCGCCGCGAGCATGCGCTCGAAGGTCTCCCTCCCGGCGCCGGACCGAAGCACTCTCTCCGGATCCGTCGCCACCCCTGCGAGCCGGCACATCTCGCGGGTCACCCTCAGGCACACCTCGAGCAGCTCGGCGTCCCCGTTGCCGGCCAGGGCGTCGAGCGCCTCTTGAACCTCGAGCGCGTTACCCACGGTGCGGCCCAGCGGGTTGTCCATCGCGGTCACGAGCGCCACAGTGCGGCGACCAGCGCCTTCGCCGAGCTCCACCATCTCGGCGGCGAGCTCCTCCGCCGATGCCACGTCGGGCATGAACGCTCCGCGCCCGAACTTGACGTCGAGCACGATGGCGTCGGCGCCCGCAGCGATCTTCTTCGACATCACGCTGGACGCGATCAGCGGCACCGAAGGCACGGTCGCCGTGACGTCGCGCAGGGCGTAAAGGAGCTTGTCCGCCGGCACCATGAGCGGCGACTGCGCGGCAACTGCGATCCCGACGTCGCGGACCTGCCTGATGAAGCGCTCGGGCTCCAGGTCGACCGTCAGCCCGGGAACCGACTCCAGCTTGTCCAGGGTCCCACCGGTGTGGGCGAGCGCCCGGCCGCTCAGCTTCGGCACCTTGACCCCGCATGCAGCGGCGAGCGGTGCCGCGACCAGCGTCACCTTATCGCCGACACCGCCCGTCGAATGTTTGTCGACCTTGATCCCCGGGATCGCGCTGAGGTCGAGCACCTCGCCGCTGGCGACCATCGCCTGTGTGAGCGCGAGCGTCTCGGCGGCCGTCATGCCGCGGATGCAGACGGCCATCAACCAGGCAGCCATCTGGTAGTCGGGGATCTCGCTTCGTAGGTAACCGGTGATCAGAAACCGGATCTCGTCCGGCGGGTGCTCGCGTCCGTCGCGCTTGTGCCCGATGACCTCGAGCGGGTTCACACGGGATGTGGCCCGGCGACAGGGCGGGGCGTCGAGCTCTCGCCCGACGCCCCTTCAGACCTCAGGGCTGGCCGCACTTGGCCGGGCACGTGGTGACCGAGCCGTTCTTCATTCCGTTGAGAGCCGCGGTGAGCTTGGCCTGCAGTGCCGCGCTGATCATGCCCTCCTTGCCGTGGAAGGGTGAGATGCCGATGCCGTTGTTCGCGGCGTTGAACAGCGTATCCCCCGGCGCGATTGTGCCGTCGTTGACCTTCTTGATCGCCTGCTCGACCGCGTTGCTGAGGTGCTTCTCGGCCGAGGTCACGAGGCAGGGGTCAGCGTTGGGGTACGAGAGGTACTGGTCGACGTCGACGCCGATCGCGTAGACGTTGGCCGCGCATGCCGCGTCTAGCACGCCGTTGCCGGTCTTGCCTGCGACCTGGAAGAGCACGTCATCGTGGTTCTGGCTGATCAACTGCGAGCCAAGCACTTTGCCGGCTACGGGGTCGTTGAATGCCTTGGTGAAGTCGCTGGTCGAGACGTACGCTACGTCGACCTTGACGCTGGGGTCAATGGCCTGAGCGCCGAGCTGGAAGCCCTGGATATAGCGGACGACAGGAGGAACGACGTTGATGCCGCCGACCGCGGCGATGTGCTTGGTCTTGGTGATGCTCGCGGCGACCATGCCCGCGAGGTAACCGGGCTGGTCCTCCTGGAAGTAAAGCGAGGTGTAGTTGGGGAGGAGCGTCTTCGGGTCACCCTTGCACCCGAACGTGGTGTCCAGGTTGCCCGAGGTGTCGATGCAGATGGGCGACTGGTCGACGCCGATGAACTTCACGTTGGGGTTCTTCTTGGCGGCGGTCGTCGTGGCACCCGACTCGTCGAAGGCGACGGTGACGATCAAGTTGTAACCGCTGTCGACAAAGGTCTGGATGTCTTTCGCATAGTCCGTGCTGTCCACCGGCACCACGGTGGCCGGGTCCTTGGCGCCGATGTCGGCGGCTCCTTTCTTGGCGCCTTCCCACGAATACTGGCTGAAGTTGTGGTCCTGGAGGGTCCCGGTGGCCGACATGAGGGCGATCTTCCACTTCGAGTTCGTCGTCGTGGTGGGGGACCCACCGCACGCAGCAAGAACCAGCAGAACAAGTGTCATAGCCGCTACGCGCGGCACGCCCAAGGTCAACATTCAAACCCTCCTTAGCGGCTGCTCAAAACCTAGATCCGGAAATGGCCATGGATTAACCTCTCAGACGGGCGATATTGTGCCCGATCTCACTCCGCAGCGCGCGGGCTCCTCCATGGCGATCGACGTCGATGGCGCACCCGGAGCAACGTCTCCCGGCGAGATCTTCAGGTGGTACGCCGGCACCGCTGAGTCCCTAGCTCAGGACGCGCTCTCGCGCTGGTAGGGCCGTCCGTCTGCGGCGGGAGCAATGCTGCGACCGATCAGCCCCGCCAGGACAACGATCGTGATCAGGTACGGCAGCGCGTCGAAGAACTGCGTCGGGACATGGTCGAGCAAGGTTCCCAGCTCACCTGTAGGCGGGGAGATGCTGATCGTCTGGCTGATCGCCTGCGATGCCGCAAACAGCAGCGCTGCACCGAAGGCTCCCAACGGCGTCCACCGACCGACGATCATCGCGGCGAGGCCGATGAAGCCGCGCCCCTGGGTCATTCCCGCCTGAAAGCCGTTTGTCGCCTCGATGCTGAGATAAGCGCCACCAAGCGCGGCCAGCGCGCCTGACAGGACGACGTTGCGATAACGGGTGCGAATGACATCGATGCCGACCGTCTCCGCCGCGCGAGGGTGCTCGCCGACCGCGCGCGTCCGGAGCCCCCACCGCGATCGGAACAGGAAGATCTGAAAGACGACCACGATGATGACCATGAGGATGCCGATCGGGCCCTGACCGAACAGGGCGTCGATCAGCCAACCGACGAGCGGAATATTGCTCACCGCCGAGGGGATGGTCAGCGCGGTGAAGTTGCTGGTCACGGGAAGGGATACGGTGGCCAGCAGGGTGTTCAGATAGCCCGTCATCCCGAAGGCCGCGATGTTGATGATGGCGCCGGCGATGATCTGGTCGGCTCGCACGCTGATCGAAAGCCACGCGTGCAGCAGCGACAGCAGCATTCCGGCGATGATGGCCGCGAGCAGGGCGAGCACCAGGGGAACGGTCAAGCCGAAGACCGGGGTCGGTGTGCCGGGACCCATGATGCCCGTGATCACGGCTTCCGCGAACCAACCGGTGAAGGCGGCCGTGAGCATGATGCCTTCGAGCCCGATGTTGACGACGCCCGAACGTTCGCACATCACTCCACATAGGGCGGCAAGGCAGATCGGAACCGCGAGCTCCACCGCCACCCGGGACATGAAGGGCAGCGCGTTCAGGAAGTACTCCACGAACTGGAACACGATGCCGAGCACCGGTATCCCGTTGATCGTGTGCAGAAAGGAGTCCATCAGGTCAGGGTCTCGCGCCCGTAAGAGCGCGTGATGGTCTGGAAGCCGGTCTGCTCGGCTCCGGCCACCCCACGCAGCCGCAGCAGGCGACGCAAGACGGCATTGGCGATGAGGAAAAGCAGGATGAGCGCCTGGATGAAGTCGACGAGCTCGACTGGGATGCCTGCGTTGATCTGCATCGGGGGCGCCCCCGCCCGCATCGCACCGAAAAGTAGGGCGGCGAACATGATGCCGATCGGGTTGGACCGGCCGAGGAGGGCCACGGTGATCGAATCGAACCCGACCTTGGTCTGGAACGTCGTGTTCATACGGTGGCTGATGCCGAGGATCGTGCAGGCGCCGGCCAGTCCCGCCAGCATGCCGGCAATGCTCATCGTCAGCACGATCATCAGCCGTGGGTTCACGCCCGCGTAACGGGCCGCATCGGGGTTCGCGCCTACGGCACGAATCTCGAATCCCCGTGTCGTCCTGAAAAGGAGGAACCACGCAATCGGAACCGCGGCAAACGCGAGGAGGATGCCGAGGTGCCCGGTGCTCCCGATGAGGATGGGCAGCGCCGCGGCGCCGACGTCCGGCGTGGTCGGCGGGTTCGACCCCATCTCCTTGAGCGGACCCTTCACGATCCAGGCCAGGGAGGCCAGGGCGATGTAGTTCATCATGATCGTGGTCACGACCTCGTGCGCCCCTGACGTCGCTTTCAAGAGCCCGGGCACGAAACCCCAGGCCGCCCCGGCGAGCGCCCCACCCGCGAGCGCCGCCGGGATGGCGATGGCCGGCGGCGAGCTCTGCATGTTGGCGGCGACCGCCACCGCCCCGACCGCGCCCATGAGGAACTGCCCCTGCGCGCCGATGTTGAACAGACCGGCCCGGAACCCGATCCCCACGCCGAGGCCGGCCAGCAGCAGCGGCGTCGTGATGACAAGGGTCGTCACCACCGAGTTGAAGGACCCAAAAGCGCCCTGCGCGAGGGCCTGGTACGCCGTCAGAGGAAGAGTCGGGTCGAATGGGTTCTTGAGCACGAGCGTGCTGGACAGGATGATCACGATCGCGCCGACAAGGAGGGCCAGGAAGAACGAGACCAGCGGCACAGCAATCAGCGACCACAGGTAGCGCAGCAGGGCCCGCGGGCGCGGCAATCGGGCGATCGCCTGGCTCACGTCGACGTGCCGGTGGCTTCGTGAGTTTCGTCGGTCGCGCCGCCGGTGGCCATCAAAAGCCCGACCTGGTTCTTGTCGGCCTGCCTCCCATCGACGAAAGCGACCAGCTTGCCGCGGTACATCACGGCGATCCGGTCAGAGAGCTCCAGGACTTCGTCGAGCTCGGCCGACACCAGCAGGACCGCTGTGCCCGCGTCCCTCTTCTCGATGATCCGCTTGTGGATGAACTCGATGCTGCCCACGTCGAGGCCGCGAGTCGGCTGGTCGAGAACCAGCAGAGTGGTGTCGCCTCCGAACTCTCGAGACACGATGAGCTTCTGCTGATTACCGCCCGAAAGCGTTTGGGCCGCGACCTCAGTTGATGGAGTGCGCACATCGTACTCACGCACGCGTTGGCGCGCAGCTGCGAGGATCGCGCGTCCATCCCGCACCAGCCCATGCGCGAACGGAGGCTTGTAGTAGCTGGTCAAGACCAGGTTGTCAGTCAGCGGAAAAGCCAGGATCAGACCGAACCTATGTCGGTCCGCCGGCACGTATCCAACGTTCGCCTCGTTGATTTGACGGGGCGAAGCGCCCGTCACGTTGCGGCCGTTCAGCCACACGCGACCTGAGGCGACCCGGCGCAGGCCGACCAGCGCTTCGACGAATTCATCCTGGCCGTTGCCGGCAACTCCCGCGATGCCGAGGATCTCACCGCGTCGAATCTCCACGTCGACGCCGCGTACGACCTCGTTGCCGCGGTCGTCTCGGACGTGCAGGTCTTCGACCTTGAGCATCACCTCAGTTGGATGCGATTCCCCGCGATCGACTGTCAGCTGGACGGAGCGCCCGACCATCAGCTCGGCCAGCTCCTTGTCATCCGTCTCGGCGGGGCGGCGCTCGCCCACCACACGTCCGCGGCGGATCACTGTGATCCGGTCGGCAATCTCCAGGACCTCATGCAGCTTGTGGCTTATGAAGATGATCGACCGGCCGTCATTGGCCAGGTTGCGAAGGAGCACGAAGATCTCCTCGGTCTCGGCCGGGGTGAGCACAGCGGTGGGCTCATCAAGGACGAGGATCTGCGCGTCGCGATAGAGGGTCTTCAGGATCTCGACTCGCTGCTGCTGGCCGACGGACAGCGACTCCACCTTGGCGTCCGGGTCGAGCTCGAACCCAAATCTGCCGGCCAGCTTGCGGATCCGCCGGCTGGCCTCGCGCCTGTCGAGGAAGACGGGGTTCGCCATGGTTTCCTCGCCGAGCACGACGTTCTCGGCGACCGACAGAACGGGGATCAGCATGAAGTGCTGGTGCACCATCTCGATTCCGCGGGCGATGGCGTCGGAAGGTCCGGCGATCCGGACGGCCTGGCCGTCGACGAGAATCTCACCCTCATCCGGGACCGCGAGACCGTAGAGGATGTTCATCAGGGTGGTCTTGCCGGCGCCGTTCTCCCCGAGAAGGGCGTGGATCTCGCCCTGCCTCAGGTCGAGGTCGATGTGGTCGTTGGCGACGACACCGGGGTAGCGCTTGGTGATGCCCCTCATCTCAAGCTTCGGGGGGGTGGACGGTGGTTCAGGGGCGGCCGGCGCTGCTTCCGAAGTCATCCAGGAGAACTGTACTCACCTCCCTGATGCCTGCGAGCCGCCGCCACCCCTGCCGTGGAAGCGCCTCCTCGTCCACATGCTCGAGCTGCCAGGTCACCACGTAAGGGATGTGGATGGCGAAGGCGCCAAGCTCGACGACCGGCACCACGTCCGACCGGAGCGAGTTGCCGACCATCACGAACTCTTCGGGCTTGATGCCGCGGCGCTGGAACACTCCGCGATAGGTGTCCGCGTTCTTCTCGCTGAGGATCTCGACGCCGAGAAACATCTCGCCCAGCCCCGACCGGGCGAGCTTGCTCTCCTGGTCGAACAGGTCGCCTTTGGTGATAAGCAGCAGGTCGTATCGACCACTGAGCCCACGAAGCGTCTCTTCGACGCCATCGAGAAGCTCGGTCGGCTGCATCAGCATGCGCTTGCCCCAGCCCAGGATCACCTCGAGGTCGGCGGTCGGGATGCGCGCCCGCGTCAGCTCGATCGCGGTCTCGATCATCGAGAGCGTGAACGACTTCACGCCGTAGCCGTAGATGCTGAGATTCTTCATCTCCATCTCGGCCAACCGCGTGTCGACGTCTGCGTCGGGGACGTGTCGCTTCAACAGGTCGCGGAATTCGCCCTGCGTGACATGAAAGCGCGTCTCGCTGTGCCACAGCGTGTCGTCCCCGTCGAACCCAACCACCCGGACCGGCATGAATCGATTATCTAGGCCCGAGCCGAACCTTCGGCCACGGCGAGGGGCAGCGTGAGCGTGAAGGTCGAACCCTCGTCGACAACAGATTTCTGCAGCGCCAGGGTGCCTCCATGCGCGATGGCAAGCTCGCGGCTGATGTAAAGCCCGAGCCCCGTTCCGGGCACATTCTCGAAACCGGGCTGCTGTCCTCGGCGAAAGGGCTCGAAGACCGCCTCGCGCATCCCTTCGGGGATCCCGATGCCGTTGTCGTCGACACGAATCTTGGCGCAAGGTCCCTCGAGCGAAAGCCGGACCAGGATGCGAGCCGGCCGTGTTGCATAGATCAGCGCGTTGTTGAGCAGGTTGTCGATCAGATGACCGAGCTGGCTTGCATCGGCCACCACCTCGACTCGCTCGTCTGGAATCTTCATCGAGATCTGCCCACCGGCCAGGCCCGCCCGTGGGCGCGCTCTCTCCACCGCGGCCTCCACCACCCTCCGCAGGTCGAGCTTTTCGCGCCCAGGAATCACAGCGCCATCAAGCCGCGAGACCTCCAGGAGGTCGTCCATGATCCTGTTCAGCTCCCATGTTTTGGCGGTGAGGATCTCGAGAGGGCCGACCCACTTGGGCGGCGGATTGCCGAGGTCCCCACCGGAGAGCAGCGACAGGTAGCCACCGAGCACGCTGAGCGGGCTGCGCAGCTCGTGCGCCGCCGTCCTGAGGAATTCGCTCTTCGCCTCATTCGACATCCGCGCCGCCGTGTAAAGCCGCGACATCTGCTCCTCGCGGTCCCTGGTGTCGACGTAGGAGGCCAGCACGAAAGAGGCGAGCGCGACGAACACGTTGAAACCCTGGAGGGTGACCATCTTCTGGAGCAGGTTCTCCTCGGCAAAAGGACCCGTACCGTTGACCGCGGCCCACACGGCCACGCCTGACGCGATCAGCGCAGCCGGCGCCGCGCCGCGCAGCCTGAACCGGACGGCGGCATAGGCGATCAGGGGAAAGACCAGGTATTCGAGGCGGAACGGGTTCTGGAAGGCGACGAACGTCACGACGGCCACCGCGCCGAGCAGCGCGGCGAGCTCGATCTGCCGGCTCCACGCCAGGGCCGGGCGCCCGGCCTGCGGCCAGAAGCTCAGCAGGAACGGCGCGACCAGCAAAACACCCATTGCGTCGCCGGTCCACCACACCGCCCACGTCTGCGCGAAGTTGGAGCCCGGGACGGAGCCGGAAATGACCAGGACGAGGCTTCCCACTGTCGCGCTGACAGCCATCCCGGTGAGCGCACCCAGGAGGATGATCACCGCGGCGTCGCGGAGGCGGTCGAGCTCAAGCCGAAAGCCCGCACGCTTCATGAGCGCGGCCGCGGTGAGAGGCGCGAGTGTGTTGCCCGCTGCGATGCACGCGGCGCCGAGGGGATTGGGGCCGATCGGCAGGTTGACTGCAAACGCCGCCACTGCGACGGCCGGCCAGACCCTCACCCCGAAGACAAGGATCGCCACCAACGCGATGCCCGTGGGCGGCCAGACCGGAGTGACCTGGCCGTGGACCAGGGCCAGCTCCAGTCCCAGACGCGCGGACACGTAGTAAGCGACAGCGACCAATGCCAGCCGCAGCCCATCGCCGGCAAGGCCCGTCCTCCGGACGGCCATCCGCCCGAGTATCGACAGGCGGCTTTCGCGCGTCAACCGCCTGATGGAACAAATGTGAAGCGCGTCCGGGTAGAAACTGAACGAGATGAAGCCTCTGAACGGAATCCATCACATCAGCGCGATCACGGCAGACGCCACCAGGAATGTCCTGTTCTACACCGGCGTCATGGGCCTCAGGCTGGTCAAGAAGACCGTCAACCAGGACAACCCCGCCGTCTATCACCTCTTCTATGCGGATGAGGAAGGCAGCCCGGGCGCTGACCTCACGTTCTTCGAGTATCCGGGCCTGGTCCGGGGCCGCGCGGGCGCAGGGATGGTCCACCGCATCGCCTTCCGAGTGGCGGGCGATGAGGCGCTCGGGTTCTGGTCGCGGCGCCTGGCCTCGTCCGGCATCGATAGCGTCCGCGAAGACGACCGGCTTCGCTTCGACGACCCGGAGGGCCTGGGCTTCGAGCTCATCGCTGAGGCGCCGCGCGACCAGCCACTCGTCGCGCGCCATCCGGAAATCCCCTCGCACCTCGCTCTTCAGGGCTTTGCGGGCGTGCGGGCGTTTGAGAGCCGCCGTCACGCGAGCCATGAGTTCCTCAGCGAGACCCTGGGTTTCAAGGGCACCGGGCCGGACAGCTACGAGTCGCGAGGCGACTCGCGCGGCTCCTTCTACGTCTACGACGCGGCTCCCGAGGCGCGTGGACTTGGCGGCTCGGGCACCGTCCACCACGTCGCGTGGTCCTCGACGATGGAAGACCACCAGGCCTGGCGCGAGAAGGTCATCGCCGGCGGCGGCGATCCCACTCCGGTGATCGACCGCTTCTACTTCCGCTCGATCTACTTCAGGGAGCCGAGCGGCGTGCTGTTCGAGATCGCCACCATCGGGCCCGGCTTCTCGGCCGACGAGCCGAAGGAGCATCTTGGGGAACGGCTATCGCTGCCGCCGGCGTTCGAATACCTGCGCGCACAGGTCGAAGCGAACCTCACACCGCTGCCGAACCCGCGGGAGACAAGCCGGATCAGCTAGATACCTGCTCGAGCAGCGCCCTCAATTCCTCCGTCTTTGCGGGCCCGAGCGCGTCGACCAGGGGTTGGAGGCGCGCACCGAGCTCGAGCCGCGGCACCTCGAATCTGTCCCAGCGCGCGTCGCCTGAAGCCACGCACGAGAACTGAAGGGTGACCCGGCCCGGTCGTTTGGAGCGCTCGCGGTAGGCCAGCTGGTTGAAGTCCGCAGAGGGGACAAGCCACGTTCTCGCCAGAAGATGTTGCTCGACATCGAGGAGGCAGACCAGATACAGAAGGCGAGCACTCTCGGGGACGGCATCGACCGGATAGTTGGCGAAGGCGACGATGCGCCCCTCGCGGTCAGCGTGAGTCGTGCCTTTCACCTGCAGCCACAGCGCTCCGTAGCCTCCGACCTCGGCGACCACGATGTCGCGGTGGTCAACATCAGGCTCGACGCGGGAGGGGATGAGACGACCCTCGGAACCGGCCAGTATCTCCGCCTCGACCATCAGCTCGACGAGGGTTCCGAGCGTGGAGCCCTCAAGCATGCCGCGAGGTGGCATCTAGCGCTTGTCTTGCAGAGTGGATGTTGACCGCACGGCTAGACGAGCGGCTTCCACCGGCGACGGAACTCGCGGCCCTGCCACCAGGGCCTGACCCGCGGCCTCAGCGCCAGCAAGAGCTCGATCGTGCCTGCGACCCACAGGCCGCCGAGGCAGTACGCACCGAGGACGTCGGTCGGCCAGTGCTCGCCCATGTAGATCCGGGAAGGCCCCATGAGAAGAACGAGGGATGCCAGCAGCACAAGGACGGCGTTGCGCAGTAGGGAGCTGGCCCAGATGATCCACACGATGCCGAATGTGGTGCCGAACAGCACGGTGGCGAAGATCACGTGGCCGGAGGGAAAGCTGAAATCAGCCAGGTGACCCGCCAGGTGCACGAAGGTTGCGGACGGCCGTGCCCGCTGCACAACGTCCTTGGTCAGCGTGCCGACCTCGCCCGCCAGCAAGGTCGAGGCCACGACCACCACAGCCTCGAGCCGCAGCCGAAGCGCGGCGAGCGCGCCGGCGATAGCGACCACGCAGACGACGTCGAGCGGAGCCCAACCGAGGTCGCTCACGTGGAGCAGGATCCAGTCCAGCACCGGCACGTTGATGCTCTGTATCGCCTGGGCAACCGGCGCATCGAAGCCGGTGATCACATCCTGCTGGTTGACGAAGACCGCCAGGCCGACGAAGCCGGCCGTCGCGATGAGGACGACCGTGGCGTAGATCGCTGCCAGCAGCCGCCCACGACGTTCCTGTTCGGGTGCGCTCTCCTTGGGCGCCGTAACGGGCGCGCTGGCTGCCACTCGCTTCATTCTCCCAGCGCGATCTGCGTCGACGTGAAGAGCTAGGCGGCGAACCGGAGCATTTCCGGCAGCGACTGCATCCTCGTTCCCTGCAGCGCCTCGAGCGCGTCGTCGACAGTCACCTGGCGGCGCCTGAAGTTGCGCAGCGCAAACCGGTCGCACGCGGTCTCGGCCCCGGCCCTCCTGCCCCGCATCTCGCGCAGGTACCAGTGGAGCCACTCGTGCAGGTAGACAAATCGCAGCACGTCGCGGCGGGTCCGGAATCGGACCTTCTCCGACAGCCAGGCAAACTTCATCGCCGCCCCCGGCTTGCGCCTCGCGTTGACGTACACAAGCTCCTCGAACGGCCGAAACGGCTCAGGCACCCGGATGATGATCCGGGCCACGTCGAACTCGCAAAGGCCGGAAAGGTGCGGGCGCTTCCGATAGCGGAGCGGCTTGATCACGACGCGGTAGTCCCCCGGCGAGGGAAGGCCCGACAGTGCCCGGCGCACGTCCGCGACTTTGAGCCCGGCCAGGTCGCTGCGGACCAGAAGGCCCATCGAGGGAGCCCGGTTCGCCGCCCTCTGCAGGGCCGCCACCGTGCGGCGGACGTCCCGCGGGTCGAAATCGGGCTCCTCCGCCAGCGCCAGGGCTGGGCGGCGAAGGGCTGTTCGGGCAAAGGGCGCGATCAACAGGCTCATGGACTGTGCTAGATAAGCGCCCACGCCTGGGGCTCTACCCGGCGCCCCTCTGGGCAGGTCGCCGCCGCGGGGTGCGCGTTTCACGACCAGAAGGAGGTGTGGCTTTGCCTGGCAAGAAGCACGGTCCGGCGATCAAGAAGCCGAAGACATACGAGGCCCTGAAGAAGAAGGGCATGAGCAAGTCCCGCGCGGCGCGAATCAGCAACGCGCAGGCCAAAAAGAGCAGGTAACCCCCGACCGCGCCCATGATTTAGGGCGTGCACAAGGTCAAGCTCGAGTCCGTCCGCCGGAAGTCGGGCGGGCGGATTCACCTCACCCCCAGGGTCCCCCGGTCAGGGAACGTCACAACCCTGTGCGGCCAGACGCTTGCCGAAGGCTCGTACACGGCCGTCGATTCCGACGCGGACTGCGCCAACTGCATCCGCCGATCCACCGACCCTTCTCGCATCTCCGGCGCTTTTTTTGAGCAGGAAGAGGGCTCGGAGCTGCTTCGGCTCTCCCTCGAGCAGGCACGCTCCCGCAAGCCCGCCCTGCGCGTCTTGCCGAGCCCGCATGCGGAGAGGGACCGGCCCGTCGTGTGGCCCGCGGCCAAGCCTCCGCCCGAAACCACCCCGGACCAGGTGGGCGAGCTGGTCACCCGCGGGTTCAAGCCGTCGGGCGAGGGGGTCTGGCGCAGCCCCCAGGGTGTGATCGTGCGCATGCGCAAGCACGGCAAGGAGTGGCGATTCTCAGAGCTCGTCTTCGAGGGGTCGGTCGTCGCCACCCGCATCGAGGGCGGGATCCGCGTCAAGGCGGGCGACGTTGAGGTCACGCCGTCAGAGGACGGCTACGAGGTGCGGATAGGCAAAAGGGCCGGACATTGAGGGTCCGGCCCTTCACTCGATGACTTTCAGCTCGCCTTGGCGGCGAAGTCGTTCGTGTAGGTCTCGCTCAGGTTGGCTGACTTGCCCCTGTAGCTCGAAACGAACTGCTGCTGGATCTTCTGCACAGTCTCCGGTCCACCGGCCGGCATCTTGCAATCGTTGCCGAAGATGCCGAGCTGGCTCGTCAGATCGGCGACATAAGACGCCTTGTCGCCGGCGAAGTAGTCGGTTGGCATCTGGCTGGCGATCTCGTCCGCGGTGTGCGAGTGCATGTACTTCAGGGTCTTGACGTACGCGTTGACCAGCCGCTGCGCGACTTCTTTGTTCGAGTTGACCCAATCGTTCTTGGCGAAAACGCCGATGAACGGATAGTCGCCACCGAGTGCCGTGCGCGTGTCAGCCGGTGAGAGAAGGCTGACGAGGATCTTGCCCTTGCCGGAGTTGACCAGGCGCGAGATGGTCGGAAACGTGGTCATCCCGGCCGCGATCTTCTTCTGCTGGATCGCTGCGATGAAGGTGTCGCCGGCGCCGACAGCCACGTACTTGGCGCTGGTCGGGTCCACTCCCGCCGAGCCGAGGATGGCCTGCGTCAGCACGTGCGTGCCCGAACCAAGGTCGGTGACGCCCAGGTTCTTGCCCTGGAGGTCCTTGGCCGAGTGGACGTTGGTGAGCGATGCATCGACGACCTCCGCCTCACCCGGCGCGATGCCGAACTGGCAGATGGTCTCGATCTTCTTGCCCTGGGTGTTGAGTACCATCGGGTGCACGTAGGCGCCTGAACCGGCGTCCACGTTTCCGGCCACAACCTCTTCCTCCGAGGCCTGGCCCGAGCCTTCATCGATCAGCGTCACGTCGAGGTGCTGGTCTTTGAAGTAGCCGAGTCTCTGAGCGAGCATGTTGGGCAGGTAGATCTGCTTGTTGAGGCCGCCGACCATGATCTTCAACGAGACGGTTGACGTGCCGCCGCTCGACGGGGTGTTGCTGCTGCCGCACGCCGCCAGCACGACCACCGCCGCCATCGCCGTAAACAATCGCTTCCGAAAACCCATACGCCTTGCCTCCTTCAAATCCTTACCTCGGTTGCGACCGGCGGCCGCCACCTGATCAGACGGTCCTCGAGCGCTGTGATCAACGCCTCCGCCACCAGCGCCGTGGCGGCGAGCAAAGCCATGCCGGCGAACACACCGGCCGTGTCGAACAGGTTTTTCGAGAGATAGATCAGCTCGCCGATTCCTTCGGTCGCACCGAAAAGCTCGCCCACGACCGCGCCGACCAGCGCCAGGCCGAAGCTCGTGTGCAGGCTGGCGGCGATCCAGGACAGCGCGGACGGGATGATGATCTCGGTCGTCAACCGCCGGTTGTCCGCGCCGAGGATGCGAGCGTTGGCGATCAGGTTGCGGTCGACCTCGCGCACACCCTGGAAGGCATTGAAGAAGACGACGAAGAACACGAGCACGGCGGCGGTCGCGATCTTGGCCCTGATGTCGAGCCCGAGCGAGACAGCGAACAGAGCGCCGACGACCACGCGTGGGATCGCGTTGGCACCTTTGATGTAAGGGCCTAAAACATCGGCGAGGAGACGGTTGCGGCCAAGCACCACTCCGAAGATGACGCCGAGCACCGACCCCACCAGGAAGCCGCCGACCGTCTCCTCCATCGTCACCAGGACCTGTTCCCAGAGCGGTCCCAGGTCGGTGCCCTCGGTGAACCATCGCCACAACGTCGAGGCGATCTCGGAAGGTTGTGACCAGAAAAACTTGTCGATCACGCCGATGCGGGAACCGAGCTCCCACCCGCCGAGGACCACCACCGCGACCAGCACGCGGCCACCGAGCACGTTGAGCCGCCGCCGTCCCGCCTGCTTCTGCCGCGCCGCTGCGAGATCAGACCCGGATCGGTCGGCCGGCTGCGTCGGCGCGCTCACCCGGTTAAGCCGCGCCGCGCTTCTGACGCTCATAGCTCACGAGCACCTCATCGCGGAGCTCCTTCCAGATCTCTTCGTAGATTGCGACGAAGCGAGGCTCGAAGCGAATCTCCGCGACGTTGCGGGGTCGGGGCAGGTCGACCTTGTACGTGCTCTTTACGGTGCCTGGCCCGGCGGTGATCACGAACACGCGATCGCTCAGCGAGATCGCCTCCTCGAGGTCGTGCGTGACGAAGACGACCGACGCTGAGCTCGCCGACCAGAGGCTGAGCAGCTCGTTCTCCATCAGAGTCCGGGTCTGCACGTCGAGCGCGCTGAAGGGCTCGTCCATCAGCAGGATGCGCGGAGAGTTGATCAAGCTCTGCGCAAGGGCGACCCGCTTGCGCATTCCGCCGGACAGCTGGTACGGGTAGCGGTCCTCGAAACCCGCCAGCCCCACACGCGCGATCCAATCGCGGGCTCGCTCGCTGGCGTCGCGGTTCGATGCGCCGTGATAGCGCGGACCCGCAGCCACGTTTCCCAGCACCGTCTTCCACGGAAAGACGGCGTCGGATTGGAAGACGTAGCCGATTCCGTCCGCGATACCGGCGACCGGTTTGCCGAAGACGTCGACCTCGCCCTCACTCGCCGGCTCGAGTCCGGAGATCAGGGCGAGAGTGGTCGACTTGCCGCAACCGGTCGGGCCGACGACAGAACAGAATTCGCCCGGCTCGACGCTCATGTTCAGGTCGTGCAAGGCTGTGTAGACGCCGCCGGACGGAGTGAGGAATCGCTTCGTGACACCTCGAAGCTCGATGGCTGGAGTCATCTCAGACGAATCTGCGGGTGGGCGCGGGCGGCTTCAAGCCATGCGGTCGTTGTGGCCGTTTTGGTCGTTTTGGTCGCCGGCCGCTGCGCGCGGTCCGTACTACGATCGGGAGACCAAATCAGTGAAGACGCGGCTTCCTCTCGCCTACCAGATCCTGGGCTTCCAGGTCGCGATCATCCTGTTGTCAGCGTTGATCGGGGCTGCGGCCGCCGTCTGGCAGGCAAGCCAGGAGTTGGATCGCCAGTCCGAGCAGCGCTCACTAGCGATCGCGGAATCGGTCGCCAACGACGCTTCGATCCAGCAGGCGTTGCTGAGCGCCGACCCGGCGGGGATCATCCAGCAGGCAGCCGAGACGATCCGCCACTCGACCGGCGCCAGCTACGTGGTCGTCACCGACGGAAGAGGCATCCGCTACTCACACCCCAATCCCGCCCTCATCGGCAAGCCGGTGGACGAAGACCCGAGCGCGGTGCTGGCCGGCCGGACCTGGGTCGGCGTGCAGCGCGGCACGTTGGGCGTATCCGCCCGGGGCAAGGCGCCGATGTTCTATCGCGGCCAGGTGATCGGCATGGTTTCGGTGGGCTTTCTCGAGCCGCCCCTCGCCCAGCGCCTGTTCGGCGAGCTCCCCGGGTTCGCCACGACGCTGCTGCCCTCGCTCGCGATCGGCGTGGTCGCGTCCTGGTTATTGGCATGGCGCCTGAAGAGACAGACGTTTGGATTGGAGCCGTACGAGATCGCGGGACTGCTTGAGGAACGAGAGGCGAGCCTGCAGGGCATCCACGAAGGTGCGATCGCAACGGACCGCGACGGCACCATCACGCTGGCCAACGATGAGGCTCGTCGCCTGCTCGCGCTGCCCGCTGATTGCGTCGGGCGAAAGGTCGCCCAGGTGCTGCCGCAAGGACGGCTCTTGAAGTTCCTCTCTGGTGGATTGAAAGACGAGGACGAGGTGCTTCTCGCGGGCGAACGCGTCCTGGTCGCCAGCCGCCGCGCGATCCTCGTCCGCGGACATGAGGTCGGCCACGTGGCGACGCTGCGCGACACGACCGAGCTCACGGGCCTGGCGCCCGGCCTCGGCGTGGACAGCCTGACCGACGCGCTGCGAGCGCAGGCCCACGAGTTCGCGAACCGGCTGCACACCATCGCGGGGCTGATGCAGCTCGGCCGCGGGGACGACGCCATGAAGCTGATCGCCCAAACCTCAGGCCTGCACCAGGAGCTGACCGAGTCGCTGCTCGAGCGGGTCGGCGACCCGGTGCTGGGCGCCCTGCTCCTGGCGAAGGCCGCCATCGCATCCGAACGCGGCATCGACTTCCGCGTCAGCGAGGACACGGTGATGACCCGAAGCTCACTCGAAAGCGAGCAGCTGATCACGCTGCTCGGCAACCTGATCGACAACGCACTGGATGCGGCCGCCGCGTCACCGGCTGGACGCTGGGTGAGCGTTTCAGTCACAGAACAGGACGCTGAGCTGGTGATCAAGGTGCACGACTCCGGGGCGGGCGTGCCGGAGGGCATCGACGGCCAGATCTTCCAGGAGGGGTTCAGCACGAAGGCTCGGCCTAGCCGCAAACGACGTGGCTTTGGCCTGGCGCTGGTGCGACAGGTGGCCCGGCGCAACGGCGGCGAGGTGAGCGTCGTCAACGAAGGAGGAGCGCTCTTCACGGTGCGGATACCGCTGAAGGTGCTTGTGTCCCGATGATCCGCACGCTGGTCGTGGACGACGACTTCCGCGTCGCCGAGCTGCACTCCGCGTACGTGGAGAGAGTGCGAGGCTTCGAGGTCGCCGGCCGCGCGCACACCGGGGCCGCGGCCCTGAACGAGGTCGAGCAGCTGCGGCCAGACCTCGTCCTGCTCGACATCTACCTGCCCGACATCTCCGGCCTGGATGTGCTGCAGCGCCTGCGCGAAGACAGCCACCTGCCGGTCGACGTGATCGCGGTCACGGCCGCGCGCGATGTGGACAGCCTGCGCACGGCCATGCGCGGGGGTGTCGTCCACTACCTGATCAAACCCTTCTTGTTCCCGACGTTTGAGGAGAAGCTGCTTTCGTACGCCGCCGCGCGCGAACGGATGACGCGCATCGATCGCGCGGAGCAGGGCGATGTCGACCGCATCTTCCGAGTGCTGCGAACCGCTCGCGGCGACACCCTTCCGAAAGGGTTGTCCGACGCGACGCTGGAGCTGATCGTCCAGGCCCTGGGCCGCTCCCGATCAGGCTTGCCGGCTGCGGCGGTCGCGTACGAGGCCGGCGTGAGCCGAGTCACCGCTCGCCGCTACCTGGACCACCTGTGCCAGCTCGGGCGGGCTGAGCTCACGATGCGTTACGGGAGCCCCGGGCGTCCGGAGCACCGCTATCGACTCGCCTCGCCTCTAGTGGGTGCGGACTCCGCTCGCGACACCGCCGGGCGCTGAAGGCATGCCCAGGCCCGCGCCGTGAGCGGGCATGAGCCCCGCCGCGGTGGCGACGATCAGCCCGAGCAGGACGAGCACGTCGGCAAGCAGAAAGAGCCCGAGCATCTCCCAGTCCAACCGGTTGGCGATCGCCAGCCAGCGCGGCGCGTTCGCCGCGCTGTCCGGCTTCCAGCCGCAGATCGGGCAGCGCCCCTGCGTGTAGCGAGGATCGAATCTCCACTGATCCGCCTCGCAGTAAGCCGTGACGCGTCGGTGGCGCGCCGCGATCAAGGTGAAAGCACCTCCTCGGGGACTCTGGCGGATGGGGCGTTGCGCGCCCAGACCCAGGCCGCCGCGGACGCAAGCAGAAGGGCCTCGAGGGTCAGGAACAGGAAAGCCAGCGGTATGCGGTCAGCGGTGAGCGCCGCGCCCAGCTGACTCGCCGGCGAGCCCGAACCGCCGCCCGCGCCGCTCTGGTCGCCAAACCCGCCGAAGTCACCGCCGCCGAAGCCGCCAAAGCCTCCAAAGCCGCTGAAATCCAGCCCTCCACTCGAGCCCGCCTGGAGGTCGACAAAGCCCTCGCCCAGGACGTACTCGGCGCTCTGGCTGGGCACGCCGGGTCCAGGCGACGGTTGGGTGATCTTGATGTGGAGCCCGGTCGCCCAGATCGTCACGTGGCTGCCGTCCACGGTCTTGGTCGGAGCCACGGTGAAGATCGTGATGTAGGTCAGGTTCACGACCGGGACGCATCCTGACGAAGACCCTGGCCGGGAGACGCCGCCCGAGCTGCCCGAGCTGCCCGAGTTGCCGCCCACAGGCAGCGGCGGGAGACCCACCGGCGGAGACGGAACCGGCGGTTGTTGAACGACGGGTAGTTTCGGCGCCGAGGAGCACGGAGCCGGCTGCTTGTCCTGGATGGTCACGCCCTGGTCGTTGACCGCCACCGGCTGCCCGTTGGCGGTGACCTCCCCGCCGGTGACGTGGGCCTGGCCATCGCCTCCCGAAAGGGTGCTGGAGGCGTTGATGTCGACCATCACCTTGCTGACCTTGACCGTTCCGATGACGAAGCTGTCGACCTCCGAATGCGTCGTCATAGTCAAAGTGCCGCCCGAGTCCATCGCCGTGTTGGTCTTACCCGACGCGCCGCTGAACGGCTGCGTGCCACCGCCGGCGTAATAGCCGGACGCGTCGGCGTTCATCTGCGCGGCGTTAGCGTCAGCGCTCGGACCGCTTCCGCATCCGTTGCACTGGTCGATATGACCGTGCGAGGGACCAGGGTAGGTCGCGGTGGCGTACGGGACCTGGTTGTTCGGGTTCTGGCAGATCTGCGGCGGGGGCGGCTGGCTGCCGGACTGGCTGCAGTTCTGGTTGTACTGCGACCCGACCGTCGCCGTGGCTGGACCGCTGTCCGAGTACGTCCCCTTGGCCGTCGATGACGGGCTTGCGTCCTGCTGGACCTCCGCCATCGGATAGCGGTTGTTGACCGCGCCGTTCTGGAAGTTGGGGAACGCGTCGCTCCCCGCGATGCCGTGGACTCCGGTGGCATAGCCGAAGCTCGTGTAGCTGGACGGCACGGCGGCGAGCGCAAATGCCGGTATCAGCATCACGGAGGCGACGGCCAGCACCACGCAGTTCAGCGCGATGAAGACACGTCTCATTGATCATCCACCTTTCCAAGCAGCTCGACCACGACCGCTCCGGCGGGCCGGCCTTCGTTCTCCGCGCGCTGCTCGAGCGCGCGCTTCACCTTCGCGGGGACCCTGACCGACATGACCTCCATCAGAGCGGGGTCGATGTGATGGCCGTTGCCGTTGGCCGCCGCGATCGCCGACGCGTCGGCAGCGGTGCCGAGGTAGGAGCCGGTGACCAGCGTGCGGTCGCTGCGCAGCTCGACCGCCGGCCCGCTCAACGCTATGGTCCCGTGCTCGAAGACGTAAGCGCGGTCGGCGACGTCCAGAGCCGACTCCACGAACTGCTCCACCAGGAGCACCGCGATCCCCTGCTCGCGGAAGACGCGGACGATCTCGAACAGCTGGCGGACCACGGTCGGCGCAAGGCCCTGCGACATCTCGTCGATCATCACGAGCCTCGGCTCGGACAGGATCGCGCGCGCCAGCGCGACCATCTGCTGCTCACCCCCCGAGAGGGTGCCGACGAGCTGACGGCGTCGTTCGCGCAGCCTGGGGAACAGCTGGAACGCCGGGGCGATGTCGACCTCGTGGCCGGCGCTGTTGGAGACGAGCCGCAGCGTGTCCTCGACGCTGATCGTCGGAAACAGGCCGCGTCCTTCCGGAATGTGGACCAACCCCAGCTTCGTGATGCGCTCCGCCGGGCTGCCGGTGACGTCCCTGCCGGCGAACACGACGTGGCCGGCGCGGGGATGGATCATGCCCGAGATCGCGCGCAGCGTCGTCGTCTTGCCGGCTCCGTTGGCGCCGATGCAGGCGACCACCTCGCCGGGCCGGACCGACAGGGTCACGTCGCGGATGACCTCGAGCCCTCCGTAACCGGCCGCGAGCCGGTCGACCTCGAGCAGGGGAGGCTCTTCCTTCCTTGCGGCCGCCACGGTCATGACGTCGCCGGTCAGCTTCTTCGACTCTTCGCCGAGATAGGCCGCGACGACCTTCGGGTCGTTGCGGATGGCGGCCGGGCGACCGCGAGCGAGAAGCTTTCCGAAGTCGAGGACATAGACGAAATCGCAGACGCGCATCACCAGGCTCATGTCGTGGTCCACGAGCAGCATCGACACGTGGAAGCGTTCCCTCACCGCGTGGAGCAGCTCCGCCAGGTGGGCGGTCTCTTGCGCGTCCAGCCCTGCCGCGGGCTCGTCGAGCAGCAGGAGCTTGGGCCGCATCGCCAGGGCCCGAGCGATCTCGACCCGCCGCTGGATGCCGGCGGGCAGGTCGCCGGCAAGAGTTCGCGCGTATCGCCCGAGGTCGAGCACATGCAGGATCGCGCGCGCGCGCTCCGACGACGCTCGCTCCGCGTAGGCGGAGAACGGAAGGTAGAGGGCGTCGCTGAAGGTGTTGCGCCGACCGAGGGCGTCCATCGGCACCATGAGGTTTTCCTGGACGGTCATCGAGCCCCACAGCTGAAGGTTCTGGAATGTGCGCGCTATGCCAAGCTGCGCACGCCGGTGCGGTGGCGCGTAGGTGAGGTCGTTGGTCTCGAACAGGACCGAGCCGTGGTCAGGCCGGATGACGCCCGAGATGCAGTTGAAAAGCGTGGTCTTGCCCGCGCCGTTGGGACCGATCATGCCGAGGATCTCGCCCCGATTGAGGTCGAGCGACACGCCATCGAGCGCGACGATGCCACCGAAGCGGACCGTCATGTCGCGCACGCGCAGCATCGTCATGCGACCTTCACCTTCCTGCCACCGATCGCACCTGCCGCAGAGCGTGCGTGGCGCACCCGGGCACGCAGGTCGCCCCATACCCCGTCCGGCAGCGCGATGAGCTGAACGATCAGGAGCACACCGACCGCGATCTGGAACCAGTCATAGGAGATCTCGTAGGCGTGGCCCATGAACGTCCCGTGGCCGAAGCGGGTCAGGACATCAGGCACCACCGCCATGAACACGCCGCCGAGTGCGGCAGCGGGGACGTACCGGACCCCCATCAGCACGGCGATCGCCGCAAATTGCAGCGAGGTGAAAAGCCAGAACGGCTGCGGGCTGACCGAACCGGCGACCAGCGGGTAGAACGAGCCGCCGAGCCCGGCGATGGCTGCGGACATGCCGAACGCGAGCAGCTTGTATCGCGTCAGGTTCACGCCCATCGTCGCAGCCGACAGCTCCGAGTCGCGAATCGCGCGAAGGCGCCTGCCCGCCCCCGAGTCGTGCAGGTTGACCATCAGCAACGCGACAACGCAGAACAGCGCGAGCAGCACGATGTAGGCCGACATCAGGTGCTTCGAAGAGTCCATCTGCAGGCCGAACATGGTCGCCCGGTCCACACGCCACCCGGCGGTTCCGCCGGTGAACCACTCGAAGGCGTGGTCCTGGAACACGTATCGGTCGAACACCAGCGCGATGCCCAGGGTCACGATCGCGAGCGTGATCCCGCGCAGGCGCAAGGCGGGGATGCCGACGATGACCCCAAGCGTGAAAGCCGCCGCCACGCCGACTCCGACCGCAACCAGGTAATCGGTGTGAAAGCCGGCGACCATGAGACCGGTTGCGTAAGCGCCGACGCCCGCGAATGTCGCCTGGCAGAGGGAGATCTGACCGACGTAACCGGTCAGCAACACCAGGCTGAGCAGGCCGAATGCCCAGATCACGGCCAGCGCGCTGTCGAACTTGAAGCCGACGTCGAAGCCGACCGGGATTCGCGCCAGCACCGTGAAGGCGACGAGCGCGGCAAGGACGCGGAACATCAGCCGCGACGTCATTTCGAGGCCACCGCGAAACCGCGCGGATTGCGCATGATCAGGACCGCGATGATCACGAGCAGCGCGACCAGACGCGGAAATCCGAGTGACTGGATCCAGATCGTCGGGTAGGTTTCAAGGAGGCCAAGAAGAAAGCCGCCGAGCACGGTGAGGGGCAGCGAGACAAGGCCGCCGATCAGGGCTGCCGCCAGCGCGTCGATGATCAGCAGCGTCAGGCTCGTGGTGTCGAAGTTGATGAACGGGGTGATCAGGATCCCTGCCAGCGCCGCGACGAGACTCCCGAGCATCCAGCTCACCGCGCTCACCTTGTTCACCGGCACGCCCCACAGCGACGCCGAGGTCGGGCTGTCGGATACCGCCCGCATCGAGCGGCCGAAGCTCGTGTAGCGCAGGAAGGCACCAAGGCCGAAGGCAAGGCCGAGCGCCATGATCACGATGACGATGTAGTTGGCCCCGATCGGCACGCCTGCCAGCTGGAACGTCGCCTGCTGCGGCGCGAGATAGATCGGCAGGTGGTACTGGTTGTTCTTCCAGATCAACGAGGCCGCCGACTGCAGCGCGAGCAGGACTCCGATCGTGATCACCGCCTTCACGACAGGCTCACGCGTGCGGACCCATCGAAAAACCGCGAACTCCAGGAAGAGCCCCATCACCGCCGCGAAGATCAGCCCGGCAAGGACCGCGAGCAGCGTCGCGAGCCAGGTCGGCCAGAACGGATGGGACCACCCGTAAAAGACCTGCCACGCGACGAAGGTCGAGAACATTCCCATGGCTCCGTGGGCGAAGTTGAGGACGCCGGTCGTGCGATAGATGAGGACTATGCCGAGCGCCGCCAGGGAGAAGATGCCTCCCAGGCCGAGCCCGATGATCGTGTAGGCGGCGAATGCACCCATCTGCTTACGGCATCACGTGCAGACCCAACCGGACGTCGTATGCCAGCCGTTGCCGTTGCTCGCGGTGTATGTGAAGCAACGGTTTGGATCGTGGTTGCCTGAGCCGTACGACAAAGGCACCGACCATCCGGTCTGGAATCCCTGCATTGCGTCCAGCGCCTGCACCAATGAATCGCGCGACAGGTTCTTCCCCGCCTTCCGCGCTGCTTCCACGAACACCATCGCGGCCGTCCAGGAGTGCTGGGTGTAGATGTCGAGCGCCTGGAACTGGCCTGGATAGAAGTGCTGCACCGTGCCGAGGTACTGGCGCACGGTGGCGTTGCCCTGGTGGTCGTAGGGCGAGAGGAAAGGCACCAGTGAGTGCGCGTTGCGCAGCTCGCCGTCGTACGACTTCTGCACGTTGAACTTGTCCAGACCGGCCCCGAGCACGCCCGGATACCAGTTGGCGGCCTCCATGGCGTCGAAAAGCCGGTGATAGCTGAAGGGGTCAAGGGCCGCGATCACGTAGTCCGGGCACGACCGGTCGGTCGCGGCGCACGAAGCGCTGGGTCCGGCGCCGCCACCGCTGGGGCCATGGTGCGAGTGCTGGAGGTTGAAAACAGTCGAGGTGTAGTTGGCCTGCGTGGCCGAGACCTCTTCGACGTCCGTGTAGGCCACGCCGTCCGCCGCGAGGCGGTTGAGCAGGTTCGCCTCGACCGGGTGCACCCACGGCACGTCACCGAGGACGACTACGGCGGGGTGCTTTACCCCGAGCGCCTTTGCTTCATCGGCGATCGCGGTGCCGTAGCGGAAGAAGTTGGCGGAGGTGGGGAAGGCAAGTGGATCGGTGTACTCGGCCGGCGTGCCGAGACCGCCGATGACCGGGATGCCCTGTGAGGTCAACGTCTTGATCTCGTTGTTTTCACCCAGCGGCGCCGTCAGGCCGACGACCGCCAGCACGTTCTGCGAGATCAGGTATTGGGCGCACGAATGCGCGGAGCTGGCGTCGTATTTCGAGTCGCACCACACGTACTGCACCTGCCGGCCGTTGATGCCGCCCGTCTGGTTGACCGCCTGCATGTAGGCGCGCACCGTGTCGCGCTCGACAGAGGAATCGATTGGACCGGTGATGTCGAAGAAGCCGCCGATCGTGATGGTTCCGCCGCTCACCGTCCCGCCGCCGCTTGAAGGAGCACCGCCGGTGCCGGGAGCGCCCGGCATCGCGGCCGGGCTGGCATTCGCTTGGGCTCCCGCAACCTCGCCTTGGGACACCACAGAGGTGGAGCTCGGCTGGGTGAACGACCTCACGGTCAGAACACCAAGTACCGCTCCCACAACCAGCGCTGCAGCTAGCAGCGAAACCGCAGTCCGTTCCCGGAAGCCCCGCGACATTCAGGCACTCCCCCTTGAGGGTGTTGGTCAGCAACCCTCCTTCCCCTCTGTCAGATACGCGCGAGTATCGAGGTCTACCCGAATTCACCGCACCATTTAGTGGGTTTCAACCCACTAAACACTAGTTAGTGCTGGCTCAAGGACCTCAGGCCGTCACGCTGCGCTGGCTGTCCGCCGTGGGGAGCTGCACGATCTCTCCACGATTGGCCTTGAAGTCATAGAGGTCACGGTCGGCGCGGGCGAAAAGTGACACGACGTCGTCCGCTCGCTCGAGCTGTGCCACCCCCACACAGAAGCGGACTCCGGACTTCGCGGCCTCGAGCTGGAGCTCGCTCAGCCGCGTTCGCGCGCTCCTGGCGGTTGTCTCAGGGAGCACGCAGACGAACTCGTCGCCGCCGTAGCGGAACACCACGTCGTCGGCGCGCAGGCCGTCTTTCAATGCCTGGGTCAGGCCGCGAATCATGATGTCCCCCGCCGGGTGGCCGTGGCTGTCGTTTTCCTCCTTCAGCCCGTCGATGTCGACGAACGCCACCGTCAGAGGCAACCCGTGGCGGCGGGCGCGCACGATCTCGCGCTCCGCGGCCGAGATGCCCGCGGCCCGCCGCATCACGCCGGTCAGCTCGTCGAACGCCGACTTCTCGCGAAGGCCGAACAGCGCGCGCGTGCTCATCGAAGCAAGGTCGCGTGGCCTCAGTCCCAGATCAGCGGCGAGCATGAGCCGCACCTGGGCATCGCGCGCGCGCCGGGCCTCGCCAAGGGTCCTGCCGAACAGGAGCATCCAGATGCCAAACAGCAGCGGAAGGGTCGCCAGCGCCCCGAGCATTGCGATGTCGAAGGGCGATGACACATAGATCGCCGTGAACGGGATGGCGATCCCCCGTCCTGGGTTGTCGGTGGGCGAGCTGTTGCCGCCGCCCGCGTTCGCCGCGTTGCCGGCCTGGTTGGATCCGCCGCCCGCCGCGCCCTGAGTCGGCGCAGCCGTCGCCGGGTTCTGCGTGGGCACCGCCGTGATCGCCGGCACAGACGGCGTCGCAACCACTGCCGGAACCGATGGCGATGGAAGGACGGACGGCACCGGTATAGGCAGCGGAGGGAGAGGCAAGGCGAGATAGCCCGCAGCCGCCAAAGCACCGATCGCTCTCAACGACCACCTGGTGGCCGTCATCTCAAATCACCCCCCGAGGTGGGTCCCGGACGGACCCGCGCAACCTCAATTATCAAACGAACGGGCGATTCAATTCTTGTCTCTCCAGCCGACATACCGGGCATACGCGTTCTATGCTGCGAATACATGGCTGGGGACATGGAGCGCGCCCTGGGGGCGCTACGTGACTTCACAAGGCGCGACATCCTGCTTCGGTTCTACGCCGACCGAAAGCCTCGCAGCGTCGAGGACGTGGCACGCGAATCCGGTGTTCATCGTTCAGTCGCCTTTGAGCACCTGGAACGCCTGGTGGCGCTCGGATACCTTGAAGTGGCACACCGGCGTGGCCTTCCGGGCAAGCCGGCGAAGATCTACAAGCTGACCGGCGGCCCGGTCCAGATCAGTCACCCGATGCGCCGCTACGACATCGTGGCCGAATCGCTCGCCCGTGCCTTCGATGAGCTGGGCGACGTCGGCAGCCACGCGGTGAGGCGGGCCGGCCGCAACTTTGGTGAGGCGATCTCGCTGCCGGGCGCCAAGTCACCGGCTGCGGCGTTCGAGCCGATGCAGGAGATGGGCGCGGAGTACGACATGGATCGCGGCGGCATCATCCAGTGCACCAACTGCCTGTTCGCCGAGGTGTGCAGGCGAGCGCCGGTGATCTGCCGTTTTCACGCCGGCATCATCGAGGGGCTTTTCCTGCACACGGAGATGAACGTGAGCGTCAAGGCGCTCGGGTTCCGCGACCCTTACGGATGCGCGTACATGCTGCAGGAGAATGTGCTCGGAGACGAGTTAGAAGCCCTGGCGCAGTAGCCGCGAGTCCTGGCCGGGAGCGAACATCCCAGCCAGCACGGCTTCGCCTTCGCCTTCAGCCGTGAGCGTCACCATCGATCCATCGACCTGGTAGTCGATCCACGCGCAGCACTCTCGCTCGAGCTCGATCAGCTCGCCGAGTGCTCGGGCCGCACCGGGCTCGGCCCGCAAACGAATCCCGCCCGGCACCCGCTCACGGTGAAGCAAGCCGCTCGCAAAGAGCTTCTGCCACGCGCCGCTTCGATCCTTCAGGTCGGACGACGTCAGCGTGCACATGATCGGTCTCGCCTCGCTCATGACGCAGTGAAGCCGAGCGATGAACCGGTTATTCCGAGCCTTATGGTTGCCGCGTGAAACTGGTCGCCGGCTCGTTCGCGTGGCCTTTTCGCGGAAGCTTGGGGACGACCTGGGTCCCCGGTCTCCTGACGGTGCTCTTGCTCCCTGTGCTCTTCATCCCGCTGCTCGGTTACGCGGTCGCGGCGACGAGGGCCGCCGAGCACAACCCTCCACAAGCGCCTCCGCCGTGGCAGGTCTCGGTCCGGCTCCTCTCGGACGGATTCTGGACGTCCCTGATCGTGATGCTGACGATGCTGCCGTACGCGATCGCGCTCAACCCGCTCGCGGATGCGCTCCGCGGCATCACCCGCGGAGAGCCGTACGCGCACGTGGTCGCGCTGCTGGTGCTGGCCTTGCCGTGGGGGCTCATCGCGCTCCTTCTCCTGCCTCATGCCACCGCGGCGTTCGCCGCCAGCGGTGACCCACGCGATCTGTTCGATGTGCGGGCGGCGCTGCGCGGTGTGCGGCGCGACTTCATGACGTGGAACGTGTCGGCCGCCGCGATCGTCACCGCCTGGGCGATCGGGATTGCGTGCGTCGGGCTCCTCTGCATCGGAATCGTTCCTGGCGTGTTCTACGCCATTCTTGTGAGCGCACATGCCGCCGCCGCGCTCCACAGTGAGGGTCCGCGTCCATCCGCTCGGTGACACCGCGGTCCTCGCCGAGCTCGGCACAAAGCTCGACACCGCGCTCAACGCACGAGCCATCGCCCTGGCCGCTGCGCTGAAGAAGCGCCGCGACGTCCGGCAGGCCGTGGCCGGCCACGCCAGCGTCACGGTGCAGTTCGACCCCGACCAGATCACCCACGAAGCCATGGCCGCGGCCATCAAACGGCTGGCGACGAAGCGTCCTCCCCTGGACGAGCCTGGTCGCCTGCACCGAATACCGGTCGTCTACGACGGGCCGGACCTGTACGCGGTGGCGATGCAGCTGCGACTCACGACCCATCAGGTGATCGAGCTCCACGGACGCCCGATCTATCGGGTGTTCCTGGTCGGTTTCGTGCCGGGCTGGGCGTACCTCGGGCCGCTTGCCGACGAGCTCGCGCTGCCGCGGCGGCCGGTGCCGCGGACCCAGGTCCCGGCCGGGTCGGTGGCCATCGCCGGCCATCAGACCGGGATCTACCCCCTGCCGAGCCCGGGTGGTTGGCATCTCATCGGCCGGACCTCGGTCAAGCTGTTTCTTCCCGACTCCGACCCGCCGTCGCTGTTTCGGGCGGGGGACCGGGTGAGGTTTTTCTCGGTGAGCGGTTGATCGAGATGCTCCGCGTCCTCCAGCCGGGGCTCTTGACCACCATCCAGGACATCGGGCGGCCGCACGCGGTCGCATCGGGCGTGCCACCTGGCGGGGCCATGGACCGTTTCGCGCACACCGCGGCGAACCTCCTCGTAGGCAACGATCGCGGCGCCGCCACGCTCGAATGCACGCTGACCGGACCGCATCTCGTCGCCGAGCACGCATGCCTCATTGCGATCACCGGCGCCGACTTCGAACCTCGGGTCAATGGCGACGCCGCCCCTATGTGGACGGGACTCTTTCTCAGCCAGGGGGATCAGCTCACGTTTGGCGGGCGGCGCGCCGGCGCGCGCGCGTATGTCGCGGTCGCCGGAGGCATCTCGGCCGACCGCTGGCTGGGATCGATGTCGACCAACCTGATGTGCGCACGCGGAGGCATGCACGGGCGCGCGCTGGTCGCGGGCGACGCGCTCCCCGTGGGCGAACTATCTGGTCCCGTCGTCGCGGGGCGAAACCTTGCTGCCGGGATGCGACCGGTCTATGGCGAACGCACCTTGCACGTCATCGCCGGTCCGCACTTCACCCGCCTGCAGGGTGAATCGCGCGAGGCGCTTTTCAGCGCCGGCTTTAGCGTCAGCCATGACTCCAATCGAATGGGCTACCGGCTCGAAGGTCCTCGACTCGATGCGCCCGGAGAGGAGCTGCTGTCTTTCGGCGTGGTCGCGGGCGCGGTGCAGCTCCCCGCCGGTGGGCAGCCAATCCTGTTGATGGCCGACCACCAGACGGCCGGCGGCTACCCGGTGGTGGTCACAGTGGCGAGCGTATCGATTCCGATCGCCGCGCAGCTCGCACCGGGGGACGAATTTCGGTTTGCCGAAATTACGATCGACACGGCCCTGCAGATGCGGGCGGCTCAGCGCGAAGCGCTGGACTTGCTCATGAGGTGATTGATCCATCCGATGTGCTCGGCGTAGTGCTCGTACGTGTTGCCGGCCACCCAATCGAGGGCGGGGCGGTCGTCGCTTGGATCGCGAGGATCGTTCGGCTGGTAGTGGTTGTACGGAAGCTTCAGGTCGGCATCGCTCATTCCGCCCAACAGCTTCATGAGCAGCGCGTGCGCCTGGCGAAAGTACGCCAGGGCCTGCTCAGGTGTCTTTTCGCGGTGCAGCGACCAGACGGCAGCGTTGATCGAGTCCGTTTCGCTCACCTCGGGGCCGACTCCCATGGCCGCCGCACGATCTGATCCGTCGAGCAAGGCGAGCAGCGAGTGCTCCCACGCGGCGACGTGGACCAGGTGGTCTTTGACGGCCCAACCGTCTGGGCCGGTCATCGTGAGGCCGATCGGGCCCAGCGACTCAACCAGGTGGTTGAGCTCGTTCCACGATTTCTCGATCGGCTCGAGGACTCTGTTCGGAGCGGTCATGCGCCGCTCGCGACCCGCTTCGCTTCTTCGACCACGGCGTCGTAGTCAGGTTGGGGCTGCTCGCGAGAGGCGACCCAGGTCCACCGGATCACGCTCGCGCGATCAATGATGAAGATCGTGCGGCGGGCCATGCCCGAGTAGCCGGCGACGTCGTCGCGACGCACGCCGTAGTCGGTCACCATCTTGCGCTCGAAATCGCCGATGAGGTCAAACGGCAGCCCGCCAAGCTCCTTGGCGAACGCCTGGTGAGAGAAGACGGAGTCGACGCTGATCGCGTAGATCCCGACACCGTTCGCCACCGCATCTTCGTTCCTGGACCGAAACTCGGTCAGCTCGGTCCTTCAACCACCGGTGAAATCCAGCACGTAGAAAAGGAACACGAGTGCTCGATATTTCTCGAGCGCATCGCCAAGGGTGAGCTCCTGGCCCCCGGTGGTCGGCAGCTTGAAGTCGGGCGCCTTGTCGCCTACCTGCAGCACGTGAAAAAGTCTATTGGTTCTCCAGGACGTACCAGCCGGAGCGCGTCGCGCCTGTGATCTCGTATCCGCGGTCGAGCGATCCCCGTAGCGCATCGCGCACGGCCAGGCGCCACTCCCGCGCCAGCCCCGGGTCGGAATGCCGCAGCGCGACGATGTCTTCGGGCACCTGACATATAAGGACGCGAGCTGACGACGCCCTGGCCACGGGCTCGCCGCCATGGCCCACGGAGACGATCTCGCCGCTGCCCCAGCCGCGCAGCTTCTGGACGTCAAGCTCGTTGGGCCGGCCGGAGGCGGCCGCCTCTGCCGCTTGCGAATCAAGGCGCCATGCGATGAGCAGGCGGTCCGACTCATCCCCCGTGTTGATCCCGTCCCGCATCTCTCCGTAGAAGTTGACGAGGTACTTCGGTGCGACCGCGCCGAGCTTGGAGAGGTTGAAGTACATGTTGCGCCGGACCAGGGGGTCGGTCGTCCACTCCATCGAGGTGATGCCGCGCGACAGACACCAGCGCCGCTGGTGCTGCTTCAGCTCGAAGCCGAGCCCGCGCGCTTCGCGGTCTGGCAGCACGCCAAGGATGTGGGAGTGCATGTGCAGCCCTGCGGGTGGTCCGCCGCCCAGCCAACCCACGAGGCCACCGATGAGCCGCCCCTCCGAATACGCTCCCGAGACGTAGTTGCCTGAGTGCGCCAGCGCCTTGAGGATGTCCGAGCTTATCGGCGGCTCGCCCGACCGACCCCACACGACCGCGAACAGGTCGGCCAGCTGTCGCAGGTCGTCGAGCTCGGCGAGCTCCCTTATCTCGGGGCTCATGCAAGGCCCAGGCGGCGGCCGGTCACCAGCGTCGCGCCCTGGACCACCACCGCCACGAAGATCGCCGACGCGAAAGAAACGACCAAGCCTTCGGGCAACAGGAGGGCGAGGACCAGGAAGAATGAAGCGAACGCGAACAACCCCAGCAGTAGGCCGCGAAGGACCCCCACTGCCGGGTCGGTGCCCTGGATCCGATGCGCAAAACCGGCGAGGACTGACCCGTACAGTGGGAACGGCGCCAGCAGCCCGGCCAGCCTGGCGCCGAGCACCGGCGCCACCGCGGTGAGCAAGATCACAAAGCCGGTAGCCACGACCATCCGGGCTGGGATGTCCCATCGCGGAAATACGACCGGTGCGGCCGACCGCGTCCTCTGTTCAGGCATCAAGAAGAGCGAGACGACGAGCACCAAGATGACGACCACGAAAGAAGCGAGGGCCGGCAGAAAAAAGAGGCTCAGCACAATCGTCACTGCGGCGTAGGCCGCGGTCGCCACGCCGAGGCACCTGGCCCATCCCTGGCGCTGTGCCGCCCACGAATAAGCCAGGCAAAACGCCGACTGCGACACCGCGCCCGCCATGATGCCCGCCGCCGCGCCGGCGGCAAAGCTTGGACCTGGGCTCAGCGCCAGGAAGAACGCGATCGGGCCGGACGTGAACGGGATCCCGATCAACCAGCCGCCGACGGAGGAGCCCCACCTGCGTCCGGCGAGGCTTGCCGCGCCCACGAGCAGGGGCGTGAGCACCAGCTTTAGGGCGAGGGCTCCGGCTGGGTTCAAGGCCGAAGGGGCGTGGTCTCGATGCCGGCGTCGCGCAGCGCCTTGCGCACCGCTGCGGCGACCTGGCCGGCGCCCCTGGTGTCGCCGTGTACGCAGATGGTGTCGTAGCCGCCGGAGCGGGCAAGGCTCAGCGCTTGCTGCGCGGCAAGGTTCGGGTCGAGCACCGCTCCGGCCTGGCTCCGCGGCGCGAGGCTGCCGTCGGGCAGCATGAGCCGGTCGGCGAAGCCCTCGCGATACCCTGGGATGCCGGCGCGCTCGGCCGCGGCCACGATCTCGAAGCCGGGCTGGCCCATGACGCCGACGCCGTGGCTCTTCGCCACTCGCGCCAGTGCGTCGGCGACATCAGGGTCGCGCTGGCAGCGGTGATACAGGGCGCCGTGCGCCTTGATGTACGCGATCGGGATGACCGCGGCAAGGCCCGCCACCTGGAATGCGACCAGAGCTTCGATCTCGGTGGCTGACATCGAGCGTTCGATCCGGCCGAATCCAGAGCGGTCGTCGTAGCCGGGATGGGCGCCGACCTGCACCCCGAGCGTGCGGCAGCGCCAGGCGGTGGCGATTGTGATCGACGCGGAGCCGGCGTGCACGCCGCATGCGATGTTGGCGCTGTCGACGCAGGCCAGGATCGCCTCGTCCTCGCCCGCGCCCTCGCCGATGTCCGCATTCACATTCACTGGTGTTTGGTGTCCCCATGCAGGAGCTGCACCGCATGGCCGAGTACTGGCACCACGGCTTCCAGGGATTCGGTCGCGCCTTTGGCGCTGCCGGGCACGTTGATGATCAGCGACTGGCCGCGCACGCCGGCGACACCACGCGAGAGGGCGGCCATCGGCGTGCTCGACGCGCCGGCCCTTCGCATCAGCTCAGCGAGGCCCGGGACCTCGTAGTCGATCAGCCTCGACGTCGCTTGCGGCGTCACGTCGCGTGGCCCAAGGCCGGTGCCACCGGTCGTGACGACCACGTCTGCGCCATCGACAACGGCCGCGACGATCGCGTCGTTGATACGCGCCTGGTCGTCGGGCACGACCTCCGGCCCTGAAACTTCGAACCGGGCATGCTTCAGCAGGTCGAGCAAGGCCGGACCGCTCGTGTCCGTGCGCGTGCCCGCTGAAACACCGTCGCTCACCGTGATCACGTGCGCGCGATGCACTAACGCTTCCAGGTCCCCGAGCGGCCTCCGGATTTTTCGAGCAGGCGGACGGACTCGAGGTAGACGCCGCGCTCGACACCCTTGGTCATGTCGATCAGCGTCAGCCCCGCGACGGCCGCGGCGGTGAGAGCTTCCATCTCGACCCCGGTCTGGCCCGTGACACGCGCCCTCGTCACGATTCGCACGCCGCCTTCGACGAACTCGAAATCGACGCTCACGCTCGTTAGAGGCAGCGGGTGGCAGAGGGGGATCAGATCAGGCGTGCGTTTCGCGCCCATGATGCCGGCGACCCGCGCGACCTGAAGCGCATCACCTTTTGTCGTGCCTTCGCGCACCGCTTGCACCGTGCCGGCCGCCATCCGCACGATGCATTCGGCGGTCGCCTCGCGCACCGTCGCGATCTTGTCGGCGACGTCGACCATCCGCGCCGCGCCCTTCTCGTCGAGGTGAGTGAGTCGTTTCGCCATGGAGCATCAGGATATGCGCATGCCCGGCACGGACGGCGTTCTCTTCGACTACGGCCGGACCCTCGTGACCTTTGCCTATCCGACGGAGGAGCTGCTGCGCGTGATCAACGGTTTCCGGCCCCGCATCCAGGCGGCGCTGGGGGTGCCGGCGCCGGAAGCCGAGACGATCCTCCGTGATGTCCTCCTTCCGCTCGAGGAGTACGTCGAGAGCATGAGCGAGGACGAGGTGGAGTACGTGAACGTCTACAGGGAGAAGTGGCAGCGGGCGGGTATGCGGCTGCCGGATGACCTCCTCCACGAGGTCCTCGACGCCGAGCAGCGATGCTGGGACCGCGCCGTGGAGGTCGATCCCGACGCAGTGCGCGTGCTGTCCTGGCTGGGCGAGCAAGGAGTTCGGCGAGGGATATGCTCCAACGCGCCGTTTCCGCCGGCGATGATGCGCCGCCAGTTGCGCAGCAACGGCGTCGATCAGTTAGTGGACGCGGTCGTCTTCTCGAGCGAGATCGGACGCCGCAAGCCGGCGCCTGAGGTGTATCAGGCGGCAGTCAATGCGATAGGTACGGTGCCGGCTAGAACGATGTTCGTCGGCGATCGAGCGCGTGAGGACTACGAGGGGCCGCGCGCGCTCGGCATGCGGGCGGTGATCGTGACCAAGCACGCCAAAGACGCTCCACCTGACGGCGTGCCCACGATCGAGTCCCTGGCGGAGCTCCCTTCGCTCCTATGAGCGACCCGCACAAACGGCCGAGCTGGCTGTGGCTCCTGTTCTACGGCCGGCGGCGGCGCGGCTTTCCGTGGCTGCTCGTTGGCGTCGTCCTTGCAACCGGCGTCCTCGCCCTGGTCTTCGCGGTGCCGGGAGGTCCAGACGCATCACGCGCCATCGCCGCCGTGGTCTTCAGTCTGCTGCTGGTCGGAGCCATTGCGCTGGCGGTCGTCGCGGTGCTGCGCCCTCGCCGCCGCCCCTGAGCCGCCCTCGCGGCGATCAGCGTCGCCGCCGCGCCCGCCCCCACCCCGTTGTCTATGTTCACCACCGTCAGTCCGGTCGAGCACGACTGCAGCATCGTGGTCAGGGCTGCCTCGCCCGCGCCGCCGCGACCGTAGCCGGTCGACACGGGAAGACCGATCACCGGCAGGTCGATCAGCCCGGCGACCAGACCCGGCAGGACACCGTCCATCCCAGCCGCGACGACCACGACGTCAGCGCCCCATTCCAGCACCGCGCTGAGCGGTCCGACGAATCGATGCAGGCCGGCGACCCCCAGGTCAGCCTCCATTCGCGCCTCGAGGCCGCATGCCTCGACGACCATGCGCGCTTCATCCGCCACCGGCAGGTCTGATGTGCCGGCGGTCAGGATGCCGACCTTTCCGTCCAGCGGCTCAGGGGAGAAGCCCATGCGCAGCACGCGCGCCGCGGCGTGGTATTCGGCAACTCTCATTCCGGCCTGCCGCGCGGCATCGCGGAGCGCCGACTCGTGCGCGTCGCTCATCCGACTGATGAGGCCCTGCCCCTGGCGCTCCGCCATCGCGAGGACGAGTCGCGCGGCATCCTGCGGCGACTTGCCCGAGGCGAGCACCACCTCGGGAATGCCACGCCGCAAGAAGCGCCCCAGGTCGAGGCGCGCCCGCCCGCCCAGCTCGTCGAGCTGCATGCGCCGCAGCTCCGCCAGGGCATCCTCTTCGCTCAGCTCGCCGGCGACGAGCCGGCGAAGTACATCTCTCACAGGCCGAGCAGCACTTCGCGCATGCGCTGCCAGTGCGTGCCGGCCCAGTAGATGCGGCCGCAATCAGGGCATTCGGAGTAGCGCGATTGCGTCCGCCTGACGTAAGGGGGCACGCGCTCGGCGACCACCGCCGGCATACGCGACTCGAGCTCGGAGTTGCACTCGATGCATCGAGTCAGCGCGTCTTTCAGCTCGAGGCCAAGCTCCGCGAAGACCTGACGCAGCTGCATCGTCACGTCGTCGTCGCGGATCAAGATCGCGCGCACGACTCCGGTCTGGATGACACGACGCTTGGTCAGGTCTCGATCGCGCGTCAGGACCACCCGGTTTTCGGCCGCCGCTTCGCGCACGAGCTCCGAATCGCCGATCCGCGCGTGGTATGAGGCGTCGTAGCCGAGGGCGCGGAGCCAGCGCGCGAGCCGCCCGACGTTGCAGTCGGCCAGGAACCGGGGTCTCACCTTCGCAATCTTAGAATCGGGCGATGGCGACCTTCGAAGACCTGATGTCAAAGCTCCGGACAGAGGCAAGTGGTTGCTACTCGTGGTCGAACGGTCCAGGAGATCGCTACGCCGCCCACAGCCACAGCTTCGAGAAGGTCCTTTACTGCGTCGACGGGTCGATCACTTTCGTGCTGGAGAGCGAAGGCCGTAGCCTCGAGCTCAAGCCAGGAGACCGCATGATGCTGCCCGCCGGGACGGTTCACTCGGCCACTGTCGGACCCGCCGGCTGCACATGCATCGAGGGCCATCGCTAGGCGGTTGTCGTCTCAGGCTTGGGGCGTAATATGGGCCGCGAATGAGCATCATCGACTTCATTCGCGACCGCGCCCGGTTCTACAACTGCCCGGTCTGCGGCCGCAGCCTGAAGGGCTGCGAAGTGCAGGTCCTGAGCCACGAGGACGAGCGATTTCACCTCCAGGTGACGTGCGCCCAGTGCCAGGTGACGTTCGTGGTCGTCCTGGCGATCCAGGGCGGCGCGGTGGAGGAGGTCGAGAGCGCCGTCGAGGCGCTCGCGCCGCCGGTGGCCGCCGTCGAACCGATCAGCGTCGATGAGATCCTCGACCTGCACCTCTTCCTGAAGGGTTTCCAGGGCACGCTCACAGAGCTCATCCACCAGCCGGACCACAGCCGCGGCTGAGCCGGCCATGAGCCGGACTCGGATCTATCTCGACGACGCGGGGTCTGCACCCGTCCTGTCCGAAGTAGAGGCGGCGATCCGGGATGTGCAGGCGGGTAACCCCTCCAGCCCGCACGCGGAAGGACGCGCGGCGCGTGCTGCCCTGGATCGAGCCCGCGATGTGGCGGCCGAAGCGCTCGGCGCAGGACGAACCGAGGTCACCTTCGTCTCCTCGGGGACTGAGGCGACCAACCTTGCGCTGTTCGGAGCCGCCGCCCGCCTGCCGAAGGGGGCCCGGATCGTCACCTGGTCCGCCGAGCACCAGTCGGTGCTGGCGGCGATCCGCAGGCTGCAGGCATTGGGCCGCGACGTGGTCGTCGCCGGCGTCGACGGCGCGGCAACGGTGGACGTGGGCGCCATCACACCCGGCACGGGCCTGGTTTCGGTCGGGCTCGCCAACAACGAGGTGGGGACCATCCAGCCGGTCGCCGAGGTGATCGCGCGCGCGCATGAAGTCGGCGCGTTGGTCCACGTCGACGCATGCGCCGGCCAGCGATGGATCGCGGCGCCCGCGGGGGCGGACCTGGTGTCGTTCAGCGGCCACAAGCTCGGCGCTGGCCGCGGCGGGTTGCTCCTGGTGCGCGACGGCGTGCGGATCGATCCGCTTTTCTTCGGCGGTCCGCAGGAATGGGGCCGCCGGGCCGGCCAGGAAGATGCGACGTCGGCCACGGCGGTGGCGGTCGCACTGGCGGCTGCGTCCGCGGGCCGTGAATCTCGCGCCCGCGTAGCGGAGGGCCAGGCGCAGGCGCTGCGCAAGGCGCTGCTCGAGCTCGGTGGAACGCTCACCGGCGGCGAGCCTCGATTGCCGAATTTTGCCAGCTGTACGTTTGCGGGTCGGAGGGGCGAAGACGTGTTGCTCGCCCTCGACCTGGCCGGCGTCGCCGCGTCGAGCGGTTCGGCGTGCGCCTCGGGCTCGCTCGATCCATCGCACGTGCTGCTCGCGATGGGGCTGAGCATGGAGGAGTCGCTGGGCAGCCTGCGCCTGACCACCGGATACGCGACGACGGACGACGAGATCTCCCGCGCCATCGTCGTGCTGCGCACGGTTCTGAACCCCAGGCTCCGCCCCATTCACGGGGAGGTGTCGACCGAGGGGCAGGACCGAATAACTTCTACGACTCATGGCTAGTGTCGAAGAAGAGCTGGCGCAGCGGCTCGGCCGCGGCGAGGAGGTCGTCCTGGCGACCGTCATCAAGCTGGACGGCGAACCACCGTCCCAACCGGGGGCAAAGCTCCTGATGTCCCGAACGGCGCCGATCGCGGGAACGCTCGGCTGCAGCGAGTTCGACTCCGCCGCGGTTGCCGACGCGATCGCGATCGCGACGAGCGCATCACCGCAGCTGCGCACCTACCGGCACGACCTCGGCTCCATCGAGGTTTACCTCGAGCCGTACGCAGCCTCCCCGACCCTCGTCATCTTCGCTGCCACGCCGGTGGCCCGGGCGCTCGCGAGCTGGGCTCCCGAGCTTGGCTTCCGCACGGTACTGGCAGAGTCGGCGCGTGATGTGCCATCAGCGCTGGCGGGCGACCTCTATGTCGTGCACACCGACCATGACGCGGAGGACCTCGTGCAGGCTCTCGAGGCGGTGCTGCCGCTCAATCCCCGCTTCATCGGGCTCGTAGGGAGCCGCCGGCACACCGGCCACCACCTGGAGGCGCTGCGTGCGAAGGGGGTGTCCGAGGAAGTGATCGCCCGCATCCAGAGCCCGGTCGGCCTGGACCTCGGAGGGAGGACCGCTGCGGAGATCGCTCTTTCGATCCTGGCGGGGCTGGTTGCGGTCAGGCGTGGCGGACGCGGGGGTTGGAAGTCAATGAATGGTTAAGACGGTCTGAACTCGAACTAGCGCCCGGCATAATCGGGGCCGTGTCGATCGCGACCGGAACCCGGCTGGGCCAGTACGAGGTCCAGGACTTCATAGGCCAGGGCGCAATGGGCCTGGTCTACCGCGTATACCACCCCGACCTGGAACGGACCGGCGCGGTCAAGGTGCTCCAGGCGATCACGCCCGACGCGGACACGGTTGCCCGCTTCCGCCACGAAGCCCAGGCGATCGCCCAGCTGCGCCATCCGAACATCGTCAACGTCTACGACTTCGGCGCGTTCCAGGGGATGCCGTACATGATCGTCGAGTACATCCCCGGCGGCAGCCTCGCCGCCAGGATGGCGCACGGCAGCCTCGAGCAGGCCACCGCCTTGAGGTACCTCCGCGGAATCGCAGCCGGTCTTGACTATGCCCACGGCCATGGGGTGGTGCACCGTGACGTCAAGCCGGCCAACGTCCTGTTGACCGCCGAGGACGCACCCGTCCTCGCGGACTTCGGCCTGGCCAAGCTGCTGCAGGGGTCCTCGCTTAAGTCGATGACGGGAGTCACCACCGGCACGCCCGCCTACATGGCGCCGGAACAGGTGACCGGACACCAGGTCGGACCCGCGGCGGACCGCTACTCGCTTGCCACGATCGCTTACGAAATGGTCACGGGCGTCATCCCCTTCGACGGAGAGGCGCTGATGGAGCTGCTCTACGCGCAGGTCCACCGCGAGCCCCCGATTCCGAGCTCGCGACAGCCATCCCTCGGACCCCAGGTTGATGCGGTCCTGATGCGCGGGCTGGCCAAGGATCCCGCCGCGCGATGGGATTCAGCGACGACGTTTGTCGATGCGCTCGCCGCGGCGCTTGAAGGTGCGCCCGCCCCTGCCGTGGCCAGGACGATGGTGATGGCCCCGCCGGTCCCGCCGACGGTTCCCATGGGTCGCACAGCAGTGGCCGAGCGCGTGGCGGCATCGGGGCAGCCCGCGACGGTCGCGATGGCATACCCCTCGCCGAACGGTCAGGACGGCCCAACTCCGGCGAAGCGACTGCGACGTCTCAACCGCCGCCTGGTGCTCGGGATCGCGGCGGTTCTCGCGCTCCTTCTCGTGCTCGGCATCTGTCAGGCGGTGCTGGCGTCGACGACCATCGCCGTGAATCCAAGCACGGTTGCGCCGGGCGACACAGTCAGAGTCACCGCCACGCGCGTGCCCGCGGACCAGGTGGGCGAAATCCAGCTGTGGAGCGTCGTGCACACCTATCCGTTCCGCGCCGGCGCGAAGGGAGACGTCTCGCTCGACATCACCGTGCCGCGCGACATCGCGCTCGGTGATCACGTCGTCAAGATCTGCTGGAAAAACACATGCCACGCGCAGACGGGGCTTCGCGTCGCCTCCGGCGTGGCCGAAGCATCACCCACGGCCATCGCGAACAGATCACCAGGCACCACGCCAAGCGCCGGGTCCACATCAACTCCGACGGCGCGCCCAACTCCGAGCTCCGCGTCATCGACGCCTCATCCGACATCGACCCCGACCTCGGCGCCGAGACCGAGTCCGACACCTACATCGGCACCCCCAACTCCCAGCCCCACGCCCACAAACAACCCATGTCCCGGCAACTCCAACGCTCTGGCGCTGAGCCCGCAAAGCCAGAGCGTCTTGCTCGGCGGCCAGGCGAACTTCACGGGTTCGAACTTCACGCCGAACAGCACGGTCACGGTGAGCTATAAACAGGGAAACAACTCACCAACATCACTGCCGAACGTAAAGGCATCGTGCGGGGGAGGGATCTCCGTTTCTGCGACAGTGCCCGGTGGCCTCCTGCGCACCGATCACGTCATCGTTTGTGACGTCGTCAAGGGTTGTATTTCCGAAACGATCACCGTTGTCTAGAAGACCTCGGCGGCGACCAGGTCCTCGAGAGTCTCCCGACGTCGCATGATCCGCGCTTCGCCGTCGCGCAGCATCAGCACCTCAGGCCTCGGCATCCCGTTGTAGTTGCTCGCCATCGCCAGGCAATACGCGCCCGCGGCGGGAACCGCGATCACATCGCCCGGCGCCAGCGGCGGCATCGGGATGTCGGTGATGAGGATGTCCGTCGACTCGCAGTACTTGCCGGCGATCGTCACCTTCCCGTCCGGTGAGCGATCCGGATTCGACGCGAGAAACGCCTCGTATCGCGCGCCGTAGAGCTTCGGCCGGATGTTGTCGCCCATGCCGCCGTCCACCGCCACGTAGCGGCGCACACCGGGAATGTCCTTGATCGACCCCACCGTGTAGAGCGCAATACCCGCCGGGCCCGCGATCGATCGGCCCGGCTCGACGACGAGCTCCGGCACCTTCAGGCCACGTCGGGCGCAGCCCGATTCCAATGCATGACGCACCGTCTCGACGAAATGACGCGGCGTCGGCGGATCGTCCTGCTGCGTGTAGGCGATGCCCAGCCCGCCACCGGCGCCGAGCTTGCGCGGCTCGAACCCGATCTCGTCACGGAGCTCTACCAGCAGGCCGAGCATGATGTCCATCGCCTGCTCGTACGCGCGAAGCGCGAAGATCTGCGACCCGATGTGAGAGTGCAGGCCGACGAGATCGAGCCGCGGATGCTGCAGCGCAGTCTCCACCGCCTTGCGGGCGGCGCCCGACTCGATCGAGAAACCGAACTTGGAGTCGAGCTGCCCGGTGGAGATGTGGTCGTGGGTGTCGGGCTTCACGCCCGGCGACAGCCGGAGCATCACCGGCGCTCGCTTGCCCTCCGGCACCACGCTGCGCAGGAGGTCGAACTCGTGGTCGCCGTCGATGACGATGGTCGCCCCGGCGCCGTATGCGCCTTGGAGGTCCTCGAGGCTCTTGTTGTTGCCGAGAAAGTGGATGCGGTCGCGCGGGAATCCGGATTTCAAGGCCAGGTGAAGCTCGCCGGCCGAGACCACATCGAGGCCGAGCCCTTCTTCCGCGATGACACGCAGGAACTGCGGAGACGCGAACGCCTTCGCCGAGTACAGAACCTGACCCGCATCGCCCATCGCCGCCACGTACTCGGAGGCTCGCTGGCGGACCGTCGCCTCGTCGTAGACGTAGAGAGGGGTTCCGTGGCGGTGAGCAAGCTCGACGAGGTCGCAGCCACCCACCTCCATGTGGCCGGCGGCGTTGACCCGGTACGTCACCGGGAAAAGCAAGCTAGAAGGCTAGTTCGGGCTCGAGCCGCAGGAGCCGCACGCGCCGCCGCAGCAACCGCCGCCGCCGCCGGTCTCGCTGGCGAAATCGGAGACGGACGAGGTGTCGCCGCCGCTGGCAAAGGCAAAGCTCGAGACAAGCACCCGCGTCTTCGTCGACTCGCATGCGGGACACACCTGGGCGCTGTCACGCTCTGCGAAACGAGTGAGGACCTCGAACTTGCCGGCGCAGCTCTCGCACCGATACTCGTAGATGGGCATCTCAGTGAACGATTCTAAGTTGTCTGAACTCGCGCGGCTGATCGCCGGCTGGCCGGGGCTGGTCTCCGGCGACGCCGAGAGCCTCGTCGAGGACTCGCTGGTGCTCCTCGAGCACCTCGGGGAGGCGAAGACTCTCGTCGACGTCGGGTCCGGCGGCGGCCTGCCCGGCCTCCCGCTCAAGATCGCTCGGCCCGAGCTGGCGGTCACCCTCGTCGAGGCCGACCAGGCCAAAGCGGCGTTCCTCGTCCGCGCCTGTGCCGAGCTCGGGCTGCGCGATGTCGATGTCGTTCCGCGACGGGCTGAGGATCTGGGACGAGACTCGAAATACCGCGAAAAGTTTGACGTGGCGGTGGCCCGGGCCCTGGCGCCGATGCGCGTGCTGGCCGAGCTCTGCCTGCCGCTGGTCCGGGTCGGTGGAAGGTTGCTCGCGCAGAAAACGGTTGGCGAGGATGTTGAGGCGGCGCAGAACGCGCTCGAGATACTTGGTGGATCTCTGGTCTCCGTGGTGCCGGCACCCTCCGCGGCTCGCGCGTCCGGAACGGTGATCGTCGTTCGCAAGAGCCGCCCGACGCCTGCCGGCTATCCCCGGCGCCCAGGGGTTCCCGCGCGCAAGCCGCTCTAATAAATGCACCGGCGTAGCGTTGTGCTTTACCGGACACCGCGAACGAACGGAGGAGCAACATGGCCCGAGGATTCGAGGCGATCACGAAGGTGACCATCCACGCGTCAAAGCGCGACGTGTGGAACGCATTGACGAACCCTGAGAAGGTCAAGCAGTACATGCACGGCACAGAGATGTCGACGGACTGGAAGGAGGGCAGCCCGATCTTCTGGAGGGGTGAGTGGAAGGGCCGGCCATACGAGGACAAGGGCACTGTCCTGGCCGTTGAGCCGCAGAAGCTCTTGAAGTACACGCACTGGAGCCCGATGGGCGGTAGCGAGGACAAGCCGGAGAACTACCACACCGTCACTTGCGAGCTGGCCGGGAAGGATGGTGAGACCACTCTTACACTCAGACAAGACAACAACGCCACCCAGGAAGAGGCGGACAAGATGGCTGATCAGAACTGGGGGCCGGTGATGGATGGACTCAAGGCAGTCGCGGAGAAGCCGGCGAAGTAACGACTCAACCGTCTACACCCCGCGGCGGCTGTCCGTCACGCTCAGTAATGCCAAGGCGAAAGCCAGTGCGCGCCTGAGGGCGGCCGGGAGGCCTTAACCTTGCGGTGGGGTGGGATCACGAAACTGAACCTCGTTCTGCGGGAGCGCCGCTTTTACGAACTCTTCAACCAGCAAGGCCAGTTCATCAGGGAGGCGCTCGGTGAGCTCAGCCGTTCGCTGGACGAAGAGCGGAGCCATCACTCGACGCTTCGTGACATCGAGCATCGCTGTGACAAGGTCACCCACGAGATCTACAACCTCACCAACCGCACGTTCGTGCCTCCGATCGACCAGGAGGACATCCTGATGCTGGCTCACTCGCTCGACGATGTGGTCGATCTGGCTGAAGAGGTGTCCGACAAGATCGACCTGTACGGTGTTCGTTCTATAACCGACTCGGCGAAGAGCTTCGGCCAGTGCCTCGCGAAGGCCGGCACCGTGCTGGCCACGGCGCTCGAGCGATTCAGCGCTTCGGAAGATCTTGTTCCTGCCCTGGAGGAGATACACAGGCTCGAGAACGAAGGCGACGCCATAACGCGCCACGCCCTGCAAAAACTATTTGACCTGAACCATCAGACCGCCGCCGACCTGATCAAGTGGAAGGACCTATACGCGCTGCTCGAGGCCACCTTGGATGAATGTGAATCGGCCGCGGAAATCCTGGAGTCCATCATCATCAAAAAAGCCTGAGCGCCTATTCGCCGGAGAGCAGGCCGCGCACTCGTCGCTCGATCTCGTCGCGGATTTCCCTGACCGCCGAGATCGGGAGTCCGGCCGGATCGGGGAGGAGCCAATCCTCGACTGGTACGGCAAAAACCGGGCAGTCTTCTTCTGCGCAGCCCATGGTGATGACCCTTGTGGCCGAGGCTCCGAGCTCAGGCGTGAGTGCGCGAGGTCGGACATCGCTTAGGTCGATGCCAACCTCCAGCATCACCGCTACCACCTCGGGATGGACGCTGGGTGCTGGGCGAGTGCCGGCCGATTCTCCGAGTGCTCGACCGTCCGACAATCGATTGAGGAAAGCCGCGGCCATCTGGCTCCGGCCGGCGTTCTGGACGCACACAAACAGGACGCGGGGCTTGCTCTCTTCCAGAACATCGAGACGGTAGCCGATCCCGCGCAAGGTAGTGATCCGCAACTGGCTCCCTTCGAGCTTGGGCCGGAGCCAGGCGATGTGCACGTCGACTGTCTTCGGTTCGCCCACGAAGCGGGTGCCCCATGCTGCAGCGAGAATTCGATCTCGGCTCAACACGACGCCGCGATTCATCAAGAGAACCTGAAGCAAATCGAACTCGCGCGGCGCCAACTGGATCTCGCGACCATCGACTTCCGCACGTCGCGCGCTGGAGTCCAAGCGTAGGCGGCCGGCACCAAGCCGTGTCCGCGATGGCGCCGGCGAAGCTTTTCTCAGAAGCGCTTGAACCTGAGCCGCGATCAGGTTCGACGTGCTCCCGGCCGGCAACCACGCATCCGCTCCCATGGCCAGGCAAGTGGCTGCCACTCGCTCGTCCGGGCCCATCACCAGCAGCGGCGCCGCGGTTGCTCGCCGGACAGCCGCAGTTCCGTCCAGGAGGTCCATACCTTGGAGGAGGATCGCATCGGCGAACGGCTCTCGCTGGAGCCCATCGACGCTTCGGTGGGCGACCACGTCGATACCGCCGGCGGCGAGACTTGTCTTCAATTGAACCGTCGTGCCGGATGCGGCGCCGATGACGACAACCCGGACGCGTGTCGGTTCAGTACTTGGAGACGTTCAATTCCTCCACGCGCCCTGTCACGAGGTAGACGACCCGCTCGCAAACATTCGTGGCTCGATCAGCTATGCGTTCCAGGTTGTGGGTGACCCACAGCATGTAGGTTGCCTCGGCGATGTGGCGCGGGTCCGCGACCATCGTCGAAATCAACTCCTGGTACGCGCGGTCGTAGAGAGCGTCGATGTCGTCGTCTTCAAGACACAAGGCCCGAGCCAGGTTCGCGTCGCCTTTGTTCAGCGCAGTCAGCGTCCGATTGACTATGGAAAGTGTTCGCTTGCCCATTTCGACGACCGCCCCGGGTAGCGGAAGCGTCGGGTGTGGCCCCAGCATCAGGGCAACCTTCGCTATCCCCTCTGCGTGATCGCCCATCCGCTCGAGTTCCGGCAGCACATAAAGCGCTCCAACAAGGGAGCGGATTTCCTCGCCGCCGGCGGCGGAAAGTCCACCCACGAGTTCTTCCTCCAGCTGGTAGCGGAGACGATTGACCTCGAGGTCGTCGCGGACGACTCGATCGGCCAGAATCAGGTCACTGCGCGCCAGCGCCTTCAGCGCTCCCTCGAGAGCTTGCGCCACCAGGTCGCCAAGCCGCATCAAGCCGTTGTCTGTCACTCCCAGAATGTTAGAGGTGACGTTAACGACGCCTTAACCCAACCCCGAATAGCCTTTTCCCGGAGGACGCGATGAAACTCACACCACTCACCCCCGGACGGCGGTTTTACGACCTGTTTCGAACCCAGGGCAATCTCGTCAGCGAGACGCTGACCGAGCTCGGCAAGTCTCTGCTCGAAGGCAAGAGCCGG
>Ga0209806_1000069_pt1 | contig 55680 bp, 43 predicted proteins | sample GraSoiAngelo_152_FD_186166 | JGI IMG/M metagenome (GOLD analysis project Ga0209806, IMG submission 186166) | Grasslands soil microbial communities from the Angelo Coastal Reserve, California, USA - 14_1009_12_30cm (SPAdes) (version 2) | ecosystem: Environmental > Terrestrial > Soil > Grasslands ... | reverse complement strand
TACCCGGTGAGCTGGCTCGTGCCCACGACCGCGGTCGGTGGCACGTACTTCGTCAACGTAGGGGTGTTTGCGGCCGGGTGGACGGCGCTCTACAGCTGGAACGAGCACGCCGCCACGTTCGCGGTGTCCGCGCCGATCGCCACGCCGAGCCCCGTCCCGACACCCACGCCTGGCCCCACCGCGACGCCAGGTCCCACGGCGACGCCGAGTCCGGCCGCGACTCCCGCTCCGACGGTGACGCCCGCGCCGTCGGCAGGCTCGGGCGCGGCCTCGCCACTGCACGTTCAAGGAGCCAAGCTGATCAACGGGCTGGGCCAGACGGTCGTGCTCCACGGCGTGAACCGTATGGGCACCGAGTACGCCTGCGTCCAAGGTTGGGGCTTCTCCGACGGGCCAAACGACGCGGCATCGATCCAGGCGATGAAGACCTGGAAGATCAACGCGGTGCGCATCCCACTCAACGAGGACTGCTGGCTCGCGATCAACGGCGTGTCGTCGGCGTACTCCGGCGCGAACTACCAGAACATGGTCAAGAGCTACGTGAGCCTGCTCAATCAGGCGGGCCTCTACGCGATCCTCGATCTGCACTGGACCGCGCCGGGTTCGCAGCAGGCGACCCAACAGGTCCCGATGCCGGACCAGGACCACTCGCCGACGTTCTGGTCGCAGGTCGCGAACACCTTCAAGGGCAATAACGCCGTTCTCCTCGAGCTCTTCAACGAGCCGTGGCCGGACAACCAGCAGAACAGCACTGCCGCCTGGACTTGCTGGCGCGACGGGGGCAGCTGCTCGGGCGTCGGGTACCAGGCAGCCGGGATGCAGACCATGCTGAACTCGGTGCGCGCGACAGGTGCCACGAACGTCGTGGTGCTTACAGGCACGCAGTGGGGCAACAACGTCTCGCAGTGGTTGGCCTACAAGCCCAACGATCCGCTGAACAACCTCGCCGCAGGCTGGCATCTTTACAACTTCAACATTTGCAGCAGCAGCTCGTGCTACGACTCGCAGGCCGGAACGCTCGCGGCGCAGGTGCCGATCCTCGTGACCGAGACCGGCGCCGACAGCTGCGACAACGCCTTCAACGACATGGTCATGACCTGGCTCGACGGAAAGGGCGACAGCTACTTCCCCTGGAGCTGGAACGCGGGCTCCGGCTGCGGCGGCATGGCCCTCATAAGCGACTACAACTCGGCGACGCCGACGACCTACGGCCAGGTCTACCGGACCCACTTCCTCGCCCACTAGCGCGCTCGAGCTCCATCACGGCCGATCAGCCAGATGCAGTTTGTACGTCTGACCGTAGTCGGTCGGCGTCCCGGCATAGTCGCTGATGAGCGCGATCGACGAGCAGTCGGAACCCCAGGCGTTCCAGGTCCAGGCGACGTAGCCGGCCTGTCGCGCGTCGAGCCAGTTCATGATCGTCGTCATGAACGCAAAGTCGCAGTTCGTGCCGATCTCGGTCGCAAGCACAGGGACCTGCGCATCCACCACACCGGCGGTGGCGTCGAAGCATGAGGTCGTGTTGCAGACGTTGAAGTTGTAGACGTGCCACGCGGCGGCGAGGTTGTTCAGCGGATCGTTCGGCTTGTACGTGAGCCACTGCGACAGAGAGTTCCCGTAGGACACCCCGTCAAGGACGAGGACGTTCGTCGCGCCAGCGGCCCGGACCGCGTTGACCAGCGTCTGCATCCCCGCGGCCGCAAAAGAGACGCCTGGGCAGGAGCCTCCGTCGCGCCAGCAGGTCCACGCGGCGGTGCTGTCTTGCTGGCTATCGGGCCAGGGCTCGTTGAAGAGCTCGAAGATCACGGCGTCGTTGCCTTTGAAAGCGGCCGCCACTCCGGACCAGAGATCGGGCGAATGGTCTAGGTCGGGCATAGGTGCGTACCAGTTGGCTGCGCTCGTCCCTGGCGCAGACCAGTGGAGGTCGAGGATGGCGTAGAGGCCGTTTTGATTGAGCAGGCTCACGTAGTCCTTGATGGCCTGCTGGTAAGCGGGCCCCGAGTAGGCCGTCGGCACGCCATTGATGCCGAGCCAGCAATCCTCGTTGAGCGGCACGCGCACCGCGTTGACCCGCCAGGCTTTCATCGCCTGGATCGACGCGGCGTCATTCGGTCCGCTGAAGATTCCCCAACCCTGGATGCACGCGTACTCGGTCCCGGAGCGGTTCACTCCCCGCACCTGGACGGTGAGTCCGGAGGAGTCGACGAGCTGATTGCCGTCGACGTGGAGAGCCGAGACCGCGTCGGCGCTCGCGGACCAAGCTCCGACGGCGCTCTCGGGCGGCGGGTTCATCGTCAAGAGGATCGCGAGGACGAACGCAGCCGCCGGCCGCCGCCGGCTCATGTGGCGTACTTGTAGAAGAGCTCGCCGAGCGCGCGGCAGACCCACGGGGTGGAGTTCCGAATCACTAGCGCCATCGCGTTTGCAAGCCTGGGACTGGCGCCGCGGCCAGGCGCCCTCGCGATTCGCGAGTACGCGAGCGGCTCTTCGCGCGCACCCCAGCCGCTCTTGAATCCTCTCAGGAGGTCCTGCTCGACGTTTGAACGGCCGAGGTCCAACGCGCGGTAGCCGTTTTCGCAGGCCCAGCGGATCGCGGTCCAGAGCAACAGGTAGTTGGCGTCGAGCTTGGCGAAACGCTCATCGCGCGCGCTGTACTTGTAGATCAGCGTGCGATTCCACGAGCCGAAGACCGCGGAGGCGACCGGAGTGTCGCCGCTTTTCGCCGTGAGAACGAAGCCAAGATCGCGTCCGATGATCCGCTCGCACAGCAGCGTGAAGAAACGCCGCGGCTGCACGGGCACACCGAGGCGTCGCCGGGTCCGCAGATGAAGCCGGTAGAAGGTCTCGAGATCGGACGGGGCCCTGCCGAGCGTGACTCGCACGTCCGCGCGTTCGGCGATGCGCACGTTCCGCCGGTGGTTCTTGAAGAGCCGGCCCCACACCGTCTCCATGTCAGGTGACACCGCCAGTTCGTGACGCACGAATGCCGGATCTCGCCCCACTGCGGCATGCCCGGAGAGGGTTCCTCTGACCTCAAGAAGATCGAGCTTCCACGTCCTCGCGACTTCGGCGACGCCCGCGGCCATCTCGCTCTCGGATCCGTCCACGAGGAGCGGGCAGTGATCGGTGAACGGGAGCGATACCCACCGGCGCCCGCCCAGGGGACGGCTCACGTCGATTATCTGCATGGCCGCGCTCGGAGTCCCGCCCCGTTCAGCGATGGTCACGACCATCGGCCGGTAGCCATAGGTTTCTGCGAGCAAGCCCGCCCACACTGGATGATGGAAGAGAGTCGCGTTCGATCGACTCTGTACGAAGTCGAACCACCGTGGATCCTCGAGCTCGAGCAGCCTCACCGCGGCGCTCCGCCACTCGATGACGCCGCCAGGGGACGCGCTCGATGGACTTCCGGATCCCGGACCCGCCGCGAGCACGCGAGATACATCGCGGACGGGACCTCGACGATCGCCGGGAGGGGATCGTCGGCCGCAAGGATCGCGAACTCGATCGGTCCGCGGAGCGACGCGAGATATTTCGCGATCGACATCCGCCCACGCAGGACCTCGCCGAGGGACACCGGGATGTCGGTGAGCGCCCGCACCCACCGGACACCAGGCCGACCTCGCAGCGCGACAATCCGCTCCCCGTTCACGAGCTGCCAAAGCAGATAGGGGAAGTCCACGCCGGCGCGCCTGCCGAGGCTGTGCCAGCCCCAGACCCGCGCGTTGATGTCCAGGAGCTTCAGGCGACCGTCCCGCGCGTCGCGTTTGAATTCGATCTCGACGATCCCGTCGAACCGCAGCGCATCGAGGAGCCGCGTCGCGTTCCGCTCGACATCGGGCGCCTCGATCGTCTCGACGTAGGTGCTCGCGCGGCCGAAGTCCATCGGCCACTGTCGCGTCCGCCGCGCGACGAGCGAGGCGATCGGCGTTCCGTCGCTGCAGAGGGCGGCGTACGAGAGCTGCGCGTCGCCGTCTCCCGGGATCTGCTCCTGGATCATGATCAGGCGCGGATCCACGAGCGCGCACGCCGCTTCGTACCGGGCCACGAGCGAGGCGTTGTCACCCGCCGGCCACGCCTTCGACGTGGTGAAGCGGTTGGCATCCGCACGGATTGCCGGCTTCAGAATCGCCGGATATCGCCCGTCGAAGCACCGTACGTCATCGCTGTCATGCGGAAACCGGGTGAGCGGATGATCGATCCCGAGCTCGCTCGCGAGTCGGTACGTCAGACGTTTGTCGTACGCCCAACGCAGCGCCTGCCACTCGGCGACCGTAAGCAGATAGCGTTCGCTCAGCTCATCGCGGTTGCGGGCGAGCAGCGCGGCCGTTTCGTCATCAGTCGGAAAGAGCGCCCAATCGTCGAGCGCGTGATTGCGGCCGAGGTCCAGGAGGAACGCCACTCGGTCGGCCTCCGAGGCGCTTGGCCAGGCAACGCTTCGTCTCGTGTAGCGCGACCAGTTGGCGAGCGAGTGCTCGTCCCGCAGTACCCAGACGGGTATCCCATGCCGTCCCAGACTTCGTACGATGCCGAGCGCCTTGTAATCGCTCCCAAGCACCACCGCTCCCTGGCCGTCTCGCGCAGCTCGCGTCATCGTGCGCGCTCCTCCGCGGCCTGGTACTCCCTCGCGCGATCTCGTCTGTCCTTTAGCGGCGCGTGCCGCGCCCGTCCAGCGATGACGGACGCGAGTCTCCTCACGGCAAAGTCCGTCCCGGCCACGAACCGCACGAGCGGACCGAACGAATGCACCGCGGGCGCGCCAAGGAAGTGGAGCCCCGGGACCGACGACTGCAAGCCTTCGTCGAGAACGGGATGACCGTCGATGCGCCGAACGCGCGAGACGAGGGTCTCGGCGAGGAACGGGTAGCGACCGACGTCGACACGGTAGCCGGTCGCGAGCAGGACGTGATCGACCTCGCGTGTCGTGCCGTCGTCCAGGCGGAGCCGAAGATGTCCGTTCGACCGGACGACCTCGGTGACGCGCCGACCTTGCGTGAGCGTGACGCTCCGCATGCGTGGCCGGAGCCACAGGGCGGCGCCGGCGGCCAGCGAACGGCGGGTGAACTGGCGCTGAGCCGGAACGGGCAGACGCCGGACCAACATCGGCCGCGCGACGATCTGGCTGACGAGCGCCGGTCCGACGTCGGTCCGGTGGAAAAGCAATCGGCCGAGCATCCCCTGGCGCGTCGCGCGCCCGACCCAGCGGAGTCGAGGGGCGCGCATGATCATCTCAGCATCGGCCGCCGCCTCGGCGAGGAGAACGGCAGACTCGAGGGCGCTCTGGCCCCCGCCGATGACGACGACGCGTGTACCCGCGAAATGCGCGAGGTCCGCGTGCTCGCTGGAATGGCTCGCGAGCGTGGCGGGAAGGCCGTCGAACTCCGGAGGCCGCCACGCGAACGCGGCGATCCCTGCTGCGACGACGACCCGACCGCAGTCCAGCGACTCGCCGTCCTCAAGGAGGACGCGGAAGCCATCGCCGATGGCATCCACCCGCTCGACCTTGCGGGGGTCGATGTCGGAGAGCACGCGTCGCTGGAACCAGTGGCCATACGCGACGAAATCCGCGAGCGGGATTGGCCGTGCGATCCCGGAGCCGCGCTCTCTCTCAAAGGCGTCGAGCGAAAGAGGTCCCGACGGATCACCGATGTGAGACGCGCCCCAGGGGCTCCGGAGGAGCATGCCGCTCGGCATGTGCTCCTTCCAGAACGACATCGGCGCTCCGAACACGCGTACGTCGACGCCGCCCTCACGAAGGTGCGCGGCTGCGGCGAGCCCGTATGGCCCCGCACCAATCACCACGACATCCGGTTTTCTCATCTTCTGCCACCCCCAAAAGCTCCGCTGCGTGTCTCCCACGAACGGACCGCGAAGTCGAAAAGAGTGAGCGCGTCGATGTCTCCGCTGACTGCGAGCGCGCTGCGCGCTTCACGCGGCCAGCGCCACAGGCGCACGAGCGGACCCGAGGAGCGATCGATCGCGTCGAGGACATCGGATTCGGTCCAGCGGTCTGTTGTGACGTCGACGTATGCGCCGTATGCGGCCGCATCCTCGGCGACCTCGAAGGGCAGACCTTCTTCGCGTAGCAGTCGCTGGACGTCGGGCGGGGAACGGCGCGACACGCCCACGATTGGCGCGCGCGCCCCCTCGACCTGGAAGTCACGGTCGCGCGAGACCGCATCGGCTCCGTACCACGCGGTGCGGGGCACCTCGAGCCCGCGCACGAGCAGGGTCGCGTCGTCATCCGCGTCCAGCCGGACGCGAAATCGGCATCCCCCCGAGCGCGTGACCGAGAGCGAGAAGCGGCTCCGCCGTGACCACCACAACGCGAGTTCGTCGAGCGTCGCGACGAGGATCTGCGGCCGCCGCCGTCGGGCCTCGGTCAGCGTCGCCTCGAGCGCGCTGCCGAGCTCGCAGATCCGTTCGGGGTGGAGCTGCAGGGTGAAGAGCTCGCCACGCCCGTAGGTCGCCTCGAGCATCGAGAACCACTGCCGCGCGGCTCCATCTCCCGCGAGCCGGAGTCGCTCGACGATCGTCTCGTCGTCCGGGATCGCCACGGGGATATCCACCAGGCCGTCCTGCATCTTCGGGGTCACCGCAATGCGTCGTGCGTCGCGGGCCGCGTAGAGCTCGAGCGCGAGCTCGTACGCGCCGGCGCGAGCTGGCTCAGGATCGGCGCACAGCGGGAAGGAAACCGCCTGGCTGCTGTGGTAGCGGAGCCCGAGGGCGCGAAGCGCAGCGAGCGTGGCGGGGTTGTAGCGAAGATACGGCCCGCGAAAGCCCGTCGGCTTTAGCCCGTTGCGCTCGAAGACGTTGGCTGCCCCCGCGATCACCACGCGCTGCTGGCGCTCGTCGAGCAGCGCGTGGTCGCCGTGCACGAGGCCGTGCAGCGCGAGCTCGACCCCGCGGTCCAAATACCGGCGGAGGACATTCGGATGGCGCGCAAGGACGCTCGCGGTCGTCGGCCAGGTTGGCCGGACTCCCAGCTTGCCGGTGATCGCGTCGTAGCGGTCTAGGCGGCGGATCATGGCGTCGGCCGTGATGCCGAATCGTGAGAGCACCTTGCCCGCGCGCGCGGCCGATGCGGCACGGCCGCGCGCGCGGAGGCTCATCGCGAGGCTCATCGCTCTTCCGCCGGCCCGGCCACGACCGCTGTCGCGGGTACGGAAGCCGCGGCGTCGATGAGGCGGGCGATGATGTCTAGGTAGTGCGCTCGCTGATGGACCCAGCGGTAGGGCTCACCGATCGCGCTTGCCCGGCGGGCGAGGCGAGCACGCCGCTCGGGATCCGTGTAGAGCTCGTAGATCGCGCGCGTGAGGTCGTCTTCGTTGCCGGACTCGAACAGCTGGAAGCAGTCATCGCCGAAATAGGACTCGACCGCGCGCGTGCGTGAGATCACGATGGGCTTCTCCATCGCAACCAGGTCGTACATCTTGTTGCTGTGGGTCAGGTCGAAACAGGCGTCGCGTCTGATCGCGATGACGCCGGCGTCGGCCGAGGCGATAGCGGAGAGGAGCTCCTCCATCGGCCGCCAGCTCTCGCTGAACCAGACGAGGTCTCGCACGCCGCGCTCCTCAGCGAGTGACTCGACCGATGCGCGCAGCGGACCGTCGCCATAGATCAGCAGCCGCAGACCTCTGATCCGATCCTTCAACCGCGAAACCGCGCCGACGACGAGGTCGAGGCCATACATCCAGTCGATCGTCCCGTGGCAGATCAGGACAAACTTGTCGCCAGCGTTCGCGGAAGCTGGATAGCGACGAGGATCGACCCGGTCCTCGTCATACGAGTTCAGGATGACGTCGATCTTCTCGGGGCGCGCCCCGCGCTCGATGAAGCGCTCTCGCATCGGCTGCGTGCAGGTGATGACATGGTCAGCGAAAGCGATGCTCGCCTGCTCGCATGTCATCAGCATCTTGACCACCAACCGGTCCGGCGACATTCGGTACTTGGTCATGAAGAACTCGGGCATGCACTCCATGAGATCGAGGAGCACCCGAGCGCCAAGCAGCTTCGGGACGATGGCCGCGAAGACCAGGCAGTCCGGCAATGAGTTCACCTGGACGACATCGAAGCGGCGCCGGAGGTGGAGGCCCGCCACGGCGACCGCGGCGCCGACGAGGAACGAGCCGTACTCGACGAGATAGCGCAGCTTTCCGATGGCCTTTCGCCTTCGCTCGAACGGAAGGCGATGGATCGTGAGTGTGCCGGAGCGCTCCTCCTTCGGCTGGCCGGGCCAGCTCTGGCACACGAGATCCACTTCGTGGCCGGCAGCGCCGAGCGCGGCGATCTCGCGCGTCAACCGCGCGTCGAGCGGGAAGACTCCTTGACGGATCACACAGATCCTCGCCATTAGCGAACCTCCTCCGTCGCCGCGCGGAGGATCGGTTCCCCCACGACCTCACCGACGCCGTTCGACGCCGTGCGATCGGGTCGAAGGACCGACAAGAGCGCGAGCAGATCGCGGGGCTGCACGGCGCGGAGGGCAAGCGCCGTAATGCCGTAGAGGGCTATCGCAAGCGGGAGTGCTACGAGGAGCGTCGCCTCCTGCGTCGCGAGAACGCCGAGGGCGGCGGCGCCCGCGGCGAGCGCGGCCTTCGCGGCGACGCGCAGATTCTCGCTGCTGACCAGGTCGCGGGGCATGGTTCGGACGAGCCACACGAGCATCAGCAGCTCGGTGAGCGATGTGGTCAGCGCCGCGCCCTCCTGTCTGAACAGCGGAATTGCGACGAGATTCGCGAGCGGATTCAGCACGGCCGCAGCGAACGTCAGCACGAGGAGCTGCTTCTCGCGATGCAGCCCCAAGAGAGATGCCGCGAAGACCCAATTGAGGTACAGGAAGACGAGGCCGGGAGCCAGGAGACGAAGTGCGCTCGCGGCCGGCGCGTAGCTCTGGGCCGGGTACAGCAGCGCAACGATCGGATCCGCGAGGACGACGAAAACCAGCGCCACCCCCACTCCCGAGAGCGTGAGGAAGCTGAGCGATTTCTCGATCACGACGCGGAGCTCGGAGCGCGAGCCGAGGGACAGCCGCGAAAGCACTGGATAGAGGACCGTGCCTGCGACGATCGTCGGGACGATCGAGGCCGCGTTGAACAAGCGGTAGGCCGCCGCGTACCAGCCGACGTTCTCAGCCGGCGCCATGCGCTGGAGCATCACCATGTCGACGCCGAAGTAGAAGGTCGTCGCGATCCAGACCATCCCGAGAGGGATCGCGCCGCGAAAGAGACGAATGACCTCGTCGAGTTGGACGCGCGGCCAGGCACGCGGGGCGAATCGCATCCCGTAGAGCAGCACCCCGACGTTCACGATCGCGGCCACGACGAATGCCATCGTGACCGCGATGAGGTCGTGCGTCGCGACGAGCGCGACGACGCCGACCACAGCGGCGGTCACGCGTTGTGCGATGGACGCGACTGATGGCAGGACGAAACGCTCCTGCCCCTGGAAGTACGCGCCGATCGTGTTCCCCACGCCCAGAAAGAGCACCGACGCGGCGAGGATCAGGATGAGCTGCTGGAGCTCGCGATCGTACCCTAGTGCGACGGCGGCGAGCCACGCGGCCGGAGCCGCTACGAGCCAGAGCCCGGCTCTGATGATCATCGTCGTCACGAGCGCCGTGTTGGCGCTCGTGGACCGTTGCGCCACCATCCGACTCAGCTGGGTTCCGAGTCCGAAGTCGATGACGATCGAGAGAAAGGCCGCGTACGTAAGGGCGAGGGAGAGCTCGCCGAAGCGCGCGGGCCCGAGGTAGCGGGCCTGCGCCAGAACGAAACCGAAGCTCGCCACCCACATGACGAGCTGCGAACCGGCCACGATCAAGACGTCCCGCGCCGCTTTCCGCAGGGTCGTCATCGCTGCGCCGCCATTTCGCCATCGCGGGATGGGACCTTGGGCTGGACGAGGACCGCGACGAGCCCGAGAGACGTGCCGAGAACGAGCATCGTGCGCGTGTAGCTCAGTCCGAGATCGACCGAGGAGAACACGATCTGGCACACGACGACGGCGACCGGCAGGGCCGCGACCAAGCGCAGGCCGGGGTCGCGAAGCCGCACGTAGAGCGACGATCCGACCAGCAGGACGCGCGCGACGAGGAACCAGAGCGCGAACGCGCCGAGCGGACCAGCCTTCAGCCACAGCCAGAGGACCGCGTTGTGAGTGATGTACCGCCAATAGGGGAAGCTCGCGGGCAACGGCGGGGGCTCCTCCTGGAAGAAGTACTGCTGGCCGACTCCCACACCAGTGAGTGGCAATTGGCGGATGGTGGACGCGATGTTGCGGTTCTCGATGTCGCGCCAGTGGTCCGAGCCGGCGTCGCGGGCGCTCTTCGCGCCAGGATCGATGACCGTCTGAATCGCCCGCAGCGGCTCCGCAACGGGCCCGCTCTCATCCCAGAAGAAGGCCGCATAGGCGCCGAACGCGATGGCGCCAACCACCGCGAGGACGAGGACGCGGCGAGGTGCGACGGTCGCCGACACCATGAGCATCGCGAGCACGACCGTGGCGAGCGCGATGAACCCGACGCGCCGCTGCGTCAGGACCTCGGCGGTGAGAATCACCGGGACGAGCGCCATGAGCGCGTAGGTCAGCTTCGTGCGCAGGCCGAGCAGGGCGACGACGACCATGAGAGCGATCGCGACGTCGAAGAAGACCACGTCCTCGTGGCTAGTCACGGCCTCCAGCGACAGGCCGAGACTCTGCGCCCCGAGGTAATTCGAGATCCCCTGCAGCGCCTTGACGCCGACGAGACCGACGAACTCCGCGAGTAGCACGAAGAGCTGAGCGCGGTCTCGGATCAGGTTCGTCGCGAGGAAGTAAACGAGGCACAGCTCGGCGGGCGCACGCAGCTCGTTGAGTGCCGCGTTCGGATCCCATCCGCCGCCGCGCGAAACGCCGATCGCCACGCCCACCACGAAGACCGTCGTATATGCAGCGACTGCTTTTCCGAAGGGTCCCGCCCGCAGAGGCTCTCGTCCCACAGCGACGCCGCGCACGAGCCAGCTCGCGAACGTGAGCAGCATCAGGAGATCGACGACGCTGAGCTTTATCGGGACCGGGGTGTACTCGGAGATGTTCTCGAAGATGTGACTCTGTGCCGTCGGCGGGGCAAGGCCGGAGATCGCGAACTGTTCGAACAGGAGCGCGCCACCGAACACGAGGTAGATGCCGGCGGGCGGATGCGCGATTATCGCGATCGCAACGAACACGGCGACCAACGGGACGACCAGCAGGAATTCCCCGTCCGTCGCGATGATCGCGAGGGCGTACGCGAGAGCGACCACGAGGGTCGTTGCCGCAAGGATGATCGCTTGCCGCCTGGCACGCGAGGCGTAGTGCTCGCTCGAGGGCCACGGGACCCCGGCGGCGGCGGCGGGCCCGGCGGTCATCGGGCGATGACGGTCAGCTGAGCGAGGACCATGACCGCAGCGAGACCCGCGGCCAGCCAGGCCTGTGCAGCCCGGGCACGTCCGAGAGCGCCAATCCCGACGCACGCCAGCATGAAGAGGACGGTGAGCGCGGTGTAGATCACCGGCGGTCCGTGGGCCGGAAGCGCGCTTCTGGCGCGCTCGCGCGGTTCAGCACCAGCTGCGTCGCGACATGCGATCCGAGCTTCTCGAGCGCCTGCCGCACGAGTGCGAGCGGAGTGGCTGCGTCGCGCAGCACGACGAAAAGCTGATCGAGCACAGGTGGCCACGGCACGACGAATTGCTCAGCTGGAAGGAGGGCCGGCAGATCGACGACGACCGCGCCGAACGCATCGAGCCCATCGGCAACGAACGACTCCAGAGCGCGCAGCGACGGCCGCGCCAGCTGACGATCGCCGACCGGAAGGAACCAGAGGCGCGGCCGTGAGGCCGGCCGAGCCACCGCGGCGACGCTCGCATCGCTTCCCAGACACTCTGCAAGTCCTCGCGCCGAGCCGAGATGCGCGTCGCTCGTAAGCGAAGGTTGGATCCAGTTCGCGTCGACCAACAGGACGGCGTCGCGTCGTAAAGCCGCGAGAGCGAGCGCAGTACCGAGCGCAATGGTGCTGACGCCTTCCCCGGAAAGGGCGCTCGTGAATCCGAGGATGCGAACACCCGAGCTATCGATCCGGCTCGCCAGCGCGTCGAACGCGCCCGCGACCGGCGCGGTGAGGCTTACCCACGAGGCAAGCTCGTCCGCGCTCGGAGCGTGCTGCCGCGGCGGCGCCCCGTTCCGCTTCGCGTGCGGCACCGATCCGGACAGGGCGAGATCCCTCACCTGCCTCGGCTCTCCGATGCCATCCGTGACTCGGCCGTGTCGATATTGCTGAACGCTTCCGCGGCCAAGGTCCGACGAAGATCCCGCCGCGCCTGATCCTTCACGCCGACCTGGGGCACGGCGGCGAAGAGCTTCGCCGGGGCGAGCGTGGCGAGATCCGTGCTTGCCGCGAAGCGATTCGCGAGGAAGGTGCCGCAGAGGACGAGCAGGCACGCCAGCGCGCACCCGACCACGAACGCGATTCCCGCGAGTGTCGCCGCGGTGCGTGTGCCCCCGCTCGGGGAAGTCTCGGCCTGGGCGGGGTCCACAACCTGGAATTCGATTCCGCTCATGTCGACAAGGGCGGGGGCCACGTCGGTGTCGTCAATCCGGTTCTGCAGGTTGACGAGACGTCCCTGCGCGAGATCGACCGCGAGCTTCAAGAGCGACTGTTGATGAATCTCGTCGGCGCTCAGCTGTCCGGTGTGGCTCGCGTTGAAGTCGTCGAGCTGCCGCTGCGCGGCGAGGGCCTGGCCTTGCGCGATCTCGAACTCACGCCTGTACAGGGCGCTCAAGGCGCTGCTGCCGGCGATCCGAGCCTGCGCCACGCGTTCGCTGCGGACCGCGAGCGCGGCGTTCACCATTTCCGCCGGTGTCTTAGGATCGTGGGCCGTAAACGCGACGCTCACGAGATTGGTTCCGAGCGCTTGGATCTTGAAGTGCTTGGCGATTTGGGTCAGGTACCCCGACTCGTCGGGCGCCGCGGCCAAAGCCGCCCGCAACGAGGTCCGCTGGACGACATCGCGAAGCACGCTCTTCGTCCGAAGCAGCTGTCCAAGAAGCTCGGCCTGCTGCGCCCCGACTGTCTGCACGACCGGGACATTCGGGTCGTCCGGATTGGGGATCGCGAGGTCCTGAGACACCCGCAGGACCCACACCTGCGCCTGTGCTTCGTAGGTCGTGGTGTACTCGACATAGCCGGCGGCGAGTCCAGCGCCCCACACAAGTGCGAGCATTGGGACGAGCACCCAGAGATATCGGCGGGCCGTGCTGACGTAAGGCCGCATCGCCCGCAAGCTAGACGCCGCTTATTGAAGGAATCTCCGTAAGTGGATTGACTCCGGCAGCTGTTTCCGCTCTCGCTGGCATGCTCGGCCGAAGCGTCGTCCGCTCGTTCGCCGAGTCGGCTTAATCCCGCTGCGTACGCAACCTCAACACGGCGGCCGCTCGATAGGGCCGTGATCTCGAAGGATCTCACCGTCAGCGTCGTTGTACCGACCTTCAACCGTCGCGAGCCGTTACGGCGCCTCCTTAACTCGCTAGAGCGCCAGCACCAGCGCGGAGCGAGATTCGAGACCGTGGTGGTCATCGATGGCTCGGACGACGGCACCGAGGCCGTGCTGACGAGCCTTCGGCCGAGCTATCCCCTTCGGGCCATCTTCGGACCGCGTCGCGGCGCGGCGGCCGCTCGCAACGTCGGGATCGCCGCAGCTATGGGTGAGGTCCTGCTCTTCCTCGATGATGACGTCGTGTCAGAGGATGGCCTGTTCGAGCGGCATCTCGCGATCCACGCTGAGGATCCCCTCGCCGCCGTTACGGGGAAGATGGCCGCGCCGACGGGGCACGCGCAGCCCGCGTGGCTCGATTGGGAGGCGACCATGCTCGAGCGGAACTATGCGCGGGTCGTCGCCGGTCGTGGCGGGCCGGGCTGGTGGCTTTTCTACACCGCGAACGCTTCGGTGCGACGCGAACAGGTCATCGGCGCGGGCGGCTTCGACGAACGATTCGAGCGCGTCGAGGACAACGAGCTGGCCTATCGCCTCGCCGCGCGGGGACTCCATTTCTATTTCCTGCCCGATGCGGTCGTGCGGCACGAGCCGGATCGGACCTTCGAGGCGTGGCTCCACGTCGCGTCGGTATCCGGCAAGAACCGCGTCCTGCTCGAGGAGCGCATCGGCCTTGCCGGCGCGAGCAACATCCGGGAGGACTGGCGCCGCCGCCACCGGCTGACGCGGGCGCTCGCGACCTTGTGCGTGGGTCACACAAATCGGACACGGTTCGTCGTTGGAGCCCTCGGCCGTGTGATCAGAGGGAGACTTGCGCCGCGCAAACCTCGTCTGCTCCTCTGCAGCGCCGTCTATAACGTCCTCTACTGGAATGGCGTCGCGAAGGCGATGGGGCTTGGCTCAGAGCTATGGCACCGGTTCGTGCAGAACGAACCGGGGCTGATCGCCGCCGAGGGTCCAAACGCGGCCAAGAGCTGATCGAGGGTCTGTCGCTCCGCCGAGACTGTAGGTCAGCGTACGGTCACGCGATTCGTTTGGGCACGTGGGGAGCGTCCTCGCATGTAGTTCGCATCGTCCGCGAGGACAATGGGCCGCTGGGCAAGCGATGAACCTGCTCAACGAGTCGCTGTGGCGCGACGAGGCTTTTGCCGCCTCGCTCGTTCGCCATGAGCCCCTAGAAATCATCGGCTTATCTGCCGGAGACGCGACGCCGCCGCTTTTCTATCTCGTTCTCCACTATTGGGTAGGCGCATTCGGTGATTCGGAAGTGGCGATGCGCGCGCTGACTTTTCTATTCTTTCTCTTAACCGCCCTCGTGATGTTCCTGCTCGGCTCAGAACTCGGCGGGAGGGCACGATGGTGGCTGCTCGGTTTGAGTCTGAGCCAGCCTTTTCTCTTCCGCTACGGTTTCGAAGTTCGAGCCTATAGCCTGCTCGCGCTCCTCACCGCGACGACGATCCTCTTCTACGTGCGGAGGAATCATGTCGCGCTGGCCCTCTCCGGCATCGCGTTGCTCTTTACGCACATCTTCGGGGTCTGGATCGTCGCTGTTCTTCTTGGATGGAGCGTGGCTAAGCGCGAAACGATCCTGCCCCTTCTCGTGCCGCTCGCGGCCAATCTTCCGTGGGCGTTCAACTACATCAGTTTCGGGCGCGCGGCTTCGGGATGGTGGTTGCCTTCACCGACCGCGGATAGCTTCGCGCTGTACCTGACGAAACTGGGTGCACCTTTACTGCTAGTGCTGATCCCTGTCGCCGCCGCTACGGCTGGGCAAAGACGCTTTCCGCTCGCGGCGCTCCTCTGGCTCGTCCCGATCGTCGGCGCTCTGATCGTCTCGCAGATCAAGCCCGTCTTCCTGGATCGCTACTTGATCGTCATCGTCCCGGCACAGCTACTGCTGCTTGCGCCGCCGCCGACCACACGACACTTCCGTTACCTCACAGTGGTTGTGCTCCTCGCCCAGATCAGCCTTAGCGCTTACCTCTTCATGCATCCCGCAAAGCCGCCCTTCCGTGAGCTCGCTGCCTACCTTGAGTCACAACGGCGGCCCGGAGACGTCGTAGTGAATATGGATCCCCTTACGTACTTCGAGTCCCACTACTACGGGCTCGACAGCAAGATCCTGAGTCCCAGTACGGAGATCCCGATCTACATGGGGAGCGTGCTGATACCTGCCGGTGATGTGATCAGCGCTCTTCCCGCCGACGCCGGCCGCTATTTCTGGATCGAGCTCCACGATTCTCCGACAGAGCGTCACCCTTTGCCGCTACCGCTTCTCGACGAAAGAGCCTTCGGAAAGCTGACCCTGAGCCTCTACCTCACGCACTGAATGTGACCGCCTCTGCTCGATAGCGCTTGCGACCGTCCGGTCAAGGGCTGATCGGCAAGCCCCTCAGCCCGGCTGAAGCAGCGAACGGCTCGCTGCGTACGATCTCGGCCAGCTGCCTGACGTAACCGGTCAGGGTGTGGCGCTGTTCGACCAGCGCTCGTCCTGCCCGTCCCATCCGGTCTGCTTCGGCGGGATTCGCGATGAGCTGCTCGATGGCCGCGCGCAAAGCCCGCGGATCACCAGGCGGCACGTAGATCCCCTGCACGCCGTCCTGCATCAAATCGACCTGGCCGCGCGTTCGTGTGACGATCACAGCCTTGCCCATCGACATCGCCTCCGCCAACACGGTCACACCGGCGTCGTACTCCATGTCCCGGACGGGTACGACGACGAAGCGAGCCGATGAGTACAGCCGCCGAAGCTCGAGGGGACGGTAGTGCCCCACCCTCGCGTTGGGGGGAACGCCGGCCCGCTCCAGCCGTTTCTGAAGGACGCGCCCTGGGAGGTCGCCGCTACCCACGGCGACGTGCGCCTCGACGTCAAGACCCCTTACCGCCCTGAAGAGCGTTTCGTAATCACGCCCTGAGATACCGACGGAGCAAATGAGGTTGCCCGAAGCTGTGTGCTCCGGTCGCCAAAACCGCTCGTCGACGGGCTGGAGCGCCTGATGGAGCTTGTCTCGCGGTACACCAAGGCGGGTTGCGGCGATCTCGTTCTGCTGGCTGCTATAGCTCACGATCGCGCGCAGGTGCGTGTGGACACGGAGATTACGAAGCAGGAACGCCTGACGGGGCGCCGACAACCACGAGGAGATCAGCACCAGGTCCCGACGGATCCGAGCGAGTTTGTGCAAGAACGCAAGGGGCAGGCCGACACGGTCGACCCACGCGCAGATATGGTCGTAGCGGCCACCGCGAAGGAACGCTTCGAGGACCTGCCCGTCCGCGCGGCTCACGCGCCGGGCGATCGTTCGCGCCAGAGGCATCGCCCGGGTCTCTAGGTACTGGTCGTCCAGCACGTCCGCTCCGAGGACGCGCGCCAGCTCGACGTAGTCCTTCCGCGGGCGCTCATCGGCATCCGCCTGCCGCGCCAGCTCCGGGCAGCTCGGCTGCCCGGGGTAGCTCGCCACGACGATGAGCGCGCGATCAGCGCTCAGGCTTTGACCCACCCTGTGCGCCGCGATCCTGGCGGCAGGCCGGGGGTGAGTCAAGCGCGCGCTGCGGCGTGGATTGAGCGGCAGTTGACGGTGGATTGAAGGAGCGAGCGTCATCCGACCGCCGTGGGCGCTGCCAAACCCAGAACGTCATGCGCCGCCGTAGCGCTCCTCAATCCCGAAGCCGTTGCATCCTCGACGTGACCGCCGAGCCGATGCTCGCGCCGCCGATCGGCGTTGCCGCACGTGCCGCCGTAACCCTCGAGCACTCACAGCTCGGTGATGCCCTGTACGTGGCGGCCAAGCGCGCGCTCGATGTCCTCGTCGCGACGACGCTCCTTATCGCTCTCCTGCCGCTCTTTGCAATCGTCGGCCTTGCGATCTGCATGGAAAGCGGGCGGCCGATCTTTTATCGCGGTGAGCGCGTTGGCCGGCTCGGTCGGTCGTTCACCGTCGTCAAGTTCCGTTCGATGCGGCCGAAGGCGGACGAGACGCCGCACATCGTCTTCATCCGCTCGCTGATGCGAGACGGCGCGACGCCATGCGAGCTCTACAAGGTGGCCAAGGATCCTCGCATCACACGCCTTGGCGGCTTCCTGCGCCGGACGAGCATCGACGAGCTGCCTCAGCTGTGGAACGTGCTTCGCGGTGAAATGAGCCTCGTCGGGCCGCGACCCGACGTCCCGTACGCGGTCGCGGACTACCCAGACCGGCTTTATGGCCGGCTCCTGGTCAAGCCCGGGATCACCGGCCTGTGGCAGGTGAGCGGACGCAGCCGGCTGAGCCTCCAGGACATGTATCGCCTCGACCTCGATTACGTCGCCGAGGCGTCGCTCGCGCTCGACCTGCGGATTCTCGCTCGAACCGTGCCCGCGGTCCTCAGCCGCGACGGAGCCGCGTAGTGGGGATGAGACGTGCAGCCACGGCGGTCCTTGCGATGTTTGCCCTCTCGTTGGTCGCGATGCCGCCCGCGCGCGCCATCGCCGCTGACAACCCGATCGTCGTCGAGAATCAGCAGCAGGGCTCGACCGCATGGCGGCTCGGTGCACTCGTCGGGGACGACGCGAGTGGGCAGATCAAGGGCTACGCGTCGGCGACGAGCGTCAACCAAGGTGACAGCCTCACGATCTACGTCACGGTCAATCCCGCCCAGAAGTACACGATCGATATCTACCGGATCGGCTGGTACAACGGGACCGGCGGCCGGCTCCGGTTGCACGTGGATCCACAGGACGGGATCACGCAGGCGCCATGCACTCCCGATGCGACGACCGGGCTCATCGCCTGCAACTGGACCCCGAGTTACACGTTCACCGTTCCCTCGGATTGGACGAGCGGCATCTACCTCGGCATGCTGACCAACGCCGCGGGATACGAGAACTACATCCAGTTCGTGGTCAAGGACGGTCGGCCCGCCGCGTTCCTCTACCAGCAGGGCATCAACACCGACCAGGCCTACAACGACTACCCGAACGATGGCGTGAACGGCAAGAGCCTGTACACGTTCAACAGCTACGGCGCGAACACGATCTCAGGCGAGAAGCGGGCCGTGAAGGTGTCGTTCGACCGACCCTACTTTGATGAGGGGGACATGTTCGTCGGGACCTACGACATGTACCTCGTCCACTGGCTCGAGCGGAATGGTTACGACGTGACGTACTCCACCGACGTCGACACGCATGCCAACGGTAGCTCGCTGCAGACCCACAAGGGCTTCCTCTCGGGCGGTCACGACGAGTACTGGTCGAAAGAGATGTACGACGCGGTGGAGGCGGCGCGAAACATCGGCGTCAACCTCGCCTTCTTCGGCTCGAACGCGATCTACTGGCAGGTGCGCTACGAGCCATCAGCTTCGGGTGCCGCGAACCGCGTCCTGGTCTGCTACAAGGATCCGGGCCTCGACCCGGTGCAGGGCACGACGACGACGAGCCTGTGGCGCGATCCGCCGCTCAACCGTCCCGAGCAGGCGCTCATCGGCGTCCAGTACACATCCGGGGTGGAATGGGACAAGAACGTCCCGTACGTGGTGACAAATAGTTCGCACTGGATCTACCAGGGCACAGGCTTCAAAGATGGCGACACCGTCCCGGGGATCGTCGGCTACGAGATGGATCGACTCTGGGCCAACTACGCCGGACCGGACCCGAAGAGTCAGACGCTCCTTTCCCGCTCGCCCTTCACCTATGGCGGAGGTACCGCGGATTACGCGAACTCGTCGATCTACACGGCGCCGAGCGGCGCTCTGGTCTTCGCGTCCGGGACCTCGTCGTGGGACTGGGGTCTGGACAACGGCGATCCCCACGCGATCGCCGATCCGCGGATCCAGAAAACGACCGCGAACCTTCTGAACGCGTTCATGAACGGCGTGCCGCAGGTGAAGGACTTCAAGGTGGCAGCGGCGGCGACCGTGACCGCCGGAACCGCGTTCAGCCTGACCGTGACTGCGGAAGATGCCCAGGGCAACCCGGCGACGTGGTACAGCGGGACCGTCCACTTCACGAGCACCGATAGCTCGTCCGGGGTGGCGCTGCCGGCCGACGCGACGCTCACGAACGGGACGGGGACGTTCTCCGCGACGCTCATCAGGGCCGGTTCGCAGAACGTCAGCGCGACCGACACCGTGACGTCGACGATCACGGGCTCAGCCAACGTGACGGTGCAGGCGGCGGCAGCGGCGACCCTCGGCCTCACGGCCCCGCCGTCGGCGACGATCAACCAGTCCTTCCCTGTCACGGTCACGCTCAAAGACCGCTACGGCAACGTGGCGACCGGATACACCGGCAGGGTCCATTTCTCGACGAGCGATATCTCGCCTCTCGTGGTCCTCCCGGCCGACTACACCTTCGCGGCCGCGGACGCGGGGACCAAGACGTTCTCGGTGACGCTGCAGACACCTCCGAGCCAGACGCTCACGGTCGCCGACACGGCGAACGCGAGCCTGACCGCGACGGCCCAGATCGCCGTCGGCCTGCCCCTGCTGCCGTTGAACGTGAACACGCCGAAGGTCGTGCAGACGCCGCTGCCGCCTCAGGCAGGGCCGTGAAATGAAGAAGATCGCCGTAACCGCGTTGTCCGGGCTGCTCATCCTCGGGACGATGACCGTGCAGCAGCAATCCCCTGCGTTCGCCGCACCTAATCCGATCGTCGTCGAGAACCAGCAGCCCGGCTCGACCGCATGGCAGCTGGGACCGAACGTCGCCGATGACGCGCATGGCCAGATACAGGGGTACGCGTCCGCGACGAGCGTGAACCAGGGCGAGAGCTTGACCCTGTATGTCACGGTAAATCCGGCACAGCAGTACACGATCGACATCTATCGCATTGGCTCGTACAGCGGGTCGGGCGGGCGCCTGCGCTCGCACGTCCCTGGGCTGAGTGGAACGCCGCAGCCGACCTGCCCGACCGACGCGACGACCGGGATCATCGTCTGCAACTGGTCGCCCGGGTACACGTTCACCGTTCCGTCGGACTGGACGAGCGGCATCTACCTGGCTCAGCTCACCAACGCCGCCGGCTGGCAGAGCTACGTCATCTTCGCCGTCAAGGACGGCCGCCCCGCGGCCTTCGTCTACCAGCAGCCGGTGAACACGTATCAGGCCTACAACAACTACCCCGACAATGGGACGTCGTTCCACGACCCAAACGGGACCGGCAAGAGCCTGTACGGATGGAACAGCTACGGCGCGCAGACCCCGGGCACCAACGACTGGCGCGCGGTGAAGGTCTCGTTCGACCGTCCCTACAGCGGTGCGGGCGTCGCGACCTTCTTCACCTTTGAGTACAACCTCATACGCTGGCTCGAGGGAAACGGCTACGACGTGACCTACACGACCGACGTCGACACACATGCGAACGGGGCCCTGCTCCAGAACCACAAGGGGTTCTTCTCCACGGGGCACGACGAATACTGGTCCAACGGCATGTACGACGCCGTACAAGCTGCGCGAGACGTCGGCGTCAACCTGGCGTTCTTCGGGGCGAACGCGGTCTACTGGCAGGTCCGCTACGAGTCGTCGGCCTCAGGGGTCCCGAATCGGGTGATGGTCTGCTACAAGGACGCGAGCATCGACCCCGTCCAGGGACCGCTGACCACAGTGCAGTGGCGCCAGCCACCCGTGAACCGACCCGAGCAGTCCCTTCTCGGCATCCAGTTCATGGACGAGGTCAACTGGAACAAGTCCGACGGCACGATAAACACCTGGCCGTACGTGGTGACCAACAGCTCCCACTGGATCTACGCCGGCACCGGCTTCAAGGACGGCGACAGCGTGCCGGGGCTCGTCTTCTACGAGATGGACCGGTACCAATCGAACTTCCCCGGTCCGACGGGCGGCACGAATCAGACCTTCTTATCGCATTCGAACTATCTGAACTGGGAGAACCCTCCAAAGCCTGAGTATCAGCAGACGTCGATCTACCAGGCTCCGAGTGGCGCATGGGTGTTCGCCGCGGGAACGATGGTCTGGAGCTGGGGGCTCGACAACTACTACGAGTCATATAAGGACGCACGGATCCAGCAGATGACCGTGAATCTGCTCAACGCCTTCCTGAATGGCGCGCCCAAGACGGTCCACGACCTCAAGCTCACCGCGCCGACGACGGTCACGGCGGGACAGGCGTTCAACATCACGGTCGTCGCTGAAGACGCGCAGGGCAGCCCCGTCCCCGGATACACCGGAACGGTCCACTTCGCGAGCGGCGACACGGCATCGGGTGTCGTGCTTCCACCTGACTCGACACTGGCGAACGGCCAGGGGACCTTCTCCGTGACCCTCGCCACGACGGGCTCCCAGACGCTGACGGTGTCGGACGCGGCGAACGCGCTTTCGACGACCGCGACGCTCACCGTGAGCGCTCAGCACGGCGCCGCAAGCCACTTCGTCCTAGCGACCACCGCGACGCCCACGTCCGGAAAGGCCTTCTCGTTCACAGTGACGGCGCAGGATTCGTCGGGCAACACCGATCCCAGCTACTCGGGAACCGTGCACTTCACGAGCACAGACACCTCGTCGGGCGTGCAGCTCCCGGCTGACGCAACGCTGACGAGCGGCGCCGGCACGTTCTCCGCGACGCTCATCAAGGCGGGCGCGGAGACAATCACCGCGACAGATACCGTCACGGCGAGCATCACCGGTGGCCTGAACGTCACCGTGGGCGGGGCGGGCGCGACGCGCCTCGCGCTTACCACAACGGCGACGCCGACCGCCGGCGCCGCGTTCTCGTTCACGGTCACGGCGCAGGACTCGTCCGGGAACACGGATCCCACCTACGCGGGCACCGTGCACTTCACCAGCACCGACACAAGCTCAGGCGTAGTGCTGCCGGCCGACACCACGCTGGCAAACGGCATCGGCACGTTCTCGGCGACGCTCATCAGGGCCGGCGCTCAGACCATCACTGGGACGGACACTGCGACGGCGAGCATCACGGGCGCCCTGAGTGCCAGCGTGCGCGCGGCGGCCGCGACGAGGATTGGGCTCGCGACGAGCGCGACGCCTCGGGCGGGCAGCGCGTTCTCGCTGACCGCGACCGCTTTGGACCCCTACGGCAACACCGACACGTCCTACGCCGGAACGGTGCACTTCACCACCACAGATGCCTCGGTTGGGGTCGTGCTACCTGCCAACTCGACGCTCGCGAGCGGCACCGGCACGTTCTCCGCGACGCTCATCAAGGCCGGAGCGCAGACGATCACCGCTACTGACATGGCCAACGCGACGATCACCGGCGGTCTTAGCGTCACTGTCCGCGCGGCGTCCGCGACGCTGCTTGCGCTCGCCACCGGGAACTCGACGCCCACCGCGGGCACGGCCTTCTCGTTCAGCGTGACCGCGAAGGACCCGTACGGGAACACCGACACGGCCTACGCCGGGCGCGTGCACTTCACGACCACCGACACCTCGTCGGGCGTGGTCCTACCCGCTGATGCGACGCTCGCGAACGGAACGGGCACGTTCTCCGCGACGCTCATCAAGGCTGGCGCGCAGACCATCACGGCGAGGGACACGGTGACCGCGACGATCGCCGGTACGCTCAGCGTCACCGTCAAGCCGGGCGCTGCGGCGAGCCTGACACTCATCGCGCCGGCAACGGTTACGGCGAGCCAATCCTTCAGCGTCACGGTCACCGCAAAGGACGCTTACGGCAACGTGGCCACCGGTTATCGCGGTGCGGTGCACTTCACGAGCTCCGATATTCTCGCGACGCTGCCGGCTGATTACACCTTCACGAGCGGCGACGCCGGCACGCGTAACTTCTCGGTCACGCTCGTCACCGTGACGACGCAGACCGTCACGGTGACGGATACCGCCAACGGGGCACTTACGGCCAGCGCGCAGATCAATGTCAAGCTGCCGCTGCTCCCGTAGCGCTCACGAACATGACGATTGGGCCGGCGACCAGGGCGACCAACACGTCCTGGCGCCGGTTTCGTGAAGGACGCGTAACTCGAGTATCGATCGTGTTACTGCTTACGCTAGCCTCGGCTCTCCAGGGCGGCGGGCGGGCGTCATTGCGGGACGTCGCACTTGCTGCCGACAACCCGATCGTGATCGAGAACGAGCAGCCCGGTTCGAGCGGCTGGCAGCTCGGCCTCATCGCGGACGATGCGACCGGACAGATCAAGGGCTACGCGTCGGCAACCAGTGTCGGCCAGAACCAGAGCCTCACCCTCTACGTGTCGGTGAACCCGGCGCAGATCTACTCCATCGACGTCTATCGCATCGGCTGGTACGACGGGATGGGCGCCAGGCTTCGCCTCCACGCCGGGCAGCTCGCCGGGATCCGACAGAGCGCGTGTAAGCCGGACGCGAGCACCGGTCTCATCGCCTGCAGCTGGACCCCGAGCTACACGTTCACGGTCGGATCGGACTGGATGAGCGGGCTCTACGTCGCTGTGCTCACCAACAACCGCGGTTATCAGAACTACGCGATGTTCGTCGTCAGAGACGGCCGACCCGCGACATACCTGTACGAACAAGCCATCGCGACGGACCAGGCCTACAACAACTACCCCAATGACGGCCGAACCGGGAAGAGCCTCTATGCGTACAACAGCTTCGGCGCGAACACGATCGCCGGGGATGCTCGAGCGGTAAAGGTCTCGTTCGATCGGCCGTATGCCGACGACGGTTCGGGGAACTTTTTCTACTGGGAGGTCGACCTCGTCCGTTGGCTCGAGCGGAACGGATACGACGTGACGTACTCGACGGACGTCGACACGCATGCGAACGGCGCCGCCCTGCTCACCCACCGCGCCTTCCTCTCCGGCGGCCACGACGAGTACTGGTCGAAAGAGATGTACGACGCGGCCGAGACCGCTCGTGACGCCGGTGTCGGTCTCGCCTTCTTCTCCGCCGATGCCGTGAGCGTGCAGATCCGCTTCGAATCCTCGACCGCGGGCGTGCCGAATCGAGTGATCGTCTGCTACCGCGATGCGAACCTTGACCCGGTCAAAGGGGCGACGACGACAGTCTCGTGGCGCGACCCCTATCTGAATCGTCCCGAGCAGCGCCTGCGCGGGGTCCAGAACAACGCGTACGTCGACTGGGGCAACAACTTCCCCTACGTGGTGACGAACAGCGCGCACTGGATCTACGCCGGGACCGGACTTCGTGACGGCGACAGCATCTCGGGGATCGTCGGCTACGAGATGGACGGATATATGCCGGCCTATCCCGGGCCGAACGGCACGCACACGATCCTCTCCCGCTCCCCCTTCACCGACGTCGATGGACAGGCTCAGGTGGCGAGCGCATCCATCTACCAGGCCCCGAGCGGCGCTTGGGTGTTCTCATCGGGCACGACGTCATGGACTTGGGGCCTCGATGACTTCTCTGGCAGCCATGTGGATGCGCGGATCCAACGGATCACCGCGAACCTGCTCTCGGCCTTCGCCGCCGCTGCGCTCCCACCCGCCGTCCACGACCTCAAGGTGACGGCGCCCGGCGCGGTCCAGTCCGGACGTCAGTTCGACGTCGCGATCGTGGCCGAGGATGCGCAGGGAAACACGGTCAGCTCCTACAGCGGCACCGTGCACTTCGCGAGCGGCGACGGTGGATCAGGCGTCACGCTTCCATCGGACTCGGCCCTCGCGAACGGTCAGGGGACGTTCCCGGTCACGCTCGCAACTCCCGGTTCCCAGTCCGTGACCGTGTCCGATCCCGCGAACTCGCTCTCCACGACGGTAGCCATTACGGTCAACGCGCAGCAGGCCACCGCGAACCGTTTCGTCCTCAGCACGACGGCGACGCCCACGGCCGGCGGGGCGTTCGCCTTCGTCGTAACGGCCCAGGACTCTTCCGGAAATACCGACCCGGGCTACGCCGGAACGCTGCACTTCACGAGCAGCGACACGTCGCCCGGCGTCCTCCTTCCGCCTGACGCGACGCTCGCCAGCGGACAGAGCACCTTCTCGGCAACGCTCACAAAGGCGGGGCCGCAGACAATCACGGCGACCGACACCATGACCCAGACGATGACCGGCATCTTGAGCACGAACGTGCTCGCTGGTCCAGCTGCGACCCTCGACCTGCGCGCGCCCACGGCGGCGACGATGAACCAGGGCTTCAACGTGACGGTCACGGCGAGGGACCGCTACGGGAACGTCGCGACGAGCTACGCGGGCGCCGTGCGTTTCACGACGAGCGACGTGTCACCGCTGGTGCGACTCCCTGCCGACTACACGTTCGTCCTCGCCGACGGCGGGACGAAGGATTTCTCCGTCACGCTCGAGACGCCGCCGAGCCAATCGGTCGGTGTTGCGGACAGGACCAATCCGATTCTGTCAGCGAGCGCTCAGGTCGCCGTGAAGGTGCCGGGCGCCCCGTCCGCCGCGCAGACACCCCTGCCGCCGACGGGAGGACCGTAAAAGCCATGGGGACCCGCGAACAACCGGGTCGATCGCGGGTGCTCGTCGTTCTGGGCACGCGACCAGAGGCGATAAAGCTCGCGCCTGTGATCGACGCACTACGGCGCGCAGCCGATCAGTTCGAGGTGAAGGTCTGTGTGACCGGGCAGCATCGGGAGATGCTACGGCCGATCCTCGATCTGTTCGCGATCTCGCCGGATCGCGACCTCGACCTCATGCGCCCGAATCAGAAGCTCGCAGGGCTAACGTCCGCGGTCCTCACCGAGATGACGAGGATCCTCGAGGACCTGCGACCCGAATGGGTCGTCGTGCAGGGTGACACCACGACCGCATTCGCCGCATCGCTCGCGGCCTTCTATCAAAACGTGCGGGTTGCACACGTCGAGGCGGGCCTGCGCACCGGAGACATGCGCCAACCCTTCCCCGAGGAGGCAAATCGGCGCATTGCAGACATCCTTGCCGATCTGCACTTCGCCCCGACGGAGCGCGCTCGCCGCAATCTCCTGCGCGAGGGAGCCGATCCGGCGACGGTGTTCGTGACGGGCAACACGGTTATCGACGCACTTCGGCACGTCGTCGCGCTCGAATACGACGTCCTTTCGAGTCCGCTCGCCGCTCTCCCGCGCGGACGGCGCATCGTTCTCGTCACGGCCCATCGCAGGGAAAGCTTCGGTCGCGGCCTCGCCGCCATCTGCCGGGCACTGCGCCGCCTCGCCGATGACGTCCCTAACATCCAGATCGTTTATCCGGTCCACCTCAACCCGAACGTCGGCGACGCCGTGCACGAGCGTCTTGACGGCCATCCCAGGATCAGCTTGATTCCGCCCCTCGACTATGCGTCGCTCCTACAGCTGATGCGCCGCAGCACGATCATCCTCACCGATTCCGGAGGGATACAAGAAGAAGCACCGAGCCTCGCGAAGCCGGTCCTCGTGCTCCGCGCGGCGACCGAGCGGCCGGAGGCCGTCGAGGCGGGCTGCGCGCGGATCGTCGGGACCGATGAAGAGGTGATCGTCCGTGAAGCGCGTCGGCTCCTCGAGGACGCGGAAGCCTACGCTCGCATGGCTCAGGTCGCGAACCCATTCGGCGACGGACGTGCCGGCGACCGGATCGTGAGCGTGCTCCGCCGGACCGACAAGGCCAGCAAAGCGGCGGCGTGAGCGATGAGCGCTCATCTCCACGATATCGCGGCGACGATTGTGGGTTTGCTGATCACGCTTCCATCGGCGTACCTCGCCTTCCTGGCTGCGGTCAGCCTCCTGCCCCGGCGCGCGCGGCCGCGCGTCGGACCCAGTGCCGACCGCGAAACGTTCGCCATCCTCGTGCCCGCTCACGACGAGGAGCGCGTCATCGCACGGACTCTCGCGAGCCTTGCTGGACTCGAATACCCCCGCGACCGCTTCAGCGTGCACGTCGTCGCCGACAACTGCTCCGACGACACCGCCGCTATCGCACGCGACCGGGGGACCTGCGTCCACGAGCGCACCGATCCCCATCGCCCCGGAAAGGGGGCCGCGCTGAACTGGCTCGTAGACGAGGTGCTCGCGGAGCATCGCCACGTCGATGCGTTCGTGATCGTGGACGCGGACAGCGAGCTCTCGCCCGATTTTCTCCACGCAATGGGCCGTCATCTGCGGGGCGGGGCCGTCGTGGCGCAGGCGCTCAATCTCGTCAAAGTCGTGGACGACCGTCCCCTCGTCCGCATCCGTGAGCTCGCTTTCGAGCTTGGTTGCCACCTTCGGCCGCTGGCGTACGAGCGTCTCGGCGGTTCGAGCGGGCTCTTTGGAAACGGGATGTGCATCGACGCCGCGCTTTGCCGCCGGTACCGCTGGAGCGAGTCTTCGGTGGTCGAGGACGCCGAGCTGTTTTTGCGGCTTGTCCGCGGCGGCTACCGGGTCGAGCTAGCCACCGACGCGACGGTTCGCTCGACCATGCCGGTGACGCTACGCGAGGCCGGCTCTCAGGCGCTGCGCTGGGAGCGCGGCAGGTTCGATTACGTCCGCGAGCTCAGCGCACTCGCCGCAACAGGCCTGCGAAGACGCGATCTCAACGCGCTGTGCGCGTCACTGGCCGGGTTCAACCCACCGCTCGCGCTGCTCGCCCCTGGCGGCCTAGCGGCGTTCGTGATTGGAATGGCGGCGGGATGGGTGGCGCTCACGGTCCTTGCGACCATCGCTCTCGCATGCCTCTTTGGCTATGTCCTTCGCGGGGCCGTGCTCGGCGGCTTGGGCCCGAGCGTCTTCCTGCGAATACTGGTCTGGGCGCCGAGCTACTGCCTTTGGAAGGCTTGGGTGCTCAGCCGTGCGGCGTTCGGCGTGGGCCGCCGAGACTGGCAGGGCCGCGCGCGCGGGGACGCCGGGAAAGATCATGGCGCCACCGCAGCGTTCCTCAATCCGGATGAGGTTCCATCGACACATGGCTGAGCCGATCCGCGTGGTCATGACCGGGGGCGGCGGCTTCATCGGGTCCTATCTCCTCGCGCGACTCGTGGGCGCGGGGATGGATGTGACGCTGGTCGGCCCGCACACGGGTAAGTCGCGGTACACCGCGTCGCTCGTCGAAAAGGGCATCGTGCGGTTCTTGCGCTGCGACGGCTCATTCACGGACGAGGATCTGCTTCCGCGCATCCTCCGGAGCGCGGACGCACTCCTGCTCCTCGGCTACGTCATGCCAACCTCGTCGTCGCCGGCGCAAAGGCTGCTCGACGAGTTGACCTGCAACGTGTCCCCGACCCTTCGTCTCGTGCGGGCGGCGCTTCGCAGTCGTCCACACGTGGTCTTCGCGAGCTCCGTAAGCGTTTACGGAGTCCCGCCGCATTCGCCGGTGAGCGAGGACGATCGGCCTTCGCCGTCAACGCCCTACGCGATCGCGAAGCTCGTCTGCGAGGAGGCAATCCAGCTGCTCTGCGGCGCGGACGCGGCGACCGCAAGCATCTTGCGTTACTCGACCGTGTATGGGCCGGGCGAGGTGGTGCCACGGGCGATCCCGAATTTCATCCGCGCGACCCTCGCGGGCACGCCGCTGATTGTGAACGGCGATGGTCAAGACGAGCACGACTACGTCCACGTCGCGGACGTCGTGGATGCAACGATGGAGGCGCTGAGGCGCAGAGCTGCGGGTGTGTTCAACGTCGGCACAGGGATCGGTACGACGACGATCGATCTCGCCAAGCTCGTGCTGAAGCTTGCCGACACGTCCACGCCGATCTTGAGCGCGCCCGCTCAACCAGGCGCAGGGCGGCGGCTCCAGATCGTCTGCGATACCGAGGCGGCCCGCACCGCCTTGGGGTTCGTCGCGCGGCGCTCGTTGCCCGAAGGGATCTCCGAAGAGATCGGCTGGTTTCGCTCCGAGCAAGACCAATGCGCCCGCGCCAGCAGTAGGGTCGCGAGACACGCTCCTGCGGTAGCAAGAGCGGTCGCCTGAGACGATGGCCGGGGGCCGGTGAGCCCGACGCCAATGCGCACTCCGGCACCGGAAGATGTCCCGATCCCGATCCGGCACGCGCGATCGTGGCGGATCGTCCCGACGGTCGTCCGCGGAGTCGCGAGGCGAACGGTCGTCGAGCGACGGGGGTTCCGAAGTCGGTTACTGAGGGACGTGTGGATCGATGTCAAACGGTTTGGTGCCCCCAATGTCCGCATGATCGAGCTCACCAGCATTCGCGGCATCCGGAACGTGCGCGTCGACGGTCCCGTCGTACGTCACGGTCCGTTGGTCCTGTGCGCACTCGCGACCCTACTTGAATGCGACCGGATCTTCGAGATGGGCACGTTTGCCGGCGAGACCAGCTGGCTCCTCGCCCACAACGTCCCCAAGGCTCTGATCTACACGCTCGATCCGCATCCGCGTCAAGGCGGTCCCGCCGGGTACGCGGGGACTCCCGAAGAGGCGCGGATCACCGAGCTGCGTGGCGACCCGACCGACTTCGACTTCTCGCCCTACAGCGGGTCGATCGATCTCGTCCGCATCGATATGGGGCATGAGTGCCGCCACGTCGGAGCCGCTACCGGTGCGGCGTTCGGGATGCTTTCGGAGCTTGGATCGATCGTGTGGGACGACTACACGCACTGCCCGAGCGTCTATACGTACCTCAATGCTCTCGCGCCGTCGCTCGAACGGCCGATCTTCCACATCTCGGGCACGCGTCTCGCGTTCTATAGCCGCTGGGACATCGTCGTCGACTAAGCCGGCACGCCGTGCATGACGTCCAGCCGGAGGCCTGCCAACTCGGCCGCCGCATTGCCGGCGATCCACCTGATGGGCAAGCCACTTGCTTGTATGCTTCAACCGCACGGGACGCAGGGGGATGAGCGGCAACGGTTTGACGGGGCGTTTTCGCGTCTTGCTTGTCGACGACGAGAAGGATCTCGTTGACTTGCTGGCGTTCCTTGTCGATCAAGCTGGGCTGATCCCACTGTCCGCGACAGAGCCCCAGGGAGCACTCGAGCTCTTCGAGAAGGAACATCCCAGTCTTGCGGTCGTCGATCTCAATCTTCGGCCCTGGGATGGATTCGAGCTTCTCGCCGAGCTGCGCCGACGAAGCCCGAAGATGCCGATCCTCGTTCTGACTGCGCGCGGAGCCGAAGATGACAAGGTCCGCGCACTCGACCTCGGTGCGGATGACTACGTCGTCAAGCCGTTCGGGCATCGAGAGCTCGTCGCGCGCATCAAGGCGCAGGCGCGCCGCGCGGAGCTCGACGGCAACGGCGCCCCGGCGGCCGTCCTGGAGGTCGGACCGCTTCGTCTCGACGTCCGGGAGCGCACCCTCCAGCTCGATGGGCACGACCTGCGACTCACCGGGACGGAGTTCCGGCTTCTCGAGTATCTGATGCGTAACAGCAACTCGGTGGTCCCAACGGCGGCATTGGCGAAATACGTTTGGGGATACGACGACAGTCCCGCCCGGGAGGTCGTCCGTGTGACGGTGCACCGATTGCGGCGGAAATTGGGCGACGACGGTCAACGACGACGCTTCATCGAAACGATACCTGGGGTCGGTTTGAAGCTCCGACCGAGCGTGGCCAGGCAGGAGAGCCACCGCTCCTAGTAACGCCTTTGTCGCGGCAATACGGTTTTGGTAACGCCCTTGTTCCTAAACGCTCCATAAAAGTCACCACACGAAGGCATTTTCCTTGCGGCCTCGTGACCTCATAACAGATGGAAGAGGTCCGGGTCTTGTGATCAAGTTGTTACTCGTCGAAGACGATCCCGACATGCTCGATCTGACCGCGTACGTCCTTCGCCGTGAGCGTTTCGTCGTCGCCGAAGCATCCGATGGTGCCCAGGCGATCCGGCGATGGAAGGCCGACCAGCCCGATCTTGTCATCCTCGACCTTGGCCTGCCCAGCCTCGACGGATTCGAGGTCTTACGTCGCATCCGCGAGGACGGCAACACGCCCGTGCTTATCGTGACCGGGCGACGAGACGCTCAGGATATCCTGCGGGCCTTCAATCTCGGCACTGACGACTTCGTGCCAAAGCCGTTTGAATTCCGGGAGCTCATAGCACGCGTTCGGGCCATCCTTCGTCGGGCGAAGACCGTCACGCAGGAGGTCTCCGAGCCTCGGTTGCAGCTCGACGGCCTCACGCTCGACCCGCAGACATACGAGGTGAGCTGGCTCGACAAAGATGTACGGCTCACCCCCACCGAATTCCGGATCCTCTATCTGCTCGCAACGAACGCCGGTCGCGTAGTCCCGGCGAGCCGGCTCTACACGTATGTCTGGGGAAGCCAGGGTGCGGATGCGAACGCGCTGCGCTCGCACATCAGCCACCTCCGGCGAAAATTCGAGACCGAAGGCGGTGCGCCCGGAACGATCGTCTCGGTGCCCGCGGTGGGCTACATCTTCAAGCGGCCGGGCCCGCGGGTCGCCGCACCGCTGCCGCAGCCTTCGGCGACCGCGCTTACGCCCGCGCCTGTGGAGCGTGGCGCAGCCTCACATACCGCGGAGATCCGTCCCCCAACTCACACGTTGACGGCTGTCCGCGCACCGACCGCCTAACGACCGCATCGCCGTAGCGTAACGAAGCGACATCGGCCGTTGAGGGTCCCCGAACCTCAACAGCGCGCACGCACGCCACGAATCCGGCCTCATGCGCCCCGCGCACTGTGCCTCAACGCTCCTGGCGTCGAATGGAAACGTGCGCCAACGGCATAGCCTTCATCCAGCGGGTCATCATGCAGCGCGATGCTGGCGGCTCCTGGGTGTCGCCGCGCTCGTCGCGTTGCAGATCACGCTGATCCGCGTTCAGCCTGCGCTCGCAGCACCGGGCGACCTCGTTGCCGATGTGCTTGCCGTCGCGAGCTATCCGCAAAGCGTCGCACCGAGCATCGCTTTCGATGGGCACTATCTGTATCACACCGGATACGGCGACTCGGTCCTCCATCGACTGAACGTGCCGCCGGCGGGCGGAGCGAGCACGGCGACGGGCGAATACGACGTGACCATCCAGGGAGCGGCGACGGGAATCATGACCCTCTCTTACGACTCCGGACGCGACGCGTTCTGGGCCGTCAGCGGCGACGGCCTCTCGATCTATCTGCTGACCAAGAGTGGCCTCGCCTCGCTCGCATTCACGATCGATCCGGCAACCGATAGGCCGGGCTTCCAACCTGTTGGCGACTACCCGAACGAGATCAAGATCGCGTACGACGCCGCCGACGACACGATCTGGTACAGCTCGGACGCGGGCGTGCGCATCTACCACTATCACACCTTCGCCGACGGCTCAGGGACTGCCGACCTTGTGGCGGGCACGCCATATATCGATATCGACGTCGCGCCGAACAACATGGATCCGCAGTGCGGCTACAGCCAGAGCAGCGGTGTCGCGGTCGGTGGCGCTCATCTCTTCATCACCGCCGCCGGCTGTCCCTATTACTTCGAGTACACAAAGACCGGCGGCAAGGTCGCTGTTTATCCCTACAACCGGTACGACTCGCCGACGAGTGCTGAGGACCTCGAATGCGACGACGTGAGCTACGCGGTCCCGGTGTTCTGGGTGAGGGACGCCTTCGATGGGCACATACGCGCCTTTGAGCAACCGCCGGGAACGCCCTGCGTCTACGGTGGTGGGCCTCGGCCGACGGCGCGTCTCGCGCTCGCCATCGCGGCCACTGGGCCCACGGCCGGAGCCGGCTTCACCTTCACGGTCGTGGCGCAGGATCGCTTCGGCAGTTTGACACCCAGATACGGCGGAACGGTCCACTTCACCAGCACCGACGCCTCGTCCGGGGTGATCCTTCCGCCCGACTCTTCGTTGAGCGGCGGTCAGGGAACGTTCTCTGCGACCCTCATCAAGGCTGGGCCGCAGACGATCACCGCGACCGATGCGGCGAACGCGTCGGTCACGGGCTCCCTCACCGTCACCGTGCAGGCGGCGAGCGCGGCAAGCCTGATCCTCAGGACCCCGGCCAGCGCGAAGCCAGGCCAGGCCTTTGCCGCAAGCGTCACTCTCAACGATCGCTTCGGCAACCTGGCAACGGGTTACACGGGAACGGTCCACTTCACGAGCTCCGATCCGCTTGCGACGCTCCCGGCGGATTACACGTTCAACGCAGCCGATGGCGGCGTCCATGGATTTTCGGTCACGCTCATGACCCCGACGATCCCCACGCTCCCGGGCCAGACGATCACGGTCACGGATACGGCGAACGCGAGCCTCGGCGCGACCAGTCCGCCGGTGAACGTGAGTCCGCTCTAAGCGGTCGCGGCCGCCTTCAGCCAGCGCCGGATCGCGGCTTTGTCTAGGTCCGCCGTGTTCCGCACCTTCAACATCCGGTTGCTCTTGCCGCTGCCCTCGAGCTTCTTGCCTGGGTCTGCGAGCGCGGCCGGCGGCGCAAAGAAGTTGATCCCGACGTGCTCCTTGAAGGACGCGAGCGCGCAGACGTTCTTTCCGTTCACCTGGTAGAAGGGCACGCCCCACTTGATCGTCGTGGTGGCATTTGGAATCGCTTCGATCACGATCGCGTGTAGCCGCTCGAGCAGAGCGCGCTGATCCGCCGACTGTTTCGCGATGTAGATCGTGGCGGCTTTGGTCTTAGAGCTACCGGGGCTGGTCTTCAAGGCGGTCATCGCGTCCTCCATGGTGCTGTCCGAACTCGGGCGGAACGTTAGAACGGTCGCGGCCGTCGTGCTTCTCCAAAACTGCTCGGTCTCGTCCACGCCATCGCGAAGCACGCCGGGACCGGAGCCACGCCCTTGCGGCGCCGGTAGTCGGTGGGCGACTCGCCCACGATGTCGCGGAACGTGCGGCTGAACGTCCCGAGGCTGGCGAAACCGACGCGGTGTCGCTGGAGATAGCGATGCGGTGGCGCGACTCATCCGTCGCTCCTGAGGGTGGTCGGGCGCGCGGTGGGCTCTGGGTGGCTCGAACACCCGACCTCAGCGATGTCAACGCTGCGCTCTAACCAGCTGAGCTAAGAGCCCGCGAGAGATCAAGGATAACGCGCGGCGCCTTCGGCGCGCACGCCGGCGAACATCCGCAGTCCGTCGACCGGAGCGTCCTTCGCGAAGCACACGATTCGGAACGCTCCGAGGCCGTTCGGATCGAGCAGTTCATCGACCGCCGACCGCCGGCTCGCGGCGCGGAGCTGATCGATCGGCGTCGCCGCGCGCGCGGCGGTCTCGCGAATGCCGAGCGCGAGCAGCACCTCGCGCTGCGTTGCCGCACCAGCGAAGCGCAGCCCAGCGCCCTCGGCCGCTCGACGGATCGCCGTGAAGTCGACGCTCGCGGTCAGGTCGTGCCGGCCGGGTTCAGCGAGCGGGTCGGAGAGCAAACGCTGCTGCGCGAAAGCCCGCACCGTGCCGGCTCCCGCGCGCCTCAGCAGTTCGCTCTCTTCGCCGCCGTAGTCGACGAGCAGGACATACCCCGAGACCACCGCCGCCGCCAGGCTCGCGACCCAACCTTCGGCCGCCGGGCTCGTTTCCCAGCGTCCGCCGACCGGCACGGCTTCGGGGATCCGCCAGCGCAGATCCGCGCTGCTAGGCACGCGCAGCGTCTCGACAAGGGTGCCGGCTGCTTCGCCGACGAAGACTTCGCGAACGCCATCGGCGGTACGCGAGAGCACGTGGACGGGGAACGCGTCGAGCACCTCGTTGGCGAACACGACGCCGCGGATGGGAGCGAGGTTGTGCGCGACAGACGCCCACCGCAGGTCCCGGCCTTCGAGCGCGAGCGACTGCTGCGCGCGCATGCGCGGCGACACCTCGACGATCGCGGGACGCGCGGCACGCGCCGCGTCAGGGCGCTCGCGCTCGAGGGCTGCGAGGAGATCCCGCATGAGAATTCCCCGCCCTGCTCCCGCCTCCACGAGATCCCACGGTGCGGGTTTTCCGATCTGCGTCCAGAGATCGGCGATCCCGCGCGCGACCGTCCGTCCGAACGCCGGGCCAAGATCGGCCGAGGTGACATAGTCGCCGCCGAAGCCCAGCGACGCGTGCGTGGTGTAGTAGCCGTCGTCGGGATCGAAGAGCGCGGCTTCCATGAAGTCGGCGAAGCTGATGGGACCAGACGCCCGGATCCGCGCGACGAGACGCTCGGCGAGCGTCAGACCGTCATGCGCCCCAGCGGGGCGGACCCGGTGGTCGGATCTCAGGCGGGCGCGGAGAGTTGTGTCCGTCGAGCGGGATCTCTTCCGATGGCTTCCACGACCGCGCGACGGCGAGCTCCTCTTTCGCGAGAACGGTGCGGCCGAAGCGGCCGTACGTCGAGAGCTCGAAGTTCGAGGTCTCGCCGAGTGCACCGTGCGGGCAGACCTCGACGCAGTCGCCGCAGTAGATGCACCGAGTCACGTCCAGCTCGTACGTCTGCAGATCGCGCTCGCGCATCATCAGCGCGCCCGTCGGGCACGTCTCCGCGCACGCCCCGCACGAGACGCAGTCGGTGTACTTGAGCGAGACGTTCCATGGCGTCGTCACGATCGCGTCGTATCCGCCGCCCATGAGCCCGTAGCAGTTCGCACCGATGACGTCCCGGCAAATTCGGACGCACTGGGTGCAGTTGATGCACTTGTTGAGATCCCGAAGGATGAAGTCGTGGCTGAAGTCGTACTCGTAGTCGTGGTAGTCGACGGGTTCCGCTCGGTGGAAGCGGTTATCGGTGAGGCCGTGCTCGAGTGACAGACGCTGCAGGTGGCAGCGGCCGACATCGGGACACACGCACTGGAGGCACCGCGCCGCCTCCTTCTCCGCCGCCGCCTTGTCGTAGCCGTTCTCGATGACCTGGAAGCTCTGGACCCGGTCGGGGAACGGGAGCATCGGCATGCGGACCTGCGGCTCCTCAGGCTTGTACGGAACGATGTCGATGAGCTCGGGCACGGCCTCTTCCTGCGCGATCTCTTCGGCGACGCGGGCCATATCGTCGCCGGCGAGATAACGGTCGATAGCCTTCGCGGCGAGCTTTCCCTGCGCGACGCACTCGATGACCGTGCGCGCGCCCATCTGCACGTCGCCGCCGGCAAAGACGCCGGGGCGGTCCGTCATGAGCGCGCCGTTGGTCACGATCGTCTCGCGCTTCGTCTTGCGGACGGAGGGTTCCTTCTCGAAGAAGTCGAGATCCGGCAGCTGGCCGATCGCGGGAATCACGGTGTCGCACTCGATCGTGAAGTTGGAGCCCTCGACCGGCACAGGCCTGCGACGCCCCGAGGCGTCGGGCTCGCCGAGCGCCATCCGCTGGAACTCGATGCCGCCGACGCGGCCGTTCTTCTCGACGATCTTCACCGGTGAGGCGAAGAACTCGAGGCGGATGCCCTCGTGTTCGGCGTCGTCGACCTCGCTGTAGTGGGCCCCCATCTCCCTGCGCGAACGGCGGTAGACGACGGTGACCTCCGCCCCGAGCCGGCGCGAGGTGCGTGCGCAGTCGAATGTGGTGAATCCGCCGCCCACGACCACGACCTTCTGGCCCTTGCCGACTGGCACGGGGTTTCCCTCGGCGTTCATGCGCAGGTAGTTGATCGCCTCGATGACTCCGGGAAGGTCAATGCCGGGGATGGGGAGGTCGTTCGAGCGCCAGCACCCGATGCCGAGGAACACCGCGTCGTAGCCCTGGGTGAAGAGGTCGTCGATGGAGAAGTCGCGACCCAGTGTCATGCCGCCTTTGAACTCGGTGTCACGGAGCTGCCACACCGAATTCAGCTCCTTGTCGAGCTTCACTTTCGGAAGCCGGTACTCGGGGATGCCGTAGCGGCAGATACCCCCCTGCTTTTCCATCATGTCGAAGACCGTCACCGCGTGGCCCTTGAGCGCGGCGTAGTACGCGCACGTGAGGCCCGCAGGTCCCGCGCCGACGACCGCCACGCGCTTCCCGGTCGCGGGCAGCTGCGGGAATGGGGTCGGTGCCTGATCCATCTCCATGACCATCTCGCCGGTGTAGCCGTGGCACTGGCAGATCGCGATCTCTTCCTCGACGAGGCCGCGCCGGCAGACCTCCTGGCACGGCTTCGGGCAGACGAGCCCGAGCATGTACGGGAACGGCAGCACCTCTTTGACGAGGCGCGCGGCTTCGACGTGCTGGCCCTTTGCCATGAGCTCGAGATACCCGGGGATGTCGATGTGCGTCGGGCATCCGACCTGGCACGGGGGCATGCAGTAGGCGTTGTGGTCCGACAGGATGTATTCGAGGTTCTGGCGGCGCAGCTTGAAGAGCGAGTCGGACGCTTGGGTGATCACCATGCCCGGCTGCACCGGCAGATGGCACGAGGGCATCGGCCGGTGATAGCCCTCGATCTCGACGAGACACATCCGGCACGCGGCGGCCGGCGCGAGCTTCTCGTCGTCGCACAGCGTCGGGACTTCGAACCCCGCGCGCTGCGCCGCCCTGAGGATCGACTCGCCGACGACCGCGGTGACTTCTTTGCCGTCGATCCAGATCGTGCACGTCGGCTGTCCGCTTGGGATCTCGCCGACATGCGCCACCGTCGGGATCTGTGACTCGCTCGGTTGCGTGTACCGCTCGAGCAGGCTCATGCGAATTCCACTCTATCGGCCGCGCTCGGCTGCGCGCGGAGCGGGTCCTGTGCGGCGCGGCGGTCGGTTGAGGCTCGGGTGCTCGCGTGCTCGCCTTCCCGCCCGCCTCTGCGCCCACCCCGAAACGCGAGCATCACGGCTGAGCCATGGTCTCGTAGCGGCGGGACCGCACCGGGGTGCAGCTTCCTTCCGGGCACCGCATGTCTTGAATGTGAATTCGGTAGTCGTCGGGGAACTCGCGCATCGTCGTGCGCAGGATCGACGGCGCGGTGATCCCGAAGCCACAAAGTGAGAAGCGTTCCATGTGATCGCCCAGCTCGTCGAGCCACGGCAGATCGCTGTCGCGGCCGAGGCCCGAGTACATGCCTTCGAGGATCCCTTGCACGCGCTTCGTCCCCACACGGCACGGGACACAGATGGCGCAGCTCTCCCTCGCGAGGTACGCGAAAAGCTTCGCGGCCTCATTCACGATGCAGGTTCCGACCGGGATCGCCCGCACCTGCGCCGAGCCCATGTGCGTGCCGGCGACTCGCAGGTCGTCGAAGTCGAAGCGCGTGTCGGACCGCGTCGCGTTCAGGATCCCCCCGGTCGGGCCGCCCACGTGGAGCCCCTTGAGCTTCGCCGTCGTACCGCCCGCTTCGCTCACGATGTCGCCGAGCGATGTGCCAAGGGCGACCTCGTACACGCCGGGATGGGACACCGCCCCGGTCACCGATACGAGCTTGGTGCTCGCGCGAACTTGTTCCTCGACCACGAGCGGGAGCCACGCGAGCGTCTCGATGCTCGAGACGAGCGTCGGCCGCAGATTCAGTCCTTGCGAGGCCGGGTAAGGCGGTCGCTGGCGCGCCATCGCGCGGCGCGATTCGAGGACCGCGAGCAGCGCCGACTCCTCGCCGCCCATGAAACCTCCAGGCCCGAGGGCGACCTCGATGGCGATCCCAAGCTCGTCCTGGTGATCCGCGATCGCGCGCTCGACGGCCGCGCGGGCCTCGGTGGCGCCGGGATGGAGATAAACGAAGGCTTCCTTCGCATCCACGGCGTGGGCGGCGATGGCGATGCCTCGCAGCGCGGTCGCGGCGTTACGCGCGAGAAGCGTTCGCGCCAGCGGGCTTCCGGGATCGGCGTCGTACCCATTCGCGACGACGTACGGCTGCCGTCCATCCGCGTTGCGCCGCACCGCACGAAGCTTGTCGGCGAGCGGGTAGCCCGCCCCACCCCGTCCGCGAAGACCGCTCTTCTCGACCGCGTCGATGAGCTGCTCGGGCAGGTAGGACCTCGCGCGCTGGAGTGCACCGCGCGCCTCGCCGTCGAGGATTCGTGCGGCGGTCCTAGCCGGCATAGGTGGGCTCGACGACGTGTCTGAGCTCGGCCTCACGGAGCTTGTCGTGGGCCGGGGCGGGGCTTGCCTCGGGCCACGCACCCGCAATGGCGACGTTGCCGGTGTACCGACGGCCACCTCGTGGCACCGCGGTGCCACGGCCCGGCGGCGCCCCGCGGAAGTTCGCGAGGAGCGACGCCGTCGTGTATAGGTCAGTCATCGTCTTGCCGAACTCAGCCGCGATCAGCTCGGAGGCGGTCCAGGGCAGGTAACCGTAGGCGGCGTTCGTCGAATAGAGCACGCGCGTTAGGCGATCGGCACCCTCGGGCGTCTCGCGGAGGATCCGGCGGACGGGTCCGAGATCGACGCGCTCGTCTTCGGCCGGGATCGTCGTGACCGCGGTCGACATCGGTCGACGATCGCCGTATGGCGCCGTCTGCACCATGCGGATCCGGTAGTACGACGCGCGCGGCGCGAGCGGCGGGCGTTTGCGGAAGCCGTCCCGGAACCGATAGGAGATCGAGATCGCGCGCGGCGGGCAGGCCTTCTCGCACATGAGGCACGACTCGCACTTGAAGATGCTCGTCTCCGGCTCGAGCAAGAGGGCGATCAGCCCGCGCGATCGCTCCGGCAGATCACGCTTCTCGTACGGATATTTCCTCGTCACCGGACGCGGATGCACAAAGTGCTCGAGCGTGCGGAGCATTCCCGTGAGGATTCCTCTCACTTACACACCCGAGGCGATCGAGATCGGCCAAGGCGTCGGCTCGACCGAGGGCCCCCGCGCGGTGGGGAACCGGCCGCCAGGCCGGGGGGTCCGCCGCCGCGTAAAGAGGGTTTCGGTCGAGACGACGCCGTCGGCATCACCGGTCCACATCTCCAGCCAGCATCACCGGTCCACATCTCCAAGAACGATGTCGATCGAGCCCAAAATCGCGATCGCGTCCGCGACGAGCCGACCCTTGAGCAGCCAGGGAAGAATCTGAAGATTCACGAATGACGGGCCGCGCATCTTGGCGCGGAAGGGATTGGGGCTTCGGCCGTCGCTGATCATGTAGATCCCGACCTCGCCTTTGGCGCTCTCGACCGTGTAGTAGGCCTCACCCTTCGGGCATTTCCACACGTGACCGAGACGCGCGCGCACCGGACCGCCGGGAAGCTTGTCCAGGCACTCGCGCAGGATCGCGATCGCGAGGCGCATCTCACCGAGACGGACGCGATAGCGCGCGTAGGCGTCGCCCTCGGTGTAGACGACCGGCTTGAGCGACTTCAGCTCGGGGTAGACCGAATAGGGCCGGTCGCGGCGAAGATCCCAGTCCACACCCGAGGCGCGGAGCATCGGTCCGGTGAGTCCGTACGCCTTCGCGACGTCGGGAGGGATCGTGCCGACCCCGACGGTCCGCTCGAGAAAGATCTCGTTCTGATCGAGGATCGGCACGTAGTCCTGCTCGATGTCCTTCTCGAACCGATCCAGAAAACGTGAAAGCTTCCCCACCCACCCCGGCGGCAGGTCGTAAAGCAAGCCGCCCGGGCGGAAGTAATTGAAGTTCATGCGCGAGCCGCAGAGCTCCTCGAACATGTCGAGGATCTCCTCGCGGTCGCGGAAGCACCAGAGCACCGGAGTGGTGGCGCCGACGTCGAGACCGTAGGTCCCGAGCCACACCAGGTGCGAGGCGCAGCGGCTCATCTCGTCGACGATCACGCGGATGTACTCGGCGCGCCGCGGGATGTCGATGTCCGCAATGGCCTCCATCGCGCCCGCGTACGCGTGCTCCTGGAGCATGTTCGAGACGTAGTCGGCCTGGTCGGCGTAGCGGATCCCCTGGTGGTACGTGCGCCACTCGAAGATCTTCTCGAGGCCGCGATGGAGGTATCCCATCACGGGCGTGCAATCGACGATCTTCTCGCCCGCGAGCTTGAGCACGAGGCGCAGCACGCCGTGCGTCGACGGATGCTGTGGACCCATGTTGAGGATGAGCTCCTCGACCTGGCCCTCTTCGGCCTCGATCGTCGGGAGCTCATACCCGGTGGACTGTCGAATTCGCCCTAGCTCGGTCTCGGTGCTGGCTATGGCTCAGCCGCCCCTCGAGATCTTCTCGCGAAGCCGCAGGAGCCCCTCGATGAGCGCCTCGGGCCGCGGGGGACACCCGGGCACGTAGACGTCCACCGGCACGATCGTGTCGACTCCTTGAAGCGTCGCGTAGCTGTCCCAGAACTCGCCGCCGGACGATGCGCAGTTGCCCATTGCGATGACCCATTTGGGCTCGGGCATCTGCTCGTAGAGCCGGCGCAGCCGCGGCGCCATCTTGTGGGTCACCGTGCCCGCCACGATCATCACGTCGGCCTGTCTGGGGCTCGAGCGGAAGACCTCCATCCCGAAGCGTGCGGTGTCGTGGTGGGACATCGACGCCGCCATCATCTCGATCGCGCAGCAGGCCAGGCCGTAGCCGAGCGGCCAGGGCGATCGCGAGCGCGCCCAGTTGACGAGGTTGTTCACGGTCGTGAAGACGATGTTGTCGTCGTTCGCCAGCACTCCGGGCGTCGGCGAGGTGGGGTCGGGCGTGCCCAGCCCCGTCTGCGTCGTAAGAGGACGCCGTTGGATGACGTCCTCCTCGAAGTCGATCGGCCGCGCGCGGTTCTTTTCGTCGATCGCCATCGACCTCAGTCTATTGAGTTTTGTGCCTTCTGCACGGCCTCCGCGAGCAATCGATTGAGCGCGTCGTGGATCGCAGGAGCGCTCGCGATGATGCGGGGGAGCGCGGGATCGTCGGGATGCAGCTCGGTGACGCGACCGCCGGCCTCTCGCACGAGCAACGCACCGGCCATCCAATCCCACGGCGCGTCGACTGACTCGAAATAGGCATCCAGCCGCCCGCCAGCGACAGAAGCTAGATCAAGGGACGCCGATCCCGCGCGGCGGACATCGCGAACCTCGCCGACGACACCCGCCAGGATGCGTCCCTGCAGACGCCTGCTGTCTGCGACATATGCGAACCCGGTACCGACCAGCGCACTCGCGAGGTCCGCTTTGTCCGTCACTCGGAGTCGGGCTTCGCCGACGAAGGCGCCGCCCCCGCGCGTGGCGGTGAAGAGCTCGTCGCGCAGCGGGTCGTAGATGACGCCGGCGAGGCCGCCGCCCTCGTCCACACAGCAGATGGCGACGCACCAGTGCGGGATCCCGTAGAGGAAGTTGATGGTCCCGTCGAGCGGATCGATGAACCACCTGATCCCGGTCCCGCCGCTCGCGCTCGAGCCTTCCTCCGCGACGATGCCGTCGTCCGGCCGCCGCGCGCGAAGGTATCCGACGATGGTCCGCTCGGCGCGCTCGTCCGCCTCCGAGACGAGATCGGTCGCGCTCGACTTGGAGCGAACGCCCGAGGCCGGGCCGCGGAAGCGCTGAACGAGCAGCTTCCCCGCCGCGAGCGCCGCCTCGACCCCGATGGCGACCGCTTCGTCGGCGCCCAGCCCGCTCAGATGCGATGCGCTCCGGGCCGCCCGTCGTCGATCGCGAAGCTCGCGATCGTGCTGACGCTCGCCGTGGGCTGGCGAACCGTAGAGACCGCGCGAAAATCCGCGGTGAGGCGGCTTCGCTCGATCGAGCAGCGGACGTAGCCGCGATGGTTGTCGAAGAACCGCAGCTGCGGGTTCTTCGTCGACGGGTCGAACTGGGTCGAGGCGGGCGACGCATCGCCCTCCGAGCTGATCGATGTGCCGAGCAGCTCCGCGCCGACCACCGGCGAGCGCGGGTCGGCGAAGTCGCGCCGCAGGTCGTAGACGAAGTTCACGTGGCTGTCGCCCGAGATCACGACGGGGTTCTTCGTCTTCGCGAGCCGGTCAACGATCGATTGGCGGTCGGCGACGTACCCCATCCAGTTGTCGACGCCATCGAACGTGTGCCTCGCCGCATCCGGATTCGAGTCTTGCTGAGCGAACCGGACGGACTGCGCGACCACGTTCCACTGCGCTCGCGAGCCGCCGAGCTCCCCAAGCAGCCATTCGCGTTGCTGCGGACCGAGCATCGTTCGCTTCGGATCGAGGCTCGCCGGGCAGTAGCCCGAAGGAGTCTCCTCCTCTTCTCGGCACAGCGACACCTCCGGCGAGCGGTACTGCCGCGTATCCAGAACGAAGAACGTGACCAGGTCGCCGTACGAGATCGAGCGATACAGGCGGAGGTCCGGGCCCTGCGGGCGCGGGCCGCGGAGGGGCTGGTGCTCGTAGTAGGCCTGGTACGCCGCCGCGCGCTCGAGGAGCGCCGCCTTGTGCTGATCGTCCTTCTCGATCCCGCCCGCGTAGTTGTTCTCCACCTCGTGGTCGTCCCAGGTCATGATCCAGGGAAACGCGGCGTGCGCCGTCTGGAGATCGCGGTCGCTCTTGTACTGCGCGTAGCGGTCGCGATAGTCGGCGAGCGTGAAGCTCCAGCCGCTCTTCGCGTAATCGCGGACGAGAATGCCGCGGGGCGTTCCCTCATAGATGTAGTCGCCGAGGAACACGACCGCATCAAGATCCTCTCGCGCAAGGTTCGCGTGCGCCGTGTAATAGCCCTGCGTGTAGTTCTGGCACGACGCGAACGCGAAGCGGATGCGCTGCGCCGGCGAACCCGCGGGCGGGGACGTGTGAGTGCGACCGGTGGGACTCTCCGCATCGCCGGCGCGAAAGCGGTACCAATATGGACGGTCCGCCTCGAGGCCGCTCACTTCGACGTGCACCGAATGAGCAAGATCGGGCGACGCGGTCGTGACCCCGGACCGCGCGACGTCCTTCATGGCCTCGTCGCGTGCGACCTCCCAGGCGACATCGACCGGAGCCGCGCTCATCCCACCGCCGTGCAGCGGATCCGGCGCGAGGCGTGTCCAGAGCACGACGCCGTCCGGAAGAGGATCGCCCGACGCGACGCCGAGCGTGAACGGGTACTTGTCGAACTTGACCTGCGCCCGGGCACAGGCGGGCAGCTGGCTCGCGACGGCGAGCGCAGCGGCCCGGGCGATGAACGCGCGCCGCGTGAGCCCACGATGCTCAGGCACCGACGCGACGATAACGAACTGTTTACCTGGAACTCCCCCGAAAGAGTGACGTCGATCTCGGCTTGTGACCGCACGCTCTGGCACGATGGGCCCTCCCGCGCGAGCGGCTATCGTCGCCTTGGTCGCTGTCGGGGTTCTCGGCGGGTTTTTCGCCGTGTTCGCCTCGCAGGCCGAAGCTCAGTCGGCGTTGCTGGGTCCTATCAGCCTGCACGTGACCGTGGGCCGGCAAAACGGCGCGCTGGAGGTGGACAGCGCGAAGGTCGTCTACAGCGGCGACCGCATCCGGACGGATTCGACCGGTCAGGCCCTGATCACCTACGGCGACGGATCCACGGTCGTCCTCGACACCGAGAGCGAGCTGGTCATCGAGTACCTCGGGACAGAGGCGGGTGACGTCGTCGTCCGCATGCGCCAGACCCTGGGCCGCGCGTGGTACTCGATCTCGCAGAGCCTCTCCTGGCGCGGGCGCTATGAGGTCCACACCATGGCCATGGCATCCGTCGTCCGTGCCGGCTCGGGCGAGTTCGTCTCGGTCGACGCGGATGGCGCCACCACGATCGTGGTGACCGACGGGTCCGTCGAGACCGCCGCGGCCGGCGTTTCGGTGACCGTGCCGGCAGGCAGCGCGACGATGGTCAGCCCGGGCACTCCGCCGACCCGGCCCGTGCCCGCACCGGCACCCCCCGCGCCCACCGCCGCACCGACCTCGCGACCCTCGCCCTCGCCTGCCCCGACGAGCACTACCGGCCCGATCCGCGCGCCAGCTCCGCAGACGCCGCCGGCTCAGACCACGAGCCCGGCTCAGACCACAAGCCCGACGCCGAGTCCGGCCCGAACGGCCTCACCCGCCCCAACCGTCACGCCGATCTCCATCGCGACGCCCGCGCTCTCGATCCAACCGACGCCTACCGCCGCTCCCACGTCGTCGGCCCTCGCGACACCGACGGGTATCCTTCCGACCCTCCCGAGCGCGACGAGGTCGCCCTCGCCTACTGCAAGCGCGAACGCGTCAAGCACTCCGACACCCACGCCGATCGCGACCGTGGCTCCGCTGCCGTCGGCACTCCCGACGCCGACGCTCGGGCCGGCCCCGACGGTGTCGATCCCACCGATCAGCACGCTGCCCTAGGCGCGCTCGGCTACACCGAACGGGTCTCCACTTCATGCGCGCGGTACTGCAGCTCATACAGCCGGTGGTAGACGCCGCGCTGCGACAGCAGATCGCGGTGGCTCCCCATCTCCACCACGCGTCCCTTGTGCAGGACGATGATCCGGTCGACGTTCTGGATCGTTGAAAGCCGGTGGGCGATGATGATCGAAGTGCGCCCGACCATCAGCTTGGCGAGCGCGTCCTGGATCAGATGCTCGGTCTCCGTGTCGACGGAGCTCGTCGCTTCGTCCAGCACGAGCAAGATCTCGGGGTTGAACGCGATCGCTCGCGCGAACGCGAGGAGCTGCTTCTGCCCGACCGAGAGGGTCGAGCCGCGCTCGGTGACGACGGTGTCGTAGCCCTGGGGCAGCTTCTCGATGAATTTGTCGGCGTTCACGAAGCTCGCGGCGCTCCGCACCTGGTCGTCCGAGATGGCGGTGTTATTGAGTCGGATATTCGACGCGATCGTGCCGGCGAAGATGAACGGGTCCTGGAGCACCACGCCGACGTGCTTTCGGACGTCGGCCTGCCGCAGCTCGCGAAGGTCCAATCCGTCGAGCAGGATGCGGCCCTTCTGGACGTCATAGAAGCGCGAGATCAGGCTGATGATCGACGTCTTGCCGGCGCCGGTCGCGCCGACGATGGCGACGCTCTCCGCGGCCGAGATCTTGAGGCTCACGTCGCGGAGCACCCAGTCGCCCTCGTTGTACGCGAAGCTCACGTTCTCAAAGGCGATCTCGCCCCGGACGTGCGTGAGCTCCCGCGGGTGCGGCGGGTCGACGATCGTTGCCTCGGTGTCCAGCAGGCGGAAGACGCGCTCCGATGAGGCCATCGCCGCCTGCATGATGTTGTACTTCTCCGCGAGGTCGCCGATCGGCTGAAAGAACCGGTCCACGAGCTGCCAGAAGGCCAGCAGCGTTCCGAGGGTCAGCTGCCCCTGCAGGATCCAGTACGCTCCGGCGACGAAGAGTGCGGCACTGGTCGCCGCGCGCGTGAAGCCAACGGCTGGAAAGAACATCGACATCGCGCGGATCTGACCGCGGTTAGCGTTGAGAAGATCCGTGTTGAGGTCGTCGAACTGCTTGTAGGAAGCCCGTTCGCGCGTGAACAGCTGCACGATCGCCATCCCCGAGAGGTTCTCGTTGAGATACGCGTTGATCCGCGCGAGGCGGATGCGGATCGCCCGAAACGAGTCGCGCATGATCCGCCGGAAGTAGAGAGTCAGCCAGATCAGGATCGGCAGCGCTGCGAAGGTCACCAGCGCGAGCCGCAGATCCAGAACGAGCAGGACGATCGCGATGACGCCGATCACCAGGATGTCGCCGAAGATCGCGACCACGCCTTGCGTGACCATGTCGGTGAGCGCATCGATGTCGTTGGTGATCCTCGTCATGAGGCGACCGACCGGGTTGCGGTCGAAGAACGTGAGCGACAGCCCCTGCAGGTGCGCGAAGAGCTGCACCCGCAGGTCGTACATCGCGTTCTGACCGACGTAGCTCGCGAGCATGTTCTGGCCGTAGCGCAGGCTCGAGCTCACCAGCAGGACCGCGATGTACGCGAGTCCGAGCGGCGCGAGCCGGGAGAGCCCTTCGTCGACGCCGATCTGGCCGTTCACTGCGGGCGTGATCGCGTTGTCCACGATGAACTTCGCGAGGACGGGCGGCGCCGCCTCGGTCACCGAGAGGCCGAGGATGATCCCGAGCCCGAGGACGACTAACCCACGATAGGGACGGAGGTATCCCAGCAGCCGGCGCATGAGGCGGGCGTCGTAGGCCTTCCCGAGGATCTCGTCCTCATCGAAGACGCCGCGGCCGCCGGCACCCCCGCCGTGGTGTATGCCCATCAGCGATCGGGGGGCTCTGCCCCCCGGCCCCCGAGCGGTGGTCGGAGGCCGAAGCGCGGCCCCTCGTCGTCGACCTCTGCTTTGACGCGCTTTTCGTGCTCCTCGCGCTCTTCGTCGACCTCGAGCTCTTCTTCGAGTAGCTGCCGGCGGTACATCTGGGCGTAGAGACCGCCGTGCTCCAGCAGATCGCGATGCGAGCCGCGCTCGACGATCCGTCCGTCATCAAGGACGAGGATCTCGTCGGCGTCCTTCACGGTGGAGATACGGTGCGCGACGACGATGCTCGTGCGTTCTCGCATCACGCCGCGGAGCCGGCGGAGGATCTCGGCCTCGGTGTAGGTGTCCACCGCGGAGAGCGCATCGTCGAGGATGAGCACGCGAGGATCCTTGGCGACCGCGCGGGCGATGGCGGTGCGCTGCTTCTGGCCGCCGGACAGCGTCACGCCGCGCTCGCCGATCATCGTGTCGTAACGCGCGGGGAAGTCCTCGACGTCCTTGTTGAGCTGCGACACGTCGCCGGCCCAATCGAGCTGACTGTCCGTCAGCCGATCGTCGAGACCGAGGCCCACGTTCTCGCGCAGCGGGACCGAGAAGAGGAACGTCTCCTGGGGCACGTAGCCGACCGCGCGGCGGAGCTGCTCGAGCGGGCGGCGCTCCACGCTGATGCCGTCGAGGAGCACCTCACCCTGCTGCACGTCGAACAGCCGGGGGATGAGGTTGACGAGCGTGGTCTTCCCCGATCCGGTCGGCCCGACGATCGCGAGCGATCCGCCGGCGGCGATCTTGAACGAGATGTCGTGCAAGACGATGGTCTGCCCGTAGGCGAAGCTCACGCCGCGGAACTCGACCTCCCCGCGGATCGGGGTCTCGACCGGGTCGATCGGGTCCGTGACCTTCGGCGCCGCGTTGAAGATCTCCTGTAGCCGGCCGAGCGAGGCCCATCCGGCCTGGAACATGTTCGAGATCCAGCCGATGTTGATCATCGGCATCTGCAAGAGGTAGAGGTAGGCGACGAACTGCACGAGCGAGCCGATCGAGAGCTCGCCGCGGATCGCGTCCTGACCGCCCACGTAGAGGACCGAGAGGACGGCGAGGCCCATGATGAAGCTGATCGATGGCCAGATGAGGCCCTGCATCCCGGTCAGCGACACGGCGCGGCGGAAGTACTCACGATTAACGCGCGCGAAGTCATCCGTCTCGGCGCTCTCCTGCGAGAACGCCTTCACGACGCGGATGCCCGAGAAGTTCTCCTGAGCCTTCGTGGACATGTCGCCGAACTGTGACTGCAGACGCTCGAAGCGGACGTGAACGGTGCGGCCGATGTACCAGAAGGTGATCGAGGCGAGCGGCATGAGGATCATCGCCAGGATCGTCAGCTTGACCGAGACGGACAGCATGGAGAGGACCGCGAAGACGAAGACCATGATCGTGAACGAGCCCTGCATGATGCCGGGTCCCATCATCTGGCGGACCCAGGTCAGGTCGTTCGTCATCCTCGCCATGAGGTCCCCGATGCGCTGGTGCTGGAAGTAGGCGAGGTGCATGCGCTGCAAATGGGCGAACAAGTCGTTGCGCATGCGGTACTCCGCTTTGCGCGAGGCGTCCAGCATCAGGTAACGCGCGCCGGCGCGGAGCGATGCCTCGAGCGCGGCGAAACCGACGATGAGGAGTGCGAGTCGCAGGACGTCCTCGAACTGAGTTCCCGCACGCCCGAGCGAATCGATGATCGCGCCGATGAACCGCGGTGGCACGACCGCCGCGAGCGAGCTTCCGGCCGCGAGGACAGCGCCGGCGACGAGCTGGAGGCGGTAGCGAGCAAGGTAATGGAAGAAGGTGGAGCGGGGCGAGGTCACTCAGTGACGAGTGTACTTGGGCGAATTCCTCTTTCGCGCGCGTTCCTGCTGCGGATCCAGACGCCGCCGACGACGATCGCGGCGGCGACGAAGACCGGCGCGACGCCCCAGACGTCGGCGACAGGACCGACGATGACGAGCGGGAGCAGGCTGAAGACCGAGACGAGCATGTTGAGCACGCCGAAGACGCGTCCCCGGATGTCGTCGCGCAGCTCCTCTTGCAGGAGCGTCATCGCCGGGACGGTGACGAAGGCGTAACTGATCCCGAAGAAGAATGCGGTGATCGAAACGATCGCGGCGAAGATCGGAAACGCTCCGCCGAGGCCGGGAGATCCGACGCTCGTGAAGAGCGCCGCGAACGGACGCGCCGCGGCAAGCGCGACGAGGGCCGCGCAGGCGACGACGAGTCCGGTGCCGATCGCGTTCGGCCGCCGCCAGCGGGCGCCCACCACATTCAGGAACCCGAGACCCGCCACCACACCGATACCCGCCGGGCCGACGAGGATCACGACGTTGCGCTCGCCGACCTTCAGGACCTCCCGGACGAAACCAGGCGCGAGCGCGCCGGCTATCGCCACGAGCGTGTACGTGAGCGCGATGTAGACGAGTGACCACGTCACGAGCGGCGTCGATCGCAGGTAATGGAATGCCTCGCTCATCCCGGCTCGCGTCTGCGCGACGGCCATCCCCGCGACCTCTCCTGCGACGTGAACGTCGAGAGGCTTCTCTGGCTGCGGCGCCGGCGGGAGCGTGGAGCAGAGGAGCGAAGCGATCGAGAACATGAACGCGATGATCACCCAGAGCAGCTCGTAGCCATACAGACTGACGACGATCGGCGCGAGGATGATGAAGCCCACGAGGAACGCGCCGTTGAACGTGAACGTGAACAGCGAGTTGGCCACCAGAAGATTTCGCTTTGGGACGATGGCGGGCAAGGTGGCAGACTCGGCCGGCACGAAGAAGATCGTTACCGTCGCCACCATGAAGTTCACCAGGTACGCGACTGTGAGGCTCGTCCCAAAGAGCAAGAGCGGGATGATCGTCGCCGCGCGGAGCGTGTTGGTGACCACCAGGACGAGGCGCCTGTCGGTGCGATCGACGATGACGCCACCGGCGATACCGAAGAGCACCGCGGGGAGCACCGCGAGCAGGATGAGCAGCGACGACGACGTGTTCGAATGCGTGATCTCGGCGACGAGGATGATGAGCGCGCTCGTGACCGCGTTCGCGGCGACCTGCGAGAGGATCTGTGCCGACCAGATCGCGAGGAAGGCGCGGTTACGTAGGAGGCCGCGATCCGGCGCGGCGGGGGTTGCCTCGGCCACCAGGGCTTAGTCGGCCGGAGCGAGCGGTCCGCGCGTTACGAACCGCTTCATGTCCTTTTCGAGATCGCGACGCGCGACGAGGACCCGCCGTCCGCAAGTCGAACACCGCAGGCCGATGTCGGCGCCGAGCCGGACGACGCGCCAAGTGTCGCCGCCGCAGGGATGCGACTTTCGCAGGACGACGACGTCATCGAGATAGAAAGGAACCGGTCCTTTGACCGGGGCCGGAGACATCGGCGCGAAGTCTAAGGGCGAGGCGGGCCTATTTGGACGCCACGAAGGCGGGAAGGTCGAGGCTGCTCTCCTTGCCGACGTCGAAATGCGTGCTCCGGTAGATGAGCTCGAACTGCCCGATGATCCCGCCGGTCCTCGTCATCGCTACGAACACGACATCCTCTGCGCCGATCGCACGCACGATCCAGGGCCCACGCAGCGGGCGGCCGTCAACGGCGATCGCATGGTCCGGTGTTCCGGTGAAGAAGCTTCGCGGGCCGACGCGCATCTCGTTGATGCCGATCGCCTCAGCACCCGCGTTCCGCAGCTCGTTCACGAGGTCTGACATCGCCCGCTCGTCGAATGCGCCCTCGATGCGGATCACGATCCCTGGACCTGCGACCGCGCTCTCCGCGCTGAACACGCGGAGCTGCTGCAGCTGGCGCTGCCCCTCGGTCAACGTTCCCCGACCGCTCGCGACCTCGTTCTGCGCGTTGTCGGCGTCCCGCCGAAGGTCGAAGATCTCGGCGCGGAGCTCGTTGTTCGTCTCGGAGAGGTTCGCGATCAACGTCGTCAGTGACGACGGCGTCTCGAGATTCAGGCTGCGCGAGTAGACGTCCTGCGATCGGAACTGCGTCGCTGCAGCAAGGCCGAGGAAGAGCGCGACGACCGTGACCCAGATCGCGCCGGCATTGGTGCGCATTCGGACCTAGTGCGGCGTGCCGTAACGGACGTTGAGCGCGCCGGTATACGCCGGCACATGCAGCGCGGCCGCGCGCGTCACCCGGAAGCCGAGTCCCTGGACGTCGCGCCGCTGCTTGATGTCCTGGAGCTGGCCCGGGTCGTCGAAGGCGCCGAGGAGCGCGTTCTGCGATCCGATCACCGTGACATTGAACGGGGGCGACATCAGAGTGCCGTTGACCATGATGGTCGAGCCGACGCAGTACACGCTCGACGAGTTGACGATGCGCTCGTCGTTGATCGCGATCGCTTCGGCGCCTCCCTTCCAGGCGGTGTTCACGATGTCCGTGAGGTCGGTCGAGTGGCAGATGGACCTGTCGAGGTCTCGCGCGGTCACGCTGACGTTGCGCGCGTCATCGAGCTGCACCACGACTCCGTCACCGGTGCGAGGCGTGAGGCCGGCGCGCGCCTTGAGGTCGTCGATCCGCGCCTGGAGCTCACGAGCGGCTCCGCCCTGGGTCGACGCGTTGCCCTGGATCTCATCCAGGCGGGCGCGCAGCTGGGCGAGCTGCGCTTTGAGGTCGTTTTGCTCGTTTTGGAGCGCGTTCGCCGCGTCGATGAGCGGGGTGTTGTAGCGGACCGTCAGCTCACTGCGCTCGTTCTGCGAGCGCCACTGCACGGTGACGAGCAGGCCGAAGAGGACTGCCGGGATGAGCAGCACGAGGGACCCTTGGCGGCGGCGCGCGCCCGCGGCAGGCGATGTGACCACGGGAAAAAGTGTGAGGCATGGTCAGCACCGTGACGCCTCGGTACGCTGTTCTTTGCGCGGGGCTGTAGCTCAGGGGACAGAGCGCCGCCGTCCTAAGGCGGGCGTCGTGGGTTCGATTCCCACCAGCCCCCCAGAAGAAGCGCTCCGGCGAGCGATCTCTCGCTCGGCGGCTGTCGGGGTGGAGAGACTTGAACTCTCGGCCTCAGCGTCCCGAACGCTGCGCGCTGCCAACTGCGCTACACCCCGCCGCGTGAACAACGAAGTCTAGCGGGTAGCACCCGGTAACCTTTTGGACGTGGCCGAAGTCGCTCGGACCCGATCCGTTGGATTCCGCGCGACGGGTGGCTGGATCGGCCACTTTCTCGACAGCGAGAAGGTCTTCGGCTACGTCCTCGTTGCCCCAGCTGTCGCGTACATCGTCCTGCTCGTCGGATATCCGTTCGCGATCGCGCTCTGGTTCACCGTCAGCAACGCGACCGTGGCCCATCCAATCGCGAACTTCACCGGCCTCACGAACCTTGTGGCGGTGCTCGACGACGGGATCTTCCGCCGTGCTCTCATCAACACGTTCATCTTCACTCTCACGTCGCAGGCGCTTCAGATGGTCCTCGGCACGATCCTGGCGTTCCTGCTCCTCAGGAAGTTCCGTGGACGACGAATCGCGCGTGCGCTGATCATGATCCCGTTCACGATCCCGATCGCCATCGGCGCCATGGCGTGGACGTGGATGCTCAATCCCACCTACAGCGTGATCAACTGGGTGCTCGTTCATGCCGGGCTGCTCACGCAGGGGCCGAACTGGCTCGGCGAGGAGTACCCGGCGATGTTCTCGATCATCCTGGTGAACGTGTGGCGAAACCTGCCGTTCACCGCGATCGTGCTCACCGCCGGCATCAGCGCCGTGCCGCAGGAGATCATCGAGGCCGCGAGCCTCGACGGGGCGAGCTGGCTCGTTCGCTGGCGCAAAGTGATGGTCCCGATCATCGCACCGATCCTCTACATCGCGCTGCTCTTCTCGCTCGTGTTCACCTTCACCGACATGACCGTTGTCTGGCTCATGACGAGAGGCAACCCCGTGGATGCGACGCACGTCATCGCCTCGTATGCGTTCCAGACGGGCGTCGTCGCGGGATCGCTCGGCCGGGGCGCCACGATGTCGCTCTTCCTCTTCCCGGTCATGCTCGTGGGCGCCATCGTCATCCTTCGTAACCTCAAAGCGAGGACGCTCGACTGATGGCCGTCCTCACGCAGGCCCGAGTCCAGCACTCGACCGCCTTCCGGCTACGGAAGCTCCGCGGCCAGGTCCTCTTCTGGTTCGTGCTCAGCCTCTTCATCATCTTCGCCTGCTTCCCGGTCTATTGGATGTTCCTCACCACGTTCAAGCAGGTGAACGACCTCTACAACCTCCAGAACAATCCGCTCCTCTTCCAACTCGCTCCCACGCTCGACCAGGTGCAGTACCTGTTCGAGAGAACGAACTTCAGCACCTGGGTCCTCAATACCGGCGAGGTCGGACTCGCAGTGGTGGTCATCACCGTGGTCATCTGCGTCCCCGCCGCGTACGTGCTGGCGCGGTCACAGTTCCCCGGGTCCGGGTCGCTCGGGATGGGCATCTTCCTCACCTACCTCGTGCCGCCGACACTGCTCTTCCTGCCACTCTCGCAGCTCGTCGTCGGCTTTGGGCTCGTGAACGACAAATGGTCCCTCGCGCTGGTCTACCCGACGTTCACGATCCCGTTCTGCACCTGGCTGCTCATGGGCTTCTTCAAGAACGTGCCGCGCGAGATCACCGAGGCGGCGCGCGTCGACGGATGCAGCCGCCTGGGCGCGATGTTCCGGATCGTGCTGCCGCTCTCGGTGCCGGGCATCCTGACGATCTGCATCTTCGCATTCACGCTGGCGATGCAGGAGTACGTCTACGCCCTTACGTTCGTCTCGAGCTCGGACCAGAAGATGATCACGCTCGGCGTGGTCACCGATCTGATTCGTGGCGACGTCTTCTTCTGGGGCTCGCTGATGGCCGGTGCGCTGATCGTCTCGATCCCCGTGGCCATCGTCTACAACCTCTTCATGGACACGTTCGTCCGCGGGATCACCGGCGGCGCATTGAAGTAGGTCTTGCGAAGCGAACCGCGGAGAGGCCGGGCTTTTGGCCCGGCCTCCTCTTCTCCCCACCCGCGTCGCGGGTTCGCAGCTTGGGATCTACACCGGAAACTTCGTGAGCGAGTCCTGAAGCCGCTTCTTGGCGTCGGCAATGGTGTCGTCGATCGACTTCTTGCCGGTGATGAAGTTCGCGAACATGTCGGTGATGTGGTGGTTGTTGAGGGCGTCGTAGGCGGCCTGCGACGACGGACCTGGGTATCCCACCGGCTGCACGTAGTTCGCGATGTCCTGAAGGTGCGTGAGCTTCGTGTCGGTGCCGAGGACCGGCATCGGCTTCTGCTGGTGTCCCTTGAGGAACGGGTTGTTGTAGCCCTTGCTCGCGGTCATCTGAGCCGGCCAGTCGTCGCTGTAGTCGATGAGGAACCAGCGTGCCGCGTCGATGTTCTTGGAGAAGTTCCAGATCCCGTAGACCGTGAACTGGATCGAGGCGATCTGGTCCTTGGTGCCCTTGAGCGGGTTGTCGACGGCGATCTTCGCCGCGAGCGCCGCGTTCTGGCTCTCGATCGTGCGGTACGCGCTGATCGGGTTGTAGATCCACGAGCCCTTACCCGATTGAAGATACGTGTTGTTGTCGACATCGGCCCACGAAAGCACGGAGTTCTCCATGTTCGCGTACAGGTTCTTCGCGAAATTCAGGACCGTCCGCGTCTCGGGGCTGTCGATCGTGACGGTCTTCCCGTCCTTGCTGAACTCGTACGCTCCGTTCGACCACATCAGCGAACGCCAGGTGTGCTCTGCGTCCGAGGTCTGCGACACCGCACACCCCACGGGATTCCCGGCCGCCTTCAGCTTCGGCGAGAAATCGAGGAGATCCTGCCACGTCTCGAGGTGGTCCTTGGTGTAGCCGACCGCCGGGCTCTTCCAGACGTCGGTTCGCCAGGACGAGAGGAATGGGACGAGGAAGTCCGGGAACCCGTACCACTTACCCCCGACCTTCCCGATCGCCTCGCCCGCCGGGATCCACCCGCCGTACTTGTCCGCGGCGCGGTTCGCGATGTCGGTCACGTCGACAAGGGAGTCCTTGAACAGCGCCGGCAGACCGTTGGCGAAGTGCGCGACGAGGTCGTGACCCGACTTCGCAGAGACCTCAGCGGCGAATCGTGCCGGAAGATCGGCCTGCGGGATGCGGTCGATCGTGACCTTGACGCCGTTGGTGTCGCCCCACTTCTTCGCCCATCCATCGAGATACGTGTCGAAGTCCGGGACGAAGTGGCTCCACTGGAGGATGTTGAGATTGCCGCTGAGCTTCGGTCGGGCGCCGATCGACGCGGCCGCGCTCGGCGCGGCGCTCACGCCGCCACCCGGGCCGGGGCTTTGCTGTCCGATGCACGCGGCGAGCATGGGCGCCGTCGCCGCGGCCGCCGCTCCCTTCAGCAGGGTTCGTCGACTGACGAGATTGCTTGCTTGCTCTTTTTTCACATCCACCTCCTGCGCGCTTCTCGGAATCTATACCGCGCAGAGGCGAGTCGTGGAACAGGCTTTCCGCCCTACGCAAGCGATTTCGCGGAGGCGCCGCCCC
>Ga0209806_1000068_pt1 | contig 55914 bp, 57 predicted proteins | sample GraSoiAngelo_152_FD_186166 | JGI IMG/M metagenome (GOLD analysis project Ga0209806, IMG submission 186166) | Grasslands soil microbial communities from the Angelo Coastal Reserve, California, USA - 14_1009_12_30cm (SPAdes) (version 2) | ecosystem: Environmental > Terrestrial > Soil > Grasslands ... | reverse complement strand
CCCGCGGACGCCGCCGAGCCACCGCCCGGCGCGGACCCTGCCGACGCGGCTCCGGTGCCGGACGCCGCTACTGTCTGTCCGGTCTGACCCGCGGATGCCGCCGAGCCACCGCCCGGTGCGGAACCTGCCGAGGCGGCTCCGGTGCCGGAGCCTGCCACGGTATGGCCCGAGTCGTTCTCGGCGTCCGCATCGGCGTTGCCGCTCGCATGATGGTTATCGCCGTCTCCTTCCCCTTCGCCCCCTGAATGGAACACCACGACCTCCTCGGCGGCGCTGCGCTTACTTATTGCTGCGGGGTCAGGGGAGTTCTTGGGGACCGGCGCACCGGGAGCCTGCGGTCTCGGGTGAAGGTCGACAACGACCAGCGGCGACGCGGCATGAACAACCGGCGTCCACGTGATATCGCCGATACTGGCCGTACGTCCTACGACCAGCAATCCGGCAAAAACCAGGCCAGAAACCTTCAGAGGCCAGGTTCGCCTGGAGATGAGGTCATCCGAGTCGGCATCTTCGAATCGCAGGTTGCCGGATACGGCGGCTTCATATATCACAATGCTTCCCTCCTGTAGCGCGCCAGGTGGCCCTGGCGTGCGCTAATTGTGACAAAATCTGACGGATCGTCAACAACCACCTTGACTTGACAGTACCCAATTGGGGCTCTTCTGTCAACGGTCCGTACCGATAACCTGATACCGACAATGCGGGTCTAGGACAAAGCGGAACCGCCGAGTGGTTGGCCCGGCGGTTCTGACGATGCTTCGAGGCCTACCGGATGAGCCTGCGGACGATCTCGCGAGGCTTCAGCAGAGCAATACCGATTAGCGCCAGAAGCGCACCGAGTACTCCTTCTGTAGCTGCGGTTGAGCCGCCTCCCGTGTTGGCGAGCTGGCCGGCGGCGCCTGCGCCCGCGCCAGCACCCGCTGCAGCAGTACTCTCGGCTGCAGTTCCCGCACCGGAGCCTGCCGTTCCGCTGGTGGCCTGAGTCTCGACAGCTGTCGGCGCAGCACCCGAGCCGGCGCTGCCGTTGGTGGCCTCCGTCTCGACGTTCGACGCTGCCGGTCCCGAGCCTGCGCTGCCGTTGGTCGCCTCAGTCTCGACTCCGGTCGCGGCCGGGCCTGAGCCAGCGCTTCCGTTGGTGGCTTCAGTTTCGACATTCGAAGCCGCTGGACCGGAGCCCGCGCTGCCGTTGGTCGCCTCGGTCTCGACGCCGGTCGCCGCCGGGCCTGAGCCGGCGCTACCGTTCGTGGCCTCGGTCTCCTGGTTGGTGGCCGCCGGACCTGAGCCGGCGCTGCCGTTGGTCGCCTCAGTCTCGACGCCGGTCGCCGCCGGGCCTGAGCCGGCGCTACCGTTCGTGGCCTCGGTCTCCTGGTTGGTGGCCGCCGGTCCCGAACCCGCGCTGCCGTTGGTCGCCTCAGTCTCGACTCCGGTCGCCGCCGGACCTGATCCGGCGCTTCCGTTAGTCGCCTCGGTCTCCTGGTTGGTGGCCGCCGGTCCCGAACCCGCGCTGCCGTTGGTCGCTTCTGTCTCGACTCCGGTCGCGGCCGGGCCTGAGCCCGCGCTCCCGTTGGTGGCCTCCGTCTCATTGTTGCTGGCGGCCGGACCTGAGCCCGCGCTGCCGTTGGTCGCCTCGGTCTCGACGCCGGTCGCCGCCGGACCTGAGCCCGCGCTCCCGTTCGTCGCCTCGGTCTCATTGTTGCTGGCGGCCGGACCTGAGCCCGCGCTGCCATTGGTCGCCTCGGTCTCGACGCCGGTCGCGGCCGGACCTGAGCCCGCGCTCCCGTTGGTGGCCTCCGTCTCGACACCGGTCGCTGCTGGACCCGAGCCAGCGCTGCCGTTGGTGGCCTCGGTCTCGACGCCGGTCGCGGCTGGACCTGAGCCGGCGCTGCCGTTGGTGGCCTCCGTCTCATTGTTGCTGGCGGCCGGACCTGAGCCGGCGCTGCCGTTGGTGGCCTCCGTCTCCTGACCCGTTGCCGCGGGACCCGACCCGGCGCTGCCGTTGGTCGCCTCGGTCTCCTGGCCAGTCGCCGCCGGACCCGAGCCAGCGCTGCCGTTGGTAGCCTCGGTCTCCTGGCCAGTTGCCGCCGGGCCCGAACCCGCGCTCCCGTTGGTAGCCTCCGTCTCATTGTTGCTGGCCGCTGGGCCGGAGCCGGCGCTGCCGTTGGTGGCCTCGGTCTCTACGCCCGTCGCTGCTGGGCCTGAGCCGGCACTTCCGTTAGTGGCCTCTGTCTCATTGTTGCTGGCGGCAGGGCCTGAGCCGGCGCTGCCATTGGTCGCCTCGGTCTCCTGTCCTGTGGCTGCCGGACCTGAACCGGCGCTGCCGTTGGTGGCTTCGGTTTCCTGACCAGTCGCCGCCGGACCTGACCCGGCGCTGCCGTTGGTCGCCTCGGTCTCCTGGCCTGTGGCTGCGGCACCTGAGCCGGCGCTGCCGTTGGTGGCTTCGGTTTCTTGGCCCGTGGCTGCGGCACCTGAGCCGGCGCTGCCGTTGGTCGCCTCGGTCTCCTGACCGGTGGCCGCGGCACCAGAACCGGCGCTGCCGTTGGTGGCCTCGGTCTCCTGACCGGTGGCTGCTGGACCTGAGCCGGCGCTGCCGTTGGTGGCTTCGGTCTCCTGACCGGTGGCTGCGGCACCAGAACCGGCGCTGCCGTTCGTGGCTTCGGTCTCCTGACCGGTGGCTGCCGGACCTGAGCCGGCGCTGCCGTTGGTCGCCTCGGTCTCCTGGCCGGTGGCTGCCGGACCTGAGCCGGCGCTGCCGTTGGTCGCCTCAGTCTCCTGACCGGTGGCTGCCGGACCTGAGCCGGCGCTGCCGTTGGTAGCTTCGGTCTCCTGGCCAGTGGCTGCCGGACCTGAGCCGGCACTGCCGTTGGTCGCCTCGGTCTCCTGTCCGGTGGCTGCCGGTCCCGAGCCGGCGCTGCCGTTGGTCGCCTCGGTCTCATTACCGGTCGCAGCCGGACCCGACCCGGCACTGCCGTTGGTGGCCTCGGTCTCCTGACCAGTCGCCGCCGGGCCCGACCCGGCGCTGCCGTTGGTGGCTTCGGTTTCCTGACCAGTCGCCGCCGGCCCTGACCCAGCACTGCCGACGTGGCTATTGGCGCTGCCGTTGCCATTATTGCTTGTGCCCGTTCCCGCGGCCGTATTGCCTGTATTGCCGGCGCTGGAATCGCCGTCGCCGTCATCCCCGCCCTCGGAATTCTTTCCAGGTGAGAAGACGACGACCTCCATCGAAGCGCTTCGCTTACTGATAGCAGCCGGATCAGTCGAGGGGATCGTCTTGGGGACTGACGGGGCTGGATAGGTTGGAGCCTTGACCGGCATAACGACCGTCAACGGTGAGCTGGCCTGGTGGTAGGTCGCGGTCCAGGTGACCGCCCCGTAGCTCACGGAGCGTCCAACCACCAGGAGGACGCCACAGATCAGCCCGGAAAGCTTGAGAGACCAGGTATCCCGTGAGATAAGACCTTCTGTTTCGCCGTCTAAGTCATACTGAGTAGTTCGTAGAAATGTGTGGCCTGCGGTTACCATCGTCTCCCTCCAGCGAGCCTGGTTTTGATAACTATTCCCCGCCACGGAGGGTCAGACCTCGTAACGCTTCGTCCAACTCCGTGTACAGCACAAGCGTATTCCGGCCCCTAGATCTATGTCAAGCTCCATACATAAAAGCTGATACTCAGAGCCGCCTATTTGGCTAGCGGGCCGGGTCTACAAGATGGGAGGGGTGTGATGGCGGCCCGTCGAGGGGTGGCACGGAGCCTATTCGTCCTGGCGGCTTTTGCCTCCCTTGCAGCCTGCTCATCGACCGCTTATCAGGCGCCACTGACGTTCAGGAAAAATGTCCAGCTCCCGGCCGACACGGGACGACCGTCGGTCGATCTGCTGAACCTCGATCCGCGCCGTAACCGGCTTTACGTGCCGCATAGCAGCACGAACTCGCTTGACCTGGTGGACCTTTCCTCCGAACGACTCATAGGGTCCGTGCCCGGGCTCTCCGGAGTTCGGGCAACTGCCGTGATATCGGATCCGGCGTTCATCTTTACGTCAAACAGCGGGGACGGCACGGTTTCAGTGGTCGACGTCGTCAATATGAAGGTCGTGGCTACCCTCACTGTGGGTGGCTCTCCCGACGCCATGGCATACGACCCGGCCCACAACCTGGTCGTCGTGAGCCTGGGCAGCGACAACGCCGTCGGATTCATCGACGCGACAAGTCGCAAACTGCTGGGCAAGCTCGACGTCCCGGGCAAGCCCGAGCTGATGGCCGTCGATCAGACCCAGGGCCTGATTTACCTGGCAATCAACAACAAAGACGAAGTCGTGGCAATTGATCCGGTGGCTCGGACTCTGGCCAAGACGTATAAGGGATGCGACATCAAGGCTCCTAGCGGGGTCGCTTACGATCCCGATCAGCAGCGGCTATTCGTGGCCGGAAAAAAAGAAGTCAGCGTTATCGACGTGGTTCTGGACCGGTGTCTTGGGGCGATCGATACTGGCAGCGGCCCCGACCAGATTGCCTTTAACGCTCACACGCATCATCTGTATACGGCCAACGCAGGCAGCCGAAACGTTTCGGTTATCGACACCATCTCCCTGAAGCCATTAGGCGTGGTCGGCACCGGACCGGATGCCGCAACGATTGCAGTCGACTCGACTACCGACAAGGTTTTTGTCGCCGTCGGTCGAGCCGGCATCGTAGCCATCTTCCACGACCCCTAGGCGGGTTGGCTCAGGCCGCATCGTCGAGGGCGTCGACCATTCCCCAGGCGTCCATCAGCAGCGTTTGCAGAGTCGCGTACTCGAGATAGCCGTAGCCGTGGTCGCCCCACTGGGTCCCCCAGCTGTTGACGAACTTGAATATCCGGTTGCGGCGGTCGAAGCCGACCACGCATACGGCGTGGCCGCCGATGTACTCGACGCCGGGTTCCGGCATCGGGATCACGCCGCCGGGGGCGTCCATGAACCCTGCATGCACCATCACGCCGGCGATGAAGCAGTTTCCGGTCAGATAGGCTTCCATCTCCACGATGCGGTTCAGCCGGGCGTAGCTCTTGGACCGAAAGGGTCCGGCTGCCTTACGTTGTTCGGCGTTGGGAGGAACGTTGATGTGCTCGACCGCGTAGGGCATCTGGTCCAGCGGGCAGATTCCCTGCTCGTTAACGATCTTCATTGCCTCCCGGATCGTCATCCCAAAATCGCCCTTCTGATTCCGGCGCTGGCCGTAGATGAACATGGGCGAGAACTGGTGGTGGGCATCGGCTAGCGTCCAGCGGTGCTCCAGGCCTTCCTGGAAGCTCTTGTCGTAATACCCGGTCGCACAGGCCACGCAGGTGCCCGCGGCGCCCTGGTCGAAGATCGGGGGGAGGCAGTCGCTGTGGTCGACGCGTTCGGGCAGCGGGGCCGCCTGCAGGTATCGGGCGATCGGGTAATCGCGGTGGTCATACGGATCTTTGACGCAACCGAGAGCGTAATGGCGCATAGCAGCTACCGATGTGACGTAGAAGGCGCCGATTTCTGACGAGCGGCGGTTAGCATGGGAGCCCATGAGCGAGAGCCCGCTTCCGGTACGGGTCCGCTACGCTCCTAGCCCGACGGGGGCACTCCATCTGGGTGGCGCCCGCACGGCGCTATTCAATTTCCTCTTTGCCCGGCAGCGCCGGGGTCAGTTCCTGCTTCGAATCGAGGACACCGACCGAGCGCGTTTGAAACCAGGGAGCCAGGAGCAGATCCAGGAGGCACTGGGATGGCTGGGTCTCAACTGGGACGAGCAACCGGTCGTGCAATCGCAGCGCAAGGAGATCTATCGAGGCGCGGCGGATGAGCTGATCGGGCGGGGAGCGGCCTACCGCTGTTTTTGCACGCCGGAACGCCTGGAACTGATGCGCGCGGAGCAGCGAGCTCGCAGGCAGCCCGAGCGCTACGACCGGCGGTGCGCGACCATCCCGCCGGAAGAGTCCGCGCGCAGGGCCGCTGCCGGCGAGCCGTTTGTCGTCCGGCAACGGATGCCGGCGGAAGGCACCACCAGCCTGCACGACCTGGTGATGGGCACGGTGGTGTTTCGCAACGAGACCCTGGACGACCACGTGCTGCTGAAGTCCGACGGCTACCCCACCTACCACCTTGCGTTCGCCGTCGACGACCACGACAGCCGGATCAGTCACGTGATTCGGGGCGATGGTTGGTTACCTTCTGCCCCGAAACACTTGCTGCTGATCGAGGCTTTCCAATGGCCGGTGCCTGCCTTTGCCCATCTACCGTTAGTCCTCGGCCCTGATCGCAAACCGCTGGCTAAGCGGCACGGGGCGAAGGACGTGCTGGAGTACCGCGAGGCGGGTTACCTCCCCGAAGCGATCGTCAACTGGATCGCCTTCCTGGGCTGGTCGCCCGGGACCGAGGACGAAATCCTCTCGATGCCGGATCTGATCGCGCGCTTTTCGATCGACAAGGTCCAGCCCAGCCCGGCGATCGCCAACCTCGAGCGGCTCGACTGGCTCAACGGCCAGTACATCCGGCGGTTGAGCCCGGATGAACTGGCCCGCCGGATCGCCTCCACTATGGGCGAAGTACCGGTCGAGCGAGTCCGACCTGTGGTCCCGCTGGTCCAGGAGCGGCTCCGAACGCTGGCCGAAGCGCCCGACATGCTGCGCTTTTTTTTCACCCGACCCGACGGCTACCGGGCCGATCAGCTGCTGCCCAAAGGCAAGGACGTCGAGGCAACAGCGGCGGCAATCGATGCCTGCGAGACCGCGCTTCAGGGCCTGACAGAGTGGGCGCACGAGCCTGTCGAGACCTGCCTGCGTGAGCTGGCCCACCGGATCGGCTGGGCCTCGCGCGACCTGTTCATGGCCCTCCGGGTCGCGGTGACGGGCCGCACCGTGACCCCACCCCTGATCGAATCGATGGTTGTGCTGGGCAAGCCCGAGGTGCTCGCCCGTTTGCAGAGGGCGAAGGCAGCCCTGAAACCCCTCAACTGAGCGCCCGGGGGGGGAATGGCCAGTACCGCCAGCGCACCCGCGCCGTCATGTGCTCCTGCGTTACGACGCCGAAGTGGCGGGAATCCGTGCTCTCTAACGGGTTGTCCCCGAGAAGGTAGTAGGTACCTGGAGCTCGGATTTCACTGATGCGCTTGATCAACTCGACCTGCGGGCGGTCCGGACGCCGAGCCGCAACTACATCGCCGACCCTGAGCACGGTCCTGGCAGACACCGGTACCGCCAGCACCAGAGCGCCCTCGGGCAGGAGAGGGAGCATGCTGCTGCCGTGGATCCGCATCGGGAAGGCCGCAAAACGCCACCGCCGCCCAGGCACCCGCCGATTCCTCCCGCGTTAGACTGGGATCAAGGCTAGCTGTCCATCGTAAAAGGAGGAGCATCCAGGATGTCGTTTATGGAGTGGATCCGTCCGACACGTGTTGTCGAAGCGCACTGCGACCTGCCATGCGGTGTCTACGACCCTGAACAGGCACGCATCGAAGCCGAGTCCTGCTACAAGATCATCGAGAAGTACCAGGCTTCGAATGACGAGCTGTTCCGCCAGCGGGCACTGATCATCAAAGAGCGCCAGGCCGAGCTGGCCAAGCATCACCTCGACGTCCTCTGGAGCGATTACTACAAACCCGACAAACATGACGGCGCCAATCCCAAGGTCAAGGACCTTTTCAACCAGGCGGTCAAGCAGGCCTCCAAGGTGAAAGCCACGGTCGACAAGGCCGAGGCCGCCAAATTACTCGACCTGATCGACCAGATCGATGAGTTCTGGAAGAAGACCAACGGGCCCCAGGAAACCCGGGTCAAGCGCTCGACCGCCGTCGCCTAGTAGCAGCTGAATCGTGCCGGAGGGCCGGCCGCGTCGGGCCGGCCCTCCCGGATGCCCCGCCGGACACAGGGGCTTCGCAATGCGGTCGGTAATGTGGACGAAGCAGCGGGCGGCTCAGCAGCGCGACCCGAAAAGCGTTACGCAATCGTGGCCGGCGAGACCGAATAGCCCTGGGCGATTGGTGCGTTAGGTCGATTAGAGAGATGCACGAGTCAGGCAATGTCCTCTCGCTGCGGTTCGCCAGCCGGAACCTTCACGATGCGGCACGCACTCCTGCCCAGCTGAGCTTCTGCTACCAGTGCCACTGCGCCGTGGACCTGCGGGACGTGGCCCGCGCCGCCCTCCGCTCCGGGCACTGGGCAAGGATCGGAACCTGCCCGCACTGCGGAACAACTATCACCAGGATCCTCCGAGCCAGCTAGCTGCCGTTCTCTAAGATTCAGGCGTGACGACGCGACCGTCCCGGCCAGCGGCTCGCCGTGCGCGCCGAGCGGCCCCCAACCCTGAGGCTGCGGACACCCACCCGGCCAGCCAGGAAGGGCGCCCCGACAAGTCGGCCTACGCCATGATCCTGGCGTTCGCAGCCGGCCTGCGCTCCACCTGCCTCAGTCGCAGGGTCGGCTGTGTCATCGTTCGCGACGGGCAGGTTATCGCCACCGGCTACAACGGCACCCCGGCGCGCACCTGGCATCCCGAGGAGTTCCCCAAGCCATGCCCCTGTGTCGGCGGGGTGAGCGGCGCAGACCTGTCCCTAAAGTACTGCGCGCACGCCGAAGCCAATGCGCTGGCCCAGAGCGCCTACCGGGGAGCGTCGACGGCGGGGGCTGATATTTTCTGCACCAACTTTCCCTGCGTCGAGTGCGTCAAGCTCCTCATCAGCGCAGGCATTCGCGCCATCTACTACGTCCACGGCTATCCAGACGTGAGCGGGCTGCGAGACCGCTACCTCAGCCAGGCCGGGATCCCAACTCATCCCATCGCCTGGTCGAGGATTCAGCCGCACCTGACGGCCCTGGCCAAGGGTTAATGGCCAGCGCTGTCCGAGGGATCCGCGGCAACCACAAACGTGACGGTCATGCCGGGCGCTTCCGCAGGCGTGGGAGACGAGGCAGCCGGCAGCATCACGGATAGCAGAAGCGCCACCATCGCCCAACGTCGGAGGTGCCGCCCCATAAATGGGGAACGGCACCCGGTCCGCGCACCAGTCCGCCGTATCTGCCCTGCGCCAGGTGTGGCACGCGCGTGTTACACGTGGACACGAGGCCGAGGGACGCCCGCCCGCCGAATGCTGGCGGCGTATTCGATCGCTGTGAGCGCGGCCTTCCTGGGCGCGGTTCCAGTGGCCAGACCTTTCCAGAAGGCAGCCGGCCCGGCAAACCGATCGGCCGGGGGGCTGTCCGCGCGCGGTGACAGTGGCTGCACCCGGCCGGACTCGTACAGAACCGCCCCGGCTTCGCCGTCCTCGACGTAAACCACGCGGGGGCCCGCCTCCGCGATAGATCGGGCGGCCTCCTTCGCGGTAACCCTCGGCCCGAATAACGCCCGCGTGTCGTTGGCGTTCATGGCCACCGAGTAGGCGGCGGCAAGCGCCGGTTCCAGGACGCGACGCGCTACCCTGGCATTCGTCGACCAGAGGCGATCCGCCTCCAGCAACAGGGCGGAGCGGCCGCGGCGCCGCTCGGCTGTTTCCAGCGCCCAGACGGCAGCTGAACGGGCCGGCTCCACTGAAAGGCTGAAGCCTGAGACCACGGTGAGCCTGGCACCCGCCAGAGTGGGAGACGGAAGCTCATCGAGCCGCAGGGCCTGGTCGGCACCACGCTCGAGCCGCCACGACTCGGGATGTTCGGGTGGCTCGTGCCAGATGGTGGTGCGCAGCCCCGGCGCACGACGCAACCAGCGCAAGTCGATTCCGAGTGCGCGTAGTTGCTGGGATGCCTGCCCTCCTGCGTCGTCATCTCCCAGCTTGCCGGCAATCGCGACTCTCATTCCCAGGGCAGCAGCGTGAGCCGCGAGTCGGGCGGCCGCGCCGCCGAGGATGACGCCCCGGCCTCCGCGGGCGTGATCGCGGACCTCGAGCCCGACGTCCCCCACCGTGAACCAATCGAGCTCCACCGGCACGGCGTCATGATAGTCAGCGGCCTTCAGCTTAGCGGTCTTTGCCCCGGCCAGCGTTGTAGTTGCGCTTTTCGTCGTCGGACGGCAGCGTGGTCGGAGGGTCGATCGGTGTCACCAGCGGGACTGGCTTCGGCACCAGCCCCCGCCGAGCCTGGGCCACAGGTCGCTCAGCGGGCCCTGCCGTTGCGCGCAAATATGAAAGCGGGTCCCCAACATCGTGGATGAGGCCGGCGGCAGAGCCAGCGGCAAGCGCAGCTTGGTGATCACCTGTACGAAGTGAAAGCGGGATCTGCTGATTCGAGGCTGGCGCCAGCACAAGAGACGTCATCTGATAGAGGACGATGCCGGCGCCAATCAGGACGCCGGTCGTCAATGTGGCAGCCTGCCGGCTAGAACACACCAGCGTCGTGGCCATGCCCAGCATCGTAGGGTTGGACCCTTTCGGGCCGGTAGGCCGTTTGGCCTATTGAAGCCGCCGTCTGGAGGAGTGCCAAAACGCGGTTGGTGAGCGGCTGCGTAATGTGGGAACATGCCCAACCGCCTGGCCGGCGAGACCAGCCCTTACCTCCTGGAGCACGCCAACAACCCGGTCGAGTGGTACCCGTGGGGCGAGGAAGCCCTGTCGACCGCCCTTCGCGCAGACAAACCGATCATGCTCAGCATTGGCTATAGCGCCTGTCACTGGTGTCACGTCATGGCCCGGGAGTCATTCGAGGACTCCGAGACGGCAGCCTTGATCAACCGTCACTTTGTGGCCATCAAGGTTGACCGCGAGGAGCGACCCGACCTGGACCAGGTCTATATGCGCGCGGTCCAGGGCATGACCGGATCGGGTGGCTGGCCCATGACTATGTTCCTGCTTCCGGATGGCACCCCGTTCTACGGCGGCACTTACTTCCCGCCGGCAGAACGCTTTGGCATGCCTTCCTTTCGGCGCGTGTTGACCGCGGTAGCGGAAGCCTACAGCCTGCGAAGGACCGAGGTCCGGGGCACCGCTGCGCGCATCAAGTCTTTTCTTCAGCAGCCGCCGGGAGTGGTCGGCCCAGGGACCAGCCTGACGGTCTCGCTGCTGGATCAGGCCTATGATGCACTGGCTCGCGACTACGACATGGCGGATGGCGGTTTTGGGGGAGCGCCCAAGTTCCCCCAGCCGATGTTGATCGAGTTCTTGCTCCGCACAAACGCACGGACGGGAGCCGCGCGCCCGCTCGAAATCGCGACGAACACGCTGCACGCGATGGCCAAGGGTGGCATCTACGACCAGCTCGGCGGCGGCTTCCACCGATACGCGGTGGACGCCGCCTGGCAGGTACCCCATTTCGAGAAGATGCTCTACGACAACGCGCTCCTGGCGCGCGTCTATCTCGACGCCTGGCAGGTCACGGGCGACGCGGGCTTCCTAAGGGTCGGCACCGAAACCATCGACTTCGTGCTTCGCGAGCTGAGCTCGCCCGAAGGCGGGTTTTTCTCGAGCCTGGACGCGGACAGCGAGGGGGAGGAGGGGCGCTTCTATGTCTGGACCCCCGATGAGGTCCGCCAGGCGCTCGGGGACGATAGCGCGAAGGTGCTGGCGGCTTTTGGGGTCACCCCGGAAGGAAACTTCGATAGGAACAGCATCCCCCACGCGGTCGAGTCCGATGCCTCCGCCATCATGACCCGCGTTCGTGGGCGATGGCTGGCGGCGCGAAACCAGCGGACGCGTCCTAACCGCGACGAGAAAGTCCTTGCCGGATGGAATGGCCTGATGCTCCGCGCACTTGCCGAGGCCGCTTACCTCCTAGAGCGCGATGATTACCTGGAACGGGCCGGACGCAACGCGGGCTTCCTCTTGAGCCGGATGATGGCCGGGCAGCGGATGCGGCGTAGCTACAAAGAAGGCCGCACCTCGTCGGCCGGATACCTCGAGGACCAGGCCGCGGTAGCGGACGGGCTCCTCGCGCTCTACCAGGCATCCTTCGAACGCGACTGGCTCGATGCAGCCGGCGCGTTGGTTGAGGAAATGGTGCGCTCCTTCTGGGACCCAGCAACCGGCGCCTTCTTCGACACCGCGCTCGACCAGGAGACGCTGGTGGTCCGGCCGCAAGACGTCACCGACAACGCGCTGCCCTCGGGAACGTCGATGGCGGTCGACGTGCTTCTGCGGCTTGGCCATCTCCTTGGGCGGGAGGACTGGGTGACTATGGCGGTGCAGGTGCTCGAACGGCTATCGGGGGCCGCAGCGCGTTCGCCACTGGCATTCGGTCGGCTGTTGGCCGCGCTCGACTTCCAGCTCGCAAGGCCCATCGAGCTGGCCATCGTGGGCATGCCGCAATCCCTTGAGGTGACCGGCTTTCGTCGTGTCATACGGTCCCACTACCTTCCGAACCGTGTGCTCGCCCATGCCCCGAACGAATTTGACGCGCCACCCATCCCGCTGCTCCAGGATCGGCCTCTCAAGGGTGGGCTGCCGACGGCCTATCTTTGCGAAGGCTTTTCCTGCCAGGCTCCGACCAACGACCCGGATGAGCTGCAGCGCCAGCTCCAGGTCAGGCTGGCGACGTCTCGCGCGCCCTGAGCCATCGCTCGTATTCCTCAGGCGTATTGAGATTCGTGAAGGACCGAAGGCTCGGGTCGACCTGAAGGAGCGCATCCTCCGGTATGTAACGGACCCTGGACGCACCTAGAAAACTGAGAATGCTGGCTGAGCCCCTAAATAGCGCGATCCTGACCCGCGGAGCGAGGTCGACGCGATAGACCGCGCAGGTCCCCTGCGCCCGGCCACCCACCCAGGGTACGGCGGCGTCGTGCTGCCCGATGGACGAGAAAAGGAGCTCGCCCAGGTCGGGCTCCACATCCGGAAGGTCGCAGGCGACCACCCAAGCATGTGGGCTGCGCGCCGCCTGAAATCCGGCAAGCATGCCCGCCAGCGGTCCCCCACCCCGCACCTCCTCGGCGACCGCTCGAAACCTCAGAGTTGATGCCACCTGATCCCCACCGGCGACAAGAACTTCGTCAACCACCGGGCTCAGCCGATCCACGACATGTTCGAGCAGAGTCCGCCCCGCAACTGGCAGGCTGGCCTTGTCGCGTCCCATCCGCAGGCTGCGGCCGCCCGCGAGGACGATCAGCGTCCGCGCGCTCTTAATACCTAGAGCGTAGCCCGCCCGTGCGAATCGTTCTCAGCCGCCTATCGCGCCGGCGACGTTGCAGAACACGTTCTGCACCTGGTTGCCGAGGACGATCAAGACCGCGATCACCACCACCGCGATCAGTACCAGGATCAGGGCGTATTCGACCATTCCCTGTCCCTGCTGACCGCGGCTGTCGTCGCCCGTACGCCGAATAATGCCGTGCATAAGTTGACAGTCATTGTGGGCGCCCGGGCTTGCGACGGGCGTTACAGCGGCGTCACACGTGTAACAACCTGTTACGAAGAAAAAGGCCGGCGAGCGGCCGGCCTTTTGATGTCTCGACGATCCCGGCTACGGGCTCCCCGAGGGTGACATGGATGCCGAAGCCGATGCCGACGCGCCTGCTCCCGCCCCGCCATTGGTGACATTCTGGATCACGGTGCTACCACCAATTCCGAACCAGTGGGCCACCGCGAATCCGTAGAACAAGACCGCGAGCAGCACGATCAGGGCAATCAAGAAGATGGCCACGACCGCCGCGCTCGAGCCACCGTCATCGTGCTCGTGAACAACTGCCATACGAACCTCCCGGTACCGTTTTATTGAATGTTGATACCGCCTATAACATAACAGATGTCTACGGCGCAGTCAAATCTCTGGCCGCAGTGTGACTCGGATGAGCTTATTGCGCTGTGGATATGTGGAAAGCCCTGTGCATAAACGGGGCCGTCCCGAGGCTGTTTTAGCTGCGGCGGTGCACAGTGCTCGCGTTTGCCTGGCCGATCGGCCGGATCACAATCTCATCGATGTTCACGTGAGGCGGGCGCGACACCGCCCAGGCGATGCCGTCCGCAACGTCCGACGCGGTAAGCGGATCCAGGCCCTGATATACGTTGGCCGCACGGGCGGCGTCTCCCTTGAAACGGACCAGGCTGAATTCGGTCTCCACCATCCCAGGGTCAATTTCGGTGATCCGAATTGGCTCACCCACGAGTTCCAGCCGAAGGGTCCGGCTGATGGCTCGGACAGCATGCTTGCTGGCCGTGTACCCGGCTCCCCCAGGATAGACCTCGAAGCTGGCGACTGAACCAAGATTCACGATGTGGGCGAGGGTCGCCTTGCGCAGGAGCGGGAGACACGCCTGGGTCATCCTGAGCAGGCCGAGAACGTTGGTTTCGAGCATCTGCACCCAGTTCGCATCATCGCCCTCTGCCACAGGCTCGAGCCCAGCAGCGAGGCCGGCGTTGTTGACCAGGACATCGATGCGCCCCTCGACTCGGCGGACGTCCTCAACAAAGGCCTGGATGCTGTGAAGCTGCGTCACATCGAGCGGAATCGCCCGACCGGTCCCCTCTGCGGCCAACCACCCCATTCGGTCTACCCGGCGAGCGCCGGCCACGATCCGGAACCCATCCTGGGCAAAGCGGCGCGCGGTGGCCTCGCCTATCCCGGAGCTGGCCCCTGTGACGACGGCGATCTCGTCCACAATTCAATGGTAGAGCCCGCCGCCGAGAAGGTCACCCGAGCCACGGACTGTTCAATTGGATTCGCGTTGCGTATCCTTTGCACAGGAGGCGCAGGGAAGGGTGACCGAGGGACGCTTTCGGCTGGCCGGATGGACCGGCGGGTGTATGTGTCTGGCCGCGGCCTGCCTGCTTCTGATGGGATGGTCGGCTGCGCCCGTCGACGCCAGCGCAAGCATCGCCGCCTCGCACAAGCACTCGCCCACGCCCACACCTTTCCCGACCCCGACCTTGCCCACGCCCTTACCGACGCCAACGCTGCCTAGCCCGACGCCTTTGCCCACGCCCCGGCCCACGCCGACACCGCGGCCTACACCAACCCCATCAGAGAGTCCGACTCCGCCGTCGACGCCCCCTCCGACTGCCAGCCCGACACCGACTGCAACCACAACGGCCTCGGCCCAGTCGGCGACGCCCAGGCCAAGCCAAACAAGCGGGGTCGCGGCCGCCATCGTGATAGCGTCGCCGGCACCGCAAGGCGCCGCAGAGGCGAACCCGATTCCGTCATTCATCGATCCGATCCAGGCTGCGGCCGGATCTGTACGAAATGACCCGAGCAACGATAGCTCGAGCCCCCTTCTGATTCTGATCGTGGTGGTTCTGCTCATTCCGATCGCTCTGGTCATGGCAGTAACGGCTACTGTCCTGACACGACGCTAGCCGGTCAGCCCTTGCTCCCCGGACGGACAGCGGACAGAAGGACACCAAGCTCTTCGCTGCCGAGGATTCGCTGAATAGCCACATAGGTCAGGCCGGCGAGCGGGATGATCACGAGCACGATGGCCAGGTGGCGGAGGTCGCTGCCGGCAGAGCCGCTGAGCAGGACCTGGAAGAGAACAAAGGCGAGCGCGGCCATGGGCAGCACCGCGAGAAGCGCCCGACCGGCGCTCCTGGCGATGTCGCCGCTCTCGATGCCGCCCAGCCGTCTGTGAAGCACGCGCGCGAGCAGGACCGCGTTGAGGGTCGCCGCGATTGAGGTTCCCAGGGCGAGGCCGCCCTGAGCCAGCGGTGTCCTGACCAGCACCAGGTTGGTGATGAGGTTGACCGCCACCACGACCGCGGCGATCCGAAGGGGAGTTCTGACGTCCTGCAGGGCATAAAAGACCCGGACCAGTAGGGCGGTTGCGGCCTGAGACGTGAGTCCGAACGTGAAGAAGACCAGCGCCAGCGCGGTCTGACGCGTGGACTCGGCAGTGAACTGACCTCGCTGGAAGAGCAGGGCGACGATCGGCACACTGAGCACGGCGAGCCCCGCCGAAGCCGGCACCAGAGTGAAGATGTTGAGACGAATGGCCAGAGCTGTCCGGTGACGGATGCTGTCGATGGCGTTGAGGGCCGCATCCCGCGAGAGAAAGGGAAACAGGACAAATGCAAGCGCCTGCGAGAAGGTGCCAAGCGGGACCTGAGCGACCGTATCCGCGTACTTCAGGGCTGATGCCCGACCATGGGGGAGCTGGGTGGCCAGGAAGGTGTCGACGAAAAAGTTGACCTGGGCGGCTGCCAGGCCGAGTGCGATCGGAAACATCAGGCGCGCCACCTTGCGAACCCCTGGATCGTGCCAGTCAAAGTCCGGTCGAGGGCGCCAGCCGGTGCGCCAGAGTGACGGAAGCTGTACTCCCAGGTGGAGAATAGCCCCGATCACCACGCCCCAGGCCAACGCCGACACGCCGAAGCGCGGCGCAAAGAAAACGGCCGCCACGATGATGGCAAGGTTGTAAACGAGGGGGGCAGGCGCCTGACCGTAGAAGCGCTGATGCGCGGTCAGGATCCCGATCACGAGGCCGCCTGCCCCGAGGAAGATCGGCTGGAGCAATAGGATCCGGGTGAGGCTGACGATCAGCTCGTGGTCCTGGGCCGTGTAGTCACGGCCCAGGACCGTGACGGAGATGAAGAACGGAGCTAGGGCGAAAAGCAGGGCCGCCCCCAACGTAAGGACGAGCATGGCCAGGTTGAGAACCCGCTGGGCGATCTGCCGAGCCCTTTCCGGCTCGTTCCTGGCCAGGTGCTCGGCCAGCACTGGAATGAAAGCTGAGCTGATGGCGCCGGCCAGGAGCAGGTTGAAGAGGAGGTCAGGGACGCGAAAAGCGACCTGGTAGTCGTCCAGCCGGTTGCCGGTCCCGAAAGTATTGGCGATCACGACGTCGCGCACGTAGCCCAGCAGACGGCTGAGGGCATAGACGACCAGGATCACAGTGGCGGCGGAGATGATGCGCCGCCGCTCTTTGGACACGGGCTGAGTTATCGGCGCCAGGGAGTCGGTTCGAGGGCGGTGGTCTTGCCCTTCATCCGCAGGGCCAGCTTGAGGGCGGCTTCGTGGGCGCGCTCCTCGGCGCCGTCCGGAAGCGGGCTCAGCGGTTCGATCTCCCCATACCGGTGGCGCAGCCCCTGCCAGATCAGGTGGTCGGTAAACCACGGATTCTTCGGCAGCACCGGACCGTGGAGATATGTCGCATACACCTGCCGGTAGCGGGCGCCCTCAGCCCCATCTTCACCGTTGTTACCCCCACCTGCTATCACGCGGCCCAGTGGCTGCAGCTCGGGACCGAGCCGAGTCTGGCCGCTATGGTTTTCGAAACCAACCAGCGACCGCGTACCGCCGGCGAAGTCGCACTCGATCGCGATGTGATTCATGAAGCGGCGGGCTCCGCCGACCGTGTAGAGGTCGAGGGCCTCGATGCCGGCCAGCCTGGGGCCGATGAAGGGCTGATAGTAGTGACCGAGCAGTTGATAGCCCGCGCAGACCGCCAGCATCACGACATCGGTCTCAACCGCCTGGCGCAGGCTCTCCGCCTTATCCCCAACATCCTTCGCGGCGACGTCCATCTCTTTATCCTGGCCACCGTGGAAGAGGATCAGGTCGAAGGCACTGAAGTCGGGAACTGTTTCCACCCCGACCTCGGTCACCTCGGTCCCGATGTCGCGCCACGCACAGCGCTGCTGGATGGCGATCAGATTTCCGCGGTCGCCGGCCACGCCCAGCAGCGAAGGGTACAGGTGGCAAATGCGCAATGTCCAGGGCTTGGGCATTTCTACTCCTCCCAGAATGGAGCGACCCAGCCACGCTGCACCATGGCTCGACGCAACTCGTGCGTCGGAGTGTAACCGGAAAGAATGTAGAGCGTCCCCCCCGATTCGACGTTCTGCAGGGCCGCCTCAAGAGCCGCCGGACGGTCAGGGACCACCTGGATGGAGGGCTCGTCCACGCCCGCGTACTTAAAGCGCATGGCGACCTCCTCCGCTTTGGTGCCGCTCACCACCAGGCTGGCCAGCTGGGGCGTCAGCTCTTCCAGGTCGACGTCCCAGAGCCAGGCGAAGTCCTCTCCATCGACCACGGTGTTGCTGTGCGCCGCCAGGACGTGTTTGCGCCCGGGACGCGTCAGGACCGTACGCAAGGTGGTGTTGTATGAGATCGGGTTCTTGACGAAGCCGAGCACGACATTACGCTCCCCGGCCGTGATCTCCTCGAGGCGGCCAAAGGCCGGCCGCAAGTCTGCCAGCGCTGCGGCCGCCTCGGACAGATCGAGGCCGAGACCAACGGCGGCCGCTACCGCCGCCGCGGCGTTATAGATGTTGTGCAATCCGGGGAGCGGAAGATGGAGGCGCAGAGGACCTGCGGGCGTTTCCAGCTCCACGGTTGAGGCTGTGCCGGATAGCTCGGCATGAGTCACAGCCACATCGATCGGCGGCCGTTCGTATCCGCAGTTTGGGCAGCGATACGCCCCCAGGTGCGAGATGTAGACCTTGCGGTACTCCAGGTCGTGCTGACAGCGGACACAGCGGATGGTGTCCGCGGCGTGCTCGGGTACCGCTGCGCCGACCTGTTCAGAGCGCACACCGAAATAGATGCGGCGGGCCTTGGCCTCGGGCGCAAAGCTGGCGATCAGCGGATCGTCCGCGTTCAGGATCGCGCTCGACTCCGCCGGAAGTTCGCCGATCATTGCCTCCAGCGAGGCAGCCACGCTGTAGAGCTCGCCAAACCGGTCCAGCTGGTCGCGGAAGATGTTGGTGACCACGATCGCATCTGGTTTGACCTCCGGTACGGCCAGCCGCATGGTGGCCTCGTCTGTCTCGAAGATGAGCAGGTCGGTATCAAGCCTGCCGCCGATGGTGGCACCGTTCACTGCCACCGAGGTAATTCCCTGGATCAGGTTGGATCCTGTCCGGTTCTGAAAGACCCGCTGACCCGCGGCCCCGGCGAGCGCGGCGATCATCCGGCAGGTGGTCGTCTTGCCGTTGCTCCCGGTTACCACCAGCTTGCGGGCCCGGGTCGAGCCAACCATCTTTCGCAGGACATCCGGATCGAGGGCGCGGGCGACCATGCCGGGCAGGCTGGTCCCGCCTCCGACTCGGAGCAGCCGGCCGGTGTGGCCGGCCAGCTTCCCAGCCGAGACCGCCAGGGAGAGGCGCGCGGATCCTAAAATGCCGTTTTGCACGGCCACCATCCTACGGGCTTTCCGAGGCCGGTGGGCCCCCAAATTCCGCGAGGAGGACCGCGATGCCAGCCAAGGACCAGCAGGTGATACCGATGATCGCGTACGAGGACGGGGCAGCGGCGCTCGATTGGCTGGCGGCGGCCTTTGGTTTTCACGAGCGGACCCGGATGACGGGGAAGGACGGGCGCATCAGCCACGCTGAGATGGAGGCGGGCGACGGCCTGATCATGTTGGCTAGCCCGACGCCCGATTACGAAGGCCCTCGGCGGCATCGGGTTGGCTGCGAACCGGCTCGGAAGTGGTCGTCGGTGCCCTGGGTGATCGACGGGGTGCTCGTCTATATCGAAGACGTTGTGGCCCACCACGAACGAGCAAAGAAGGCCGGTGCCACCATCCTCTCAGAGCCGGAAAGCGATGCTCACGGTCTGCGGTATCGCGCCGAGGACATCGAGGGTCACCGATGGATGTTCATGGAGCGCCGTTAGCTATCGCTCCGAACGCAGTAATGCCAGTTAAAGGTGATGGCTGGGGCGCTAGGATTCGAACCTAGGATTACCTGATCCAGAGTCAGGCGCCTTACCAGCTTGGCCACGCCCCAGCGGGCCGAAAGGCTGCCACAGTCTAGCAAAGTATTTTGCGAACAACGCACATGATCACGGCCGGCGTAGCTCTACTTACGCTTGCCTCCTGGGCCGACAGCACGGCCAGCTACGGCAGCTCGATTCGGGTGCCGGCGGGTGAGACGCGTGACGGCGACATCGTCGCCCTGGGCGGCAGCGTGGTCGTGGAGGGAACCGTCACCCAGGACGTCACCGTGATAGGTGGGGATACGGTGATCAACGGCACAGTGGGGCACGACCTCACCAGTTTCGGGGGCCACGTCACGCTCGGCCCACACGCGAGCGTTGGCCACGATGTCGTCATCGTCGCCGGGTCGCTAAGCCGCGACCCGCACGCGAAAATTGGAGGTCAGGTCGTGCGAGGCCAGCCGACTGTCCCCTTCCTCGCCACATCCGGTTCACGCCTGGCGCAGTTGAGGGGCCTCTCCCTGGCGTTTGGCGCAGGCACGGCATTCGCCATAACGCTTATCGCTCTGGTTCTGCTCCTCGTGTTTCCACGCCAGCTCCAGACCACCAGTGCCACCGTGGCTCAGCGCCCACTGGAAAGTCTGGCGATCGGGTGTGGCGGGACGATCGCCGGGGTGACGCTCGCCGTTGTCCTGGCCATCACCGTGATCGGTATCCCGGCCAGCCTGGCGGTAGGTCTGGCCATGACGGCCGGCTGGCTGTTCGGCTGGGCGGCGATCTTCCTGGCCAGCGGCGAGCGCCTGTTACGTGTGGTGCGCGGCCCTCAGCAGCTGGTCCCGGCCCTGCTCATTGGCGCAATCCTAGCCGGCATCCTTGCCAACATCCCCCCGCTGGGCCTGGTCGTCATCCTGGTAGGCGGCAACCTCGCGCTGGGGGCATCGATCTACTCGCGCCTGGGCACCCACAACCCGTATCGGTTGTCTATTTCGACGGCGGTTCCCCCGGGGCCCTCGCCACCAGTTCCATGAGCGCATCACTCTGCAGCTGGTACACGTGATTCGTGATTTCGCGGAGCGCCTTGTGCAGGTCCGCAGTTCGCTGCGCGGCTTCGTGCCGGAGCTCCTCCTCCTGGTCAGGCGGTAACGGGCCCTGGCGGCGACGATCCATGAGACTGCGCATTCGTTCCTCATAATCGGTCACGGTTATGCCAAACAGCTTGAGCAGCTTCCGTGTTTCGGTGGTGCGATCTACCATGCGAACTCTCAGCTTATCCCTCAGCTAGGCTAACCCCGGAGCAATGCCAGCCAAGAGGCATCCGGCCGTCCTTACACTCGACCTCGGCACGTCGTCGGTCCGCGCAGCCGCCTACGACACGCGGGGTCGGATGCTCGACGCCACCCTGTCTGATTTCCCCTACAAGGTCGATACACAGTCGCCCGGGCAGGTCAGCTCGAACCCCGACGCGCTGGTCGCCCTGATCGGAAAGGCAATCGACGCTTCAATCCGGGTAGCGGATCGCAAGCATCTCGAAATCCTGGCGGTGGGCTGCTCGTGTTACTGGCACAGCCTGATGGGCATCGATGCCAGGGGCCGGCCGACGACCGAGCTCTTAACCTGGGCCGACACCCGGAGCGCAATGGAAACGCGGGAGTTGAGAAGCTCCTTCGATGAGCACGCGTACCACGCCACCACGGGATGTTTCTTCCACGCCAGCTTCTGGCCGGCGAAACTACGCTGGCTCAAGGCCACACGGGGCGAGGCAGTGCGCCGGACGGTGCGCTGGATTTCTCTTGGTGAGTACCTGTATGAGCGGCTGTTTGGCTCACACCGGGTGAGCGTGTCCATGGCATCCGGCACGGGCTTGCTCGATGTCCAGCAATGTACCTGGGACCCGACGGCGTTATCGCTGGCGGGTATCAGCCAGGAGCTTCTCTCCCCACTGGACGACTGGGACCAGCCCATGTCCGGTCTTCGTCCGGGATTTGCGCAGCGGTGGCCCGGCCTTCGATCGATACCCTGGTTCCTGCCCGTCGGGGACGGCGCTGCAGCGAATCTGGGGGCGCAGTGCGTTCGGCCCGACTGGTTCTGCGCGACGATCGGTACCTCGGGGGCCCTCCGGGCGCTGATGCATCGCCGCGCGGCGGCCGTTCCCTGGGGTACCTGGATGTACCGCCTCGACCGCCAGCGGTTGCTGATCGGCGGAGCTCTGAGCGAGGGGGGAAACGTGATCAGGTGGATCACCGACGGGCTTGGTCTTAAGCACAAAAAGCAGGTCGAGGCGCAGGCGGCACGCCTGGACCCGGACAGTCATGGCCTTACCATCCTCCCGTTCTGGGCGGGCGAGCGCAGCCCGAACTGGAGAGGAGACGCCCGGGCGGTGATCTCAGGCCTTTCCCTCTCGACCGATCCCGCCGCCATCGTCCGTGCCGCCATGGAGTCGATCACCTACCAGTTCGCCGATATCTACGACGCCATGCTTCGTAGCGTCCCAAGACCAAGGGCCGTGGTCGCGACCGGCGGCCGCCTCGTGCACTCGAAGGCCTGGAGTCAGATGCTGGCCGATGTCCTCAACATCCGGGTTGTCCTTTCCCCGGAGGCCGAGGCCTCGAGCCGTGGGGTGGCTGTCCTGGCGCTGAACGCCAGCGGCCGTTTCCCGCGACTGTGGAGCGAAACCCCCAGCCGCGGCCGCTCACTGCGGCCACGACCCCGCATGCACGCTGTCTACCAGGCGGCCCGCCAGCGCCAGGCGAAGTTGTACGCGCTGCTGCTGCCACCCCCAGGCCAGCCCGAACACCATCCGCCTATCGTCGCGACGGGATCAGCTTCCAAAACGACGGATCTTCGAACCCGAGCCGCCAGACACTGATTCCTTTCAGCCCGTATTCGTAGAGCATGGGCAATTTTCGGCGGAGCGTATCGGCGCTTTCGTACCAGAGCTCGTGGTGGACTCCATAAGCGTTGTAACCGAAGTGCATCTCATCCTGGCTGGCGTCGAACGCAGGGGTCGCACCGTACATCTGGGCCAGGGTGAGGGCGTCAGCCACAGAGCTGGAGGTCAGGCGACCCACACCGGTCCAGTCGTGGTAGTAGGTCGGCAGTCCGAGCGTCACTTTCTCCGGCGGGACTCCCTCCAAGGAGAAGTCGAGCGCCTGCCGCATCCAGGGAATCCCGGAGACCGGGCCGGGCGGGGTGACGCCGTTGTGCTCGTCGTAGGTCATAAATGAGAGAAAATCGGCCGACCGCGCCAGGGCTGGGAAATCGTATGCGCCAGACCAGGACCGAAAGTAGTCCAGCATCACACCGGTTGCGACGTCATCCCCGGCGAGGCGAGGAATGACCGCGACGGAAAGACTCAGCCCGGCGGCATGGAATGTCTTTGCGCAGTCCCGGACCAGCTCGGTCAAAAGGTCCCTGTCGGTCCAGGGGACCTGTTCGAAGTCGATCTGCCAGCCTGCATAGCCGCGGCTCCTGGCTTCGTTGACCAGGTTGGCGGCCAGCGCGGCCCGACGCGCGGGGTCTGCAAGGATGGCATGAGCAACAGCAGGATCGACGTTGTTGTTGACGACCAGCGGAACGATCTGGATTCCGTGAGCGTGGGCCGCATCGATGACATCCTGGTGTGCGTAGCCGGTGAGGCTGGCGTTGGCATTGGCGCTGTACCAGGCAGGGCTGACCATATCGATCTGGTCGAGGTGGCTAAAGAACGCGTCGTGTCCGTCTGACGTGTTCACGTAATACATCTGGACCAGGCGACCTCTGGCGACCTGAGTGATGTTGCCCGGCACGGAATACTGTTCCGCGACCGGGCTGACGGTGTAGGAGCCGTCGCGTCCGGCGATGCCCGCGGCCAGCCTGGCGCCGATCACGCTCCCCAGCAGCCTGGTGCCGTCCGCATACAGGGTGCTGTCATCCTGCCAAGCGATGCGGGTCGTCCCGGTGACATCGAGCAGACGCTCGGCCTGCATCCGGTCGGCTACAGGCTGGGAGAAGTGCACCGTGACGCGGATGTTGGCCGGTTGGTCGGCCTGCAGATCGACCATTCGAATGGACACGGTAGCCTGGAGCGGGGCCACCACTCTCAAAACGAACCGGCTGCTCAGCCCGGGCGCACCGATCTCGATCACATGGCGGCTGTCCAGTGCCAGCGGACCGGGAAGGGAGAGCTCGAGCAACCTGGTTGGAGAACCAGGGTCCGGCGGCTTAATCGGCTTGCCATCGAACAGGATGCGCCAGCTGGTGGCAGGAATCGCCCGATCAATCGCGACCACCAGTCGCGGCCGGGGCGAGACCTGGGCCGCCTGGTGTGTGGATGCGGGACGGGCATCCAGCTCGACCGCCTGAAGATGTACCGGCGGCGCGGGGAAGATCACCAGCGCTCCCAGACCCAGTAAAACAGTGAGGATGCCCAGCGCCATGCCATGGATCGGGCGCAGCCGCATGCCGGCGCAGAGTATCGCTGGCGGCCGCAAGCACCGCAAACGCCGGCTGTGGCATCAACTGGACCGCATCCGTTGACGGAAAACGACCCGCTACGCCTATCAGATTCACGCTGGTTAAACGCCGCGATTGCCGGGTACAAAACTGCTGTGGACGTTCTGGATATCCTTCGCCGCCAGGCGAGCCGCTTTCAGTGCCCGCACTGCGGGAAGAGCCTGGCCGATTGTGGCCTCGAGATGGTGGCCAAGACCGACGACGAGTCCCTGGTTCGGGTGACGTGTGCGCACTGCCAGGATGCCCGTCTGATCGCGGTGGCCTTGTCCTCGGAGGTCCAGGTAGTCGCGCCATCGGTTCGAGACGAACCGGTCGAAGGGCCGCAGATCTCGGTGAACGACGTGCTTGACGTTCGACTTGCGCTTGGTCAGCACGACGGCGACTTGAAGAGCCTGATCGGATAACCCCGTCAGGCTGGATACGCCTCTCTTGCGCGCGTTACGGCGCGCGCTTTGGGCCGGCGGCACGGCTCGGGCCTTGATCGGCCCTCGCCTCCGGCCTAAGATGGCCGCGTGATCGCGGGACTACGCCGGAGCTTGGCGTGCGTGCTGGTTCTTGTGGTCTGGGCGGCGAGTTCGGTAGCGACCTCTGCCAGCACGGGCGTGCCCACCTTCAGCCAGCGGTCGCCCGGCTGGTCGCGGCAGGCGCTTGGGACTGACCCGGTCGACACCATCGGATCGGCAGGCTGCGCCATGACCGCGGTGGCTATGGTCCAGGCCGGGCTGGGATACGCCACCAATCCAGCTGACCTGAACCGGTGGCTCACCCGTAATGGCGGCTACATCGAAAACGACATCCTGCTCTGGCGCCAGGCCGTGGCCGCCACTCGCGGCGCCGTGCGCTGGCGCTGGTCGCACGTGCCGGGCATCGTCAGTCAGCTGCGCACCGATGACCAGAACATCAACGACCTTCCGAGCGTCCGAACGGTGGAGACGGCGCTCGATGCGGGTAACCTGGTGGTGGCGGAGGTCCGTCTCTACGGACAGATGCATTTCGTGGTGCTGACCGGGCACGCCGGCACCACGTTCTTTATCAACGACCCTTGGTTCGGCGATCGCACCACGCTGCAGGCGCGGTATGGACCATATGGTCGGGCGGTACGGTCAGCCCAGATCTACTATCGCGGTCAGGCGGCGGCGGCCAGGCCCTTCTCGTAACCGCGCCGACGCCGGTGTGAAGCGGCTTCCGCCACGATCCGGCAGAGGTCCGTGTAGGTCTCTTCGCGAAAGAGTGCGCGCTCCAGCCGGTAGGTCTCCCCGGCGACCGCGATTTCCAGGTGGCCGCCCTGGCGGGTGACCACCTCGCGCGCCGCGTCGAGGCGGCCCCAGGGCAGAACCCGCGGCCGGGCATTGAACCAGCCCATTCCAACCGGCCGCAGGCCGAGCCCCTCGCTGGTGACAATGACTTCCGTCCAGGCAATAAAGAAGCAGTGGAAGAGCAGGCCCAGGCTAAGAACCAGGCCGAACCCCATGGCAATCGCCAGGGCCGCGAAGGACCCACTCCGGGTTTGCGCCACCTGGTACAGGGCCAGAGAAAACCCGAGCGCGCAACCCGCGATCGGCACCCCAGGCCAGAGCAGCACCAGCCGGTTGAGGGGGCTGTCGGGCCGGAAGCTCATGTGCATCTAAGGTACCGACGCAATCTTGCTTGAACATTTCGACCACGCAGGCGTGTGCGGACTGTTATCCGGTTGTGACCGCTAGCGGGGCGCGCTCAGACGTCGAGCTCGCGGACGTCGAGGTCGCGTAGCTCGGAGGGGGCGCTCAGGCCGTTGTCCTGCAGGATCCGTAGCAGGCGGAGGACGTAGCGCGCACCGTTCAGGTTGACCCCGTGCAGCCGGGTCAGGGTTTGAATCGCCTGGAGCTTGCGGATGTCTCGCTGGGAAAAACGCCGGCGGTTGGTCGATGTCCGTTTGGGAACCACCAGGCCCAGGTGCTCGTACATCATCAGCGTGCGTGGGTGCGTCTGCAGGATCTCGGAGGCCACGCTGATGGTGTAGATCGGCTTGTCCAGCGAGAGGGCAGTGTCGGTGGGCGCTCGGCGCGCTACTCCTTTAGCCAATCCTCGATCCCCTCAGACAGACTTGTGGGCGTGGTCCGCGCCTTGATCAGGTACTCGTGGGCACCCAACCGCAAACCGCGGGCGATCAAATCTTCCTCATCGTAGTTGGAGAGGATGATAACGGGTATTTCCCTGGTCTTGTCCTGGGCGCGCAGCTTGCGCAGCACTTCCAGCCCGTCAATCTTGGGCAGCCGAATATCAAGGAAGATAATGTCCGGAGTCAGGTCCCCTGCCTTTTTCAAGCCGTCCTCTCCATCTAGAGCGGTGCTGACCCGATAACCATCCAGCTCGAGCTTGAGCCGGTACATCTCCAGAACGGACGGATCGTCCTCCACCAGGAGGACATCGATCAACTCCTCATCTGCCTGAGCCGCTTTCGCCCCGGGTGTCCGGCGGGCTTTGCTTTTCATACCACTCCCCTTGGCGCCAAGCAGTATAGATGAAGCCCTAAGTATTCGAAAAATTGTCCCCAAGAAAAGTTAAGGCCCTCCGGCGAGGAGGGCCCGAAGAGGGGGGCAGAAGAAGTAAGGCGATTATAGAAACGGCCCGGTGCGCTTGTCAACAGCCATATCATCAGATATTCACCAGCGGCGCAGGAGCAAATCGCGGGCATCCGTCCATCACCTGATCTACTACCCCGCAAGAAAAAATGCAAAAAGGTGGCGCCTTCGCCGGAGCGGGTTTGTCGCTTAGACGTCCAGCTGAGACACGTCGATGTCGCGCAGCTCGGTCGGCGCTGCCAGCTGGTTTTCGTGCAGCAGTTTGAGCAGACGCAGGATATACCGGACGCCTGCCAGGTTCACCGAGTGCTGGCGGGTAAGCTTCTGGATCGTCTGCAGCTTCATGATGTCCCGCTGGGAGAACCGGCGCCGGTTGGTTGAGGTCCGCTTGGGAACCACCAGTCCCAGGTGCTCATACATCATCAGAGTCCGGGGGTGGGTTTCGAGGATCTCCGAGGCCACGCTGATTGTGTAGATCGGCTTGTCGAGTGAAATGTTGACCTCGCGGCGGACTTCGCGCTTGACGGCGGTGGCCATTCGATCCTCCAGTGGCGGCCGGGCCTCCCGGCCAGGCGGCATCTCTATTCGATCGGCGTGCCGTACCGGGCTTGTTTGATAGCCGGGACGGTGGGAATGGGCCCCAGTATAGGTGTCGAACTCCGACGCCTTCAACGCACATTCTGTAAAGAGATGTCAACTCCTCTGAAGTAGGTCTTCGCCAATCGTCAGTAGCGCGAAAGCTTGCAGTTGGACTATAATGCTTGCTGATACCGCCGCACAGAGCGGCGAGAATACGGAGGTGTTGAGGACGTGGGTGAACTCGAAGACAAGGCGAAAGGCGAAATCAAGGAAAGCGGCGGCGAGCTCACCGGCGACAAGAAGATGGAGTGGGAGGGAAAGGCCGACAAGATGAAGGGCAAGGTCGAGGAGACCGGCCGAAAGCTGAATGAAGAGCCGCCGGACAAAGGCGTCTGAGACAGTCCGGTGGAGCCGGCCCGAGAGGGCCGGCTCTTTTCTTTATGCCTGGCGCCGAGGCGGAGAAGATTCTGTGGTCGCCGCTTCCGTCTTCCCAGCGGGGGGTGAGGCCCCGCCGGAGCGGGCCGCGTGATATCGTGTGCCCTCGCCCGGTCGAGGCGAGCTGACTCGAATATGGCTCAGCGTCGATTCGCGAAGGATGAGGAAGAGGAGGAGGGCGATCGAGAAGAAGAGCAGGCTGGCGCCGATCGTGAAGAGCGCTGGGAAGATACCGATGACCAGCCCGGCCACCGCCAGCACGAAGGCGGCGATGGTTGCCAGGTGCATGAACTCGTCTTGCAGGTGATGACGGGGAAAAACCTGCCTGATCCGGTGTTGAAGCCCGGTCCCGCTGGTCGCCCGGCCCGGATTGGCAGAGGCGGTCCCGGCCGCAGGCGCTTCATCCGCCTGCGCTTTGCCGCAGAATCGGCAGAAGCGGGCATCGTCCTCGATCTGCTTGCCGCACTCACGACAAAACACCCTGGGCCCCTTTCCGCCGGCTCGCGGCGGCTGTATTCGGGGCCAATTATAAAGGGGTCCCCGAGTGCCAATCACCCCAGAGCAATTCGGCCAGTAACCAAATACGCTCGCGCACCGTTACAACCCATGCGGCTGGCTGGAGAAATAATGCAGTGGGCGCTATCAGTTTTCTTTTATAATAGATGTCGGCGTTTCCTTACAGCGGCGGCGGCGGTTTAGCCAGAATCAGGAGGATTAACGTGATCGGCTTGCGGCACCTCATCCACCCCGACGTCCCGGCAACCGGCCTCCACTCGCTGGCGGTGCGGCAACGTGAGATACGACGCCGACGCCATTCGCCCATCCGGACCCTGGCCGCCGGCGCAGGCTGGGGAATCATCATCCTGATCGCTTCCTGGCTACTGCTCTCAGGGATTTTCGGATTTCCCAGCGCATGACCCCGCACCGGCGCAGCCGGCAACACCTGGCGCTTTGGCGCAAGCGCCGCCGGGCGGACTTCAGGCGAATCCTCCTGCTCGCCTTCGTCACCCTGTTTCTGATCCCGCTGATGGCCATCCCGGCCGTCGCCGCCTCGACCGTGGGCCCGTTGCCAGCCGTGGACGGCCTGTCCTCGAGCGGCATGGAGCAAGACACCCTGATCTACGACCGCAACGGTGGCCTGCTGGCGGATATCGGCAAGCAAGGCGACCACCGGATCGTGGTGCCGCTCAGCTACATCTCGCCCTGGCTGGTCAAGGCAACCCTGGCGACTGAAGACAGGACCTTCTACAACAACAGCGGCATCGACCTGGGTGGAATCTTTCGAGCCGCCTGGGCCGATTACACGCACCATCACATCAATCAGGGCGGTAGCACGATCAGCCAGCAGCTGGTGAAACAGGTTTTCATCGGCCCCAATCCGGCGCCCACCATCCAGCGCAAGCTCAAGGAAGCCATCCTGGCGATCGCCCTCAACCGTCGCTATACCAAGAACCAGATCCTCGAGATGTACCTGAACACCATCTACTACGGTAGCCAGTCCTACGGTGTCGAGTCAGCCTCCCGCAGCTTCTTCAAGAGCAACGCCCACGACGTCACCCTGGCTCAGGCCGCCATGATGGCGGGCCTCCCCCAGGCACCCACCCAGAACAGCCCGGTGCTCAACCCGGAGACGGCGAAACGCCGGCAGGCCGAGGTGCTCCAGGCGATGGTCGACGCGAAGTACATCACGCCGGCGCAGGCAACGGCCGCCTATGCCGAAAAACTGGCGGTGTCGGCCCCGAGCAACCTGATCAAGGCGCCGTACTTCGTCGACTACGTGATCAAGACCCTGCGCAGCCAGTTCCACATCGACCCGGTCGGCGATCGCAAGGGCTACCGTGTCTACACCAGCCTTGACCCGAATCTCCAGACCCTGGCGGAGCGAGTCGTTGCCGAACAGGTCGCACAGAAAGGCAACTACTACAACTTCCACGATGGGGCGCTCGTGAGCATGAACCCGAAGACGGGCGAGGTGCTGGCCATGGTGGGAGGCGATAACTACCAAAGGCCGGGTGGCTACTACAACATGGCGTATGACGTGCCGCGGCAGCCCGGTTCGAGCTTCAAGATGATCACCTACACCGCCGCTATCGAGAGCCGGCGCTTCAACATGCTGAGCCCGATCCTCGACGAGCCGATGAAGTTTCCCGTGGGAGGAAGCGCCCCGGGATATCTGCCTAACTTTGCCCCGTACTCGCCTCAGAACTACGATCTGCGCTTCCACGGCACTCTGCCGCTGAAGATGGCGATGGGGAATTCCATGAACATCCCCGCGTTGAAGGTGGAGCTGCGTACCGGCATCCCCGCGGTCGTGGATATGGCCAAACGGCTCGGCATCACCTGCCTTGGCTTGCCCTGCGGGGACAGAGATCCGAGCACTTACCCAATGAGCCTTACGCTTGGCAGCTCCGAGGTGCGTTTGACGGACATGGCGACTGTGGCCTCAACCCTGGCCACTCTTGGCATCCGCCACACGCCGGCCCCCGTGCTGAAGATCAAAGACGGCCTGGGGCGCGATGTCTTTACCTACGACTCCAAAAAGAATGAATTCCGCGCGGTCACCCCGGACGTCGCCTTCATCGTCAACTCGATCATGTCGGACGACCGAAACCGGTGCCTGGAGTTCGGGTGCCATGGCGACCTGACCCTCCCCGGACGGCATGTCGCCGCCAAGACCGGGACCACCCAGGCATTCAAGGACAACTGGACGGTCGGCTTTACGCCAAGCCTGGCGACGGCCGTATGGGTAGGCAATCCCGACAACACGCCGCTGAATCACAACTCGAGCGGGATCGTGGGCGCGGCCCCCATCTGGCACAAATTCATGATGCAGGCCCTGGCGAGAACTCCCGATGAGTGGTATTCGGTGCCGGCGGGCGTCGACCGGGTCGGCGGAAACTTCTTCCTGTCGGGTACCGAGCGGCTCCAGCCGATTCTGGCGCAGCCCTGGCCTACCTGTAAGTTCGGCAGCTTCAACCCATACAACCTGAGCTACGCTCAGACGATCGTCGACGGGGTGCCCTGCGTGCTGGCCCGGCCCAAGCCACCGCCGCCTTCGCAGCCCCAACCCACGCCCCGGGACCAGCAGCCATGCCCGCCCGGTTGGCTTCAGAATGGCAGGTGCCAGCCACCCATTAACAACTAAAACTTGCTAGCGCCCGGGTCTGGGTTAGATGGCGGCCTGGATCAAGACGGCGGCGTCAGGCCGTTCCCGACTGGTCGCTGACGGCGCGCTCCTCGCCGCGACCTTCGCCATCCCCGAACGGCATCCGGGAGGCCAGCTCGCCGGCGCGGTCACGGAGCTCGATGCCTTTCTGCATCAGGTCCTCGCGCATCTCCTCGCCGCTTTTCGGCGCCAGCAAGAGGGCCAGGCCGAACCCGACCGCCACTCCGATCAAGAGTCCGGTCATGAACCGCTCCACGCCAGAGTCGTCCTCCTGGGTGATGCGGGTGCGCCGGAGGGCGGCGACCGCATCGCCCAGCCGGTCCTTGACCTCGAAGTCCTGGGCGGCCTTGGTAGCCCGGTCGAGGAGCTCGGTCAACCTGTCAATCGTCTTCTCAACCGTTTGTTCCATCGTCTTTCCTCCTAAGGGTGCTTTGCCCGGTCCTCGGTTGACGTCGAGGCCGGTCGCCTCCGGCCCCCTGCCCGACTTGCGGGCTCGGGATCGGCTGGGCCGTTAGCCGGCATGCTCTCGCCCTGGCCGAGCCAGCGCGAGACTCGCCGCCGGGCCGCGACTCCGGACTCCGGCGCGTAGAGCACGCCCAGGACGGCACCCGCCATCGCGCCGTGCACCAGCCCTCGCAGATATCCCATTAGAATGCGCCTCCCACCAGCCTCCGGCTCGTAGCCGTCGGGTACGGCCATCGTACCATTTGCTCCACCGCCCGCCGGAAAAAATCCCACATTCGGCCATAGGTGAATGCCACAGGGTTGCGATATACTAGCCACCGAAATCGCGGGGGAAAAGGTGACACGCATAATATCGGGTAATAAGGAGGGGAAATGAGCGAAGTCGTTGACGAGGACGTCAACGTCCTGTTCATCGAGGACGACCCCGCGGTGGCCGAGATGTACAAGCTCAAGCTTGAGCTGGATGGGTACCGCGTGACCGTCGCCAAGTCTGGCGAGGAAGGTCTCGACCAGGCCAAGAAGCTCCTCCCCGATATCGTCTTCCTCGACATTCGGCTGCCCAAGATGGATGGCTTCGCCGTACTCGAGAACCTGCGGTCCAACACGGTCACCAAGAATATCCCCGTCATCATCCTTTCCAATTACGGCGAAAAGGAGCTTGTCGACCGAGGGCTGAAGCTGGGTGCGCTGGACTACCTGATCAAGTCAGAGACCACGCCCGCCAGCCTGAGCCGCGGAGTGCAGGATTGGGTGAAGGAATAGCGGTGGTCCCAAACCGCGATCCGCGGCTGGCCGGGGCATTCGACCTGGACAAGCCCCTCTACACCATCAGCGTCGCCTCCGAGATCCTGGAAACTCATCCTCGCACGCTGATGATGTACGAAGACCTCGGCCTGATCGAGCCCTACCGGACCGCAACCAACCGGCGGCGTTACTCCCAGCGGAACGTCCGCAAGCTCCAGGTGATCCAGCAGCTGACCCGCGAGAAGGGCGTCAACCTCGCCGGCGTCAAGTACATCCTGATGCTTCTCGAATCGCTCAAGCGGGGAGGGGTGAAACCACCCGACGAGCTCCGCCAGGTGTACGAGCTCTACGAAGAGATCATCTAGGCCGGGCTAACCGGCCGCCACCGGCGGGGCAACCTCCTCGCTGTCCTGTTCGTCCCGGCCCGTATCCTCCAGGCCCGCGGTGGCGACCTCCACCGACGCGGCAGCAATCTGGGCGGCGCCTCGAGACTGACGCGGCAGCATCCTCCCCTGGAGCGGCCGCTCGGACTCAGCCAGGAGAGCATCCAGCTCGTCCCCGTTGATGGTCTCGACCTGCTGCAGATGCTCGGCGATCCGGACCAGCGTCGCCCGGCGCGCGGTGCAGATGTCAGATGCCTGGCGGTAGGCAGCGTCGGTCAGCGCCTTGATCTCGGCGTCGACATCGGCCGCCGTCAACTCCGAGAAGAACAGGTTGTCACCATCCCCCTTGCGGTGAAGCGTGACCAGGCCCAAACGCTCACTCATGCCGAACTCGCATACCATCTGGCGGGCGATGCTCGTAGCTGCCTCGATGTCCTGCTTGGCGCCAGTGGTGACATCTCCGAAGATGATCTCTTCCGCGGCCCGGCCGCCCATGGCGGCGGCCATCCGAGCCATCAGCTCAGACTTCGAGGTCAGGTAGCGGTCCTTGAGCGGGAGTTGAATCGTAATCCCCAACGCCTGTCCGCGTGACACCACAGACACCTTGTGGACTGGGTCGCTTTTGGCAATCGACTTCATTACCAGGGCGTGCCCGACCTCGTGGTAGGCGATGATCGCCTTTTCCTCTGGGGTTATCATCCGGCTCCGCTTCTCCGGGCCGGCCATCACCCGCAGGCTGGCTTCCTCGAGCTCCTCGGTGCCGATCGTGCGCAAGCCGCCGCGAGCCGCCAGGATGGCGGCTTCGTTGAGAAGATTGGCGAGGTCCGCTCCGGTGAAGCCAGGGGTTTGGCGAGCGATCACATCCAGGTCGATGTCGGGCGCCAGCGGCTTGTGTTGCGCGTAGAGACTCAGTATGGCTCGGCGCCCGTTCAGGTCGGGGGCGTCGATTGAAACCCGGCGGTCGAACCGGCCCGAACGGAGCAGGGCCGGGTCGAGGACATCAGGTCGATTGGTGGCGGCGATCACAACGACGGCGCAATCGGTGTTGAATCCATCCATCTCGACCAACAATTGGTTCAGGGTCTGCTCACGTTCCTCGTTGGTGCGTACCTGCGAGCCGCCACGCCGGCGGCCGAGCGCATCGATCTCGTCCAGGAAGACAATGCAGGGGGCGTTCTTTTTGGCGTGCCGGAAGAGGTCGCGGACGCGGGCGGCGCCCACGCCTACGAACATCTCAACGAAGTCTGAGCCGCTCATCGAGAAGTACGGCACGCTCGCCTCGCCGGCGACGGCACGCGAGAGCAGGGTCTTACCGGTGCCAGGCGGACCGACCAAAAGCACGCCGCGCGGCATCCGGGCGCCGAGCTCTTTGAAGGACGATGGCGTCCGCAGAAACTGGACTACCTCTTCGAGCTCGTGCTTGGCCTCGTCCACGCCGACCACGTCGGCAAAGGTAACCTGGCCGCCATCCGGCTGGCGGGCTTCGCCCAGGTGCTTGGTAAAGGCCCCCATGGGGTTGCCCAGCAGGTTGCCGCGGCGCAGGAGGAGGAATAGGAGGCTGAGCAGGACAAGCAGGCCGAGGATGTTCGGCAGCATCGTCCCGAAGTTGGTGTCGTCGGTGGCCTGCACCGTAACGTTCACGCCATGCTGGCGGAGCTGCTCCTCGGTGGCGGACATCGAGGAGTCCTTTTCAACCGTCCAGGACTTGCGACCTGCCTGATCCGTCAGCACGAGCCGCTGACCAATGATGGTTGCGCTCGCGATCTCTCCGTGGTCCGCGCGGTTCAGCACATCGCTGATCGGAGTCGCGGGTTGATTCCAGATCGAGTTGTCGGCGGAGCGGCCGAAGACGACCAGCCCGGCCACCGTCAGGGCGGCGACGATTACGACCGCGGGAACCCAGACCCGCCGGCGCCGCCAGCTGGCTGGGACTCGTGGACGGCGGAGCAATAGTTTCATCTCAGTGTTCTCCCTCTTTCAGTACGCCACGGGCTGGTCAGCGGATGCAATCAGCGCCTTGGCCGCGATCGCCGGGCTCGTGAATCGTTGCCAGAAGGGGTAGCCCGTGACCGCCTGGACTTCGTCCCGCGTGACGCCGTTGTCCGCGTCAGGCAGCCGGTAGAAGGACCAGCTGAGGCCGCCCTGGGCGCGGGTCTCATCCATGGAGGCCACGATCTCGTCAACCGGAGGCGATCCCGGCGTTCCATACTCCAGGGCCGCGTCATACGCCTGGGCGGTTATCGTCAGCGGCCGGTTGAATGGGTTGATCGACGGATCCCTGAACTGCGCGAAGATCTGGTCCAGATACGACCGGACGCCGTTCGGACCGCTGAACTGGGGCAACCCGGTCGCCCGCCAATAGGCCATCGGAGCGAAGACCTGGCAGTAGCGTGACATGGCCGCGTAGGCGTCCCCACGATGGTCCGCGGGCGTAGGGAGGGTGCTTGCGATCAACAGGTACCGGTCACCGAGGCCGGCCAGCCCGGAGGCCCCCGATCGCACCTGGGACAGGTACTGGCTCACGTTGGGTTCCCGGCGGATCGCTTCCATCGTCAGCGCCAACCCGTCGAGCCGCTGTCCTTGCTCCTGGTACCGGGCGGCCGCGATGGCGTCGGCCGCATCCTGGGTGGGATCGTTCAGCATTGGCTCAATCCACCCGATTACACGGAGATGGTGGGCGTGCGCGATCGGGAGGAGATCCTGCAGGGCGGGGGCGCCGTAGAAATGCCGGCGCGAGTCTGCCACCCGGACGTAGATGTGGCTGAGGTCGGCACTGACCGCCGAATCGACCAACGCCCTGGCACGGTCGGCGTCGGCATCGGTCCAGTCGCCATTGAAGATCATGAACCAGGCCCCCTTGCCGCGAATCCCGTCGAGTGGCGCCGGCGTGGAAGTGGCAAAGGCGGTCGCCGGCAGCTTGCTGACGGACCCTGCTGGCCGGGTGACGCTGAAGGCCATCCGGCTGCTATCGCTGGAGGTTTGTGCCCTGGCGTCCAGGTATGCCCGGACCCCGAACGGCGGAGTCAGGAAAGCGATCAGGAGCAGGCCGATAGTCACCTGCCCTCCGATCGCGGAAAGGTACCGTAAGATTGCCCTCATCGTGGTGGGACCGACAGGCCGCACGCCGCCGGAGCCCGAGACTACTCGGCCGAGGGCGTCCGTTCAAGCGCGGCGCTGCTCGTTTAAGTTGATACGGCCCACCACAGCAGATGCTGGATGCGCTTCGGTCGATCACGGACCGCGCACCCTGGCTTCACTGTGAATCCAAAACAACTTGGCTCGATTGTTTATCACAAATCTTGACAGGTTGGATATAATGGTTTGCAATCACCGGTTCTGGAGGGCACCCCTTGGCAATGCCGCATAAATCCAGCGAAGTCTCGGACATGTTCGATATCGAGCCGCGGACACTCTTCGTCTACGAAAGCGAGAACCTGATCGCGCCGGAGCGAACCCCCACCCAGCGGCGCCGTTATTCCCGGCGCGACATCGAGCGGATCCGCCTGATTCGGGAGCTGACCACTGCGCACGGCATCAACCTGGCCGGGGTCAAGGTGATTTTTTCGCTGATGGAGGCCGCGGTGCAGAACCGATTGCAGATCCCTGACGCCGAGTTCCCCGAGCTGGCAGCCGCCCGACACCTTTGGAGTTAGGTCAGCACTAACCCCTGGCTTTCGGGCATCGACCCGGCGCGCACGCTGCTGGCGCTTGATTTCGATGGCACCATCGCCCCGATTGTGCCTGAGCCTGACCTCGCGGCCGCCGACCCACGCGTGCTCCAGCTGCTGGGAAGGCTGGCGGAGCGGCTGATGGCGGTGGCCGTGATCAGCGGCCGTGATACGGATGAGCTCGCTGAGAGACTCCCAAATGATCGGCTCGTCCTGATCGGCAATCACGGTCTCGAGGACCGGGGACCGGCCGGTTCCCGGTTGGCGCGCGAGGTCGAGCCCTTTCTGCCGGCTCTTCGCCAGGCCGCCCAGGCGCTGGCGCTACGGCCGGAGACGCAGTTACCCGGGGTCGTGGTCGAGCGCAAGCGAGCCACCATCAGCGTCCACTTTCGAAACACTGTCCGTCCAGCGGATGCGGGCGCGACCCTGGGGGTGGTACTTCGCGACATTGCTTCCGCCACCGGGCTCGAGCTGCATCCCGGCCGGCTGGTTTGGGAACTCCGCCCACCGGTGCTGATCGACAAGGGCCAGGTGCTACACCGACTTACGATTGCGTTTTCGCCGGACACCATCGTGTACATCGGCGACGACATCACTGACGAGGCGGCTTTCATCGCCCTCAAGGAGATGACCGATCGGCGAACCCTGGCGGTGGGCGTCCGGTCGCCCGAGGTGCCGGCGGCCATCTTCGCTCGGTGCGACCTTGTCCTGGACGGCGTCCCCGCGGTGGGAGAGTTCCTGGAGTCCCTGCTCCGCGCGAACGGACCCTAGATCGTCTCCTGGAGGAGGTCCGGCCGCCGGGCGGCAGTCGGTTCCAGCAGGTCCCGGATGTCCTGGAGCTGGGCGGATATCCAGCGAGCGATGTCGTTCTGCTGCACGACGGCGCGCATCTTCTCCGCCCGAGTATGCCGCTCGATCGGATCCATCACGAGGGCTTTGTGGAGGGCCTCTGCGGTAGCGTCGACTTCGAATGGATTGATGGTGATCGCCCACTCTCCGAGCTCCTCGTGCGTCCCGGCGTTTTCCGAGAGCACCAGCATGCCGCCTCGACGGTTGACCGTCATCCCCTCCTTGGCCACCAGGTTCATACCGTCGTAGATCGGGTTCACCAGCAGCACGTCGAACTGCTTGTAACCGGCGATCGCTCGCTCCATGTCGTCTCTGAGCTCGAGCCGGATCGGCTGCCATTCGGCGGTTGCGTAACGCTGATTGATCAGCCGTACAACCTGCTGCACCTGGCGGGCGTAGTCACGATACTCGGGCACATTCTGCCGTGTCTTCTGGAGCATGGCCCAGAAGGTCACCCGCGTGCGCCACTCAGAATGGGCTTCGAGCAGCCGCTCGAAGGCATAGAAGCCGCGAATGATGTTTTTGGACAGGTCCATCCGGTCAACCCTGTAGATCAGGTGCTCTGGCCGCCAGCGAAGTATCTCGCGCTCGGCGCGCTCGACCGCGGGGCTGGCTGCGCTGCGCTCGAACCCACGGACGTCGATCGAGATGGGATAGTTGCGCACCCACACGGTGCGCCCGCGGTAGAAAGCGGTCTGCTGACGGAAGTCGACCGGGAGTCCCATGTTTTCCTCGCAGGTCAGCAGAAAGTTGCGGACATCCGATGATGTCTGCAGGCCGACGATGTCGGCCGCCAGCAACCCGTCCATGATGTCGTCCCGCATGTACTGAGGTAGTACCTTCCAGTACTGGGGGGTGGGCCAGGGAATATGGACGAAGTGGTGGATCACAGCATCCGTCAGCTCCCGACGAACCAGCCGGGGAAGCACGTACAGCTGGTAATCGTGGGAGAGCACCAACGGACGCTTACGACCTCGCCGCGCCTCTCGCACAACCTGCGCGGCGAACATCTGGTTGACTCTCCGATAACCGTCATCCCAGGCGCGGCGAGTGCTGGCGTCGAGCACCGGCGCCTGGGCGAGGTTCCAGAGGTAGTGCTGAACGAACCAGAGCAAAGGATTGGCGATGGTGTTGTAGTGCATGTCGTGCGCCAGGCGCGGCGGCGATACCCAGCTGATCTGGAAGCGCGAGCCGTCGGCCGTGTCGATCTGCATCGGCTCGCCTTCGGCGCCAAGGTCGAACTCGGCCTCAAAGCCGTCGCGCACCGACGCCACCCAGACGGCGCCGGTCGCCTGGGCGAAGGCTGCCAGCCCCGTCACCAGACCCCCACCGCCCCGTACAAACCGCGCCGGTTCACCCTCGTTTGAGGACAGGTCTACCGGCGCCCGGTTGGCGGCGATGATCGGGTGGTAGTCCCTCAAGAGCCGCCGCGTGTATTGCTCGATCCCGATCATCGGCCCGCACCTAACTCTACGCGGCCGGCTGGCGCCCATCCTCGGCGGCAGGAACATCGGCTTGCTCCAGAGCAGCAATACGTGATATTCTCAATGTCAAGTAAATGGAGTTAGGGCCACCTGTTTAGCCTGCGCCAAGGGGTGCCACTGCTGGGAAAGCGAAAACGAATGCCATCAATTGCACCAGGACGAGCTGTCTTCACCCCGAGCATCGCCAGCGAGATCCTGAATCTGCACCCGCGCACCCTGATGATCTACGAGAGCGAGAACCTGATCAAGCCGCAGCGGACCGCCACCAACCGGCGCCGCTACTCGGAAGACGACATCCGGCGAGTCCGCGTGATCCAGTTTCTCACCCGCCAGAAGGGCGTCAACCTGGCCGGCGTCAAGTACGTCCTGCGGCTCCTCCAAGCCCTGGCCGGACAGGGTCTCGACCTCAACCAGGTAGCTGAGCTCGACAGCCTCCAGGAGATCTCGGGCGACGGCTTGACAGCTTAACCGACCGTCACCAACGCCACCAGCCGTTACTTTGCTTGACATTGCCTCCGCACTATGTAACAGTATGCCTATCAGCTTTCATGCTGTAGGGAATAGGGTCGAGTCTGTAGCGTGTGAGGGAGCTTTTCCATGCTGAGCGAAGCGATAGACGAGATTCATCGTGAGTACCAGGCGGCGGCCGACCGCCGCGAGCAGGAGATCCGCCGGCGTGCCGACGTCCGTCGGGTGGACGACTTCCTGCTGATCGTGGAGACCATCATCGAGCAGAAGCGGGCGGAAGTGCCCGCGGCGCTGATGGACGAGATCGTCCGTTTCGTCCGGCCGATCAGCCGTAAGCTGCTCCGAGCCCTGAACCGCAACGTGACCCACGACCCGGTCCGCGTCCTCGACGTCCTGTTCGACGTCCAGCAGCTCCTGCTTCCGAGGCTACTCGTCGCCTGACCACGTGCGAGGAGGGGTTGAGGGTCTCATAAGAAGGACCACCGGCGAGCCCATCAAGCGCTACAGCCTTACGATGTGAATCAGGCGGGCCTTCTGCCCTAGCCTGTCGGCTCGTTCGTAGTACCCTTCCGTGAGGACTTTTGATGCGACAGGCTCTGATTCGCGGGATCAATCTCCGCCGCCGTTGGTGGATCCTCCCGCCGGCTTTTCTCCTTGTGATCGGCGCCCTTGTGCTCAGGGCGCTCACGGCGCCACTCTCAGTGAGTGCCTCAGTCGCCAACGGCGACCTGGAGGTGGTCCGAGGATCGGCGATCATTCTCACCTTCAACCAGGACATGGACGCTGCCTCGGTCCGCAATGGTTTTCGGATCGCGCCGGCGGTTTCCTACGGGGTGATCGTCCGTAACCCGCGCACGTTCGAGTTCAAGCCCGCTTTCCAGCCGGACACTCAATATCGCGTCCAGGTCACGGGAGCGAAGAAGACCACCGGGTTTGGAGACCTGACCTACAGTCTGTCGTTTCACACGGAACCGGCGCCAAAGGTGGCGGCCACAACCTATAACAGTGTGGCGCTGACCGATGGACAGCAGGCGGTGGCCCTGCGCGGCAACCTGGCCCTGACCTTTTCCCAGCCGATGGACGCAGCCCATACCCCGCTGCTGCTGGACGGCGCGGCGCTCGACCCAGGAGCGGTCACCTGGAACCCGGCGGGAACCGTTGCCACAGCCGCGCTGACACTGAAGCACAGCCGTCCGCACACCCTCGGCGTGCCGCAGACGGCGTTGAACCGTCGCCATGACCCGATGGTTGCGGACTGGAAGGTGAGCTTCACCGCCATGGTTCAGGTGCCGTCGGCGGGGTCCACCCAGCGGATCGGCGCCTCCGGAGGCCCCATCATCATTCAGATCGAGAATAGTGACCAGGTGACCGTGCGTCCGCAGACGGGGATGCAGCAAGCCGATATGGTTTATGAGTACATCAGCGAATTCGGTATCCCCCGGCTGAGCGCCGTGTACTGGCACCCGCCGAGCAGCCTGATCGGACCGGTGCGCAGCTGCCGGCTGATCACCGTCCAGCTGGAGACGATGTACCGCGGCATGATCTACTGTTCCGGCGCAAACGACTACGTCCTGGGCCAGGTCTGGAAGTGGCCGAACGTGGTCTACGATTACGCCTACCGGCTCCCCCTCATGTACCGTGCGGGGGATCGCTATGCGCCGCACAATGTGATCGCACGACCGGACCAGATCACGGCGCACACGGCGCAGGCCAATCTCCCGACTTTGAGTTACGATATCGCGCCGGTGCACGATGACATCCCCCTCCCAGGCGGGGTCCCGGCGACCAGCGTCTTCATCCGAGCTCACAACGTCACCTGGAGGTACGACCCGGGCCGCCGTGAATACCTCAAGTGGCAGGATGGCAAGCCGTTCACCAACGTGGGCACCGGACAGGTCCACGCCAAGACAGTCATCGTCGAATCGGTAGTGTCCTACCTGGACCGCAATCCCGCCAACACTGGAGTGCACCACACGTACAACACCGAGTACTACGAGCTGGCCGGACAGGGGACAGCAGACATCTACACCGACGGCACAATGATCCACGCGACCTGGAGGCACCCGGACCGCAACGTTCCGGTGGTCTATTACGACGCGAACGGCAATCCGATCGATTTGAATACGGGCCTGACCTGGGTCCATGTAGTGGGGACTAATCAATGAGCATGCAGCAAACCTTGCGACAGCGGTGGTGGCTGGCACCCCTGGCGATTGGCCTGGTGGCGGCTGCCGTGATCATCAAAATCATCACGACGCCCCTGGAGGTGAGCGCCAGCGTCAGTGACGGCGACCAGGCCGTCCCCCGAAACGCCGCCATCGACCTCAAGTTCAACCAGGACATGAAGCCCGACACCGTCCGGAGCGCCTTCGCCATCTCGCCGAACGTCCCCGTCGCTTTCAAGCAGGTTTCGACGAAGGAGTATCAGTTCCGGCCGAAGATGCAGCCCGCAACCCGCTACCAGGTCCGCCTGAACAGCGCCGAGGCATCCGGCGGTGGACACATCAGCAATACATTCGGCTTCAAGACGGAGGCCGCGCCCGTCGTTACCGCAGTCACCCTCGACGGAGCCGGTCTGAAGGACGGTCAGCAGTCGGTACACCCGAGCGGCCAGGTTCAGATTGCCTTCTCGCAAGCGATGGACGGGACACATACGCCCGTGATGGTGAACACCAAGCTGCTGGACCCGGGCAAGGTCAAATGGTCAGGCGACAACAAGAGCGTGACTCTGGATATGAAGCTGGGGCACAGCCGTGCTTACGCGCTGGTCATCCCACAGTCGGCCGTCAACGCCAAGCAGGACCCGTTCGCTGCGGATTGGAAGTTCACCTTCACCACAGTCATCGAAGTGCCATCCGCCGGTGTCACAGCCCGGATCGGCGCCGGCGGTCCCGTCCTGGTCCAGATCGAGAACAGCGGCGCCGCGCGGCCACAGGCGGGCATGCAGCAGGCGGACATGATCTACGAGTACATCAGCGAGGGATCTATCCCGCGCCTGACCGCCGTCTACTGGCATCCCCTGCCGGGCCTGGTGGGCCCGGTCCGCAGCTGCCGGCTGATCACGATCCGGCTCGAGCTGATGTACCACGGGATGATCTATTGCTCTGGCGCGAATGACTACGTGCTGGGCATGGTCTGGAAATTCCCCAACCTGGTCAACGACTACGCGCACGGTGCCGGCGGCTTTTTCCGGGACAGCCGGCGGTTCGCGCCGCACAACGTGATGTTGCGCGGCGACGCAACAACGGCGACGACCGCTTCGAAGAACCTTCCGGCGCTGACCTATGACATCGCGCCGGCGCATCCCGACGCAAACTTCACCGGCGATCCCGCCAGCCAGATCAGCGTGCCGGATCACCAGACTGTCTGGCGCTACGATGCCGGCTCCAAGCAGTGGTTGAAATGGCAGGACGGCGCGCCCATGCGGGACGCCGCGACCGGCCAGATCCACGCGAAAACCGTGGTAGTGCAGTATGTCAGCTCGTTCCTCGATATGAATCCCGCGAATTCTTTCCACGGGTACCACACGGAGGCCTACGAGATGACGGGCCAGGGCCCGGCCGACGTCTATGTAAACGGCGTTGTCATCCACGCGACCTGGTTACATCCGGATCCCAATGTGCCGACCATCTATCTCGACGCCAACGGCAACCCGATCGATTTCGCCACTGGGTTGACCTGGGTGCACGTGATCGGCTCTACCAAATGGCACAGCGGCCTGTGATCGAACCTCGACCCGACTAAGCTAAGCCGTGCCCTGACGCAGACGATCCACATCGTTCCGCACACCCACTGGGACCGGGAATGGTACGCGCCCTTCCAGACCTTTCGGGCAGAGCTGGTGGATCTCTGGGACGAGCTGCTCAGCCTGGCGGAGTCGGATCCGGCGTTCCGATTCCTGATGGACGGCCAGGCGGTCGTGATCGAGGACTATCTGGCCATCCGGCCGGGTGCGCAGGATCGGCTGGACCGGGCGGTGACCAGCGGCGCGATCGCGGTTGGGCCCTGGTACACCCTGCCCGACGAGTTCCTTGTCACCGGTGAGACCCTGGTCCGCAACCTGGAGCGGGGCATCGCCGTGGCGGACGCTCATGGCGGTGCCATGCGGGCCGGATACTTGCCGGACACGTTTGGCCATGCGGCCCAAATGCCCCAGATATACCGGCAGTTCGGTTTCCGTCATGCCGTGGTCTGGCGTGGAGTCCCCTCGACCATCGACCGGCTCGCTTTCATCTGGGAAGGCCCGGACGGTAGCCGGGTGCTGACGGCCTACATGGCTTCGTCTTACTCGCAAGGCGTCGACCTGCCGCTGGACGGGCCGGACCTGGCCGCCCGGATGCGCGTCGCACTCGAGGCACTCGCCCCCTATCGGCCGGGGACCGACGTGCTTCTGATGAACGGGAATGACCACGTCCACCCACAGCAGCGGCTGAGCCGCGCCGTAAGGGAGGCAATGGATCATCTTGACGGCATCCAGCTGCGGCTGTCCCGGCTCGAAGACTACCTGGCCCGGCTCGATGACGGCGGCTGGCCGGTCTGGCAGGGGGAGCTCCGCTCGTCCGCGCGGGCAAACATCTTGATGGGCACGTTGTCTGTGCGGGTGCCGGACAAGCAGCAATATTTCCTCGCCGGCCAGACCCTGGAGCGTTACGCCGAACCACTCGTTGCGATCGCCGGCCTCGACGCATCCGGGTTGCTGCACGAGGCCTGGACGATGATGCTCTACAACGCCGCGCACGATACCGCGTGCGGCAGCGGCATCGATGCGGTTGCCGAGGAATCCCAGGTGCGCACCCGCTCGGCTCTGCAGCTGGCCCAGGCTGTCCGCGATCGCGCGATCTCCCGCCTGGTGAGCGGGACGCCTCGTGGGAGCGAGCCAACTCTCGCCTGGAATCCGAGCCCTTTTTCAAGAGCCGGCCTGGTTGAGATAACTCTGCCAGTCGCACCGGAGGGTGCGCAGGACCTGGGGCCCGCACCCTCGCCTGCGGTGCAAATATTCCGATTCCCGAGTGCGGAGCTGGCGAGAGTTCTCTCGAGCCTCGATGAGCAGCGGCTCGTGGCGGCGGTACAGCGAGTTGGCTTCGAGAGGCGCGGACCGCTGGTGGTGGTCTCGGTGGACGTCTATTCCAGCGGCCCGGAGATCGACCTCGATCCGGCCCGACAGCAGGCCGCTACGCTGGCCGCCGACCCCTCCGTGGAGCGCTTCGAGCTTCGCGTCACGAATCTCCCATTACGGCGCGCCCTGATTTCGACGGTGGAGGTCGCCGGCTGCGGGATTGGCACAGTTCGCACCGAGCCGCCGGCGACGCCGGCTCGGGCGGGGAGCACGACATTGGAGAACGGCCGGCTCCGCTGTCGAGTTGAGACGGACGGCACCTTGTCGGTCGACGACCTCGAGACTGGAGTTAGCTACAAGGGCTTGCATCGCCTGGTTGACGAAGGCGACGCCGGCGACGAGTACAACTTCTCACCGGTGGAGGCCGGCGCCCTGGTCGATCAGCCTGAGGGTCCTGCCAGCGTCCGCGTGATCGAGAACGGTCCCCTTCGAGCCACGCTCGAGATCGACCTCCGCTACAGCATTCCGAGCGAGCTCACCGGCGATCGCCGCCGCCGCGCCCCGGTCGCCGTCCGGATGCCAGTGACTGTCCGGGTGAGCCTGGCGGCTGCAAGCCCGCAGCTCGATTTCGAAGTGCGCCTCGAAAACCTCGCCCGGGACCACCGCCTGCGCGCTCACATCCCACTCCCATTCACCCCAACGCATTCCGACGCCGATACGGCTTTTCACGTGACCCGACGGCCCGTCCAACCCCCGCGGCATGAACCGGGAGCGCCGGAGTGGGAACTTCCCACTTTTCCCATGCGCAGCTTCGTGGACGCCAGCGACGGTGTCCGCGGCGCAGCTCTTATCACCCAGGGGCTCCACGAATACGAGGTACTGGCCGGCCCACCCTCGGTTCTCGCACTGACCCTGCTCAGAGCTGTCGGCTGGCTGTCTCGCGACGATCTTGCCTATCGGACGGGCCACGCCGGTCCTGCCCTGAAAACCCCCGGGGCGCAGGTGCTCGGCCAGCAGCAGTTTCACTACAGCGTGCGGTTTCACGACGGAGGCTGGGAAGCCGCCAATCTCTGGCGGGTGGCCGAGTCAACGATCCTGCCTATGCTTGTCCTCCCCCCAGGAACGGTGCCCGATCCCGACCGGTCAATCGAGCTGGAACCCGACAGCCTGCAGATGACCGCGTTGATCCCCAGGGAGGGTGGTTACGACCTGCGGCTTCTGAACGCGTCGACCAGCTCTAGCGATGGGATCGTGCACATCCGGCCGCATCCGCGGAGCGTCTCATGGGTGTCGCTGGCCGGGGAACACAAGCAGCGGCTGGCGGGAGAGGAAGGCGCTTATCGAGTGGGGCTGAAGGCCTGGGAGATCGCCACTCTCCGAGTCCAGCGATAGAGGTTAGGCCGCGAAGGCTTTCTCGCGGTTCATCCAGCGCGGCACTGCCGCCAGCAAAGCGGGTCCTTCGACCTGAGTCTTGATCACATACTCGAGCGCCCCGAGCTGCAGAGCACGCTTGATCAGAGTCGGCTCGCTGAAGTTCGACATCACGACCACCGGGGTGTTCTTGGTCTCGTCGGAGGCACGCAGCGTCTGGAGCACCAGGATCCCGTTCTGGCGGGGCATCATCACGTCGAGCAGGATCACCTGAGGCTGGACGCGGGTGCACAGGTCGACGCCGGAAACGCCGTCGTTAGCGACCTCCACCCGGTAGCCATTGCCCTGGAAGAGCGTCGCGTAGTACTGGGCGACAGTCTGATCGTCCTCGATGATCACCATGGTGCCGGCGGCGCCGCCCCCATCAGGCGCGGCCGGTGGTTCCAGGGGTTCGCCGAACGATCCCGTCATCGCCGGTTCCGGCGTGTGCTCCTCGGCCTGGGGGTTCTCAACCGGGGCGGGGACCTCGTCGACCGCGGAGGTTTCCGAGGACCAGGTGAATGGCTCCCAGGGTTTGGTCTCGCGCTGGCCCCAGCTGTCGGCAGATTCGTGGCTCTCGGCAGCCAGGTCCCGGCTTTCGAGTTCCGAGTCGTGGCTTTGCGCCTGAAGTTCACGGCTCTCAGCCTCCGGTTCGTGGCTCTCCGCGGCTGGCTCATCGGTTTCGGTCGGCGGCTCCGTGCCGCCGGCATCGGGCTCGCCCGCTTGCCACTGGTATTCGGCCGCGACCGGCTCGTCCGTAGCCTTGCCGGTCGACCCGCTCGCATCAGCCGACTCCTGCCATGCCCCGGACGCCGCCAGCGGTTCGACCTCTGCGTCCGGCGCCGCCACGCCCGCCGCTTCCACCGGGTCCTGGACCGGCTCGGACGCATCTTCGACCTGCCCCCCCTCGGTGCTGGCGGTCGGCTCTTCGCCAAAGAGCATCGAGCGCATCGATTGGCGAGCATCCGGTTTTGGCTCGGCCCTCGCTTCGACCACCGGCTCGACGGCTGGGACGCTCGCGGGCGGCGGCGGTCCAAAGTTCAGGGCGAGTGAGGGCGCTTCTGCCGGTGCATCCGCCGGTGTGGCTGCTGAAACCACGGCGGGCTCGGACGCGGGCGGGACGGCTGGTTTGACCGCGGGTCCCCAGGCAGGCAGCGGTGGCGGACCGGGCATCGGCGCGCTGGGCGCGACCACTGGTGGCACCTGAGCAGCCGCCGGATTGGGCTGACTGATCTGAGTGGGCTGCACCTGCTGGCGTGGCTGCACGATCTTCTCCAGGCTTTCTAGAACCGACAGGTTGAATCGCCGGCGCTTGCCCTTTCCTCGACGCCCTGGTTCCTGCGAGGCCGGATCGGGCGGCTGGCCGGCCGGCACGGGCGCCGGCATCGCCGGAGTCACCGGTGTCGGTGGGGGCGCAAACTGCGCTGGGACCTGGTTCACGGCGGGCGCCATCTGCGGCCCTTGCGGATACGCCGGCGGGTAGAACGCCGGCGGCTGAGGCGGCTGCGACGGGGAGGCAGGTGGTTGATACGTGGGGACGGGCGGCATCGGCTGGTTCATGCCGGGGCGGCCAGGCCCTTGAGCCGGGTAGGCGGACGGCCAGGAGGGAGAGGGCGCCGGAGCCCCCCAAGTTGAGCTGGCCGGCGAGTAAAGCGGCTGCGGCGGCGGAGGCGCGATCGGCTGGGAGGCAGCGGTATTCGGGGCCCAGCCTTGCGGAATCGGCGGAGAGTAGATCGGCTGGCCTGACGGGCTCATGCCGGCTTTTTGCAGTGCCGAGCCGAGATTACGCGCGTACGTGCGCCCACCCTTGACCGGCGGCAGTCCGCCCGAAGCCTCTGGCGGCGACTCTTCAGCGACCGGCTGGACGCCGGCATAGCGTCCCATCGGCTGCCGGCCGGCAGAGCGCGCCACCCGGACCTCGCGTTCCAGCCGCTGGACCCGCCAGTGGCCGTAGAGGGCATAGAGCGCGGTGCACCCGAGGATGATCCCGAGGACCACGATGATCGTGTTCCGGTGGCTGAAGATCAGATTGCTGTAGGGGGCCAGGAAGTTGGTCAGGCCGCTCATGGCGCCTCAAAACCGCCCGCCGGCGCCGAGGAGGGCAGGGTTAGGCGAGGCCTATTGCGGCAGGCGAGCACGTTAGTAGAACGGTGGGTGGCAAAAAGCCTGTCACTCACGAGGACCGGACGTTACCGGACCGTCACGACGGGGCGGCTAGCGCTCGGACAACCTCAGGTAAGCGTTGCGCATCCGGGGAAGAACCTGGGCCAGGTTTATGGCCCAGCCCACGCCGATCACCCGGTCGGTGAAGATGCGGGCGTCCCCCGGGTTCCAGTATGCGTCCCGAATCCTGCGCCAGGTCGGCCAGCGAAAGTCGTAGGGCACGCCGGCCACCCGGCCGTGCCAGGTCCGATCCGCCTCCGGCTTGTTGAGTTCCTGTGCCACGGCGGCCAGGGTCAGGAGGAGGGCGATTAGCCGTACCAGGCGGCCCAGTCGGAACATCAGCGCCCGCCCTTCCCATGGAATCCGAGAGCGGGAAGATCCTCGCTGAGGTTTTCCATGGAGCGCGCGTAGATCCACTGGTCGATCGCGGTCTTGGAGAACACCACGCGCTCGCCGATCCTGGTGAAGGGAATGGTTCGCCGGTTTACCAGGTCCTCGATGACGTCCGAAGGCACACCCAGGTAACTGGCGGCCTGCATCGTGTTCATAACGAAATTCACCGCGGTCGGGTCAAACAGCATGCCATCCTCCAGGGATTTTGAGTGCGATGCGCTACCTATAATAGGGGTCGCTTCGCGCGGTTCTCGTGGCCCGTTCGTCTAGTTGGCCTAGGACGCCGCCCTCTCAAGGCGGAAATCAGCGGTTCGAATCCGCTACGGGCTAATCCTTCCGCTCTACGCTGCGGCACCTCTGGGGAACCTCTCCGTCGCAACTACTTCCTCTCATAGATGAGGCAGAATTCGTTTCCCTCAGGATCCTCCATTAGCCGCCAGCTATAGCCGCTCTCGTGGTAGTCGTCGTGAGGCACCCGTCTGCCACCAAGATCCTGAATCCGCGCGGTGGCCGCATCGACATCATCGACGGCAACGTCGAAGTGAAGCCGGTTCTTGGCCGCCTTCGGCTCGGGCACCCGCTGAAAGCAGACCCTTGGCCCATTAAGCGTTGCCGACGCGAGGTTCACATACTGGGGAGGGTCCCCAATCCGATCCTCGACCTCGACCCCAAAGACTGCTCCCCAAAAGAGACCTAGCCGCTCGGGGTCGTGGCAATCAGTCTGAATCCATCCGAGTTGACCGATGGGGCTACCCTGCATGGCGTTCCTATCAGACTACTTCCACCGGTGAGTAGTGAAAGCGGACCTGCGGTAGACAGAGCCCCGTCTATCTGAACGCTAGAGGGACAACCGGTTCACGCCTTTGACGGAGCCAGATTCCGAAGGTCATGGCGACGGCGGCGGTTACGCATCCCGCCACTAGCGGCACAGCGATTGTGTAAGCCGTGACCGGACACGGGCCAATGATCCGCACCGTGATGCACGCCCTACCTGGCGCTGGCGGATTGATAGCGCAAGGTGACAAGTCACAAATCCCTCGGGGCCACAGGACGAGGAGCAGGACACCAGCGACCAGAACACCCGCCGCAAGCGCAACGACGATCAGTTTGCGCTGTGAGTTTGTCGGACCACTTAACCCGACTGCAGTCCGAGAGTCTCCTCAAACTCGAAGGCGAGGTATCGCCAATCGCGTCTAATCCCGCTTGGGCAGCTCCTGAACCGCCCATTTGTTGCCATCGGGATCGCTGAAGTACACAAACCTGCCCCAGGACAGGTTCTCGATGCCACTCACCTCGACGCCACGCCCGGCGAGCTGTTCGTGCGCCTTCTCAATGTCCGGCACCACCATCTGGAGCCCCTCGAGCGATCCTGGTTTCATTTTCGTCAACCCGGTGCCAATGTAGATGGAGCACGCCGAACCGGGTGGCGTGAGCTGGACAAAGCGCAACGCTGCATTCACCTGCTGATCATGATCGGCATGAAGGCCGACCTTCTGGGTGTAAAAAGCTTTCGCCCGGTCAACGTCGGACACGGGAACGGCTACAAGTTCAAGTTTCCAGTCCATGCAACAAAGTCTAGGCGAGTTGCCGAACCGGGCAGGGCCAACTAATCAGGAGGCAACCGGGCGCTGCCGGACGCCGAAGAGAGCGAGGACACCGCAGCCAAGACTGAGTCCCAACGCGAGCAGCGCGGGGACAACCAGAATCCACTTCCCTCTGGTAATGGCCTCGTCCAGCAGCCAACCGGTCGCCGCGCCGAGCACAGCAAAGCTGACCAATGCCAGCCATATGGTCACCTTCGTCACACGGGCGGTCCGCAGCGAGCCGCCAGCTGGGCGCGACACCATCAAAACCATAACGGCGTCAGCAATAGGTAGCAGCCACGCCTGGAGGCGATCGTGCGGGGGAATATCTTCGAGTGGCGTCAACCGGCCCGACATGCGCAGGTGAAACCGGTAGAGTCGCGAGCGTTCGCGGGCTGACCCCGGTTGCATCCTCAGTGCAACGTCCGGAGGGTCGGAAGTCTGTCCCGTTTAACCGCTCGAGCTGAGCCTGCGGACAAATTCCGCTGCGCGCTCCATGGCCGCCTCCACGACTGGGATCAATCCGTGGCGGACTCCAGGGTAGGTAACGAGTTCGGCCTGGGGCATGCGGTGCACGGCCTCGCGAAGCAGGTCGAGCCGGGCGAACGGGTCGGATTCACCAGAGAGAAGAAGTACCGGGCAGCGAATGCGCGGCCAGTGCTCAACTCGAAGCTCTTCGGGGTGGCCTGGTCGGTGCAATGGGTAGCTGAGCAGAATCAGCCCCCTGTAGGTAGTCTCCAGGGCTGCCAGGCTCGCCACTCGACCTCCGTAGGAGTGGCCACCCCCGATCGAGCCGGGTGGGACCTGTTCCAGGAACGAAGGGACCGCTTTTTCGGCTTTCACGACGGTGCGGCCGTGCCTGGGTAGCTCGACGGCGGAGGCGGTGACCCCCCGGCGGCGCAGGGCATCCACGTAGGGCCCCATGCTGACGGCCATCCCGGAGGCACCGTGGGCAAGATGAACCGTCAATGGCTCGGTTTTGCTCACGGCCACGCGCTAACATTAATTGGCAACTAGATGGCACGCGTGCTGGTCGTAGAGGACGAGCCCAACATCGGAAGCATCATCGTCTTCAAGCTCGAACGCGAAGGCCACGAGGTGAGGTGGGAGCGGGGCGCGGCTGGTGTTCGGCACGCCGCCGCCAGCACCCAGCCGGACCTGGTGCTCCTCGATTGGAGTCTTCCGGACGGCAATCCAATCGAAGTCCTGACCGCCCTTCTGCCGATACCGACGGTCGTCATGACCGAGTTTCGTGACACCGCCGCACCGCCCCAGGCCCTGGCAGCCGGCGCGCGGGCTACAGTGGAAAAGCCGTTCAAGCCTACCCAGCTCGCCCGGCTGGTTACGCAACTCACACCGACGGCGGCTCGATGATGACGGTCCTGGCACGCAAGCAGGGCGCTGCGCTCGTCATCCGCGATCGGACGCTTGGCATCTTCACCGATAAGGGCTTCACCCCGGTCGATTTCAAAGTGGAGCTGGCCATGAAGCTGGCCGCCAGGCTCAAGTACACGCCGGTGCTCCCGGCACAGGAAATGGAAGAACCTGACCTGCTCCGTTTTCTACAGGACACCCGGGCCCACTAGCGCCGCGCTGGCAAGCGGACGCGAGCCTGGCAGCCTAACCCGGCGGTAAGACGGGCTGTAAGCCCGCCCTGCTACTTTGCCTGCAGTCGGACCAGTCCCTCCTCCCCCAAGAGGCCGCCCTCCCCGGCGGCCTTTTTGTTTCAGCCGACCTTACGCACCCTGACGCGCCTCCGCCTCCGCACCGCTCCACCCAGCCGCGGCCTCCGCCCGGAGCACCCGCTCCTGTACCAGGATGCGGCGCAGGATTGCAACCGATGAAGCGTAGGTCGAGTCCATGCCGTAGAACGACAATCCCCGTGCCCCTAGCGTTCGCGCCTGCGTATACGGCGTGTCCGATGCATAGTGCATCAGACCGAAATCAAACGGGAGCTTGGTGAAGTTGATGTTCTCCCGCATCGGATACCGGGACGCATCGGTAGTCTCGTAGACCGCGTTGAGGTACGGTCCCGCTTCCATCTCCACCACGGTGAAGCTTTCCCGGTGATAGAAGTCAAGGTACCCCCGGTTCTGCAAGAAGGTTCCCCGCACGGTCACGGCCCGCTGGTTGTCGAGGGCTGAGCCGTAGACGAGAAAGGGCGCGACAGAGCTGAAACTGAAGCAGTTGTCCAGCCAGTAGGTGTTCTCTGAGTGCTCGTCGAACACTACGTTGGCGATCATGACATCGCCGATCGATGCGTTGAGGGTGGCCGCCTTGCCCAGGACGTAAATACCCCGCAGGGTTTCGACGCTCTGGGCGACCTCGCGAAGAATGTTGTAGGCGCCCAGCCCGAGAGGATAGTTGATGTTGATGACAACCGAGGGGCTGGCTCGCAGGCCGGTTCCGGCGGGGCTGCCCAGTCGCGGATCGAGGTCGCTGGCGTTCAATCGGTCGAGCACGATCACCTGGGCGGCCAGGTCGAGGCCGGCCTGACTGGGTAGAAAGAAAATCCCGCGCTCCTCCTCCTCCACGGTTCGTGTGGCACGGAGCCGCTGGGCATCGCCCTGCCCGTAGAAGATGCGAGCCGCGTAATAGAGAAAGTTGTCCCAGTTGCCGCGGGACTGGCCCTGGCGCAGTTTGCGCAGCTCGGGCACCAGCTCGAGGTTATTGGTCGCTTCGATGTAGGCGAGGATCTCCTCCTGGTGCCGGCGCGCCGACCCACTCAGAAGATTGACCAGGCTATGGGTGTTGCTGGACACGAAATAAATCGGTCGATCCACGAGGCCCTCGGCCGCTAGCAGGGACCGGATCGGCTCCCACCAGCGGCGGGTTGCCTTCACGTAGCCGACCTGAGTCCCGCCTAGCATTCGGACCGAGAAGCTCTTCTCGTCGGCCTGGATTTTGCGCAGATGCTCGGGCAGGTCGGTTCCCCATATCTCCACCAGCCGCATCCAGTCGGCCTCGGCGATGCCAAGCCGCTCCGCCAGGATCAGCTGGTTGTCGATCAGCGCGATCTCGTTCAAGTCCTCTGCCGCCAGCAGCTTGTGCAGCTTGTTCCACTCGATTTGCAGGGCGACCAGCTGAGGGATGACATCGTCGACGTCGGAGAGGCTGGCAATGTAGACCGCCAACGTCTCCACGCCATCGAAGTAATACCGGCGGCGGCGGCCCGGAGCGCTCTGCATCTCCCAATCCTCGACGTCGACGTCCAGGGCACGCTTGAAGACCGCGGCCGACTGCCCAAGGAGGATCCGGCTAACGGACGTGATGGCGGGCGGCAGCCGCCGCAGTGCATAGATGAATGCTCCGGGATCGGGTTCGGGAGATCCGGCTTTCGGATGCAGGCTGGACTGCATCCCGATGTGCGACTGCTCGAGAACCTGCAGCTTGGTCTCGCCCGAGCTACGGAGCAGAGTTGTGTAGGTCCGGGTGTAGAGCTCGACGGCTTCCCTGCCCGGACCGCGCTCTGCGGAATCGGCCATCGAGAAGGGCATTGTCCGTATTATCCCGCTCGCCGTTCAAAGCCTGCGACGGACCGGTTCCCGTTCACATCGGGTTAATGCTTTACAAGTTTTTACGAAAGTTCCTTGCCGCTATTGGGATCGATGGCTAGCTTGTTGCCTGACCGACCATCCCTACTAGTCGGAGGACTGCCCGAGCAATATGTACGAAACGATACAGACCGAGAGTCAACGCACTCGGATCAGACTGATCGCCACCAAGGCGCAGGCGGCCGAGCGCAAGCTCAACCTTTACGCTCTGGACAACGTGCTATGGGCCCTCGAGGACCTGAATCTTCGGGAGCGCAGCGTCGTACCCGGCGATGTCGTCGAGCAGCTCCTGGCATTCGGCGTCCCTTATCGCTCGGACGTCAAGATTCCGGACCTGATCGAGCTGGTCTTCACCGCCCAGGAACAATTCATGAACGTCGAACCTGACGAGATCAATCGGGTGCCCACCCTCGAGGAGCTCGAGGCCTACTTCGAGCAGTCGCGCGTGGCGTAGGCGGCGGGCCGCCTATAATTGGCCGAACTTCCGTCGGTGGAGGTGGTGGCCTAGAGAACGCCCGACAAGTTAATACACCGCAGGTGGCTCGTACGAGCTGAAAAGGGAAGCCGGTGCGAATCCGGCGCGAACCCGTCACTGTCAGCGGGGAGCCGCGGGCAAGATCCACTGAGGCGTCCGCCTTGGGAAGGAGCCCGTCGGCAACGATCCGTAAGCCAGGAGACCTGCCTGTAGGGTAGAGCACGACCCTCTTCGAGGCTGAGAGGGAGATGCGCCAGGCTCACCTGGCGACTCCGATCGGCCTCCAGTTGCCATTCAACGCTCTGGAGGAAACCATGAACCGACTGATGCCCGTGGTGGCGACCGTGCCACTGCTTGCCCTCGCCATCCCGATGGCGACGCTGGCCGCAGAGCCACACCAGACGAATGCAGCGCAGCTCGCCCTTCGATGGCTCAACTGCACCCAGCAGCAACCTAATGGACAGATTGGGAGCAGCGGTAACCCAATCGCCCGCTCTGCCGAGGTCGTGATAAGCCTGGCCGCTTCGGGCCGGACCGCCTCCGAATTCCATCACGGGGCCAGCACCCTGGCTGATTACCTCAAGACTGTCACCGCCCTGGATGTGAACAAGACCAGCACGCCGGTCGGCACCAATGGCGTGCTCCTGCTGGCCAGGTCCCTAGACACCGGTACGGGTCCGGCGGCTGTACCCATTGCGCAACTCGAGCTCGCCCAAACGCGCACAGGGGACACCAAGGGCGAGTACGGCACCGACCTCTTCAGTGACGCGTTGGCCATCCTCGGTCTGAGCGCGGCTCACCAGTCACCGGGCAGCGACGCCATCGCGTTCCTCGAAACCCATCAAAACGCAACCGACCACGGGTGGAGCTACGACAACGCAGGCAGCTTTGGCAGCGACTCCAATACAACTGCGCTCGTGATCCAGGCTTTGCTGGCGAGCGGGGTCGCCGCCAGCGATACGCACATCACGAACGGCATGCAGTTTCTCAGCACGGAGTTCTTCAACGGCGGCTTTGTCCTCGAGGCCGATCCCACCAAGCCAGACACCGACGCCAGCAAGGCGCCTGATGCCAACTCAGACGAGCTCGGCATCCAGGCGATCGTGGCGGCCGGCGTCCAGGGAGACGAAGCCTGGAGCTCGCGATTGCACTCGGCCGAGCTCGACCTGAAGAGCCGGCAGGTGGCCAGCGGTCCCGACACCGGGGCACTGAGCTCATTCAGCAAGCTCTTCGCGACCACGGAAGCTCCGGCCGCGTTCTTGCTTGGTCCACTGACCGCCACCACAAGGGCATCCAGCAGCTTGTCACTCCTGCCCTGCCCGGCGGCTGCAGCGATCCCGCCTGCCTTGGCACGGACTGGGGGCGGCAACGGAGCGCCGATTGCCTTGTTCACCGGCTTGCTCGCGGTTTTGGCAGGTCTGCTCCTGTGGCGTCGCCCGGCAGTCGGCTAAGCGTCGTCGCTCGCGTGGGCGGGGCCGCGAGCCTGGCGCTGGCGGCCCTGGCCTTCGTTCACACACCGGCTCAGGCCGCAGTCCACCGAGCTGCACTGGTGGTGGTCCATGGGACATCCTGGTCGGGGCCGCGGATCCTGTTGCGCTGCGTGCAGTTCACCCAGGACGCGATCAGCGGCCTGAGCCTGCTCGAACTGGCCGGGGTCAACTCCGGCCAGCCGCCACAGGTGTATGACTGGGGCGGAGGAGCAGCCACCGTTTGCCAGCTGGGCGGTGAACCCCGGCAGGTCCCCGATCGATGCTTTGGTCCAACTTCCGGCCCCAACTGGTCGGACTGGAGATGGTCGAGCGCAGGCTGGGTGTCCCGACCGAGCGGCGTCACAGGGTACACCGTCCGCGACGGTGACCTCGAGGGGTGGACCTACTCCGGAGGCTTCGGCAGCCCACCCCAGGCGACCACGTTCGCGCGCGTGTGCGCGACTGTGGCATCCCCTCCGACGCGGGGTGGGGCGACAGCACGCGCCGCCCCCGCGACGGCGACCGCCCAGTCAATGCCGAGCGCTTCGCGGGTAACAGCAGCTGTTCCATCGGCATCGAGCGAGGCGTCGGTCCTGCCAGATACGGCGGCGAGCGCGACCCCGATCGCGGCCAAACCGGGATCCGCGAGCGGGACGACCGCTTACCTGGTATTTGGCACGAGCGCTCTGCTGTTGCTTGGCCTGGCCGGCTGGAACCTGCTGCGGAGATCACCCTGAACTTTCATCCCCTGACCTGGCTCGTGTGGGGATCGGCGGCCCTCGGGCTCACCATCACCAGCCGCAACCCCTATGTGCAGGTCCTGCTCCTCCTGATTTTTATCAATGTCTGGCTCGCCTATCGCCGCCCCGGTGCGGGGCTCTCCCTCCGGCTGGGTCTGATGCTCGCAACCCTCCCCATCGTGTTCGACCTGGTCTTCAGCCGGTTCGGGACCCACGTCATGTTTTCGCTGCCCAGCCTTCCGGTGGTTGGAGGCCCCTGGACGGTTG